>ORMF011519145.1_pt1 | contig 106311 bp, 80 predicted proteins | sample 1779871 | NCBI WGS metagenome assembly ORMF01 (sample SAMEA104232316, study PRJEB22302) | groundwater metagenome | biome: forest; feature: aquifer; material: groundwater | place: USA | collected 2011-08-07 | depth 5.4 m | reverse complement strand
GCTGCTCGATGAAGTCAGCGAAATGCCTCCCGACATTCAGGTGAAGCTGCTGCGCGCCTTGCAGGAAGGAAAGGTGCGGCCCCTCGGCGCCATCGAAGAGATTCCCGTGAACGTCCGCGTGATTGCCGCAACCAATCGCCCGGTCTCGACGATTTCGAGCGGTGCGCTCCGCCAGGACCTCTACTTCCGCCTGGCCCGAATCACCATCGAGCTGCCTCCGTTGCGGGAGCGCACCGAGGACCTGCCATTGTTGCTGGACCACTTCCTTTCCGTTTATGGAGAGAAATACGGGTACCGGCCCACGTTCCATGCCGACGCCCTGGCGCTGCTTTCGGGCTACCCCTTCCCTGGTAACGTCCGCGAGCTGGAGAACCTGGTGGAAGGCGTCATGGCCACGCATGAAGGTCAGGAACTGCTCCGCGACCGCGACATACGCCCCTATCTCCATCCCGACCTGGTACAAAAAAAAGACTCGCCGGTGGTCGATGTTTCCGTCTTTTCGCTCGACCGCCTGGAACGATACGCTATCGAACAGGTGCTGCGCTTGAGCGGAAACAACAAGAGCCGCGCCAGCGAAATTCTGGGCATCAGCCGCGAGTCGCTTTACCGCAAGATGAAGCAGTACGAAATTCCCATTTGAGGTCCGCTTCCTATCCCGCTATCCGGCCATCGCACCGCCAGACACGGACAATCCAATCAGCCCGGCGCGTCGCGGAAGCAATTTCGATGGCAGCCTGGGCGCGAAATCCGCAAGGCCAATCCTACCGGGAACCTGCCGAAGTACTGTCAACTGCCTCGGAATGAGACAGGGGCGCTCGTGCCTAGTAGCGTATCTCTCCTTCGGCCCCTGACGGAAAACTCTTTGTTCTGTAGCAGCGCAACGCCATTATGACGGCTGGTATGCGGCTTGCTTATCTTTCCGACTGATAAGCGCAATCGGCAGAGCGACCGGAAAGTAAACGGCTCGGAGCGTCCGAGAGCGTCTCGGCTGTTTTCGGGAACCGGCGCCGGCAGAACAACCAGAGTGTGGCGTGAACACGAAGGAGGGCGGGAAACCGTCGAATCCGTCATGGCAGAAACTGCAAATCGAGGGCTAGGCAAGCATAGGTTTTTCAGCACCCGCAAACGGGAGGCTCTCTTCTGGGCGATTCTTTTGGGCGCCATCCTGATTGGTTTGCTCTGGCTGAAACCGTGGCGGCGATTCGGCGAGAATCTTCCCCTTTCCTTCCTGGCGGGCAATCCGCATCGCGGCGCCAGTTTGTTTGCCAGCTACGGATGTAACTCCTGCCATTCGCTGTTTGGAGCCGGACCGGGCATTGGACCCGATTTGTCTAAACCGCCCACCGGTAACTGGAACCCGGTGAAACTGGTTGCCGATTTGTGGAGCCACAGTCCGGCGATGTGGGAAAAGATGCGGGAGGCGCAGTTCGGCATCCCGCACATTGCCGAATACGACATGCTGGACCTGCTGACGTTTCTCTACTTGATCCGGTACGTGGATCAGCCCGGCGACGCCGCCAAAGGCCGGGCGCTGTTCACCTCCAAACATTGCGCCGGCTGTCACTTCTCTTCCGAAACCAGCCAGTCGGTCGGACCCGACCTCGCGAAGCTGGGCGGCGACACTCCCATTGTGTGGGCACAGCGGATGTGGAATCACGGCCGCGCCATGAAGGAGGCGATGTCGGAAAAAAACCTCGTCTGGCCTACATTTCGGAATGGGGAAATGATCGACCTGCTGACTTACGTCCAGCAAATCAGCTCCGGCCGCCGCCAGGAGTCCGAGTTGTTCCCGGCCGATCCCGTCAAAGGCAAAAGAATTTTCCGCGACAAAGGCTGCATTGCATGCCACACCATCAACGGCGAGGGAGGAAAGGGAGGGCCGGATCTAGGTTCACAGCACCGCGTTCCGCCCTCCCTCACCGAATTTGCCGGCCTGATGTGGAATCACTCCCCCAAAATGATGGAGCGGATGGATCAGAATGTGATGGCCCGGGCCCAATTCGCCGAGCGCGAAATGGCCGACTTGATCGCTTATCTCTATGTCGTTCGTTATCTGGAGCCGGCCGGAAGGGTGGATGCAGGCAAAGAGGTCTTTAACAAAAAACATTGCGCTAACTGTCATGGCTCGGACGGACACGGCAGCCGCCTCGCACCCAGCCTGGCTGGACGCATGGAGTATCTCTCGCCCATGATGGCTTATACCGTTTGGAGTCATGGTCCGACCATGTATCAAAAGATGAAGGACAAAAACATTCCGTGGCCCACACTCGACGAAACCGAACTGGTGGATTTGATGGCCTTCCTGAATTCCCTGTGAATTCTTTGTCAAATGGATTCATCGTCTGCGTTCCGTAATTAACGCTTCAATCCATTTCCGGCTCACACGTCGCTCCTCGAGTTGCCCCTCTGGGGGCTGTCATCCTGATCCTGAGCTTGCCGAAGGGGAAGGATCTGCTTGTCTTTCGTCGGCCAATCACGGATCTTTTCGTCTACCCCTACGCGAAAACATTCCAGTTCCAACCCGACCCGATCCCGAGCGACCGCTCCCGCATCCGTCAACTGTCCATTATCCTGACACCCAGGCCCTCCTTTCCAGACAGCTAATTCTCCGCAACTCTTTGAGTCTACTTCAAGATCGCTTTGGTCTTTGACGTGCCCAGAATCAGAAGTTAAGGGAAGCCCAGCGAGGCATCTGATCGCCGAACTGAAATCCAGGTATTGATCTTAACCAACAAGCGAGACGCGAGCGGCCTATGCAAAGCAATGAAACAATCGGTGGATTCAAACGCCGGGAAGCGGCTCTGGCAGGAGCCGGATTCCTGGGAGCTCTTCTCCTGGCGCTCGTCTGGCCGATGGGCGCCCGTCCGGAGCAGCCTATCCGCTTCAATCATCAAAAGCATATTGGGGCGGGATTACAATGCTCCGATTGCCACACCCTCTTTGCCAGTTCTCCCTTCGCCGGTCTGCCCAAGATCGATACTTGCATGACCTGCCATCAGACGGCGATGACTCAAAGCGCGGAAGAGCAAAAGATTCGGGACTTGGCGCAGCAATCGAAGCCCTTGATCTGGAAACAAATCAACCAGCTCCCGTCCCATCTCTATTTTTCGCACAAGACTCACGCCACCAGCCGGGAAATCGCCTGCGCCACTTGTCATGGAGATATGAGCAAGGCGACCACTCCGCCGACCGCGCCCCGGTTTGCCTGGAAGATGAATACCTGCATCGATTGCCATGAGAAAAATAACGCCAGCGTGGATTGTGACACATGCCACAGATAAATAATGTGCGCTACAAAACGACGATTCGAATCCTCTGGATTCCGCTCCTGGCACTGGCGCTAAGTTCGGTGGCGCTGGCCCGGAACCCGGACCCCAAGGCCGGGATGAAGCTGTTCTCAAATAAAGGCTGCGTTCGCTGCCATCCGGTGTTGGGAGAGGGTGGAAACGTAGGGCCGGATTTGAGCCGCTCGCCCTCTACCGCCAACTCTCTGGAGCTGGCCGCCGCCATGTGGAGCCACGCTCCCCAGATGTGGCAGCGCATGCAGGCGGAACACGTTGTCCTGCCGACCTTCAAGCAGGATGAGGTGGAAGACCTGTTTGCTTTCCTGGCCCTGGTGCGTTCGTTCGACGAACCTGGCAACGCCGACGCCGGTCGCGAGCTTTTCCAATCCAAGCACTGCGTGGAATGCCATTCTATCCGTGGAGAAGGAGGCCGCCGTGGCCCCGACCTCGCGGTGGTAGCCACCGTTCGCAACCCGGTGGCCTGGGTGACCGCGATGTGGAATCATGCTCCCGCGATGTTTCGCGCGTTGGCCGAGCGTGGGGTTCAATTCCCGCGCTTTCAGGGAACCGAGATGGTGGACCTGCAAAGCTACATCCGGCTCCGCGCGGGGGCCGAAACGAACAGCCGCACCTATCTGCGCCCGCCCTCGGCCGAGAACGGCTCGCATCTGTTCGAGTCCAAGCAGTGCATCCGCTGCCATAGCATCGGCGCTCCGGGAGGCAACAAGGTCGGGCCGGACCTGACCCGAGTGGCCCTGCCCAGGCGCTACGGCGAAATCGCCGTCGTGATGTGGAACCACGCCCCGCAGATGAACCGGCTTGCCGAAGCGCAGGCGGTTCCCTATCCCACCTTTCAAACCCAGGAGCTGGCCGATGTGCTCGCGTTTCTGAGCTCGCTTTCGATGCGGTGGTCCGGAAACCCCGCCGCGGGCGCATCCACGTTTGCGGCCAAGGGATGCTCCAGTTGTCATTCCGTGAAGGAAGGCGAGCGAGGCGGCATCGGTCCCAACCTCACTCGGCTTCAGAGCGCGCTCACGCCGGAGTCCATTGCCCGCATTATGTGGAACCATGGTCCGACGATGCTGAAACACATGGAAAGCGCGGCCATGTCCTGGCCCGTCTTCAACAGCCGGGAGCTGGCCGATACGCTGGCGTATCTCGAAAGCATTCAAAAGCCGGCCGCACAGGCGGCGCTTCCGGCATCGGAGGGAGGCAAGCAATGAAGCTTGATCGGCGCGATTTCCTCTTTCTGGGCGGCGGTGCTGTGGGCGGCGCGGCGATGGGACGGATCAGTCTGAAAGGCATCGGCCTGTTAAACGAAGCCTTGGCCTCCGAGCCGCTTTCCGATCCGGGCGAGGAAAAATTTGCTTCTTCCATCTGCCGTTCCTGTTCCGGAGGATGCGGTCTGCGCGTCCGTACCGTCGGCGGAAAAGTCGTAAAAGTGGACGGCAATCCCCTCTATCCGGTCAACCGCGGCGGCGTCTGTCCCCGCGCCCAGGCCCTGCCTCAATGGCTCTATCACCCCGACCGAATCCTCAGCCCGCAACGGCGCGACAAGGCCGCCGACAAATGGCAAACGGCTTCCTGGGACAACTCGCTCCATACCCTCGCCGGCGCAATGCAAAAAATTCCCGCAGCCGACCGCAAGAACCGTCTCGTGGTCGTTTCCGGCCGCGGGCCGGGCGTGGCTCAACGCTTGCTTTCGCGGCTCCTGACCGCGTATGGAACCGACACCGTCTACACCCTTCCCACGGGTTTGGAGTCGGCGCATCAGGCGCTCGGGTTCATGGCGGGCTCCGCCAAAGACGGCGGCGCGACGCGGATGGCATATAACCTGGAAAATTCCCGCTGCGTGCTGAATTTCGGTTGCGACCTTTTGGAAGGCTGGGGAACGCCTTCCCACACGCATTGGCTCTTTGGCCGCTGGCGCGACAGCAGCCGCAGTGGAAGAAGAACCACGCTGATTCATTTCGGGCCCCGGTTCTCCGTCACCGCCGCGCGGGCCGATGAATGGGTTTCACTGAAGACCGGCGCGTGGGCCGCCGCAGCGCTGGGCCTCGCCTATGTTTTGATCTCCGAAGACCTTTACAACAAAGAATTCGTGGAGAACTGCACCAGCGGCTTCGAAGACTGGACCGATTCCGGAGGCCAGCGACATATCGGTTTCAAGACACTGGTTCGGGAGGAGTACCGGCTGTCGCGCGTCGCCGAGCTGACCGGCATTCCGTCGGAGACGCTGGTGCGCGTGGCCCGCGAGTTTGTCAACTCACCCGGAGGCGTTGCGATCGGACCGCAACAATCTCCTTCGCAGCCCGGCAGCCTCTCGGACGCCCTGGCGGTTCATTCCTTGAACGCTTTGGCCGGCAACGTTGGAGCGCGTGGAGGCGTCGCATTGCTTCCCGACAACGGCTGGCGGCTGCCCGAGGATCCCGAACAGATCAAGACCTCCGGCTCTTTGGAAGAAATCCTGCGCGCCGTGGCGCAGCGTCCCGACGTCTTGATCCTGGACGAAGCAAGCTGGCTGCTGGACATGATGAACTCGGAACAGCGGGAAAGTCTGAGCCGCATTCCGCTGGTGGTGACGTCGGCCTCGATGGCGGATAGCACCACCGCGGTCGCCAACCTGGTTCTTCCCGACTGCACACCGCTCGAAAGCTGGTCGGAAGGGCAGGCGCCCGAGTCATACCCCTTCGAGCTGCTTTCGGTCTCCGAGCCCGTTCTGGAGCCGCGGGGCGAATCGCGCCCCTGGGGAGAAACGCTTCTTGCGCTGGCCCGGTCGCTCGATCCCGCCGTCGCCGCCCGCCTGCCGTGGAAGGATTTTTCGGAAGCCTTGAAAGCCGCGGCGGTGCCGCTCGCTACGCGCCAGGACGGATACGTGTTCGGCAGCGAAGTGGATGAACAATGGGAGCGGCTGCTCGAGCGCAGCGGCTGGTGGAATCCGGATTGGAAATCGGGAGACGAGTTCTGGAAGGGAATTCGCGATAAGGGAGGCTGGTGGAATCCGCTGAGCTGGCCCGCCGAGCCGCAACGCACCTTCCCGACTCCCTCGGGCCGCTTCGAATTTTATCCCCAACGTCTCGCCGCACTGTCGCCCGACAAGGCGTCCGCGGGACGCGAGCGGGACCGCTCCGTTCTTCCGCGTCACGTGGAGTTGGCGCTGGTGGGCGATGCGCGGGAATTCCCGTTATTGCTGGACCCGTACGAGCCGCTGTCCTTTTATGGGTCGGGAGCCCGGGCCATCCCGTACTTGCAGCAGATATGCTCTCCGTATGGCGCCGGACGCGGATGGCTGAGCTGGGTCGAGATCAGCGGAGAAGACGCCCGCAGGCTGGGCATCCGCAATGACGACACAATCTGGGTGGAATCGGCTAAAGGCAAGATCCGCCGCCGCGCCATCGTAATCGACGGAGCGATGCCGGGAGTGGTCGGAGGACCGCTGGGCGGCCCTCCCACAACCGGCTTGTGGGCTACCGTCGAACCGCCGCTCGCCGACATTCTCGCGCCCAATACAGACCCGGTTTTGGGCATCCGAAGCAGTGCGGTGACTCGCGTCAAACTGTACAAGGCATGAACCAGGATGAGGGGTGTCTATGGCTCGCTGGGGAATGGTGATCGATCTCGATAAGTGCACGGCTTGCCAAGCCTGTGTGGTGGCCTGCCAGACGGAAAACAATGTCGCCTTCATGAAACCGTCGGAGGCGCAGATGGGCCGCAGCATCTATTGGATCAAACTGACGGCTTTCCAGGAAGGCAAGTATCCCGAATCGAAAACGCGCTTCCTCCCGCTGCCTTGCCAGCATTGCGACAACCCGCCCTGCATCAAGGTCTGCCCGGTCGACGCCACCAATATCACGCCCGACGGCATCGTGCGCCAAATCTTCGCGCGCTGCATCGGATGCCGTTACTGCACCACGGCCTGCCCTTATACCGTGCGTTACTTCAACTGGTATAAGCCGGACTGGCCCGAGCCCATGACGGAGGCTCAAAACCACGATGTTTCGATGCGGCCCAAAGGCGTCGTCGAGAAGTGCACGCTGTGCCATCATCGCCTGCAAAAGGCGCGCGAGACGGCCATTGCGGAAAAACGGCCGCTGGCGCCGGGTGAATATATCCCTGCGTGCGTCGAGTCCTGCCCCCCGAAAGCGATGTTCTTCGGGGACCTGGAAGATCCCAACTCGGAGGTTTCGAAGCTCTCGCGCAGTCCGCGCGCTTTCCGGCTGCTCGAAGAGCTGGGCACGAAACCGAAGGTGATTTACCTCTCCGAGGTAGAACGGAGCGGCTCCAATGTATCCTAGCGCGGCGGTTGAACCCGCCATGACCGACGAAGTGCTGTTTGAGCCGATGGAGCGAACCACGCCCCGATTTTACATCACGGCGGCGATTCTGCTTTGCTTCACCATGATGATGCTCGGCGTCTATTTCAGGCAGTTGTGGAAGGGACTGGGCGTTACCGGCCTCACCATCCCCGTTTACTGGGGCGTTTACATCACCAACTTTGTGTTCTTTGTTGGAATCAGTCATGCCGGCACGCTGATCTCCGCCATTTTGCGCATCTGCCACGCCGAGTGGCGCCGCTCCATCACGCGGGCGGCCGAGGTCATCACGGTAATGGTTCTGTTATTCGGCGCCGGGAGCGTGATCGTCGATCTGGGGCATCCGGATCGCGCCCTGAACATGATTTTTCATCCCAACTTCCGCTCGCCGCTGGTGTGGGACATGTGCAGCATCACCGTTTACCTCACCGGAAGCGTCGTTTATCTCTTCCTTCCGCTCATTCCGGATCTGGCGTTGTTGCGGGATCGCGGCAAGAAGCGAGTCTGGTTCTACCGCACGCTGGCCCTGGGATACACCGGCACGGAACGCCAAAAGCGAATCCTCGAGAAGGCGATTGCCGTAATGGCGATTGTGGTGATACCGATCGCAGTCTCGGTTCACACGGTGGTTTCCTGGGTCTTCGCCATGACGGTGCAGCCGATGTGGCATAGCACCATTTTCGGCCCCTATTTTGTCGTCGGAGCCATATTTTCCGGCATCGCCGCGCTGATTATCGCCCTGGCCATCATCCGCAACGTCTATCACCTCGAGCAGTACCTGAAGGATATTCAGTTCAACAACCTGGGATTGCTGCTTCTGGTGATGGCGCTGTTGTGGTTCTACTTTACCTTCGCGGAACATCTCACCACGTTTTACGGCTCCAGTCCGGAGGAGATGCGGATCCTGATGTCGAAGATCAGCGGTCCGTATGCGCCCCTGTTCTGGACCATGGTGGTCTGCTGCTTCATCGTCCCGGTTTCGATTCTCTCGCAGCCCCGTCTGCGCAGCGTGAAAGGAACGGTGGTGGCCTCGGCCTTCATCACGGTTGGGATGTGGCTGGAGCGCTTCATCATCGTGGTGCCGTCGCTCTCGCAGCCCCGCCTGGTTCAATCTCAGGGCATTTACTACCCCAGCATTACAGAGATCCTCATTACGCTGGGATTCCTGGCCACATTTATTCTGTTCTATGTGCTCTTCACCAAGATCTTCCCGATCATCTCCATCTGGGAGATTCAGGAAGGCAGGGAGAAGGCCCTGGAAGAAGTGCACGAACGAGTCAGCGCATACATGCCCGGCCCGGAGAAGGTGGCCTAGGTTTCCAATCGCCGAAACGGTCCTAAGCCGTATTCCAAATCTTAACCTCCACCCATTTCATTCCGTTCTCAACTCTGGTCCTTGACCTTGCGACGCGGTTCCGAAGTATAATGCCCGAGAACCGCGAAGCAAGAGGCGAACTAGACCATTCGTGTGGACCACTCAGCCTTCAGGGAAAACAGATTCTTCTCCCACCGAGCAGGATCGGAGTGCCCACCATCGTTTTTGACGCGGCGATTCGGTCTAAAGTAAGCCGGGAGCCGGTCTAACAGATTGGAGAAGACGGAGGCAAAGATGGCTCGCTATGTGATGATCGAGTCTCGGGATCCCTTTGAGTCCCGCGATGTTTCATATTTTTACGGCATGGCCTCGGACCTGGCCGCGGCAGGCGAGCAGGTGACCCTGTTCCTGGTGCAAAACGGGGCATTGGCATCCAGAAAGAACGCCAAACAAAATCCGCTGGGAGAACTACTGAAACGCAACATCGAGGTTCTGGTGGATTCCTTTGCGCTGCAGGAGCGGGGAATCCAGGATTCCGAACGCCACCCTTCGATCAAGCGCTCGAACATCAGTGAACTGGTGGACAAAGTTATGGCTGAACCAGCAACAAAGGTTCTTTGGCATTGAGGAAGGTACGGAAAAATGGCAAAAACACTGACAATTTCCATTATGCAGCCCCCTTACGAGTCGGCTAACTCAACCACCTCTCTGCGGATAATCGATGCGGCTCTTCGCCAGGGAATCAACGTGAACGTGTTCGCCTACGAAGGCGCTGTCGGCCTAGTGCTGAAAGACCAAAAAGCCCATCCGAACCCGGTCCACGGAACGTCCGTCGAGGAGGAGAAGCATCCCACCACGAAGGATTTCGTGGCGAGCTTGTTCGAGCTGGCGAAGGAAAAGGGCGTGAAGCTCGACTGGATCAACTGCGGTCTCTGTGCGGACGAGCGGGGAGCGCTAACCTGGATCGATGGCCCGCGGCGCGGCGGTCCTCCCGACCTCCACAAATGGGTGCAGGAGTCCGACGCCACCATCGTTATCCCTACGAAGTAAAAGGAGCGCGCACGATGAAAAAGATTTTGTGTGTCGTCGAAACCCCTTACCGAGCCACTCAGGAAGAGCAGGATGACGCTACGCTTTGGCTGACCCACGCTCTGAAGAACGCGGGCGGCACGATGGGAATCGTATTACGCGGAAATGCCGTGAACTATGCCGTAGGCAGCCAGGACCCAACCGGGATTGTCATCGGGAAGCTGATGATCGAGCGACCTCCGTTCCCGCAAAATGACCTGCTCAAGATGAAGAACGCCGGCATTCCTGTTCACGTGGTTCGGGAAGATGCCGAGGAGCGCGGGATCGCGCTCGATAGCCTGGTCAAAGATTTCACGCTCGTCGGCAGAGACGAGCTGGCGGCTCTCTTTTCACTATACGACCAAGTCTGGCATTGGTAACGGTGAGACGGATCGTAGCCAGCCCTTTGTAGCTCCTCCCGCAACCGGGCCTGCGGACCCGGTTGCGGGAGAGAAGCCTGGCCTTCCGCAGAGTCCTCAAAAATTCAGCTTCAAAGCAAACTGAATCTGCCGCGACGTGCCGGTGATTGCCGTAATCCGCCCGGCCGTCGGCGTGACCGTTCCAGCCGTATTATTGAAGACGTTCGCCGCTGGAATTTGAAAATTGGGATGGTTCAGCAGGTTGAAGAATTCTCCGCGGAACTGGAGACGGAAGCGTTCTCCCAGCGGGAAGTATTTGCTCGCCGTGAAGTTCAGCGTGGTGCTGCCCGGCCCGCGCAGCAGATTCCGCTGGGAGTTGCCCAGCGTGCCCGCCGCCGGAACATAGAACGCCGAAGTGTTGAAATACTTTTCCGGCGGCCCGCCGGTGAGCCCGTTCACATCGGTTCCCGACTTCAGGTTGGGACGGATGGCATTGAAGAAATACCCTGGGTAGGTGCCGCTGAAAGTGACCGTGAACGGGACGCCCTGTTGCGCCGTGAAAATACCGCCTAGCTGCCATCCGCCCAGGACAACGTTGGCGACTCCTCCCGTGTTGACGAACCGCTTGCCCGATCCGACCGGCAGTTCATATACCCAATTCGCCGAGAACCCCTGAGGCACGTTAAAGGACGAGTATCCGCGGTCCAGCGTTCGGTCCGGACTCCACTGCCCGTCCACCTGATTGCCGGTATAGTTGCTCTCCGAGGCCGACTGATCGTCGAGGGATTTCGACCACGTGTAGCTGACCTTGAAAGTCAGTCCGCGGCTAAAACGTTTTTCCAGGGATGTGTTCAAAGCGTGGTAGGAGGAGTTCACGTCGCTCGACATCCACTCGATCCCTTGAAAATTGGGGTTGATGACTTGCGGTGCCGGAGCAGGCGGGAAAAACAGCGAGCCGTCCGCCAGCTTCACCGGCTGCGGGAAGACGTTTAGCTGCTGGCGGCGAGCCAGGTGCCGCCCAATGGATCCCACGTAGCCCACACGAACAGCCATCTCCCCGGGCAACTGCCGCTGCACGGTAACGTTGGCGCGGTAAAGCGTCGGCGTCTTGAAGTTGTAGTAATCGAAGTGCCGGGTCTCCAGGAACTGAACGTTGTTGGCCTTATACAATGCCAGCAAATCCGGAAAGGTCTGCGAGGCATTGGCGTTGGTCGCCGCACCCCGTAAATAGAAAGGAAGCTGAGAGCGGAAGGAGACCTGCGTATTGTTCAAGAGCTGGTTGTGGAAGATGCCAATGCCGCCGCTGATGGCCGTCTTCTGATTCCCACCGGGAGACCAGTTGAAGCCCAACCGCGGCTGAAAATTGAGTTTGTGGTTCTCCCACGAGCCGCGTTGAATGTCGTTGAGGTTCGAGACCAGAGGGCCACGGACCATGTAGGACATTTTGTTTTGGACCTCGTTCATGCCGGTGGTGAACTCCCAACGCAGGCCATAACTCAGCAACAGGTTGGGCGTCACCTTGTAATCGTCCTGGCCGTAGAAACCCAGCAAGGTCGAGCGAATGCCGCGGTAGGTGTCCGACTGCGGCAGCATCAGCGTGGAGCTGAAGCCGGTAGGCCCGCCGAGCAGGAAATTCTGCAAGTTGTTGAATGTGACGGTGCCTTGAATGTAGGTCGGCTTGTAGCTGTTCCATTGGAAGCGCTCCGCCAAAGCTCCGAATTTCATGGTATGGGCGCCCCGCGTATACGTGAGGTTGTCGTCGTATTGGAAGGCGGTCTGGACGGAATCCACTTGGAGAATGGGACCGGGGCCCAAGGTGGAAAAGGCGCCGGTCACAATGAGCGTGCCTATGGGCTGCCCCGGCGCATAGCCCAATTTTTCGCCACCCGGCACTTGCTCGGGCAGCCCCAGATTCTGGGTCCGATTAAATCCGGCCCGCACCGTGTTCAACATCGAGGCGCTGAAGATGTGATCCTCTTGCAGCGTCAGATATTGGTTGGTGGTGTTCAAATCGAAATTGGAAAGGAATTGGCTGGCCGCATTCGAGTGGCCGCGGTCGACGGTATATCTTCCAAAGAAGAAATCGTTGGCGGAAAAATTATGGTCGATTCGCCCGGAGCCGTAATTATCCTCAGTTGGCTGCACGACCGCTGTAATGTACTGACCTACGCCTCCGCCGATTTCCCCGGCGTTGGGAAGCGGGTAAAGAGCCAGATAGGGCACGATCCTCGGATTGAGTTGCACGGTCGCGGCCGGCAGAACTCCCCGGCGCGCCGCCTCGGTGGGAACGTTGTATACAAAGGTTTGGCTCAGAGACTGGCGCAATCCTTCAAAGGCCAGGAAGAAAAACGTCTTCTCCTTCTTGATCGGGCCGCCGAAGGTAGCCCCGAACTGGTTGCGGCGGAAGGGAGGGGCGCTACCCTTGTCGAAAAAGCTGCGGGCGTCGAGCGCGCTGTTGCGCAAAAACTCGAAGACTCCTCCATGCCAATCGTTCGTCCCAGAGCGGCTGACGGCGTTGATGACGGCGCCGGCGTTGCGTCCATACTCCGCCTTGGGATTGGAGGCGATCACCTGATATTCGCGGATGGCGTCCACGCCGAGTTGCACTCCCGCGGCGCTTCCGGGAGTGTTGTTCGAGGCTCCGCTCATGTCGGTACCGTCGATCATGAAATTGTTGGCGTCGGAACGCGCGCCGGCAACGCTCAACTGCGGACCGTTGCCATAGTTGGTGGTAGCCTGCGCGGCATTGGTGGGCGCAACGGCTCCGGTTTGCAACGTAATCAAGTCGGTAAAGCTGCGTCCGTTCAGCGGCAACTCGCGCAACTGCTCCTGGCTCACTAACGCGGAGACCGAAGCGGTGGTCGTTTCCACCACGGGAGCCGCGCTCGTCACAGTGACTTCCTGCTCCACGGCGCCGACTTGAAGATCGAAATTCAGAGCCTGCTCCTGGCCCACCGCCAGGACGACGCCCTTGCGCGTTTCCTTGGCGAAGCCGGCCATGGTTACGGAGATCTCGTAGCTCCCCGGTTGCATTTCGCCTACCCGATAGCGTCCCTGGGCATCCGTTTCCACCTGGCGCCTGGCCCCGGTATCCACGTTGGTCATCACCACGGCAGCCCCGGAGATCACGGCCTGGGACTTGTCCCGTACGACGCCGGAGACCGCGCTGCTCGTCGCTTGTCCAAAGAACGTTCCCGGTAATGCCAAACTCAGCAATATTGCAGAAATCAAAAGCCAGCGCCCGTTCTTCATGGCATCTCCTTCCCGAATCTTGTAAGAATCGCCCTCCCGCCGGAAGGCAGCTTGCGTGAACGTATTATCCGCCGCGGAGCGAAACTCCCCGCAGGATCGTCTCTTCCTATTTGCTATAACTGCACCTAGCTTACTAGACTGAACCCCGAACCCATTCCATAACCCACACGAATCGTTACCTTGATTCTCTCTGATTGCGCTGGCAAGTCAAGCGTTTTTTCCGGGCGCCAAGTGCGAATCCGAGCCGCGACCGAAAGGGAGCGGTGCTTTTAGCAAGGCGCAGATTCCGCTTGGAAGCACCGCTCCGTTTCGGTCGCGGCCCGGATCTCGGGATCGGCGTGCCGTTAGGCCGGCCGAACTCCGATCTACTCCGCCGAGGAGTAACGCATTTTGTTGTTGAACTCAATCTGGAAGCCCACCGGCTGTTTGCCCAACTCTTTGGCAAACTCATCCCGCAGCGCCTGCACCTTCCCGCCGACAACGGTCATCAAAGGGAACACACTGCCCCATTCTTCGATGGGAACGGTGACGACGTCCTTGTTCAGCACCAGGAAGTCGGCCAGCTTGCCCTTCTCGAGCGTTCCCAGCACTTCTTCCTTGATAGCGTAACGGGCTGCCCAGGAGGTCATCATCTTCAAGACGGTATTGCGGTCGACGGCCTCTTCGGGAGCCACCACGGCGCCGTATTCGTTTTTGCGGGTGATAAATGGAGCCGCTTCGTAAAAGTACGACCGGGAGACATTGCCGGCCACTCCGGCTTCGTTTTCCATTGTGACCCGGACGCCGGCCTCGATGGCGCTCTTGATGGGAGCGATGCGGTTGACGTACTCCGGCGCGTAGCGGTTGTTCTGCGTCCAGGGGTAGCTTCTGCTCAGCACGCCGCCGGAGCAACTGATGGTGTAGCCATACTTGGCCAAGCGCGGGAGCTGCTCCTTGCGCGGATAAAAGCCGCAGTGATCCGAGCTGGGGCGGCGGGAGCGAATGTAATCGATGGTGATGGCCGGATTCTGCTTCATGGCGGCGTCCATGGCGTCCATGTAGTAATCGATCCCTTTATCGGCGTAGGAGTGTCCCACGGCGACTCGCTCGTAGTTGGCGAAGGCCGTTTTGGTGGCTTCGAACATAACCGTGCCTTCGAAGTTCTGGCAGAATTCCATCTCTTTGACCATCTTGGGCGCTTCCATCGTGGAGCAGAAGCGCGGCGGGCCCGAGTCGATGCTGCCCAACCCGACGGCGTCGTAATAAAGGAACTGATCCGGGTCGCCCATTCCGGCCATGTCGCCCATACGCCGGTAGAAGTTGGCGGCCTCGGCATAGCCAGCCGCAAAGCCGTACCAGTGGGTGTAGCCGAAGCGGATCGGCATGCGGTGTTCGCGGGCCAGGAGGTTGAAGGCATCGAGGAAACGTTGTCCCATGATGTGGGAAACATACGTCGTGATGCCCACGGCCGCGTTCTTGGCCAAGCCGTCTTTCACGATTTCGGCTAACTGCGGCACCTTATCGTTGAAGTATCCGTCGATGGTCAGACCGCGGTAATACTGGGGAGCGGTTCCGCGAACCCGTCCCATTTCGTCAATGCCCGCCAGCTCCATCGAGATCGGTCCCGGATAGAGCTTCTGGATGCCCTTCAGTCCCGCCGAGTTCATCACGTAAGAAGGATGGGATTGCAGCATGATGGGATGGTTCGGCGCGATCTTGTCGAGCATCTGCATGTTGAATCTTCCGCGCCCCAGGAACGAAACGCCCGGTCCGAGCCCGCTCCCGCCGCCGCCGGAGGTGCCGACCGAGATGAACGCCCATCGCCCCGCCGGGGTCTTCGAGACGTGCTCTTTGACCGCGGCCGTGACGCCTTGCTCCAGCTCCGCATCCGTCTTCCCGGAGACCGAATAGGCTTCCGAGGTCTCCTTGACCACATCGGGATGCTTGCCAACCCAGTAGTTCAGCTCGTTGTTATGGATGTGACTGTGGGTGTCCACAATGCCGGGCATCACCATGCGGCCCTTCAGGTCGATCTTGTCGGTCTTGGGCCCGGCCATTTTGAGGATCCGGTCGTTGGTTCCGATGGCCTGGATCGTGCTCCCGCGAATCGCCATCGCCTGCCCGATGGTTCCGATGGGGGTGTTCAATCCAAACGACTGATCGTCCATTGTAACGACCTTGCCGTTGTAGACGATCATGTCGGGATAGGCCGCAATCTCGGCCGGCACGGTCACCATGTCCTGCGCCGCGAGCAAGCCCGAGAACAAGAAAAAGCTGAGTCCGTAAAGGATCGTTTTGCTGAAATGCTGCATGAAAGTCGGTCTCCTTAACTATTGTGAATTTCCCCGTTTGCCGCCGGCAAATGCCAGTCAAAAACGCCACACCCCTGGCAGTTTGGGCCCGTGGAACAAGTCCCTATACGAAGAACTTATACCCGCTGGCAGGCCGTAACACAAATATATAAAAGGTTTGTTATTGAGACGTTTTGAGTATCAATCGCCGGGAGTCCCGGCGTCCCGAAGCGGATCAATGGGGAACAAACTCAAAGGAACCCCAACGGAAACTGGATGCATTCGAGGGCAAGTCGGTGTAGTAGAGCGCTTGGGACTTTCGGAGCGGCACGATTCGGCTTAGTTCTTGTTCCCGGCCGCCGCCCATCAACCAAACGATCCGGGCTCCCTGCGGAACGGGTATCCGAATCGGCGGCTTTCCAGTAAAGCGCGACAGGACCGTCGAACCCGTCCACAACCGGGCTCTGGTGATGCCGACACCGGGGTCTCCCTCCTCGTCCAGAGCATAGACTCGGTCCTGGGGAAAGTAATAGGAGGCGATTCTCCATGCCGGCGTTCCGTCCCGGGACCAGATCACCAGGAAGGGCCCTTTCGCATTCGCTCTTAACGCCGCAATGTCCGAGATCGAAAAGGAAGTCATCATATCGGTCCAGTGTTCTTTGGAATAGGAAGTATCGTAGGTGCCAAAGAGAAACAGATCCGCCAGGGAGATCAAGCCCCGGAAGCGACCGGTCGGCTCGCGCTGCGGTAAGGGAAGCTCCGCGAAGAATAGAAAAAGGTTTGCGAGCAGCGCCAGGCTGATAAGTGCCCCGCGTCCGGCCGGTCCTTGACGGCCTGGCAAAACCTCCGATAAGCGCGGGAACAGGAACAGCAATGAGAGAATCAATCCAATCCAAACCACAAGCCATTTCTGCCGCGGATCCTCCGCGAGGAACAGCAAACCATAGGAGGAGAAAAGAACCAGCCAGATGGCGAAACCTCGTTCCTTCCATTTCGATATCCAGGGAAACTGAAACAATTGTTCCGCCTCCCCAATGCAGAAAGCGCCCAGCAGACAGACCGGAGGAATCGATGCCAAAACATGGCCGGGGGCCGCCACATGGATCAGCAGGCTGAAGAGGAAGGCGGGAATAAACCACAGTGCCATGAAGTGGAGATGACGGGAACAATCCGCCAATTGCTTTCGCCTGTGCCATAGGATCGGGACCGTCCAAATCCAGGGAAGCGCTCCCATGGCATTCCAGAATATGGCACGGCCGGCCATCCGCCTCCACGGAACTACCGATGAACCAAGCAATAGTGAGCCCGGCTGCACCTGCACATCCAAATAGTCGCTGATCGTATGGAGCATCGCGGAGGGTCCGCCATACGCACGGATCAGGATGCCGATCCAAATCGCCGCCATCGCCGCGCCTAAGATTCCGCCCCGAATCAACTGGCGGCCCTTCCCAATTCGCCAGCCGGTCCACGCCCACAGCGGCAGCAGCATCAAACAAAGCTCCGGCCGGAATCCGCCACCCACGCCGAGTACCACGGATGCCGCGTAGAAGTACTTGGCATTCCCTTCCCAGGCGCGCCAGCAACAATAGGCGGTCAATATCGAGAAAAACGCGAGGTGCAGGCGCAGGGAGGAAGTCAGCCCGGCGTACCACATGATCGGGTTCATCAACAAGAGTGCAGCGGCAAACAGCCCGGCCCGAGCTGAAATCATTCGTCTTCCCAAGAAGTACAGGAATGCGATCGATAGTCCGCTGATGAGAATCTTCAAGGCCGTGAAGGTTCGCTCCGGAGTCCCCAAAACCTTGTGGAGCAGCCGGGCTTCCCCAACGAAATACGGGTAGCCGGGCGGCTGAGGCTGGTTGAGATTCGGGTCGAATTTCTTCAGCGCCAGCGCCAAATTGACGGAATCGAAGGAGTACAGTTGGGAGGGCATCAGCGGCAAACGGGTAGCCGCAACCAGCAAGAGCGAGACTCCGCAAACCACGGCGATCTGCCGGGAATTCAGCTTCCAATCGGCACCGAAAAACGGACCCGTCCGCTTTCCAAACGCATCCGGCACGAACCGCTGGAGGAAGAGGCGCCAGCGTCCGGACTGCGCGGATTCTGCAGTTCGTTCGTTATCAGCTAGTATCTCCATTTACCGGAATCCTGCTTTAAGACGCACCAATGCCCCCTCCATCAGCTATCGGATGATCGCTTAGCGGCAGTGCGGCGGAAAAAGCGGCGATACACCGTTCGTCTCAACGCTCACAGCCAAAAATTCCCATCGAGTCCAAATGGCAAGATTGGAATGATTATAAAAAAACACAGAATAGTCAATCTATATCGACAAAATCTTTCGATTGCCGGTTCCAAAGCTCCGCGCAGTGTGCCGGAGGCAGGTCGATCTTTAGGAGGGTTGGTCGTGGGTCAGTTTCCGACATGCGCGTTATGCGGCCACTTACCGGTACCTGAAGCCAAGGAACCATTCATAAACCCTTGCCGACCACACAGGACATATCCGGGAAACGCGAGCAATTCCCTTTGAAACCCCGTGGTTGCGATACCGACCAACCACTACGGAAACCCAATTGATTTTCTCCCGAAATCCCTGTACGCAAAGGCCACTTGGCCCGGCCTATAGAGCACTTTAGAGACGACAAACCGTTGTGAAATGCAATACCCAAACAACCGGAACGAAATTTGGGCTGGCAAGTGAGCTAACTCTTGTCGGAGATTTCTTGTGGCTTGAGGTGGACGGCAGGTTCGACATGGATTAAAACGTCCGCGACCCAATCGAGTTGCTCGCAGATATAAGTCCGAACTTGAGCGGCTATCATGTGGGATTCCCAGACGGTCAGATGGGGGTCCACTTGTAGGTGTAGGTCGATGTGATATTGCAATCCTGCTTTCCTCGCGAAACATTTTTCTATATCGTAAACCCCCGTAACGCGACGCGCGACTTTTTTGATTTCCGCTACTACTTCGCCTTCCGGCATCGTATCCATCAACTCCAAGGAACTCTCTCTCATTACGTGCAGCCCGATGAAGATTACGATCAGGCCCACGGCGAAGCCGCCGTAGTGGTCCGCAGCGAGAAAACGTGCCGGATTGCTCAGCGTAAGTGCCAGTGCAACAAGGGCAGCGAGGGCCGATAAAATATCAACGGCATCGTTCCAGGCGTCTCCCACCAGCGAGGCGCTGCGAATTTTTCGGCCGATTCGAAACTTGATGGTTGACATAACACACCGAAGGGCTATGGCTGCGACCAGGGGCCAAATGGCATAAATTCCAGGAGGCTCGTGGAGCATACCCACATTTTGCAGAGACCGGAAACAGATGCCGACTCCCCCCACCATCAGGATCAGCCCGACAACCAGGGCAGCCACGCTTTCAAATCGTCCGTGTCCATAAGGGTGATTGGCATCGGCAGGCTTGGAGGCGACGAACATTGCGATCAGGACGACACTGGAGGCCAATACGTCGCCGGCGAACTCAAACCCGATAGCAACAACCGAAGTGGAACCCGCCACCAAGCCCGTGATAATATTCCCCGAAGCAAGCAGACTGCTGACCAGCACGCTAGCCAGCGCGACTCGCCGTCCGAGTCGCAATTTCTGCAGGTGAACTATGTTATTCAAAACCGTATCCTAATGGTTAGTTTGCTAGATTTTAGTTTAGGGCTTGTGGCGAATCGAGCAACAACAACAGATGGTCCCAGTATGATTTGCACGCGTTTCCGAATCAGTTTCCCATCAGAATGACCCTCAGCAGACGTGTGATTGTGATTACCAGCCAATAACGGCGAAGTGTTTGCTATTTCTCTCAGTGGCCGTGTAGTCGGCTTACCGGAAACTGACCTATCACCGGAAGTTTCCCTCGGCACGACGGGGTTCTTAGCTCGCAGGACGCCGGCGGACCAGCATCTTCGCCGTGTAGGTGAGTGTAATGGCGTTTTCCTGGTTGAGAATTTCACCGCGCACCAGCAGGATGCCGAGTTTTTCATTCACCGGCTCCAGAGCCCGGACCGTTCGTCTCAGATGGATGGTATCTCCCAGGAACACCGGTTTCACGAAGCGCAGGCGCTCCACGCTGTAAAACGCGATCAGGTCCGGCTGGCGGGAGCGGTCCGTCTGCGCCGCGAGGCCAATCGAGATCGAGAAGATCAGAGCGCCGTGCGCGATGCGCCGGCCATAGTATCCCTGGCGCGCGAATTCCTCGTTGACGTGGATCTCATTCCAGTCACCGGTGAGCGCGGCGAAGCCGACCACATCGGCTTCGGTGATGGTGCGCCCTTGCGAAAGAAAAACTTCGCCGGGCTCGATTTCCTCGAAATAACGGGCCATGGCCGCCTCCCGCTCCCGGCGTCCACCCTTGCCATCCTAACTGTGGGACGCACAGGGCATCGGGAGCGCCGCATCAAGCTCGCAGATAATCGGGGACCCAGTTCTTGACCATTCTCTTGATCTCTTTCGGAGACAAGTTCTTATCCTGAAGGACCTTCCGGGCCAGCTCTGCCATCTCGTCGTCGCCGGCAAAACGCAGAGCGATCAACTGGCCCAGCGAGAACTCCCCGATCCGGGGCCGCAAATCGGGGGGAAGAATCTTCTCGAGCCGCAAATTCATTTCCAGCCGGATCACGCGATTCTGGACCGTCAGGGCGAAGTGCCTGGTTAAGAAAAAGATGATGAAAAGCGCAAACGCCAGAAGCAGTCCGATCACGCGGTCACCGGAGAACGAGGTCACAATCTTATATAGCGACCAAATCAGGTTGATCATCAGGATTCCAGCAGCCACGAGATAGGCTGGGACTAAACGAACGTGATTCTCGAAGTTTTGGGGAACTGCCTGCGCCATAATCTCTGCTCCTCTCCGGTGTTTCTCGGAGTTTTAACAAGCCGTCGTGCGGATGACCAGCGAAGATTTTACTCCAATATTCTCCGAAATATACAACTGTTCCGCGGCTGGAAGCGAAAAGAAGCGTGAAATCCGGAAATAGATGGTGTATTCTGTATGAAATGCAACGGAGGAGTGAGCAAACTACCCGAGGGAGCTACCATCGGGTTGGGCGGAAAACTCAGCTAGCGTTCGTAAGGATATGGGGGAGTGGCGTGCCGGTTCGTGCCGGCGCGGAGTAAATCGATGTTGAAACCGAAGCTCGTGCTAACGTATGTCGTCCTGGTGGGATTGCCGCTGCTGGGATTGTTGGGCGTTCTGCGCGCCGGACGCAAATTGACCGCGCCGGTCGCGGTCGGAGGCGCATGGAACCTGGAGGCGGATTTCACTCCGCTTTCCGGCACGCCTTGCGGTGCGCTCCTGAGCGGCCGGAAGCAACCGTCGCTGAACATCTCGCAATCCGGAACGAGCGTGCGTTTCAGCATCGGCGATCCGGTGGAAAACGGAATCCCGGGAACGCTTCAGAACTCGACTCTGACGATGGGTACGATGGGCGGGGAGTCGCCGGAGTCTTCCGTACGTTCCGGCGTAAGTTGCGAAGATTCTCAAGCGTTGTACCTGAAGGCCACGGTCCATCCGGAAGGCGGGAAGCGGGTCATGACGGGCACATTGGGGATCCACGGTTGCGCGAACTGTTCCCCTGTCTCGTTCCGCGCCGTGCGCGTTATTTCCCACGCAGGGGGGAGCCACTGATGCCAGACCTCGTAACTCTGATCCTACAAATTGCGGTGATCCTGATCGCTTCGCGCGCGGTCGCCTACCTGTTCCAACGGATGAATCAGCCCAAGGTCATTGGAGAGATGTTCGCCGGGATCATGCTGGGTCCGTCGCTGCTCGGATGGCTGGCTCCGCATTTTTCGGCCTCGCTGTTTCCGGCTCCGAGTTTGGGATACCTGAACGCCTTGAGTCAGGTCGGGATTGTCATTTACATGTTCCTGGTGGGCCTGGCGCTGAACCCCAAGGAACTGCACGAGCGGGGACACGCCGCCGTCCTGACCAGCCACGTCAGCATCATCGCGCCTTTTTTCCTGGGCGCAACGCTGGCGCTGTTACTCTATCCGCGGCTATCGGACGACAGCGTGAGCTTCACCGGTTTTGCGCTGTTCATGGGCGCGGCCATGAGCATCACCGCCTTCCCGGTTCTGGCGCGGATCTTGACGGATCGCAACATGCTCGGGACCAGCCTGGGCACGCTCGCCATCGCCTGCGCCGCCGTCGATGACGTGACGGGTTGGTGCATCCTGGCGTATATCGTGGTTCTCATCCGCGCGCATCAGAGCACAGCCCTTTCGCCATGGGTCACGGTGGCCGGTTTTCTGGTGTTTTTGGGGGTCATGCTGTTCGGAGTCCGGCGGCTTTTGCGCCGCTTCGAAACGCACTACATCAAAGAGGGACAGCTCGGCGAAAACGCGATTGCTTTGATGGTGGTTGTTGTGTTAATCTCGTCTCTGATCACGGAAAAACTTGGCTTGCATCTGTTGTTCGGCTCTTTCCTGGCGGGGGTTATCATGCCCAAGGAGCGGAAATTTGTCCGCCACATTCTTGATAAGTTCGAATCCGTCACCTTGGTTCTCCTGCTGCCGCTTTTCTTCGCCTTCACGGGACTTCGCACCAGCCTGCGCCTGATCCAGGGCGCCGAGATGTGGCTCTTCTTCGCCGCGATTCTATTAGTGGCCATCGGCGGCAAACTCGGCGGCTCGATGCTGGCGGCGCGGGCGGCCGGCACCCCTTGGCGCGAGGCGGCCGGACTGGGCATCCTGATGAACACGCGCGGGCTGATGGAACTGGTGATTCTCAATATCGGGCTCGACATCGGCGTGCTCTCGGCGGGCTTGTTCTCGATGATGGTCCTGATGGCGCTGGTAACAACTTTCATGACGGCGCCGCTGCTCGAGTGGGTCTATCCGCTGCGCCTCATCCGGCAACGAGTGAAATCGGGCGAGACGGAGGTTGCCTACAAGACAGCATGAACGCGGGCCGCAATACACCTCCCCCCAACCAATCTGCGCATCCTGGTTCCCGGTTTCCAACTGGCGGCCCGAGAACGAAAAGTTTTCAAGAATTTAATTCATACTTGAAAGAGTCCCTGCAACGATTTCCGCAGGTGGAGGGTGAGATGAAAAAACTGGATACGGTCGGCTTCGCAAGCGATAAGGAGTTTAACTCGGAAGAGAAATGTATCGCGTATCTCGAACGGTTGCGCTGGCCGGAGGGAGTCCGCTGTCCGACTTGCGGGAACCAGAAAATCTCCCGCATCCGCGCCAAAGGGAGACTCGGAAAAGTCCGGCTGCTCTATCAATGCCTCGAGAAATCCTGCCGCTATCAATTCTCCGCCACCACGGGCACCATCTTTCACGACAGCCATCTTCCGCTGCAGAAGTGGTTCCTGGCGATCAACCTGGTCTCGAATAGCTCCGAGAAGGTTGCGGTAAACAAGCTGCGGCATTCTTTGGAGGTGCAGTACAAGACGGCCCAGCATGTGGAGCGGCGCATCCGGGAAGCCATGCAGAATGGAACGGTGGAAATCGATAACGGACGCAAGAGCGCGACGCCGGTTCGCGTAATTCCTCCTCCGCCGGTTTCTTCCCATCGACCCGCCAGGCGCTCCGTCGAATCGGAAGGGGCGGATCGTTTCCCCGTGACCGATGCGGGCGGCACCGCAATCGGGACCATGCTGAATGTGTTCCGTTCGGTCGCCCAGTTCACGGTCCGTTCCCCTCTCAATGTCGCCAATTTCCTCATCACCAAGGTTTCACTTGACACATAGGGCGCCGTTTGCCCCGGCACTGCCTTTGTAAACTCCAAAATTTTCTGGACAAGCCACCCCTCAGGGTGGTATTGTCTTTCCCTGCGCTGTTCGGCTCCTTCCCGTTTTGGCGAGTGAATTACTTGGCGGGCGGTCGTTATTTTGACGATACGGTTGGCTCACTCATACAGGATTTGGCGGTACCTCCTTAGAGGCATCGTCGTCGCTTCCCTATGGCTTGGTCCGTTACTTCATTTAACGCAGAATCCGAATTCAATACACAAATGGCTCACGTCATAATTCCGGACCGGGCGCCGAGCCCGGTGATCGGATGATTTTCGTAACAGGTTTGACTCAGACAGGTTTGGACGCGCAATCGAACGATGCTCATGGAAGTGCAAGGTTGTCTCGTAAAGGCGGACTTCAACTGGCGGGGATGGGCTTAATAGCATCCCTAATCATTCAACGAATCGTTTCAATGCAGGGGGTATTCTCATGGCGGATCGCATAGGCAGAGGCGTAGCTCTCTTCGTGTTTTTGCTGTTGGCTTCTCAATCTCTACGGGCGCAAGGCAACACGGGTTCGCTCACGGGAACCACCGTGGACGAGCAGCGGCTGCGCCTGCCGAACGTCGCGCTAACGCTCCAGGATACGCAAACCGGGCTCAAGCGCACGCAGGCAAGCTCCCCGGACGGAGCCTTCGAATTTACGGCCCTGCCGCCGGGAGAATACAAGATCACGGCGAACGCAGAGGGGTTCCAGCCCCTGGAACTGCGCCTGACGCTCGAGGTCAATCAACAGGCGAAGCTGGATGTAATTCTTTCCGTGGCTTCGCAATCGGAGACCATCCAGGTGGCCGAAACCATTCCGCTATTGCATCCGAACGAAGCGGCGGTGGGCGAGGTAGTGGACCACGAGCACGTCGCGCAGCTTCCTCTCAACGGCCGGCAGTTCATGGAGCTCGCCATGCTGGTGCCCGGCGTCCATTCGTCCCATGGGGCCTCGATGGGAAACATGAGCGCTCTTTACTGGCGGCCCGGCCAGAGTTCGGCCATCAGCGTCAGCGGCGGCCGCCCCAATTCGAATACTTATCTCCTGGACGGCACGGTCAACACCGATCCGGCATTCAACACCTACGTCATCAGCCTGTCGCCGGATGCCATCCGCGAATTCCAGATTGAGACCGGAACCTACACCGCCGAGTTAGGGGGAGCCGGCACCGGCCAGGTCAACGTCGTAACCAAGTCGGGGACCAACTCGCTGCACGGCTCGGCTTATGAATACCTGCGCAACAGCGCCATGGACGCGCGCGACTTCACCAGCCCGTCCCAGCTTCCGCATTTCGCCCACAACCAGTTCGGCGCCACCGCGGGCGGTCCGGTGTGGAAAGACCACACCTTTTTCTTTGCCGCCTATGAAGGTTTCCGCATGGTGCAAGGACAATCCAACATCATGAGTGTTCCGACCGCGGCGGCACGGCTTGGAAATTTCACCGGCGTGGCCAACATCTACGATCCCAATCTCACACAGCCCAACCCGGCGTTTGATCCGGCCCGGCCGGTGAGCTCCACCAACCCGCAATCGTTGCGGCCGCAGTTTGCGAACAACACCATCCCCGGCGATCGCATCAACCCGATTGCCAGGACCGTGCTCAATCAGTTTGTTCCGCTGCCCAACCTTCCGGGAGAGAGCAATAACTATCTCGATACGCGCGCGCAGCGCCTTTCGAACGATCAAGGGGACCTGCGCATCGACCACGTACTGGCGAATGGAACTTCTCTATTTGGCCGCTACAGCGTCAGCGCCGAGCGGGGCTTTACGCCGGAAAATCTCCCCGGCTTCGGTTCCTTTCACGACAACCGCGTCCAGAATCTCACCCTCACCGACATCAGCCCGTGGAGTTCCCATCTGGTCGGCGAATTCCGCGGCGGCGTCAGCCGGATGGTGTTGCATCGCTATGCCGAAAACGCCAACGGGCCGGACTATATCCGAATCCTCGGAATCACCGGCGCGGGATTTGGCGGACCGGAGGCGAATGGACTGCCGCAGTTTAACGTGCAGGGTTACCAGCCCTTCGGAGACTCGCTGCTTTGCACGCCCTGCGCATACGGGGACACGGTCATCCAAGGCGGCGGCAAACTGACTTGGGTGCACGGCAATAATTCTCTCCGCTTCGGGGGCGATGTGGAGCGCTTCCGTTGGAACATGAAGGGCTTTTTCCAAAACCGCGGCTATTTCCAATTCTCTCCCGGCTTCACTTCGCGAACGCTCACCAACGACGGCACCGGGAACGCGCTGGCCAATTTTCTACTCGGCTTTCCCGTGCTGCAACAAGTGCAGAACGGCATCCCTTCCATGCAGATGCGCCAGACGTATCTGGACCTTTTTGTCCAGGACGATTGGCGCGCGACCGCGCACCTGACCGTGAATCTGGGCCTGCGCTACGAGTTGCGGACGCCGCTCCACGACATCGGCAAAATCCTGACCAATCTCACCTGGCAGAACGGCGTGCCTTCCGCCTACGTGGGAGGCCAGAACGGATTCCCCGAAAGTCTGGCCTTTGGCGACCACAACAACTATGCTCCGCGCATCGGCATCGCCTACTCTCCCGGCGCCGGTAAGTGGGTCTTTCGGGCCGGCTATGGAATGTTTTATTCCTATCCCGACATGAATCTGTGGTGCAACCAGGTGCATGACGTGCCGCTGGTATTCCCCCAAGCGGTGCAGAGCGACAATTTCACTCCCTCGATCTCCGGATTCGCCTTTCCCGCGAATCCTGTGCTAGGAGTGCAGCGGGTCAGCTTCACGGCTCTCGATCCCCATGGCAAGACTCCTTACGTGCAGCAGGCGAGCGTTACCATCGAGAAAAAGCTGACCGAGAGCATGATGTTGCAACTCGGCTACGTCGGCGCCTGGGCCAAAAAACTGGACCGCGCGCGTCTGCCGAACAATGCTCCGCCCGGTTCTGCGGCTGTGCAGCCCCGCCGCCCGGTTCAAAACATTTCGTTCCTGCCCGGAACGCAATTGCCTTCCTACGTTCCCGTCGCCAGCCTGACGTTTCCGGTGAGCGCCGTCAACCTGCTCGAGAACTCGGCAAGTTCCTCCTACAACTCCGCGTTCGTGCTGGTGAAGAAAAGGTTTTCGCACGGCCTCAGTTTTCTCGCCAACTATACGTTTTCGAAAAGCCTCACGGACGCACCGGATTTCCGCTCGCCCGCCAACGAAGCCGAGGTTCCGCAGAATAGCTACAATTTGCGCGCCGAATGGGGCCTATCCGGCTGCGACATCCCGCACCGCTTCGTGACCAGCGTGATCTACAAGATGCCCTTCAGCAGCCACGGACTGGACTGGAAGAGCGCCTCGGGCTTTGCCAAACTGCTCGCCGCCGACTGGCAGGTCAGCACCATTTATCAATGGCAGAGCGGTTTCCCATTTACAGTGAGCGTCTTCGGCGACACGGCCAACGCCGGCTCGCTACTAAACGTCAATCCGGTCCGGGCCGATGTGGTGCCGGGCGTTTCCCCGTACCTTCCCTCGGATAAGCGCAGCGGCGATATGTGGTTTAACACGGACGCTTTTGTGACCCCCGCGGCGTTCGCGTTCGGCAACGCGGGACGCAATACCGTTCGCGGGCCTCGCCTCAGCAAGGCCGACCTCTCGTTGGAGAGAAAATTCGCGTTGCGCGAGCAGACTCTGCTCGGGTTCCGCGCCGAGTTCTTCAATCTGTTCAACCACACCAACTTCGATACGCCGAATCGGTTCGTGAATACGCCGCAGTTTGGCAGCGTCACGATGGCGGCAACGTCGTCGCGCCAGGTCCAATTCGCGCTGCGTCTGGAGTTTTGATCGTATGCTCTTCCGACCCGCTCCGATGGAGGGCGGCTCCACGAAGGTGAATTCGCGTGGCGGCAAATGCTATCATGGCGGTCTCCAGCCGGAGATAGGATGCCGATCAAAATCAATTCGGAGACGCGCGAGCAGCGCGCCGAAGAAACCGTCGACGGCAAGGCGGTCCTCGCCATATCGGGGATCGCGGCAGCGCTCGGCGGACTTTGCTGCATGACGCCGATCGTGCTCGTTCTCTTCGGACTCGCCAACGTCTCGGTGGCGGCAAGCCTCGGAAATGTGCTTTACGGCGACTATCGCTGGGCGTTCCGCCTTTTTTCGCTAGCAGTGCTGAGTTTGGCTCTGTTTTTCTATTTCCGCAAACGCGGCGTATGTTCGCTGGATGACGTCAAACGGCGGCGCAATTGGATCATCAATTTCTCCCTCCTGGTGCTGCTCAGTTCGACGGCCGCGTATGTTTTCTGGACCTACGTGGTTCTTCAATACTGGGGCATTGCGGCGGGTCTGCCGTGGGCGCAGTACGATGAGAGTTGGGCCATTCCGAGTTCCGCCGCACTGGCCGTCATCGCCACGCTGCTGTTTCTCTTCTTCCGTCGGGCAGCGAATTCCGCTTCAAAATAATCCCGGAAGCATCGGACGTTTTCCGCTACGACACGTGTGAACAGGTTTCACGCAACGTCTTCGATGGGAGGGCGTTCGTCGAAATAATCTCATTCCATTGTTAAAGCACCGTCAAGATTATTTCGTACGCGGCACGGAAATTGCGCACTTTGCATAATTTGATAGACGAGAAGACACTACCAGGGCTTGAGATCCTCCAACTACCAGAGCTTTTCGGAAATTCCCCAACGCGATTCCAGCTTCGATTAACCCTCGGCCTCTTTCAACAGGTTAAATTAATGTATTTTGTTTATTTTAATAAACTTAGAAATGCCCCCGCAGCGGGAAGCAAGACTTCGTTTCCGGACTGCTTCTGTAATAATTCGCATAATAAGCCAAAAATTATATGCTTTTGAGCGTTATTTATAATTACAAACGAATTGAATGTTTGGAGTTATCTCATTATGGTAAATAATTTTTGCATTTTATGCGATTTTCTATTGACACGAATAAAGCACCGTTATAATCTAACCATTGTTCGGAACCAAGGGCTGGCGGGGGTTGGTGATGCTGGCTAGTAATTGAAACTTTGACGAAATAAGGAGAGCGAAGCAAATGAATAAACAAACTCAGACTATGGCGGGAAGGCTGGATTTTGGAGGTGGATTACTTGGCCTGATGGCGGTATGCCTGATTGCCATCGTTGCCTTTGGACGCACGGCGATGGCGCAGTCGACTATTTTCAACATTCCAACGACTGACACGGTTGCTACAAAGAAAGCGTATTTGGAATTCGACTATTTCGTCCAAGCCCCGAAGGCGGAAGGTTCCGACCGGCTTTCCCTTTACGTCCCGCGTGGAGTGGTGGGTTTGGGGAAAAACGTCGAGGCTGGCGCCAACCTTGCCGTCGTTCACTCCGGCGATTCGAATAACGTATTTTTCCAGCCCAATATGAAGTGGAAGTTTTTCAGCGGAGAGAAGGGCACGGCGGCCTCCATCGGCGGAATCCTTTTCACGCCAGTCAACAACCGGAAAGGGGTGGACACGTACGGGATGCTCTACGCGAATCTCAGCCAGAAGATCGGGAAGTATGGTACCCGCCTTACCGTCGGCCCCTACGGCGTCGTCGGGGGCAGCAACCTTTTTGCCGGGCAACAGAAGGTGGGCGCGATTGTCGGGTTCGAGCAGCCGCTCAATGCCAAAATCAGCGTCGTGGCGGACTGGTTCAGCTGCAAGAACGGCTTTGGGTACTTCACGCCGGGAATCTCCATCAACCTTCCGCACAGTGGCCTGCTCAACGCCGGATACAGTATCGGCAACGACAGTTACCACGCAAACGTGACGCATAACCGCCTCGTGTTTCTGTATTACGGCGTCACGTTCTAGAAACTCGATGGCCGCGATGGGAAGCGCCTTAACAGGCCGGCGATGATATATTCAATCACGCTGACGCGCACGAAACAGGCGCGACGAATCAATCTTGTGGATATGGAGGAATCGATGAAAATGCTAAAGCGAGCTCACCAGAAGGGAATGCTAACGCTTCGCATCGGCGCGTTGCTGGGGCTCATCGCGGCCAGCGTCATCACGGCCCAGGCGCAGACTACGGTGGATGAAAGGTTGGCCGCGCTGGAGGCCAGAATCCAGCAACTGGAGCACGAGCTGGCGGCGGCCAAGGCGGCCCCTGCCGATTCCGCGAGCTTGGCGAAGCCGGTCAGCCGCACGGGCGACAGCGCCATCGCTCCCTACATTCGTCCAGCGGTACTGACTACAGCGGAGCCGCCCGCGACTCTGAGCGCGGAACCAGCGCAGGCCGCCGCCGCGCCGAGTCCCGAAGAAAGAATTAAGGATCTCGATTTCGACGCGCTCGGATTTTTCAAGGGCACCAAGATGAGCGGCCTGCTGGACGTGTATTACCTCTACAATTTCAACAAGCCATCTCCGCCGGTACTGCCGTTTCGGAACTTCGATCAAAATGCCAAGAGCATCACTTTGAACTTGGCGGAGTTAAGCTTGGCCAAGGCCGTCAGCCCAGAGGTTCCAATCGGCTACAACCTGACCTTTGCGGTGGGGCCGACTGCCGATCTGGTCAACGGCTCCGATCCCGTCAACCCAATTTCGGTTGGTCCCGTGACTCTGAACGGAAGCAGATTGACGGGCGCCGCGTCCACTAAGATTCTCTCGACGTCGGCGAACTTCTTGCAGTATTACATCAGCGGCAGAGTGCCGATCGGCAGAGGGCTGGTCGTCGACGTGGGCAAGTGGGTCACGCCGTTCGGAGCGGAAGTGATCGAGACGCCTACGAACTGGAACTACTCGCGCAGCCTGCTGTTCACGCTGGCGATTCCCTATTACCACTTCGGCGTCCGCGCCACCTACCCCCTGTCGGATAAGGCCTCGGTGGGCTTCCACGTTGTCAACGGCTGGAACAATGTAATCGACAACAACGGAGCCAAGACCTACGGGTTCATGCTCGGCCTGACTCCGAGTAGTCATTTCTCCCTGGTGCAGACCTGGATGGGCGGTCCGGAGCAGGCCGGAGAAAACTCCAATTTCCGGCACACCTACAACATGGTCATGACCATCCCGAGCAAGATGGTCAGCTTCATGACGGATTTTGTTTACGGTCATGAAGCGAAGGCTGCCTCCGACGGAAGCGACGTGATGTGGTACGGCACGGCAGCTTATCTGAAATTCCAGATGGGGCCGAAGTTCGCTCTGATCCCGCGTTTTGAGTGGTTCAAGGATGCCGACGGATTCACCACCGGCACGGTGCAGAATTGGCGGGAGTTCACCCTCACGCCGGAGATCGCGTTCAACGAACACCTGCTCACGCGGTTCGAGTACCGCCGGGACTGGTCGACGGGTGGATCGTTTGCTCGCGGTCCCGCCGAATCCGGAAAGTCGCAGGATACGCTCTCGGGCGGCATGATGCTGAAGTTCTAGCGCCCGGCCGGACCGGCCCGGCCGGTGCGGGCCGGTTCGCGGCAATTCGTTTCACGCAGCTTCAACGGGGCGCGGTGTGCGTCGCGCCCCACTCGCATCAAGCTGCCGGCAATTGGGTTCGATTTCGAAAAGGAGAAGGAGTAACAAAAATGGCGGAGAATAAACCGTCCGAGATGCAGGCAACTTTGGGCTTGACCGGCCTGACGATGAACGCAATGGCGCTCATCGCACCCGGCGCCTTCCTTTGGCTCACCTTTTACATTCAGGCAACAACGGGTGTGACCGCGCCGGCGATGTGGTTCGGCATCTTTTTCGCTCTGCTGCTGTGCCTGGCGACCGCCGTCTGTTACGCGGAAATGGCGAAGTTATACCCTGGAACGGGCAGTTCCTATTACTTCGCCGAACAGTCTTTCCTGAACCACGACAAAGCCTGGAAATATGCGCGGCTCTCGAAGTTCATCGTCGGATGGGCGTCGCACCTCTACTACTGGATTTACCCTGGCGTCATGGTGGCCGTGACGGGAATCATCGTCGGCTACTTGGTGGGGACGCTGTGGCCGAGTTTCATGAGCGCCTCCAACCCCGGTACGCCGTTCATGATGGTCGTGGCGATCGCGTTCTCATTCGGGGTAGCCTACATCGCGCACCGCGGAGTGACCGGCTCGACTGCGGTCAACATTGCGATCAACGTGATCCAGATCTCGGCGCTGCTGGTCTTTTCCGTGATGGCGCTGGGTTACCGCATGAACCATCCGCCGGGGAGCGTGGCCTGGCAGTTCGATTCGACTTCGGGCGAAGCGTATAACTACGAGTTCAAGATGGAGAAGGCCGGAACCCCGCCGGTAGACACCATTGTGCGAGACAAAGACGGAGTGCCGCAGCCGGCGCTCGACGCGGCGGGACAGCCGGTACCGTACAAGATCAGCTATCCCACTACCGATGACAGTGGCAAATTCCTGACCCACCCAACGGCAGGTTCCGTTGTGGGAGTTCACAACATGGGCTGGGCTTTTGTGCAGGCCACGGTGGCGATCTTGATCCTGGTAGGATTTGAATCGGTGACGTCGATGGGGGGCGAGGCCAAGAACGCCAAGCGCGATGTCCCCATCGCGGTAATCGTCTCCCTGCTGGTTCAGGGACTGTTCTGTTACTTGATCGAGTATTTTTGCGCCAACTACTTCCTGAACAGCGGGTACACCATGGCAAGCGCCTCGGGTTCGGCGGCGCCCATCGGCGACATGATGGTCGTCGTGGGCGACGCGCTGCTGGGCCCCGGACACGGACGGCTCTTCATGCTAATCGAGGCCGCTACTGTCGTATTGGCGCTGATCGGCACGACGCTCTCCTGCATGAACACCGGCGCCCGCGTGACTTATGCGATGGGCAAGGACCAGGAAGTGCCGGAGCACTTCGGCATGCTGCACTCGAAGAACCTGAGCCCGCACCGCGCCATCTGGACCCTGGCGATCATCTCGGCGGTGGTCGCTTGCGTTGCACTGCTCATGGTGTTCGGCGATGCCGGCGCACCGCAGGACGCGACGATCCAAGCGTTGCCGCACGGCTTCTGGTCGAGCTTCGGATACTCCACGCACGACAAGATGGCGGCGCTGCCCAACACGCTGCTCACGATGACGCTGGCCTCGAATTTCGGCACGTTCCTGCTCTACATGCTGAGTTGCGTGATCTGCATCGTGGCGTACCACGGGCATCCGAAGTTCAGCGTGATGCGCCACCTCATCATTCCGATCTTCGGGCTGCTCGCGAACCTGGCTTGCATGGCGTTCTACCTGATCGGGCCATTCATGGGGTACGGCACGAAAATGGAGCCGCTGCTGGCCTTGGGGATCGCCGCGGTCTGGGCTGTCTACGGCGGCATCTACTTCTCGATGTCGAGCAAGAAGATGGGTCGGACCACGTTGGTAGGCAGCCGTCCCACGACGATGTCGGTGATGTGAGCCGCGCGCCAGATGGAACGATAGGACGGGGCGGGCTCGCGGGTTCTCAGCAAACCGAAACGCGGAGGGCCCGCGGGTCCGCCCTGTTTTTTCGGAGGGGTGAGACGTAGTATGCTCAGGGGGTATGCAGGGGCCCTTGTCGGCGCCGATCCCTTCGTCGCCGCCGCGCCCCGGCCGGCGGTTGGTTCTATGTTAGATGTCGAATTCGCGCAGCTTTCAGACGTAGGGCAAAGCCGCGACCACAACGAGGATTTTGCCGGTTATGTCCTGGCCGCGACGCCGGAGCAAGCGCGCTCGCACGGCTGGCTGTTTGTCCTGGCCGATGGAGTCGGCGGGCACGAATACGGCGAGGTTGCATCGCAGGCCGCCGTGGAAAGCATGGTCGATGGGTTTCGATCCGCCGCGCAGGGGGAACCCCTGCTCTCGTTGCTGCCGCGTTTGGTGAAAGCCGCCAACGCCCATGTGTTCGAGACGGGACACGCCAAGTCCTCCTCCGGCTCCACCATGGCCACTACCTTGGTGGTCTGCGCCCTGCGATATGACCGCGCGGTGATAGCCCACGTCGGCGATTCGCGGTGTTATCTGGTGCGGCGCGGCCACGCCAGCCAACTCACGCGCGATCATACGCTGGCGAACGAACAGGTCCGCCTGGGGATCCTTTTGCCCGAGGAGGCATCCGAAACGGACCACAGCCACCTGCTGACCCGTTCCATCGGGAGCGACCTCTTTGTCAGCGTGGATGCCAGCGAACACCAGGTTTTCAGCGGCGACGTGCTGGTGCAATGTTCGGACGGGATGCACGGCTCGGTCTCAGCATCCGACATCGCCCGTGTCGCCGGACGCGACGGCTCGCTCGACGACGCAGCGCGGGAACTGGTGGAGCTTGCCAACGAACTCGACGGCAGCGATAATATCACCGTACAACTGATTCGTGTTCGAGGCGTCGAACGTGTGGGCATGTATCGGGGACGGCCCTACAAGCTGCATTAACCTCGTAACGCCCCGCTGGCCCTTCGCCGCTCGCCTGCGCTGACGATGGCTTCCTTTCATCCCGGGGACCAACTCGACCATTACCGCATCGAAAACCTCGTCGCTCGCAGCGGCATGGCCTCGATCTTTCGCGGCACCGATCTGCGCACGGGCCGCCCGGTCGCCATCAAGATTCCGCATCCCGAAGTGGAAAGCGACCCGGTCTTCTTCGACCGCTTTCATCGCGAGGAGGAGATCGGCTCGTCGCTCGATCATCCAGGCGTCATGAAAGTGTTGCGGGACGAGGAACGCAGCCAGCTTTACCTGGTCATGGAGTGGGTCGACGGGAAGCTGCTCCGCGAGATACTGGGAGAGCAGCGGAAGCTGCCTCCAGACCGCGCGGTGCGGATCACGCTGGGCATTCTGGATGTTCTCGATTACATTCACGCCCACGGCGTGGTGCACCGCGACCTGAAGCCGGAAAACATCATGGTCGGCGCCGAAGACCGCATCAAGCTGATCGACTTCGGAATCGCCGCCAAGGCCGGGGCGCGGCGGCTGACCTTCGCCAAATTCACGCAAACCATGGGAACGCCCGATTACATCTCCCCCGAGCAGATCAAGGGCAAGCGCGGCGACGGACGCACCGACATCTATTCGCTCGGAGTCATGCTCTACGAAATGCTGGCCGGAAGAGTTCCGTTTAGCGGGCCGAATCAGTTCGCCATCATGAACGACCGGATGCTGAACAATCCGGTTCCGCCGCGCGAAGTCAATCCCGAAATCTCTCTCCAGCTCCAGGAGATCATTTACCGCGCGCTCGAGCGCGACCCGAAGAACCGCTACGCAAGCGCCCGCGAGTTCACCTGGGACTTGGAGCACCAGGACCAGGTCGGAGTCTCGGAGCGGGCCGAGTTGCACGACTGGAAAGTCCGCCGTAAGCCTTGGGCCCGGCGCGTGATGTTCTACGTGATGCTGGCGCTGATCCCCGTCGCGATCTTCGGGCTGATGCTCTATATCGCGAGGCACACGAAGTGAGAGGGGAGGGGGAAAGCTAGAAGGTAGGAGCTAGAAGTTAGAAGCGCTGCCGGGAATTTTCGTTTCGATGTTTGTTTCCCGGAATGCCGTTACTACTTTTATTCGAAGAGCGGAACAACAGCGGATTCTTCGCGCCGGCTATAGACGCCGTCGCTCAGAATGACAACCAGTTGAGCTTTACAGGTTCCTCTTCCAACTTCCAGCTTCTATCTTCTAACTTCTGTCTTCCGGCTCCTGACTTCTGACTCCTATTTTGCTACACTGCGATTCGTAAGATTGACGGATGGCGTTTGATCCGCCGGAACAGGCCTCATGAAGATCGCCGGATTTTTTTTATTGCTCGCCGGATGGGTGCTGGTGCTGACTGCGGTGATGCTTCTCAGCTCCGCGGTGCAGCAAGCCGCTTTTGTGGTAGCCGGCCTCGGAGTGGAAACGCTGGGGCTGGTGCTGTTGATCCGCGCCCATCTGGTCCCGAATCAAGAAAGAGGTTGACGCCTTTGCCCGTTCCCACGCTCTCCGAACCCGCGATGGTGCTGTGCATCGTTTCGATTCTGCTCGTGCCGCTGGCCGGCGCCGGGCTGGCGCTGATTAACACCGGCTTGGGCCGCTCGCGCAGCGCCGCTCACTCGATGCTGGCTTCGCTGTGTGTGGTGGCGGCCGCCGCGCTCGCATATTTCGTTTGCGGATTTGCGTGGCAAGGGTATATCGGAAGTCCGGCGCGCGGCGTTATCGTCGGCGGCAAGGTTTGGAACTGGAGCGCATCGGAACATTTTTTTATGCGCGGACTGGCGCTTGACGGCTCTCCCGCGTCGCTCGCGGCGTGGTTGCAGATGCTGAGCGTGGGTCTGGCGGCGATGATCCCACTGGGCAGCGGAGCCGATCGCTGGCGCCTGAGCGCGAGCTGCATCTCGGCGGCGCTGCTCGGGGGCATTACCTATCCCCTCTTCGCGCACTGGGTCTGGGGCGGTGGATGGCTGGCGCAACTCGGCCTCAATTACGGACTCGGCCGCGGATTTCTGGATGCGGGCGGGTCGAGCACGATACAAGCCGTGGGCGGCCTCACGGCTCTGGCCGTTACGTGGATCTTAGGCGCTCGCCGGGGCAAGTACGCCGCGGGCGGCGTGCCGGCCGCCATTCCAGGCCATAACGCCGTCCTGGTTCTTTCCGCCTGTCTGCTCTCGTTTGTGGGATGGATGGGGCTGAATGCCGCGGGCGCCATCCTCTTCACGGGCGCCCCCGCCGGCGAGGTCGCGCGGATCGGGATCGACACTTTGCTGGCCGCTTCCGCGGCCGCCTTGATGGCGGCGGCGATCACCCACACACGCTTTGGCAAACCGGACGCTTCGCTTTGCGCCAACGGTTGGTTCGGCGGACTCGTATCGAGCAGCGCCTCTTGTGTCTTCATGGGACCGCTCGCGGCGGTGGTGATCGGTCTCGTGGCGGGCGCATTAGTCGTGTTGTGCGTCGAGTGGCTGGAGTTGCGGCTGCGCGTGGACGATCCCGGAGGCGCGATTTCGGTCCACGCCGTGAGCGGCCTTTGGGGCGTGCTGGCGTTGGGTATTTTCGCGAGTTTCTCCGGAAGCTCCGGCCAGTTGCTGGCGCAGATGGTGGGCATCGCAACGCTCGTGGGTTTTGTGTTGCCGCTGACCTATTTTCTGAACTGGATTCTAAACCGGTTCTATCCGCTGCGCGTGGCCGTGGAAGGCGAGCGGCAGGGGATGGATCTCTATGAACTGGGCGCCGGGGCCTATCCGGAGTTTTCCATCAAAGAGTAGATTGAGTAAATTCCAGGCCAAATCCCTTCTCGCGAGAGCGCCGCCAGGGTGAGGGAGAATGCCGGACTCGCGCCGCCACAGATGGCTTCTCGGAGTGCTTTGGCTGCTACCGGCTCTCCAGTGGAGCTTCGCCCGGTACGCAAAACGGCGGGAATCTCCTCCACAAACTTCCTAGAAAAGCTTATCTATAAGACGTTTGATCTTGGTTCCCGCCGGGTTCCCGGTAACAAGTATTCTGCGAGGGTGGGTCAGCAAGAAGTTGCAAATCAAGGAGACAAGAAAGTTCTAAATAAAGTCTAAAAATTTTCTAAATATAGTATAAAATTTGAGGCTGCGCTATGGCGGGTCTCAAACAGATTTTTGTCGGCCGTCCCCTAGAGACGGGCCGGATGGAGGAAGAAAAGCTGAGCAAGAAGGCGGCTCTGGCGATCTTCTCCTCCGACGCTCTTTCTTCCACCGCGTACGCCACCGAAGAGATTCTGCTGGCGCTGCTGGCCGCTGGAGCGGCGACGCTCGCACTTTCCGTTCCCGCCGCATTAATGATTGTAGGACTGCTCTGGATCGTGGTGGTCTCCTACAGCCAGACGCTGGCGGCTTATCCGACCGGCGGCGGGGCCTACACGGTTGCAAAAGAAAACCTGGGGATCTTTCCCGCACTGATTGCGGCCGCGGCTCTGCTAATCGATTACGTTCTGACGGTGGCCGTGAGCGTCGCCGCCGGAATCGCCGCGATCACCTCCGCCTTTCCCGCTCTGCACAGCCGCCGGATCGCACTCTGCCTGCTGGCCATTTTCGTGATCATGTGGGCCAACCTGCGAGGCGTGCGCGAATCGGCGGCGCTGTTTTCCGGGCCGGTATATTTCTTCATCGCCTGCGCGTTCGCCGTCACCATAGGATCGTTTATCCGCTACGAAAGCGGCGGGACGGCGACACCGGCGGCGGTGCTAGTCCCGGTGCACAGTCTGGATGCTTTCCCGATGCTGCTTCTGTTTCGCGCCTTTGCCGCCGGGTGCACGGCGCTGACCGGAATCGAGGCGGTGGCAAACGGCGTGCAGGCCTTCAAGCCGCCTGTGGCGCGAAACGCCCAGATTACGCAATATGTTCTCGGCTCCATTCTGGCGGTGTTGTTCCTGAGCATTACGCTGGCGACGCATCTGCACGGACTGTCGCCGCTGGAAGGAGAAACCATTCTCTCGCAATTGAACCGCCTGGCGTTCGGCAAAGGATTTATTTATTACGCGATTCAGGCAGCCACGATGTCGATTCTGGTGCTCGCGGCCAACACCAGTTTCGCGGGATTTCCACGGCTCACATCGTATATTGCCGGCGACGGATTCCTGCCCCGGCAGTTTGCGAATCTGGGAGACCGGCTGGTTTTCTCGAACGGAATCATCTTTCTGGGCGCGGCGGCGGGGGCTCTGGTAATTTTCGGCGGCGGTGACGTCCACCGCCTGATCCCTCTCTACACCGTGGGCGTCTTCGTCGCCTTCACGCTGTCCCAGGCCGGCATGGTGGTGCACTGGAGGCGCTCGGACCAGAAAGGTTATCTCTGGCGGATGATTCTGAATGCCGTGGGGGCCTCCACCACCGCCCTGGTGCTCGTCATCGTAGCCTCAGTCAAGTTCCTGCATGGCGCATACCTGGTTATGATTGCGATCCCAGCATTCGTATGGATGTTCCTAAAGATTCGCCGGCATTACACGAAGGTTGCGACGGAGCTGTCGATTGCCTCCTACCAGGGGATCCGGGACTTGAAGCATACTGTCGTGGTGCCGGTGGCGAACGTCAATTCGGTGAGCTTGGGAGCGGTGGAGTACGCCCGTTCGCTCTCCCGGGATGTGCTGGCCGTATTCGTGAACTTGGACGAGGCGCAAACGGAACGAATGACGGCGCAGTGGGACGAGTGGGTAAACGATATTCCCCTGGTGGTGCTGAATTCGCCCTATCGGTCCGTCCTGCGGCCCCTGCTATTATTTATCGACGAAGTGAAGGATTTCCGCGACGACGACATCGTAACGGTACTGCTGCCGGAGTTTGTGCCCGCCAGTTGGTGGGAGAGGCTGCTTCACAACCAGAATGGGCTGATCCTGCGGAGCGCCCTGGCGTTCAAGCCCAACGTCGTGGTGACGAGCGTCCGGCGGCACCTGCGCGGTTAGGCGGTAGCCGGAGGCGTTGCCCATAAGCGTTAACATAGATCGGTTTGTGGCCGTCATCATTCCTGCTGGCTTGCCTGAAGGGCAACACCGTGAATGCGTAGGTGAAACCTACGGAAACCCATTCAGAAGAATGATCACGGCCCCGAAGGGGCCGGACAATCACCGGAGGCCGGTCAACCCCTCGCGGGGTTGAAAATGCTCCGTAGGACCCAATTTCCGTAGGTTAAAACCTACGCATTCACGGTATTGCCCTTCGGGCAATGCGGCCAAGAATAGCGAGTGGACAAAGGGAAAAGGGAAGCTTGACCCGACTCGGCTTGCAGCGTATGATTTCGCCAGTAAGCGGGATGAGCGAAAATATCGAACCTTGCAGCTTGCCGGGCTGCTACAGGGACCGGCGGTTTTCGGCGTGCCGGAAGAACTATGGAGGGAAATTATGATTCAACGTTGGATGTCCAAGACAGCCATTGCGATGGCGGCGGTATTTTGCATCCTGCCATTGCAGGCCATTGCTTATAGCGGCGTCGTTCAAGGCGTGGTGAAGAATGCGGCGGGCTCTCCCGTCGCGGGTGCTCTGGTGAAGATGAAGGTTGCCGAGCGCCACCTGACGTTCATGGTGGTTACCCAGGCGCAGGGCCGCTACACCGCGAAGAATCTTCCTCCCGGAAAATATGTGGTCCAAGGGATCGGGAATGGTTTCCAGAGCAAGTGGTCGCCGGAAGCGGCCGTGGCCGAAGGCCAGGCGGCAACGGTTGACGTCTCGCTGACGGATGCGCAGGCGCCGGCTCTCCCCAACGCATGGCCGGGAAGAACTCCGGGCGAGGGCGGCGGCGAAGGTGGCGGAGAAGAAGCCGCTCCGAACCTGCCCGAGGGCGACGGCAAAAAGATCGCGATGACGAAATGCAGCATCTGCCACACTCCAGGCCGTATCATCGGCTATCAGGCCGACCGCCAGCGGTGGAAAGAAACCGTCGAAGACATGAAGATGTACATGCAAGGCTCCAAGACGGGCGTTTCTTTGTCCGATCAGGAAGAGGCCACGCTGATGGACTATCTTGGGAAGAACTTCGCGGAGGGAGAAGCGGGCCGGCCCCGGAAGGCGAAGCCCGATCCAAACAGCCGCCTACCTAGGACTCCGTTGATGGGCGCGGCCACCAAGTACATCGCCGTGGAACTGGAAATTCCCAACGCAAATACCGAGCCGCACGAGATCACGGTGGACTCGGAAGGAAACGGCTGGGTTACGCAGCGGAGAGGCGGGAAGCTGGGACGCCTGGACCCCAAGACGCTGACCTATACCGAGGTGGCGCCGCCGCCGGCGAAATCGAAGAGCGTGCAACTGAACGCCATTTGGGCCGCTCCCAACAACAAACTTTGGTTCATGGACGTTGGTCCCAACCGCCGCTGGCTGACCTACGACACCAAGTCGAAGGAGTTCAGTGTATATAACATGACGACCAAACTCCGTACCGGCGCGGCGGGCGGAAATACCATGCGAGTCCATCCCAACGGTACGGTGTGGTTCAATGCCATCGGCAATAACACGGTCATCCGGCTCGATCCGGCCACTAAGGAGTTCACCGGGTTCGAGGTTCCTTCGGGAGTGAAGGCGGGGAAAAGCGCTTCCCCGTACGGCATGGCGATTGCGGGCGATGGAAAGATTTGGATCGCCGAAAACGCCATGAACAAAATGGGCCGCGTCGATCCCATTACCGGAAAGATCGATGAGTTCGACATCCCGGTGGCAAACGCCGTCCCGCGAAAAGGCGGACCGGACGCCGAGGGCAACGTATGGTTCGGACTGCATGGCGCCGGCAAGATAATGAAGATCGACTACAAGACCAACAAGATGTCGATCTATACGCCCCCGACCGAGAACAGCGGCACCTATGCCGTAAGCGTAGACATGAAACACAATCTGATTTGGGTCGCCCAACAGCAGGCGGACAAGATCGCCCGCTTCGACCCCAAGACCGAAACCTTCACGGAGTTCCCCCTGGCCAACGCCGAGGAGGACCACAGAAGGATCGAGGTGGACCAGAACAATCCGAATCGCGTCTGGTGGTCCGGGGATCTCTCGAACCGCATGGGGTATATCGAGGTGTTGGAGTAAGGATTAGAAGAATTAGACTGATTTCAGAAATGGTGTAGGTCGGCTCGATTCCGAATCCGAGCTGCGAGCTGCAGATTAATGCAGTATTTGAATTTGCCGCTTGCAGACTGACTCGTGACAAAGACGTTCCAACCGGCGTAAAATCAGCCCAGGTGGAAACCTGATATAGGAGTGGGCGGATGAGCATACAAATCTCGCATGAAACGGAAGCCCGCCTGACCGACGAGGCGCGAAGGCAAGGTATTTCCGTGGAAGCATTGTTGGAACGGCTCATGAGCGAACGCGGACCGACAGCCCACGCCGCCGGGACCGCCCCCGAATTGCCAGTCTGGCATCTCGGAGACGTGGGTCCTCTCCACCGGCGGGACATTTACGACAATGTCCGTTGAGCCGGGAATCGTCGACGCGAATGTTCTGGTCTATGCAATGGACGCAGACGCTCCGCAACATGCCGCCTCACGGGCTCTGCTGGAAGCGGCGCGCGATTCGTCCACAACGCTCTATGTAACCTCGCAGATACTTTGCGAGTTTTATTCCGTCGTGACCAATGCGCGGCGAGTTTCCAATCCTCGCTCTCCAGGGGACGCACTTCGCGCTATTTCTGGCCTGCTTACTTTTCTTCATGTGCTGCCAATTCCCGCCCGTACCGTGGAAGGGTGGCTGGATTTACTTCGCCGGCACCCCGTGACCGGAGGAGACATATTCGATTTGCAGATAATCGCGACCATGCAGGCTAATGGGATTCAGCGAATTTACACCTTCAATAGCGATGACTTTGCGGCCTTTTCCGAACTTGCGGTTGTTACCCCCTAAACCCCCATGTCGTGCCCGATTCACCAAGGGTAAGTTTTGACCCACTCGCGGAACCCGCGCCAATCGCTGGGTTGGCGCGGGTCAAATGTCCGGGTTGAAATAGGGCGAAGCTTTCCGCGTGTCACTGCGGGAGGTTTCGCCCTTTTTGTCTCAATTGTTGGCTGTGAGCCAGCTCCGTGTTGGCTCGCAGATAGATCGGTACGCACACGGCGTCTGCCGTCGGCTCCGCGTCTCCCAATGCCAGCGCGCTGGAGGGCGGAATTGCATCGTTAGTTGCTGTTGCTTGTTCTCAGCGAGGCTTTGAATCGATTGGGGGCGGGGGCTTGGGGCAGGGCGTCAATCCGCGGGCAGTGCGAGTGGGACGCGAGGTGTCGATATTGGTAATCCGGCGTAACGTCCGGATGAGGTCCAGGTTGTTTAATATCCCGTCTCCACCTCGCACCGTTGGCGTGTCGAGCGGGAACGAGTCCATCGCGTCGAAGCGATCCGAGCAAGCCGCAGGCAGGTATCCCGGCACGTTCGTCACAGCCCTCAGGGCGTAGATCAAGTCCAGGTTGTTCAGCACGCCGTCGCCGAAGCCGCCGGCTGTGTCCGAGCCGGATGGGAAGGCGTCGCCCACCAAATAAAAGTTTGATCCAACGGCGCCGATGCTGAAGCTGAGGGTATTGGAAAGGCTCCCGCCCGGCGCGCTGTTGAATACCGTCACCTGCGCTGTTCCGGAAGTGGCAATGTCAGTGGCTGAAATCGATGCGGTCAACTGGGATTTGCTCACGAAAGTAGTTGGCCGGAAAGCTCCGTTCCATTGGACTAGGGAGCCGCTCCAAAAGTTTGTGCCCGTCACCGTCAGCGTAAAGGCCGCTCCCCCGGCATTGGCGCTAAACGGTGAGATGGAATCAAGTCCCGCACTCGTAGACGCTATATAAACGTCCGTGGTGGAACCCATCATGTTGCTGTTGAAGGTAAACCGGCTGCCGTCGCGGCTAACGGAAATGTGCGGCTCCCCGTCGTAGGTGCTGCTGTTACTCCGGTGATGCGCCAGTCTGCGAACCTCCGTGCCGTCCAGCTTAATCTGCAACAGTTCGTTGGTGTAGGTAAACCAAGGGGAGGATAACGTATTGCCGTTGTATGTTTGGGCCAAGACCCAGCCACCCTGATCGGGAGTGGTCACGTGAACCGAGAGGCTCCAATCGAGCTGGAGCAGGCAGGTTTGCTGAGCGGTTGCAAGCTTGATTTTCACCAAGCCGTTCTGACAATTCGGGATTGGCGTGGGATCGGCGGAATTGGTTTGGACTAACACCTCGCTGCCATCCACGTCTCGAGTCATGTGTTTATGTCCGTTATTATTTGCAACCTGCCGGAGAAAAACCATGTTCTTATCGTAAAGTTCCTCTCCCTGGTAGCGGCCCGTCCCATTCGTCATCCAGGCGATCAATACGTTGTTGTCGGGACTGATATAGACGGCATCCCAACCACTAGGATTTGTCCCGTTCGTTTCGAACACGGGGCCTTTGGTGTTGGTACTGAGGGTGTAGACGAAGATCTGATGGCCGTCCCCGGCAAGGACAATGTGATCGCCGTCATAACTCATCTCGGACTCCCCCTGCGCAAAGATGGAGCTATATTCGGTGAAGGTGTGGAGAACTGTCGCTACATCCGTGGCCACGTTATACGTCATCAGTTGATTGGAGTTCCTAGGATGAAAATAAAACACATTCGGATCGGTGCGGGACCAGAGGGGTTCGCTCGATGCGGAGACTACGGCGCCTTGGCAGCATAAAGGCTTGATCCGTTGCAGGGTGACGCCGTTGTAGAGACTGAAGTAGCTGAATTCCAATAAAAGTATTTTGGAGTTATCCGCATTGAAGGGCGATTTCGTTGAATACTCCGCTTCCACCCAAGGCAAGAACTGAGGCGGATCGCTGTCCGCGCGGATGGTATGGGCAGCATCGCTAATCCGTGTGATTGCGGTTCCAAACACAGGGTCTATATAGTTGCCGCCGGCAGCCGGAGGGACAAAAGTGTAATAGTTTGGAGGCAGATAGACGTTCTGATTATTCAAGTAGGCCGCGGCATCGGCGCCGTGGAACAGCGACCAGGCAACGAGTCCAAATATGAAACTGTCAACGAGCCATTTGCGCATTGAACCGGAATTAGTTTCTTGGCTTCCTGGAGTTTGGGAGTATACACCCGTTTACCTCCCGACAGAAGAAGAGGGTCGCCAAGCTGTCCAGAGCTGGATAAATCAGAGCGTGGATTAAAGCTGCGGCAAATCGGACCGCCAAGCTTGATAGATTCCGGGTAACGCGTTTCGTTTGCTAATCCGATCATTGGCCGCATAGTCGGCTTATCGGAAACTGACGCACGACCAAGCTGTTCATCGCCGAGGAACCGAACGTCGCGGACCATCCGAACGTAGCTCACTCCACGGCGCGCGGAGCGGTGTATCCTTCGCGGGCGCGGACTTCGTACTTGAGTTCCTTGCCCTTCTGATCGACGATCTTCAGCCGATTACCGTCCTGGTCGACCAGATCCACTTTCAGCTTGCGGAATTTGCCGTCGTGGGTGGTGTTGGTGGGAGTGTAGCTGATGTTGTATTCGTTGCGGAGCGAGGCGGAGATGTCGTTGTAGATTTCGCCGAACTGGCCCTCGAAGCGGGGGAAGTAGGACTTGCCGCCCGACATGCGCGCCATGCTGCGGAGCTGGTTGTCGGCCTGCAAGAAGCCGATCTGCGTCGAGCCGCCCATGGCGCCGCGGGCATCGTAATATTCCCGCACCGCCTGTCCCGTGCCGATGGCGTAGATGGGCGTGTCGGAAGCCTGCACCTGCTTGAGCATCGCGTCGTAGCGGGTCCGGCTGAAGGTGTCGACGCCGCTCGATATGAGCAGGATCGCTTTCTTGCCTTCGATACTGTCCATGCGGTTGATGGAGTCGGCGACGGCGTCGAACAGGTTGCTTTCGCTGAACCCGGGAATCCGCATCATGTTCAGCGCGCCGAAGGCCGCCTCTTTATTCTTGGTGAAATCCTGCAAAATCTCCGGCCGGATGTCGTAGGCGATCACGGCGACCCAGTCCTCCGGCTTGAGCGTCTGAACAAATCCGTAGGCGGCCTGCATCGTCTGATAAAGAAACTGCCAATAGAGCGAGCTGAACTCGATCAGCATGACCACGGTGACGGGAGCTTCGGCGGCCTCGACCTTCTTAATGGTTTGAGGAACACCGTCTTCGAGAACGCGGAAGTTCCCTTTTCCGAGTCCGGGAATGAACATTCCGCTCTTATCCTGGACCACCACGCCGACGCTCACCAGTTCGACATCCGTGCGGATGGCATAGGCCTCGTCGGGGTTGATCTTTTCCGGCTTCGGTTGTGGCGGAGGAGTGGGAGGTTTCGTGGGGCGCTTACGAGGCACGATAACGGTCTCGCCTACGCCTTTGTTGGGACCTTCCTGATCCGAAGCCTGCGATCCGCCGCCAGACTGTCTCGCCGAGGCACCGGACGATGCTCCGGATTTGGATGCGGGATCCGAATATTGAGCCAAGGCCGGGTAGGTCACCCCGATCGCAAGGGCGAGCAGCGAGCAAAAGGTCGCGGTAAAGAGAATTCGATTCCGCATAAGACTCCGTTCCGCCGGGGAAGCTACTGCCTCTTGCCAGCTTGGAACCAGCGCCAGACGCGGCGGCGATTCCACCTAAGCAGCAAAGCAACAGCAGTCCTGACTCGAAGGCGCTCTGAGAATCATCTTACTATGGAAGACGTGTGGTTGTCATTGGGTTCGCGCCGCCAGCGGACATTCGGACTCCCGGATCGCCGAAAACAATCGGTTTGCGGTAGGCTCTCCCAATTGCTGCCGGCCCGCTTTGCCTTTGCCGCTGGGCGGTATTCTCCGGGGTTCGTGATCCGGTACCTTCCCTGCCCACCCGCGGAGAAAAATACTTGCTTGTTTTACGCCTACGTAGCAGCTATACTTCTTTTATTCGCATCTCAGAGAGCAGGGAGCTGCTCATGCCTCCCTCCCCCAAATGAGCCCGAGGATGGATGTGTCTCCAATGAGGCCCTTTCGCGTCAGGAAATTGTTTGGGATCGCAACGCTTGCGGTTGTCTTTGCGGCCAGCCTCGAGGCTGACTCCCTGACTCCAGCGGCGTCGACCCCCACGACTGCGTCCGCTTCGCAGCAGACAGCCACTATATCCGACTGGCAGGAATGGTTTTATGGCCAGCGCCGCTATGGCTTGAGTCAGATCCCCGACAACGCCCTCTCCAAGGCGATCTCCCAGCGCGACGCCATGCAGCGGCGGCCCAAGTTTTCTCCACAGTCGGACGCTCCGGCCGCAGCGGCGGCCCCTCAATGGGTAAGCATCGGCCCCAGCGTCGTCAACTCTCCCTCGCGCGGACTGATTAGCGGACGGATCACCAGCCTCGCCATCGATCCCACCAATCCTTCGACGGTCTATATTGCCGCGGCCGGCGGCGGCGTATGGAAGTCCGTCAACCGTGGTTCGAACTGGGCGCCAATGACCGACAACCTTCCCTCGCTCTCCTCCGGCGCCGTGGCGGTCAATCCGTTTACGGGGGAAGTCTGGTACGGAACCGGTGAGCTGGACTTCTGCCGGGATTGCTACTTGGGAGCCGGCGTTTACCGCTCACCGGACAGCGGCGCTAATTGGTCGCGGGTCGCCGCCGACACGTTTCTTTCCTCGCCGACCTCCGTGATCGCATTCGACCGCCAAAACCAGGGCACGTTGTTCATCGGACGCTCGTCGGCACTATGGAAATCTACCGACGACGGGCAGAGCTGGCATGCCACTTTGCTGGGAACGGTAACGGATTTTATCCAGAACCCCGTGGACAGCTCTATTGCTTATGCCGCGCTTGGCAATGCATTCGGAGCCGCGGAAAACGGCGTATACCGTTCGAACGACGGCGGCCAGAACTGGAACCGGCTAGGAGGGGGGCTGCCGGACCCTTCCACCGTCGGCCGCATCGCCCTGACTATCGATCCCTCGGCTCCCGGGACGGTCTACGCGTTGATCACGCGGTCGAGCGATTTTCTTCTGAATGGTCTTTACCGGTCGCTCGACGGCGGCAACACCTGGACCAATCTGCGGAGCCTGCCGGCTGGAAACTTTCAGGAGGCTCAGTTCGCCAACGGCCTCTTCAACTTGCTGGTCCGGGTTGATCCGAAAAATCCCGCGGTGATCTATGTGGGCAGCAATGAGCTGTTGAAGTCCACCGACAACGGGGCGAGCTGGCAGAACCTGCACATGCTCCAGGGCGAGCACGATGTAGTCTTTGACCCCTCCGACCCGCAGACGTTTTATCTGATAAACAACAGCGGCGCCTGGAAATCGTCCGATGGGGGCCAAAGCTTTACCAATCTGAACAACACGCTGGCCATCACGCAGCTCCAGACAGTGGGGCTGCATCCGTCCAACCCCAATCTTTCCGTGGGAGCCACCCAGGACAACGGCACGATTCTTTACGCCGGCGGATTCGCCTGGGACCAGGGGAGGCTGGGGGACTCCGGCGCCGCCTTCTTCGACGCCTTGAATCCTCAGAAGATTTACGCCAGCGGGCACTATACCGATTTGTTCCGATCCGATGACGGGGGTAAGACCTGGCCCTTGATCAGCCAAGGCATCGCCTCCACGGACCGGGCGCAGTTTTACGCACCCTTTCTTCAGGTGCCGGGACAGGTTGGATCGCTCTACTTCGCCACCCAGCGAGTTTGGTGGACCGGAGATCAGGGCAGTCACTGGACGGCGATTTCCAGCGACCTCACCGGAGGAGGAAACGCCTCGATCAGCGTGCTCGCTCTGGCTCCCAGTTCTCCGCAGGTACTCTGGGCGGGCACCAGCGATTCCCTGGTGAAGGTCTCCTCCGATGGCGGCCGGAACTGGTCGTCCGCCGCTTCTCTTCCGAATCGTTTTATAACCTCCATCGCAATCAATCCGCAGAATCCCTTCCAGGCGTATGTGGGTCTTTCGGGATTTGGGAGCGGCCACGTCTTCCGGACGGAAAACCGCGGCGGGAATTGGACGGACGTCAGCGGAAACTTGCCCGACGTTCCCGTGAACGCGATCCTGATCGATGCGCTTTATCCGGATCGAGTTTACGCGGGGACCGACATCGGCGTGTTCGTTCTGGGATCGGACGGCGGCTGGAGCTCTCTGAATCAGGGGATGCCGAACGCGATCGTGCTGGGACTGACGCAGAATCCCTCTTCCGGCGTGCTGGTGGCTGCCACGCATGGACGGGGAGCGTTCTCCCTGGCGGCATTGCTGAAAGCCCCCCGTCTCGATGCGCTGATCAACGCGGCGAGTTTGGCGCAGGCTCCGCTGGCTCCAGGGTTGAGCGTGAACCTGCTGGGTTCGAACCTGGCCAATGGCGCCGCCGTATCCGCCAACTCGACTCTATTGCCCGTTTTGTTGGCGGGCTCCGTTGTTACCGTAAATGGCGTCACCGTTCCGCTGTTTTCCGCTTCGCCCGGACAAATAGGCTTCCTGGTGCCTTTCGGAACCACCGGAACTTTGGCCGAGGTGACGTTATCGAACGGCAGCGGACAAGCGACGGTGCGCGTTCCGCGCGCCGAAACCAGTCCCGGCATCTTCCTGACGGGAACGGAACCGGACATCTTCCACACGAATGGAATTCGGGTTTCCGATGCGGCTCCCGCGCGTGCCGGCGAGGAACTGGTGATCTATACCGCCGGACTGGGACCCGTCGATCAGTTCATTGCCAGCGGCGCTCCATCGCCCTCGAATCCTCCGGCCAAAACGCTTCTCCAGCCCAACATACGCGTGGGAGGCGTCGCGGCGAACGTGCTCTTTTCCGGATTGACGCCGGGGCTGATCGCGACCTACGAGATCCACTTCCTTTTGCCGGCCGGCTTCTCCGGCAAGACGCCGGTGGCCGTCGATATGGGAGGCGGTTCGATCAGCAATACCGTGCAGTTCAGCACGGTGCAGTGAGGGGGGCGGGGAAGAAGGAAGGTAGAAGTTAGAAGCTGGAATAAAGACGTTTCGACCTTCTCATTGCTCATTCCGAATTAAGTAGTCCCTGAAACCCATGCAATCATACAGTCCCAAGCGGCGTGCTAGCAACCGTTTCTCGCGGCTGGAATGGATTTTATTCTAACTTCTAGCTCCTAACTTCTCACTTCCTCCTCCTGCCTTCTTTCTTCCCCCGCTCGAACCACCCGCAGTGCGATACAATTAGCAGAAGGTTTTTTAGGAGGGACAAGCGTTGAGGAATTCGACGAAGGATATTTGCGGCCGATTGCTTTCCTGCGCGCGCCTTAGTCTCCTTGTTCTCATCATTGGAGTGGCGGCCTTCGCAAGTGTTGAGGCCGAGAAGCAACTACAGGACCCCGATCCCAAGGAGCGCGAGAAAGCCGCGAAGATTTTGGGACAGGAAGACAATCCGGCCAACGTACAAATCCTGGCCACGGCGATCCAGGACAAAGACGAGAAGGTTCGCATGGCGGTGGTGAAGTCACTGATACACCTCGGATCGCCCTCCAGCCTCGATCCGCTGACCAAGGCGGTGAGCGACGGCATTCCGGAGATCCGCTCTCTGGCGATTGACGGCCTGGTGAATTTTTATCTGCCCGGATATATCGACACGGGCTTTGGCGGGTTTTTCCGGGGCATCGGCAACAAGGTGGAAGGATTGTTTTCGAACGTGGACTCGACCGTGGTCGCCGCCGACGTAAAAGCCGACCCAAAAGTCGTGAGGACCTTGGCGCTCTCGCTCGACGGCGCTTCCGACATGGCGACTCGCGCGAGGGCCGGGCGGGCTTTGGGAATCCTGCGCGCCTCCGACGCCGTTCCGGAGCTGCTCAAGGCGTGCTTCAGCGATAACGTCGATCTGATCCTCGCGGCTCTGGGAGCGTTCGACAAAATCAAGGACACCTCGGTGGGTCCGCGGATCACCTTCCTGCTCAACTACCCGCAGAAAAGCGTTCGGATCGCCGCCGCGAGCACGCTGGGGGTCTTGCGGTCGCAGGAGGCCATCCCGAACCTCGAGCGTCTGTTTCAAAACAGCCCCGACGACAAAGAGCTCCGCGCCGCGGCGCTCGATGCGCTTGCCTTCATGCCCACCAACGAAACTTCGCCTCTTTTTGTAAAGAACCTGAACGACAAAGAGAAAGCGATCCGCGCGTCGGCGGCGCTGGGGCTGGGCCGGCTGCGGGACGCGAGCTTCGTAGAAACGCTGGAAAAAGCGAAGGCGGTGGAAAAGGATCCCGGAGTCCGGCTGGCCCTGGATTTTGCTCTGGTGATTAACGGGAAGACGGATTCACTCGGCGAGTTGGTTTCAGGTTTAAGCTCGCGCGTGCATCGCGGCGAAGCCCGCCCGTACTTAATCGAACTTGCCCGCGATAAGGCCGTCCGCGACTCGCTCAAATCCTACCTCTATTCCAAGGACGACAATATCCGCGAAGACCTCTGCGTGGTCTACGGCGCGTCGGGCGATAGTTCCTCGATCCCCGACCTCGAAGTGCTGCTGCGGGATCGCAAAGCAAGCGTGGCGGAGGAGGCCAGCCGCGCCATCCGGCTGATTCGGGCGCGGGGAGTGTAAGCCAATCTTCTTGGATTTTCCTGATCTCTGATTGCTGTGACTTTAGAGTTTAAGTGAAAACAATCCCAGCCTCGTTCCGCAGATTTCCCGCATACTTTTCTCCGCAATCTGCGTCATCGGTGGATTCACTTGCTCACGCGCGCGGCTGGGCCGTTGGGATGAATCATTCGCCATGGTCGTTCAATTGGTCCGTTTCGCAACGAGCCACCAGCGCCTCACCGCCACCACGAACCAAATAGCCTCAACCAGCCCAAAAGGCCAGGCTCCCTGCAGGAACCCATATACGGATGCGAGCACACATCCCACAGCGAATCCTAGAATAAACCAAGGGCTGCGATCTTCCAGTGCGTAACACACCAGCATTGCCGTAACAGCAAACAAGCCAAACAAGGTAAGACGGTCCATCCTGCCTTTATAGCATTTTTCATGAATGCGATGCTGGAATAGCGTGGCGTCCTAATCTGGCGGGTGAAAGTCCGCGATATGTTGTATCACTGATAGAAACGCCATACAAGCAGTTGTGGATTATTCGGTTGACGGGTATCGGGCTATTGAGATACATTTAATTGCCGATGAGTAAATTGAAGACGATGTTACACACCACGCCACAATTGAAGCTTCTGGAACTCCACGCTGGCGCTAGTTATCGAACTGACCGGCAAAGGCCAAAATTCACTCCGCCGAACGGGCGCAAACCACGCCTTCTAGACCTGTTTTGTTGCGCTGGCGGTGCCGGGGTTGGGTATAGTCGCGCCGGGTTCGAGGTTATCGGCGTTGATATTAAACCCCAGCCGAATTATCCGTTTCAGTTCATTCAGGCGGATGCTCTTAAGCTCGATCCGAAATTCATCGCCTCGTTTGATGCCATTCACGCGTCGCCGCCGTGTCAGTCATATTCTGACCTCGCCAAGCGAAATGGGAACGCAGACGAATGGCCGCGACTGATCGAGCCTGTCCGTGAAATGTTGATTCAATCAGGCCTTCCCTATGTCATTGAGAACGTCGACGGCGCGCCCCTGATAAACTTCGTTGTCCTTTGCTGCACGATGTTTCCCAAGTTGCGTGCTTCGTCATCGGCTGTTCGAGGCTAACTTCGAGATATTGCCGCCGCCATCCGCCAGCGCGGAGATTCGGAGACATGACACGGCAGCTTGATCTTCATTTTGGAAGACCCGTAGGCAATCGTGATTCTTCTGGCTTATTATTGGTCGCAGAATGAAACGCATCGGACAGGATTCGCGCTACGGAGAGCTGTGGAGCAGAGAAGAATCGCTTCTGGCATTTGAGCTTTATTGCAGGATTCCGTTTCAAAAAACCAAAGCCAACAATCCGGCTGTGAAAGAACTTGCAAATATCCTCGGGCGCACTCCCGCATCGGTTGCGAGAAAGCTAGGAAATTTTGGCGCATTCGATCCGGCGCTTCAGAAGTTGGACATCAGCGGTCTGACACATACCAGCAAGCTGGATCGGGAAATTTGGGATGAGTTTCATGCTGACTGGAACAATTTAGTGTGGGAAGCCAATCTTCTCCGAAGTAAATTTGGCCAGCCGCTTCCAGGTCATCGCGCTATCAATCCGCCCAGTGGCCCTTCTGAGACCACAAGGCTAACAAAGCAGCGAGTCCATCAAGCATTCTTCCGTGATGCGGTATTGAGCAGCTACGAAGTTACCTGCTGCATTACTGGTCTGGCGGTGCCGGAATGCTTGGTTGCCAGCCACATCGTACCGTGGAGCGAAGACGAAAGGTTCCGAACCGACCCTGCGAACGGACTCTGTCTCAGTGCTACGTTTGACCGTCTCTTTGACGCGGGGCTCATGACCGTAACTTCCGACCTGACTGTCCGTTTCTCATCGCGTGTTGTAAGGTCACAGAACTCGGTAACGCAGGACCTATTGCTCCGCTACCACAATAGCCCGATCAAAAAACCGCAGCGCTTTCTGCCTTCCCTGGAGCGGATTGACTGGCATCACAAGAATCGCTTCAAAGAGTAGGCACCATTTTTCGGAGGTCCATTCCGATGACTGAAATCGAACTCCTCGAATCAACCGTAATTGAATACCGAAGTCTCCTGGCCTCTGCTAAGGTCGGTCGAAGAAAAAAGGTGGACGGAAGCCGTCTTGTCCAACATCTATCACGGGAGCACGACTGGACGGAAGAAGGTGCAGACGCGATCGTCACTCTAGCCAACGAGTATGGAGCCTTTATGTTGCGAAATGCCCTCGCCCTCGCCATTGCTCTCGGTAAGGAAGACGGCGACCTCAACTTCTGAACAGGCTGCTCCCCAAGTAGCAAGAATAAGGGGCTATCCGCAAAATCTTTTAACCCTCCACGTGCTGGGAGCCCGATTTGAACGCGTCAAGAAGGGACGACAACTAGACCGCTATCAGCGTTAGTTTATAGCAATGTAGCCCAGCCCCGGAGGGGCGACAGAATGGCCCATATCTTTACAAACCTTCAAACGCACATCATCTTTAGCACCAAGGACCGCGTCCCCCTCATCACCACTGACCTGAAAACGCACCTTTTCGCCTATCTAGGCGGAATCATCCGCGACCTCAACGGCAAGGCCATCATAGTCGGTGGCACTGCTGATCATGTGCATCTACTGCTATCCATGAGGCCGACCCTCTCCATCTCGGAGACATTGCGGTTGCTGAAGGCCAACTCATCGCGGTGGGTGAACCGGGAGCGTGGCGCGAAGCAGGCGTTTGCCTGGCAGTCAGGCTACGGCGCGTTCAGCGTGAGTGAATCAAGTGCGCCGACGGTCGTGAAATATATTCAAAGCCAGGAGGAACATCACAAGCGAGTTTCGTTCCAGGAGGAATTCGTGACGTTCCTTAAGAAAAACGGCATAGCTTACGACAATCGATATCTGTGGGAGTGACAGGGGATTATCTGCCGCCCCTTCCGGGGCTAGTCTGCTGGGTGCGTTTCTTACCCACGGCTTGCGCCGTGGGCTACTATCTACCGCCCCTCCGGGGCTCCCGGTTGAAAACTACAGCTAAAGGCGTCGGTCTGTAGTAAGAGCAGCGGCGGGCGATTTTTCCAATTCATGCTCCCATATCCGCAAAATCTTCCAGCCCTCCCGGCGCAGCGAGGCTGACACCTTCCGGTCCCGCGCCTTATTTTGTTTGAATTTCAGAGACCAGAAGCCTTTGTTGGAGGCAGGCGGGCGGTAGCACTTGGGGCACCCGTGCCAATAGCATCCATCGACAAATACAGCCAATCTCGCGGCGTCGAAAACAAAATCCGGCTTCCCAGTCAGATCGGCCGGGCAGAGCCGCCAGCCGGAAATTCGGGAGCGCACCAAACGAAACCGCAGAGCCTTCTCCGTTGAAAGGTTGCCGCGAGACCGGACTGCGGCCATGTTCTTGGAACGCTGCTCGACTGTGTGGACATCGGCCACGCCCTAAAGTATAAATCCAAAACTCAGATCAAGACACTACCTGAAATGGCGATCCCGATCTGCGGCGACTATCCGTGGATTCTGAAAAAATTCGGCTTTCCATGGGAACTGTGGGTGATCGGCGGATCCTCGCAAAGATCGCTCTGTATCGAATGGCTTCGTGAGTCGAGCTGGCCTGCTGCACGAATCTTTCGGAATGTAAAGTTATGCGACTATACTTAACAGGATTCCGGCATCGAGGAGGGAATCATGGCGAAAAAAATGGAGCTCGGGATTTGTTTGTTTGAACTGAGAAGCGGGAGTGCGCAAGAAATCCGGCCGGAGGATCTGATGGAGGGGGCCGAGTGGGCCGATAAGATCGGCCTGGAATATCTGGCGCTCCCGGACCGTGTCTCCCGGCCTATACCCCGATTCGATACTCTCACCCTGATGGCTGCGCTGGCCTTGCGTACGAAGCAAATCCGCATGGTCCCTCACGTTTTTGTCACGCCACTTCGCCATCCGATCGAGCTGGCGCGAAGAATTTTAACCGTGGATCACCTCTCGCAAGGCCGATTCATCTTTGCGGCGGGCGTCGGCGGCGGCGCAGCGAGCGCAGGCGGCATCAAAGGCGTGCCGGGAGCCGAGAGTACCATCCACCACAAAGAGTTCGCCGATGTAGGAATTGCCCGCAAGGAGCGGGGCGGGCGAACCAACGAAGTTCTCGAATGCCTCAAGCTGCTTTGGACGCAACCCTCGGCAACGTTCCATGGGAAGTATTTCCAGTTTGAAAATGTTGTGATGGAACCAAAACCCTACCAAAAACCCCACCCTCCCATTTGGATTGGCGGGAACAGCGAGGCGGCGATCCAGCGCACGGCCCGATACGGAACTGGCTGGGTGCCCAGCTTTGAGCTGTCGTCCGTAATGTTCGGTTCCTTCCCCGCGGCGCTCTCGAGACTGAGGGAGGTCATGAAGGAGCATGGGAGAGACGGGGAGCCGGTGCATATCTCCGTTTGCATGAAAGTCAGCATCAACTCCGATGCCAACGCGGCCCGGGAAGAGGCCGCGAAATTCTGGGCGGCTCAGTTGTACGCGATTGAGGGAGGCATGCCGTTCGACGTCAAGGAAAAATACGGCGTGTACGGAACTCCGGAAGCATTGGTGGACCGGCTGCTGGAAGTCAAGGCCATGGGAGTTGACAGCGTGATTCTGCACCTGCATTCGTTTGACTTGAAGAGCCAGCTCCGGCGCCTGGAGGAAAAAGTACTTCCCAAACTTTGAGTGCGACGGGCATCCCATGATCAAAGTGCGCGGACTCGTGAAGTCCCACGAAATCGAAGGCGGCAGAATTCAAGCTGTTTCCGGCATCGACTTCGAAGTTCCCGAGAGAAGCTTCTTCACGCTGTTGGGACCCAGCGGCTGCGGCAAGACCACGACGATGCGCTGCGTGGCCGGGCTCGATGCGCCCGACGGAGGGGAGATCGAAATCGCCGGGCAGATGGTGTCCTCCGTTCCTCGGAGAATTTTCATTCCGCCGCACCAGCGCGATATTGGAATGGTCTTCCAGTCATATGCCATCTGGCCCCACATGACTGTGTTTGAAAACGTGGCGTTTCCCCTCCTCCACCGCAAGGATCGCCTGCCGAAGGCCGCGGTCCGGGAGCGCGTCCGCGAGACGCTGGCCCTGGTCCATCTGGATGGTCTGGAAGACCGGCGGTCGCCGCAGCTCAGCGGCGGGCAACAACAGCGGCTGGCCCTGGCCCGAGCCATTGTGGGGCACCCCAAGGTTTTGCTTCTCGATGAGCCTTTGAGCAATCTGGATGCGCAGCTCCGCGCGGAGATGCGTTTTGAGCTGAAGAGCCTCGTGCGGCGAGTGGCAATCACGACGCTCTATGTGACTCACGATCAGCTCGAAGCCTTGACGCTCTCCGATCGGGTCGCGGTGATGCAAGGTGGAAAGATCGTTCAGATCAGCGCCCCCAGAGATCTCTACCAAAAGCCGGCCAATCAGTTTGTGGCTGGCTTCATCGGCACCTCCAATTTTTTCGAGGGGACGGTTTTGCAGGTGGAATCGCCGGGCGGAACCGCTGTGATTGACGTGGGTTTCGGCACGCTCCGTTGCCTGCTGCCCGACGGGAAGCGGACCGGCGAGCCGATCGTACTGGCAGTCCGGCCGGAGCATTTCGAGGTTTCCTCTAACAAAAATCCTGGGGATGAATGCGCGCTGCAGGGCAAGGTTTCCCATCTCCTTTTTTTGGGTGAGGCATTGGATGGTGACATTGAAGTGTCGGGGCGGCTGATCCGCGTGAGGATGTCGGCCTCGCTCGACCTTGTGGAGGGCGACGAGGTCTTCGTGCGGGTGGGCCCGGAGCACTGCATGCCGCTTGATATGGTGTGAGCGGCATGCCCTCACCTTGCTTCCGTGCTAGAATCCGTGCGTGGGCGCGTGGTGTAATGGGAGCACGGGTTCCTGTCAAGTACCAAGTGTCGGTTCGATTCCGACCGCGTCCATTGCTCGTAAAAGGGCAGTGCAAAACAGGAATAGCACTGCACAAAAATTATCTTGACGGCATTCTCAATATATCCGATAATTTAATTGGTACTTGACAGGAACCAAGAGTGTTCGGCCGGGCGTCTATTGCGTCCGGCCTTTTGCTTTTAATCAAGGGGTGTTGCCGGATAAGGAGAGTTGAAAGGTCGCGAGCGGTATCCGCACTATGCCTCCCTTCCCCACCTCAACTTCCGAAGGCTTCGAAAACGATCTTCCGAAGGCGAGTAGTTTGCGCCAGAGAAAAGTGCGATGACGAGGAAGCTCTTGGCTGTGTGGGTAGCGGCGATTCTGGCATTGCTCTGTGCCGGAACGGCCGTATTCGCGGCCCAGTCCGGCCCGCTCGCCGCAATTGTGGAAGGTGCAAAGAAGGAAGGTACCGTATCCATCAAGCTGCATCCCGGCCTCGCAGGCAAAGGGATCGAGCGCCTGAAGCGAGGCGTGGCGGAACGATACGGGGTTAATCTTCAGATCGCATTTGTTCCCTCGGCATCGTATCCAGTAGCTCTCGCGAAGGCCGCGTTTGAGCACAAGGCCGGCGCGCCGCCCTCCTTCGATTTGTTGCCCTTTGACGACGCGAATCTGGCGCAGGCCGTTTCGGCCGGAATTGTGGAAAAGGTGGATTGGAAGCCGCTTCTCGCGCCGGGCACTCCGCCGCAGGCGGTTCACGTCAACGGCTATGCCCTCTCGACCCACACGAATCATATCGGCCTGGTTTATAATCCCGCCGTAATCTCCGCTCCAGTTGCGCCCAAATCGCTAAGGGACCTGACCAATCCAAAGTGGCGCGGAAAGATCATCATCTTTCCTTATACGAACCTGTATCTCGGGTATTCCATAGTTCTTGGCGTGGATCAGACGCTTGCCATTTTGCGCGAGATCATGAAAAACAAGCCGACCGTGGAAATCTACGCGCGCGGTCTGACGCGTTACATGGCCGGCGAATACCCGCTCCTGCTGACTTCGAGCGGCTTCTTTACCGAGATCAAGAGGCAGCGTGTCCCGGCACAGTGGAATTCGCTGGATGTCTCCTTTTCCACTATTCACGCGGCTGTCATCTTGAAAGGAGCCCGGCATCCCAACGCCGCCAAGCTGGTTGCCCTTTACCTGGCGAGTCCCGAGGGACACAAATTGATGCTCGAAGAGGCTGCCGAAGGAAGTATTTTCTATCCTGCCAACATCGAACAGGAGATCGTTCAAGAGGACAGCCGCCGGGGACTGAAAGTATATAATCCGACGGCGTGGCCGGGAGCACTCGATCTCCTGCTTTCCCCCAAGGGCGCGCAGGTGGAGCAGGAGATCGGGCGAATCCTGAGAAGCCGCTGAAAAATTGTGCGCGTGAACTTCAGCCCGATCAGAGCCGCGACCGCAAGGGAGCGGTTGTGCGCGATGTTGACGAACTGGCGAGAAACTGCTTCCTTGCGGTCGCGGCTCTGATAAAAAGCGATAGCAATGCAAACCATCGAAGCAAATCTCAGGACGTGGAAGCCACCCAGACAGAAGTTGGGACCGGAAGCTGCGCTGTTTGGTCTGGGATTTCTCTTTTCCGCAATGGTGGTGGGGCTGCTCGTGGTCGTGTTTTGGACGACGTTCCAGGAAGGGCTCCCCGGTTTCGATTCCCCTCTCTCTCTGGCCAATTACAAAGAAGCATTTCTGGACACGGTGACCTTTCGGGCCGCGCTCAATAGCCTCCTGGTAGGCGCCGGGACGGTTTTCGTCAACACCATCTTCGGTGTTCCAATCGCATGGCTGATTCACCGGACGAATGTTCCGTTCAAGAGCTTCTTTATGACGCTCATGTTTGTCGGCGTCGCGATCCCGGGGTTTCTTCAGGGCATCGCCTGGATTCTCTTACTCAGCCCGCAGATCGGCTCGATCAACCAGTTCTTGCGATTGTGGTGGTCCGGCGGCGAAGGCCCGCTCAGCGTCTACAATCTGCCTTCGATTGCATTCGTGCAAGGTCTGCTCCTTACACCCGTCATGTTCCTGATGATGTCCGCCGCGTTCAAGGCCATCGACTCTCAACTGGAGGAAGCCGCCGAGACCGCGGGCGCGACGCGTCTTGCCGTACTCCGGCGCATCACGGCTCCTCTGGTGATGCCGGCATTCGCGGCCGCTGTCATCTACAACTTCATGACCGCGGTCTCGATGTTTGAGATTCCCGCTTTGCTGGGTTTCCCAGCGGGGATTCACGTGCTGAGCACGCTACTCTTTTACACTGTCAATACCGAGGTGGGCACGCCCCAATATGGCCTGGCGGGAGTCTACGGAATTCTGCTGCTCGTCCCGACTCTGATTGGCCTCTACTTCTACCATCGCCTGCTCCGCCGCAGTTCCGGCCATGCAGTCGTGTCGGGGAAGGGCTACCGGGGAAAGCTGCTCGATCTCGGCCGCTGGAAGTGGGTTGCGGTCGGCTTCATCGCGTTTTTCTTCTCTCTGAATTTATTTCTTCCTCTCCTGGTCCTGCTCTGGATCTCTTCGGTCCCCTATGTTCAAATCCCCTCTGCGAGAGCGTTGGCGTCGGTGAGCCTGGAGGCGTATCGAGAGGCGCCCGGATTGCTGAGCGGGGGACAGTTGGGAAACACGCTTTTTCTGGTCGCGGCCGTGGCGATGGGAGTGCTGTTCTTCAGCACCATCATCTCCTGGATGGTGGTGCGAACTCGCATGAGAGGCCGTTTTGTCCTCGACACCATTGCGATGCTCCCGCACGCCACGCCCAGTCTGGCTTTCGCGTTTGCAGTTGTTATTGCCTCCCTTTCATTGGCCAGGGTAGTTCCCATCTACGGCACTCTCTGGATGATCGTCATCGCCCACATGGTGGCGTACATCAGCTATGGGACCCGGTCGCTCAACGGAGCGCTGGTCCGGATTCATCCGGATTTGGAAGATGCCGTTCACATCTGCGGCGGGACCCGGTTCACGGTGTTGCGCAAGGTGATTCTTCCCATCCTCGGTCCCGATCTTTTTTATTGCGGACTGTGGGTGGCTCTTCTCTCGTTCCGGGAACTGACCATGGCCCTGTTTCTCCAGAGCCCCCGGAACGAGGTGATCTCGGTGACGATCTGGAATCTCTGGGCAGCCAATAAACCGGCCGCGGCAGCAGCCCTCGGTGTAATGACTTTCGGCGCGGTGGCAATTATGGTTCCCTTGGTCTTCCGCGCCGCCAGCCGTTATATGTACAGCCTGCGTTCGGGGTGAGCCCCTGTTTGTTGGCACGGATAACCGTTTATAATGCCCGGCTACATTGTAAGTTTCTACGGAACAGGACCTGCCCGACAGGAGTAACCGATGGCGAAAAAACTGGAGTTGGGAATCGTTCTCTCCGAGCTGAGAACCGGGAATTCAAACGAAATCCGGCCCGAGGAACGACTGGAAGCGGCGGAGTGGGCGGATCGGATCGGCGTCGAATATCTAGCGCTTCCCGACCTGGTTGCCAGGCCCTTGCCCCGCTTCGATTGCCTCACCTTCATGGCCGCTCTGGCCGTGCGGACCAAGCGAATCGGTCTGGTGCCTCACGTCTATGAGACCTCTCTTCGTCATCCCATCGAGCTGGCGCGCCGCATTCTAACCATTGACCATCTCTCGCAAGGCCGCTTCATCTTTGCGGCGGGCGTGGGCGGCGGAGCGGCCAGCGCCGGCGGCGTCAAAGGCGTGGCGGGAGCGGAAACCGATCTTCACTTCAAGGAATTCCGCGATGTGGGGGTTCGCCGCCAGGAGCGCGGCGGGCGAACCAACGAAGTTCTGGAATCGCTCAAGTTGCTTTGGACACAGCCTTCCGCAACCTTTCACGGGAAATACTTCCAGTTTGAAAATGTTGTGATGGAACCAAAGCCCTTCCAAAAACCCCACCCACCCATCTGGATTGGGGGGAACAGCGAGGCGGCTATCCAGCGCGTGGCCCGCTTCGGAACGGGCTGGGTCCCCTCCGTCGAGTTGTCAACGGAAATGTTCGGTTCCTTCCCGGCGGCGCTTTCGAGACTCCGGGAGGTCATGAAGGAGCATGGGCGGAGCGCGGAGCCCGTGCATATCTCGGTTTGTGTAAAGACCAACATCAATCCCGATGCCAAGGCCGCGCGCGATGAGGGATCGGAATTTTGGGCGGCTCAGTTGGGAGCGATCGAAGGAGGCATGCCCTTCGACGTAAAGGAAAAACACGGCGTCTACGGAGCTCCAGAAGCTTTGCTGGAAAAGCTACTGGAACTCAAGTCGTTGGGAGCCAACAGCGTGGTGCTTCACCTGCATGCGTTCGATTTGAAGAGCCAGCTCCGGCGCCTGGAAGAAAAGGTGCTGCATCACCTTTGAGCCATCCGAGCCGCGACTGAAGCATTCACCACAGAGGTCACAGAGACCACGGATTTGGTTTTTCTCCGTGTTCTCCGCGTCCTCTGTGGTTAAAGTTCTTGCAAGGAAAATGTAGTGACAACAAAATTCCTGGTGCTCTGGATAGCGGCGGCTGCGCTCTGTAGCACGGCGGCCTCATTTGCGGCCCAGTCCGGTTCGCTCGTAACGATTGTAGAAGGCGCGAAAAAGGAAAGGACGGTTTCCATCCGTCTTCATCCAGGGCTGGCAGGCAAAGGGATCGAGCGCCTGAAGCAAAGCGTGAACCAGCGATATGGGATCAATCTCCAGATCGCCTATGCTCCCTCCAGTTCTTACCCGCAAGCTCTCGCAAAAGCTATCTTCGAGAAAAAGGCGGGCGCCCCGCCTCCCTACGATCTGTTGCCGTTTGCCGATGCGGAATTGGCCCAGGCCGTTGCGGCGGCGATTGCGGAAAAGGTCGATTGGAAGCCGCTTCTCGCGCCAGGAACGCCTCCCCAAGTGATCCAGTTCGATGGCTACGCAATCTCGACGCACACCAACCATATCGGATTGGTTTACAATCCCGCCGTAGTCTCCTCTCAACATGTCCCCGCGACTCTCAAAGACCTGGCCAATCCCAAGTGGCGCGGCAAACTCATCGTGTTTCCCTATACTCCCATTTATCTCAGCTATGCCATCGTTCTGGGCGTGGATTCGACGCTGGCAACGCTGCGTGAAATCATGAAAAACGAGCCGACCGTGGAGATTTACGCGCGCGGTGTGACGCGCTACATGGCCGGCGAATATCCTCTGCTGCTGACTTCCAGCGGCTTCTATACGCAGATCCAGAGGAAGGGAGTGCCCGCGCAGTGGACTTCGCTCGATATCTCCCGTTGGACCACTCATTCGGTGATCGTCTTGAAAGGCGCCCGCCATCCCAACGCCGCCAAGCTGGTTGCCATCTACCTGGCCAGTCCCGAGGGGCATAAATTAATGCTCGAAGAGGCTGGAGAAGGAAGCGTCTTCTATCCTGGCAATTTCGAACAGGAGATTGTTCAACAGGACCGCCGTCGTGGGCTGAAGGTTTATAACCTGCTGGATTGGCCGGGATCGCTCGACTTCGTCCTTTCCCCCAGAGGCGCGCAGGTGGAGCAGGAGATGGGGCGAATCCTGCGCGGACGGTAGGAAGAAGGCAGAAGATAGAAGCTAGAAGTTAGTAGCTAGAAGTCAGGAGTCGGAATAGGCAAAGCGCCGGAAGACTGCCTATGAGCAAAATACTAGTGTCCTGAGTCGGAAGTTCGTCACATCAAAATCGGTGCAATTCGATCGGTAAGCCTTTGTTTTGCAATGTTCGCTGGCCGAGATATATTCGACGAATTAATGACTCAGGACACTAGAGCATTTTCAGGGTTGGTGTATAGGAGGACGGCGAGGGAAGGGGTGGCACCTTCAGTCGCCCCTACGGGGCTGGGCTGCATTACTATACAGCAACGATAAAAATGATCTAGTCCACCGCCGGCAAACCACGGCCGGCCTGCTTCTTTTGCTCCAGCCAAACCCGCAGCGGTCCGCATATAGATCCTAGTAATGTCACTTGTTTGCGTCTTCCGACGTGCGGCCAGCGTGCCTCGCGCCGATCCGATACGGAAACCCAGCCTGCGTGAAAAAACCCCAATGATTAGTGACGCGCGTCACTGCGCGCTTAGTGGGATTCAGGGAATATAGGGTCGCAAGAATTTCGAGGTGCCCCATGAAGAAACACGCTGGCAAGCGGGATATCGGAGTGGTTCGGAATTACTGGAAACTGTTGCTGAACCAGAAAGCGGAACTGGAAGCGGCGCTCGAAGTCAATTCGCAGCAACTGACGGAGAAAGAAGAACAGCGCAGCGCCGATCAGGAACAGCTCTTGCAGCAGGAGTCGGTCTGCGTGCGTCTGAACCGGGTTCTCTACGATGAGTTGCGGCAGGTGGAGGAGGCTTTGGCCCGGTTGCGGGAGGGGAAGTTTGGGTTCTGCCTGGGCTGCGGAAACGCGATTGCGCCCAAGCGGCTTGAGGCCGTGCCCTGGACCCGCTACTGCCTGCTTTGCCAGGAATCAGCCGGCTCGGAGCCTCAATCGGCAGGCGTATGGATTCCATTGGATTAACAACCGTTCCAGATTCAGGAGATATGGTATGGCACTGGGAATATGAAGGCCCCGATAGGGTCAACCCCTGCGGAGCTGATCTCCAGATTCGGCTCTTTTCCGTAGGTTGAAACCTACGGCTATTTACGGTCTGGCCCTGCCGGGCCAGTTTCGTTCTGGGATCGCTTATCAATGCCATGACGCAGTTTCAAGACCGCGGTGGCAAGAGGAGGAGCAAGGAGGAGGAGAAAGATGAGAGTTCAAGATATTATGGCGCGCGAGGTTAAGACCTGCCGCCTGGACACGAATCTGGCGGCTGCCACCGCGATCATGTGGGCCGGCGACTGCGGCGCCTTGCCGGTTCTGGACGGCGATTCCAAGGTGGTCGCGATGATTACGGACCGCGACATCTGCATGGCAGCGGGGACCCGGAACTGGGTTCCCTCCGATATCAAAGTCTCCGACGTGGTGCCCCGTAAGGTTTATACCTGCGCCCCGCAAGACGATATTCATGCGGCTCTCAAAACCATGAGGGAGCAGAAAGTGCGTCGTCTTCCGGTGGCCGGCAAAGACGGCAACATCGAGGGAATCCTGTGCCTGAACGATATCGCGCTGAACGCCGGGAAGAGCAACTCCCTCTCTTACGGCGATGTGGTGGAAACGGTCCAGTCGATCTGCGAACACCGCGCGGCGCGCCAAGCGCAGGCAGCCTGAAGGTTGAAGTCGGGCCGGCTTGTCTCACATCCGTCGCATGGCCTTCTTCACGCTTGGTTCTTCCAGCCGGGCGATTGTCTTCCGAAGCCAGTCAGTGAGGGCTTCCTCGAGTTCTTGCTGCGTACCGCAGCGGTAGAAATATTCAACCGTCTCGCCGGTCTCCTTCAGCGGGATGTGACGGCAGGGAACCTTCTCTTCCCGCCGATCGAGAGGGACCATATCGATCAGGACGCATTCCGTGCAAGGGATACGGTCCTGTTTAATGCGGGCGTTCACGCAAGAGGGCGAGTCCTCGAAGACAAATTGGGGCCGCCACGGACTGTGGGTGGAATTGCGATACCCGCCTTCTTTCACAAACTGCAGTTCGTCCTTCAGAACATCGAGCAGGTCACGGGGATCGGGCATTGGCTACCTCCTTGTTTACAGCCGGGGGCGAGAGGTCTTGCTGGCGGCTTCTCCTACCTCGTTATGCCATACGGAACAGCGTTCGACAACCTAAGTCAGTAACTTCAGACGAACCTCGACTGGCAAATGTTACAACACGTGAGTCTGCATTTCTGTGATCTGGCTCACAGTATGGGGCCGTAGTTGGGAGTGTGGAAAACCGCGCAATGAGGGAAAGATTTGAGTAATTTAACTCAGCGAGTCCGCTTTATCGCAGTGGAATTGAACCTTTTCTTTCTGTATTTTACGTGAATAATTTCGTTGGAATGCATCGTGCTAAAGCAGAATAGGAGACTCGAATATCCGCAATAGAAGGCTGACTCAGGATGCTCTTCCAACACTCCTCCGAACTCGCGATCCGGGCAGCGCTTTTTTTGGCGCAGCAGCCCCCGGGGAAACTGACGCCCGTGCACGAGATCGCAGGACAAGTGGGAATCTCCCCGACTTACCTGGCGAAGGTTACACAAAGGCTGGTGAGCGCCGGGCTGGTGCGCTCGTTCCGGGGACCCGGCAAGGGTCTGGAGTTGGGCCGGGCTCCGGAGGCCATCACGTTATCTTCCGTAATCAATGCGGTCCAAGGATTCATGAACTCACAAGGGTGTGTGCTGGGCTTGGGCGTCTGCTCGGAAGAACACCCCTGCGCTCTTCACTTTGAATGGCTCCCGCTTCGAAACCGAATCTGCGAACTGCTGGACAAGACAACCCTGGCGGACCTGATTCGCTCCGTCCAGCCGGGCGGGGAAGTCGCCCTGGCAGGCGGAATTCTTGGAAACGGCGGGAATAGGAGGCAGCGTTGAATAAGACGCATTTCATTCCAATCCTGATTCTGCTCTTTCTACTCTTTGCCGGCGGTCCGGCGGTTGCTTCGGCACAAGAGGCGGCGGACTACTTTCGGCAAAATTGCGCAAGCTGCCACACCATTGGCGGCGGGCGGCTGACGGGACCGGACCTAAAGGACGTGACGCAGCAAAAAGACCGCGCCTGGATCGAGCGTTTCATCCAGAATCCCAAAGCCGTGATCGACGCGGGCGATCCCTTCGCGCTGCAACTCCAGCAGGATGCGCGCGGAGTGGTGATGCCCGCGATTCCAGGCGTAACCCCGGCGATGGCGAAGCTGCTGCTGGACCTGATCGAGGCGGAATCGAAGCTGCCCAAATCGCGGTTTTCGGGCGCGCGTGTCAGCGACCGTCCCTTCACGGCGGCCGATATAACTCGGGGCACGGAGATTTTCCGGGGCGAGCGCAGGCTGAGCCAGGGGGGGCCGGCTTGCATCTCGTGCCACTCGATCGGAACGCTCAGCGGAATGGGCGGCGGACGGCTGGGTCCCGACCTGACCAAAGCCTTTGAACGGCTGGGCGGGAGGAAGGCGACTGGAGCGTGGCTGGCGGCGCCGGCTACGCCGACGATGCAGTCCGTTTTCCGCCGGAGTGTCTTGCAGGACGAAGAGATTCTTCCCTTGCTGGCGGTTTTTGAAAACGCCTCCCAGAATTTGCAGCCGGCCAACGCCAGCTCCGAGCAGGCCAATTTCCTCTTTGCCGGCTTCGCCGGACTCGCCGGCGGTTTGGTGCTGATGGGCTGGGTTTGGCGAAAACGTTTCCGGAGTGTGCGGCGGACCATGGTCGAAGCCACGAGAGGTGACGAATGAAACCCAAGGAAGGTATGGGCTGGATCAAAGACGAAAACACGGCGCAGTTGCGCGGCTGGGAAGAGTTCTACCGCAACCGCTGGCAGCACGACAAGATCGTCCGCAGCACGCACGGCGTCAATTGCACCGGCGGATGCACGTGGCAGATCTACGTCAAAGACGGAATTGTCACCTGGGAGATGCAGGGGCTGGACTACCCGTCGCTCCAGGCGGGGCTGCCGCCCTATGAGCCTCGGGGCTGCCAGCGCGGAATTTCATACTCCTGGTATCTCTACAGTCCGCTGCGCGTGAAGTATCCGTACGTGCGCGGAGCGCTGCTCGACCTGTGGAAAGAGGCGCGAGCGAAGTTTGCCGATCCCGTCGATGCGTGGAAATCGCTGGTGGAAAATCCGGAGGCGCGCGAGCGCTGGCAGAAAGCGCGCGGCAAGGGCGGTTTCCGGCGCGGCGATTGGGATACCATGCTGGAGCTGATCTCAGCCAGTTGCATCTACACGGCGAAAAAACACGGGCCGGACCGCGTGGCGGGTTTCTCGCCAATCCCGGCCATGTCCATGATCAGTTATGCAGCCGGGGCACGCTTCCTGCAATTGATGGGCGGCGTTTCGCTTTCCTTTTACGATTGGTATTGCGATCTGCCATCGGCCTCTCCCGAGACTTGGGGCGAGCAGACCGACGTGCAGGAGTCAGCCGACTGGTACAACGCAAAACTGCTGGCGGTGATGGGCTCCAACTTAAATATGACCCGCACGCCGGACTGCCACTTCGCGGCCGAGGCCCGTCACAACGGCAGCAAGATGTGGGTCTTCGCGCCGGACTTCAACCAGGTGGCGAAATACGCCGACGAGTGGGTTCGCGTCAACGCCGGGCAGGACGGCGCCTGGTGGATGGCCGTGAACCAGGTTCTGTTGAAAGAATTTCACCACGAGAAGCAGACGCCATATTTCATCAACTACACCAAGAAATATACCGATGCGCCGTATCTAGTCGAGTTGCACCCGGCGAAGGGCGGATACAAGGCGGGGCAGTTGCTCCGCGCGAATCGTTTGGCCTCCTACGGAGACGTCGAAAACGGCGAATGGAAATTCCTGATGTGGGACGAAGTCTCGGGCAGCCCAAAGATGCCGATGGGCAGCTCCGGCTTCCGCTGGGGAAAAGAAAAGGGCAAGTGGAACCTGGAGTTAAAAGACGGCAAGGACGGCACCGTGATTGATCCGGCTCTTACGTTCCTGGAAAAGAACGACGGCGTGGCCGAAGTAGATCTCGACGACTTTGCCGAAGGACGTACGCTGCGGCGCGGCGTGCCCATCCGTAAGATTCAAACCGCCGACGGCTCGACGGCCATCGTCACGACGGCCTACGATCTGCTGATGGCGCAATACGGCGTGCCGCGCGGGCTGCCCGGAGCCTATCCCACCGATTACGACGACGCCGATGCGCCGTACACGCCGGCCTGGTCGGAGAAATTCACCGGCATGGGCCGCGACGTGCTGATCCGGTTCGCGCGCGAGTGGGGTACTACGGCCATGCTCACCGAGGGCAAGTGTACCGTGATCATCGGCGCGGGCATCAACCACTGGTATCACGGCAACCTGATGTACCGCTCGGCGATTCACGCGCTGATGTTCTGCGGCTGCATCGGAGTGAACGGCGGTGGGCTGGCTCACTACGTTGGCCAGGAGAAGCTGGCGCCGATGGAGTCGTGGTCGTCCATCGCGTTCGCGCGGGACTGGAACCCGGCAGCACGCTTGCAGAATGCGCCGAGCTGGCATTACGTCAACACCGACCAGTGGCGCTACGAAAAACAGTTCACCGATTACCACACCGTTCCGCCGGACCAGCCGCCGGGGTCGCTCGCGGCGGGCCACACCATGGACGTGCAGGCCCGCGCGGTGCGCAACGGCTGGCTGCCGTTCTATCCGCAATTCAACAAGAATCCATTCGACGTCGTGAAAGACGCTGAACAGGCAGGAGCGACGACCCAGGAACAGGTCAACGACTACGTGGTCCGCAATCTGAAGAGCGGCGACCTGAAGTTCTCCGTCGATGATCCCGACGCTCCCGAGAACTGGCCGCGCGTCTGGTTCATATGGAGAGGCAACGCCCTGATGGCAAGCAGCAAGGGCCACGAATATTTTCTGAAGCACTATCTCGGCACGCACAACAACCTCATCGCCACGGACCTGGCCGCCGATTCCGTCAAGGAGGTGGCGTGGCACGAGACAGCGCCGGTGGGAAAGATGGATTTGGTTGTCGATCTGAACTTCCGCATGGATACCTCGGCGCTCTACTCCGATATCATCCTGCCCGCGGCGACGTGGTACGAAAAGGCCGACCTGAATTCGACCGACATGCACAGCTTTATTCATCCGCTGTCGGCGGCGGTGCCGCCGTGCTGGGAGTCGAAATCGGACTGGCAGATCTTCAAGGCAATAGCGAAGAAATTTTCCGAACTGGCTCCGCGGCATTTCCCCGGCGCGACGTGGGACTTGGTGGCGTCGCCGCTCGCTCACGACACTGCCGCGGAAATCGCGCAGCCCACGCTCGCCGATTGGAAGAAAGGGGAGGTGGAGGCGATTCCCGGCAAAACGATGCCAGGACTGAAACTCGTCGCGCGCGACTACGCCAACCTCTACAACCAGTTCATCTCGTTCGGCCCGCAGGTGCGCTCGCAGGGGTTGGGTGCGCACGGGACGCACTACGACTGCGAAGATGTCTACGACGAGGCCGTGCGGAGTCTGGCAGTGACTTCCTTCAACGGGCAGCGCTATCCTTCGCTCGCCGCCGACGAAGACGTATGTAACCTGATTCTGCGCTTTGCCACCGTGACCAATGGAGAGCTCGCTTACCGGTCGTATAAGGACATGGAAGCGAAAGTCGGATTGCCGCTGGCGCATCTTGCCGAGCGCAACCGCGGCTCCCGCGTCAGCTACAAGGATATACAATCCCAGCCTCACCGGTTGCTGAACAGTCCCATGTGGTCTGGGCTGACGGAAAACGGGCGCGCCTATTCGCCGTTCACCTATAACGTCGAATGCCTGGTGCCGTGGCGAACCCTTACGGGCCGCCAGCATTTTTACCTGGACCATCCGGGCTACATCCAGTTCGGCGAGCATCTGCCCACCTACAAGCCCAAGCCCACTTCAACGCAGTACGCCGATCTGCGGTTGAGTAAGGAAGTTGGACCGACGCTGATGCTGAATTACCTGACGCCGCACGGGAAGTGGCACATCCATTCGACCTACGGCGACAACCAGCGCATGACGACGCTGTCGCGCGGCATCGAGCCGCTGTGGATGAACGACAAGGACGCGGCGGAGATCGGAATTGCGGACAACGACTGGGTGGAAGCGCATAACGACAACGGCGTGGTGGTTACGCGCGCTTGTGTCAGCGCGCGCATACCACGCGGCATCAGCATTCAGTATCACTCGCCGGAGCGGACGCTAGGGGTGCCGACCTCGCCGCTCCGCAACAACCGCCGCGCCGGGGGACACAACTCCCTGACGCGCACGCGGCTGAAGCCCAATCTGATGGTCGGCGGCTACGGCCAGTTCACATTCCATTTCAACTACTGGGGCCCGATCGGCTGCAACCGGGACACGCATATCTTTGTTCGGAAACTGCCGGAGCTTAAATGGTGAGACTAAAGACTCTTCCAGAACCCCTTCGGAAGGGGCGTCAGGGCACGGCTTCAGCCGTGCCGATAGCAACGGTTAGAAGCACGGCTTTAGCCGCTGAGGGTAAGGATGCACCTCAGGGGCTAAAGCCCTCGCAGAGTGTTTCTGATTCGGCACGACTAAAGTCGTGCCCTTATCAAGCTCCCAGCAGGTATCGCAACGGCATTTAGGAGTGCACATATGGATGTTCGATCACAAGTTTCAATGGTCTTTCACCTGGATAAATGTATCGGGTGCCACACGTGCAGCATCGCCTGCAAGAACATCTGGACGGACCGGCGCGGCACGGAATACATGTGGTGGAACAACGTCGAGACCAAGCCCGGCACGGGCTTTCCGACCGCCTGGGAGGATCAGGAAAAGTACAAGGGCGGATGGGAGAAGAACGACGGCAAGCTGGAACTGAAGTCCACGAGCAAGGCGAAGACGGTCTTCAACATCTACCACAACCCCTCGATGCCGACCATGGACGACTACTACGAGCCGTGGACCTACGACTATCAGCACTTGTTCAACGCGCCGGAGGGACCCGATCAGCCGACGGCGAGGCCCATTTCGATGGTAACCGGCGAGCTGATCAATATCCAGGCCGGGCCGAACTGGGACGACGACTTGGGCGGCTCGCGCGTCTATGCCGAGAACGATCCGAACCTAAAGGCGCTGAGCGCGGAGCAGCGGGCGCAGTTGTCGGCGGTCGAGCGGCTGGGGTTTTTCTATTTCCCGCGCATCTGCAATCACTGCCTGAATCCGGCCTGCGTCGCGTCGTGCCCTTCGGGCGCGCTCTACAAACGCGGCGAGGACGGGATTGTGCTGGTGGATCAGAAGCGCTGCCGCGGCTGGCGGATGTGCGTGGCGGCCTGCCCATACAAGAAGATGTTCTACAACTGGAACACGGGGAAATCGGAAAAGTGCATCCTCTGCTTCCCTCGCCTGGAGACGGGCCAGGCCCCGGCCTGCTTCCATTCCTGCGTGGGACGGATTCGCTATCTGGGAGTGCTGCTCTACGACGCGGAAAAAATCAAGGAGATGGCGTCGAGTAAAGACGAAGACCTGGTCGAAGCGCAGCGCTCGATGATACTCGATCCCAACGACCCGGAGGTGATTGCGGCGGCAAGGCAGAACGGCGTTCACGATTCGGTGATCGACGCCGCGCAGCGCTCTCCGGTCTATCAGTTCGTGAAGGTCTGGAAGATCGCGCTGCCTCCGCACATCGAGTTCCGGACCATGCCGATGCTGTTCTACGTGCCGCCGATGTCGCCGGTGATGTCGAACCAGGCCGACGGTTCAATCCACCACGTCTCGAACGATTTGTTCCACGACATTGAAGAGTCCCGCGTGCCAATCAAATATCTGGCCAGCCTGTTCGGCGCTGGACACGAGGGGTTTGTCCGCTACGCACTGCGCAAGCAGAAGGCGGTGCGGTGGTACCGGCGGGCCATAACTGTCGGCGACGTGGACATGGCCACCGCCGACCGGATGCTGCGCGAAGCCAATTGCACGCCGGAAGAGGCCGAAGCGATCTACCGCCTTACGGCGCTCTGCACCTTCGACGAGCGCTTCGTGATCCCGCCCATGCACCGCGAGGAGGCCATTCAGATGATGGAAGATACGCTCGAGCACAAACAGGGCGTCGGCTTCGGGTTCGTCTCCGGGCCGCACAGGGGGATGTGAGGCAGAAGGTGTTAGGTGATAGGTGCTAGGTGTCAGGGCGGAGTAATCGCTGGGGCAGAGAGGGAGATGTGATGGAAACGGAGACGATCTACGGACAACTGGCTCGGCTGTTTGAGTATCCCGGCGAGGACTACGTTGCTCGCGCCAGGAGTTGCGCCGAACGGATGAGGCGGGAACAGAGCGATGAAATCCCGGAAGCCGCGGTTTTGCTCGAAGCGTTCAGCACGGCAATTCAAGACCTCGGCGCGGATGAGTTGCAGGAGCTTTTCACGCGGACGTTCGATCTGAATCCGGTCTGCTCTCTCGAAATCGGCTGGCACCTTTACGGCGAAGAATACCAGCGGGGCGAGTTCCTGGTAAAGATGCGGCAGCAATTGCGGGCACGCGACTTGCCGGAGTCGGGAGAGCTGCCGGACCACCTCACTCATGCGCTGGCGCTGCTCGATCGCATGGAGCCGGAAGAAGCGTCCGAGTTTGCCAGCCACTGCCTGCTGCCGGCGCTCGATAAGATGCGAGCGGGCTGGCAGAAAAACCACAACGCTTATTGGCCGCTGCTGGAGTCGTTGTTTGCGCTGTTGAAAAGCCGGTATACGTACCAGCCGCTGCAGCATTTGGTCCGCGTGCCGGAACTGCGCGTGATTGAGTGAAAGGAAACGAGTATGTCGCCACTAAATCAATTCAACTTTATCCTCCTTCCCTACGTTGTGATGCTGATCTTTTTCCTGGGGACGATTTTCCGGTACTTCAAGGCGCCCTATACCTATTCGAGCCTTTCCTCGCAGTTTCTGGAGAACCAGCGCCACTTCTGGGGACTCGTGCCGTTCCACTACGGAATCGTGGCGGTGCTGACCGGACACGTGGCGGCGTTCCTGCTGCCGCGCCAGATTCTCAACTGGGACAGCCAGCCGCTGCGGCTTTACATACTGGAAATCTCGGGCCTGATGTTTGGATTGCTGGCCATCGTGGGACTGGTGGGAGCGATTCTGCGGCGGATCACGGTCTCAAAAGTCCGCAAAGTTACGAACACCTTCGACTGGATCGTTTTGTCGCTGCTGCTGGCGCAGCTTCTGAGCGGGGTTTATGTGGCGGTGTTTCATCCGTGGGGATCGGCCTGGTTCTCGGCGGCCATCGCGCCGTATCTGTGGTCGCTGATCCGGTTCAATCCGGATTTGGGCTACGTAGCAATGCTGCCGCTGGGCGTGAAGGTGCACATCGTGATGGCATACGCGATCATCGGAATCGCTCCATTCACCCGACTGGTGCACATCCTGGTGGTTCCAAATCCGTTTCTGTGGCGCCGGCCACAGGTGGTGCGGTGGTACCGCGCGCGGAGGGAAGCTGCCTGAGCGTGCCGTCTTATTCCTCGATCAAATTGGATTTTGCCAGGCGCCCGGATAGCGGCGCGGAGGGAGGAAGGTCGTGAATCGAATACAAGGTTCGCCGCAAAAAGCGTTGTGGAGCGCTACGCTGGGATTTTTCGTTGGGTTTGCCGCCGTCGCGCTCTTTGGACCTTCGGCCAATCGGTTCCAGCAGGTCATGGGACTTGGACCGTTGGCGCTCGGATTCTTGGTTGCAATACCGGCGCTTTCCGGTTCGCTGTTGCGCATCCCGTTTGCGGCATGGGTGGACACGAACGGCGGGCGCAAGCCCTTCCTATGGCTGCTGAGCCTTTCGGTTGTGGGCATGGCCGGACTGACGCTGGTCGTGCGCTTTCTCTATCCCGCGCACCTCTCGATATCGACTTACCCCCTGTTGATGTTCCTGGGCGTATTGTGCGGCTGCGGCATCGCGACCTTCTCGGTGGGAATTAGCCAGGTATCGTACTGGTTCCCGCAGAAGAAGCAAGGGCGCGCGCTGGCTGTGTTTGCCGGAGTCGGCAATCTGGCGCCGGGTATCTTCTCCCTACTGCTGCCGCTGGCGCTGGCGAAAGTGGGACTACCCGGATCGTACATCATCTGGTTCGCGATACTCGCAGTCGGGACGGTTGTTTACGCGCTGTCGGGCAGGAACAGCCCCTATTTCCAGTTCTTGAAGCAGGGGGTGCCGGTGGAGGAGGCGAAGGTCCGCGCCCGGGAGTTCGGGCAGGACCTGCTTCCGCGCGGAAACCTAATTCAAAGTCTGCAAACATCAGCCCGAGTGTGGCGAACGTGGGCGCTTGTTTGGATCTATTTCACAACGTTCGGCGGATTCATGGCGCTGACGGCGTGGCTGCCCATCTATTGGACTTCTTTCTTTGGCATGAGCGTTATCAAGGCCGGCTTGCTGACGGCGGCGTTCTCGATCCTCGCCTCGCTCGTCCGAGTCGTCGGAGGCGTCCTCGCCGACCAATTGCAGGAAGGCGGCGAAAACACGGCGATCCTGGCCCTGTTGATCACTATGGTCGGAGCCTTGGTAATGACCGGCTCACACCAATTTGAACTCTCGGTACCCGGCGAGATTCTTTTGGCGATCGGTATGGGACTGTGCAATGCCGCGGTGTTCAAGATTGTGCCGCAAGCCGTGCCGCAAGCGATCGGAGGAGCCTCCGGCTGGGTGGGCGGGCTGGGAGCGTTCGGCGGGTTTGTGATTCCGCCGGTGATGGCAATGGCTGTCCATAACCTGGGCACGCCGGGCTATGCCATCGGGTTCATCACCTTCGTGTTCCTGTCGCTGTTTTCGCTTTCGATGGCATGGATTCTGAAATACTCGCGCGAGGAGAAGACCGATTCCCAGGCGACAACGCCGGAGGCACGCCCCGCGCCTCCGCTCGCCACCTCCGCGGTTGTTCGCAGTTGAAGCAACTTTTTGTATGAACACGAGAGTCGTCACCATTGTTTTGCTGGTTGGCCTGGCATTGAGCCTTGCAGCGCTCGTTTCGCAGTCGGGCGCCTGGCACATACCCGGCAACCAACAGGACTACGAGCCGCAACAGCCGATTGCGTTCTCGCACCGGTTGCACGCCGGCGAGATGCAGGTGGCGTGCCTTTACTGCCACTCGGGTGCGGAGAAGAGCCGGCACGCGGGAATCCCGGCAGCCTCGACCTGCATGAATTGCCATAAGTTCGTTACGGCGCCGCTCGGCTGGTTGCGCGCCGAAGACGGGCTCGCTAAAAAAGAGAACCGGCATCCGCGGCGGCTTGTCTCGCCGGAGATTCAGAAGATCTACGACGCGCTCGCGCTCAGCGATCAGATGACGCCCGATCCGCAAAAGAACCCTCAGCCCATCCAGTGGACGCGAGTCTACCGGCTGCCGGATTTTGCGTATTTCAATCACAGCGCGCACGTGAACTCCGGCGTCAACTGCCAGCAGTGCCACGGGCCGGTGGAAAGCATGGACCACGTCCGCCAGATCCCCGACTTGACGATGGGCTGGTGCGTCAACTGCCATCGCACGGCGAGCGCGAACGGCGTGGCGGGAAAACCGGTGCGTGCTTCCATCGATTGCGCCACCTGTCACTATTAGGAGCTTCCGTGGGTTTGGAAAAGCCATCGCGATACTGGAAGAGCTGGGAAGAAGGCCCGGGCGCTTCGGAGTTGGTGCAGATCTCGACCGATGAGTTTCCCGAGCCTCTGGACCGGCCAGCCAGCCAGCTCAGCCGCCGCTCGTTTTTGAAAGCCGCCGGATTCACCGCCGCTGTCGCCGTCGGAGCCGGTTGCTCGCGAGCGCCGGTCGAAAAGGCGATCCCTTATCTGGTGCAGCCGGAAGAAATCACACCGGGCGTTTCTTACTTTTACGCCTCGGGTTGCGGAGGCTGCGCGGCCGGCTGCGGCGTGCTGGTGAAGAACCGCGACGGACGTCCGGTGAAATTGGAAGGCAATCCCGAGCACCCGCTTTCGCGAGGCGGACTGTGCGCCATAGGACAGGCCTCGCTGCTAGGCGTCTATGATTCACAGCGGCTGAGCGAGCCTCGGATCGAAGGCAAACCCGCGTCGTGGCAAGATGTGGACCGGAGGATCGCGGAGCAGCTTGCCGCCATTCGCGCCTCGCGCGGCGCGGTTCGCTTCCTCTCTGGGACCATCACAAGCCCCACGCTGAACGCGGAAATCCAGAAATTTCTTTCAGGGTTCCCCGGCGCCCGCCATGTCGTCTACGACGCTTTGTCCAGCTCCGCAATTCTCGACGCGCACCAGGAGACGCACGGAGCGCGCCTGCTTCCGCACTACCGCTTCGACCGCGCCGACGTCTTCGCAAGCTTCGACGCCGACTTTCTTGGCACCTGGATCTCACCCGTGGAGTTTACCGAGGGCTATCGGGCCGGGAGGCTCCCGCAGCCAGACTCTCTCCAGATGTCCTATCACGCGCAGTTCGAATCGCGGATGTCGCTCACCGGGACTAAGGCCGACCAGCGTGTGCGCGTGACGCCCGAGGAGCTTTCCGCCGCGGTGATGCGGCTCGCGAGCAGCGTGGCGGTTTTCGCCGGAACGAAAGCACCGGCCTTGGCCATCGCCTCGGGAAACCCGCCCGATGGTGTCATGGACAGCCTTGCTCAGCGGTTATGGGAGGCGCGCGGGCGGAGTTTGGTGGTTTCTGGATCGCAGGATCGCCGCGTGCAGATGGCGGTGAATTTCATCAATGAGACATTGGGCAATTATGGCGCGACGCTTGATATCGAGCGTCCATCGCAGCAGAGGGCGGGAAACGATCGCGAGTTGCAAACGCTTCTCGATGAATTGCAGAAAGGATCTGTGGCGGCGCTCTTCATCTATGGCGCGAATCCCGTCTACGACCTGCCGGAAGGCTCCCGTTTTGCTGAAGCCCTGAGTAAGACGCGGCTGACGGTAAGCTTCTCCGGGCAGCTCGATGAGACGGCAAGCGCCGCACAACTTATTTGCCCGGATCATCATGCGCTTGAATCCTGGGGCGACGCCGAGCCGGTACGAGGAACTGTTACTTTGTTCCAGCCAGCGATGCATCCTCTCGGTAACACACGCAGCGCGCTGGAGAGTCTCGCTGCATGGAGCGGCCAGCCGCGCCCCGTTTACGACGCGCTTCGCGAGCACTGGCGAGAAAAAATCTTTCCGCGTCAGAAAGATCAAAAAGATTTTCAGGCGTTTTGGGATCGCTCGGTGGAAGCGGGATATGCCGAGGTTGAAACGGGACAGGCAGGAATGCCTGTCCCCACGGCAAGCCGCTTCCGGACTGTAGCGATCGAGACGTCCGCCGCTCCTTCGGCGGCCCAGGGTGAATTTTCTCTGGTACTCTATCCATCGGTGGCGATGCTCGATGGACGCCACGCTCACAATCCGTGGCTCCAGGAATTGCCGGACCCGAACCCAAAGACCGCTGGGGACACCTCCCCCAGCCTGTCTCCGCGAACCGCGACGCGGCTGGGAATCAGTCAGGGCGACGTGGTTCGGCTGGAGCAGGGCGGCGGCGCCATCGAGTTGCCGGCGTGTTTGCAGCCCGGCCAGCACGACGACGTGATCGCGGTCGCGCTCGGCTATGGCCGCAAGGGTACGGAGCGCTTTTCGGCGGCCGGCCCGAAATGGCTCTTCGGCGGTCCCGATGTCGGCGAGGACGGCCGCGTCGGAAAGACTGCCGCGCCGCTGCTTCATTTCGACGATGGAAATCTGCAATACACACGGCACGGGATTCGCTTAACAAAAACCGGCAAACAGGTTGCTCTGGCTTCCACACAGAGCCATCACACGCTGACGATTCCCAAGGAGATTCCTCTGCTCGGTGGAACCAAGCGCGAAATCGTGCGCGAGACCACGCTCGGGGAGCTGATTCAAGAGGCGCAGGCCGCGCCCGCCGGGACAGCTACGAAGGCTCCCGCCAAGACATTTAACAATCTCTGGCGGAACGACCATCCGTATACGGGACACCGCTGGGCGCTCGGCGTCGACCTCACCGCTTGCACCGGCTGCTCGGCCTGTGTGGTGGCCTGCCAGGCCGAGAACAACATTCCCGTCGTCGGCAAAGACGAAGTGCTGCGGCATCGCGAAATGCATTGGATTCGGATCGACCGCTATTACGCGGGCGAAGACGACGTGGACGTGGTTCACCAGCCGATGGTCTGCCAGCAGTGCGACAACGCGCCGTGCGAAACCGTCTGTCCGGTGCTCGCCACCGTACACAGCTCCGAGGGGCTGAATCAGCAGATTTACAACCGCTGCGTGGGGACGCGCTACTGCGCCAACAACTGCCCGTATAAAACGCGCCGCTTCAATTGGTTCAACTACGTCCGCAGCGACCGGGTGCAGAACCTGGCGCTCAATCCCGATGTCACCGTGCGCTCGCGCGGCGTGATGGAAAAATGCAGCTTTTGCGTGCAGCGGATCGAGGCGGCGCGGATCGATTCGCGGCGCACCGGCGAGCCGCTCGCGGACGGCCAGATTCAGACCGCCTGCCAGCAATCCTGCCCGGCGCAGGCAATCGTCTTCGGCGACATCAACGATCCCAAGAGTCGCATCGCGGAGCTCGCGCGCGACCGCAGGAGATTCGCCGTGCTCGAAGAGTTCAACTTCCGCCCGGCTGTGAACTACCTGGCCGTGGTGCGGAACCGCGATATCGAGCATGCGTCCAATAGTACGAAAGAGACCAAAGCCAATGGCTGATATCCCTTTTAATCCTCATGCGCCTCTGATAGAAGGCAACAAGCGGCTGGCCGATGTTACGCGAGATGTGTGCCGGCCGCTCGAATCCGGGCCTACTGCGCTCTGGTATTTCTCGTTCGCTCTGGCGGTCACAGTTCTGCTGATCGGCGCGGCGGCCATCGGCTACCAGATCGCAACCGGCGTGGGCACTTGGGGCGAGAATCGCACCGTCGGCTGGGCTTTCGACATCACCTGTTTCGTTTTCTGGGTCGGGATCGGACACGCCGGCACGCTGATCTCCGCCATCCTGTTTCTGTTGCGCCAGCGCTGGCGCACTTCCGTAAATCGCTCGGCCGAGGCCATGACGATCTTCGCGGTGATGTGCGCCGGAATCTTTCCGGTGATTCATACGGGCCGCCCGTGGCTGGCCTATTGGCTGTTTCCGTATCCCAACACGCGCGGGCCGCTGTGGGTCAACTTCCGGTCGCCGCTGGTGTGGGACTGCTTTGCGATCGGCACCTACTTCACGATTTCGCTGGTCTTCTGGTACGTCGGCCTGATCCCGGACCTTGCAACCGTTCGCGACCGGCTGAAGAGCGGCTTCCGGCAAAAGCTCGCGGCGGTGATGAGTCTCGGGTGGAACGGCTCGTTCCGGACCTGGCACCGCTATGAATCGGTTTACCTGATGCTCGCGGGACTGGCGACGCCGCTGGTGCTTTCCGTCCACACGATTGTGAGCTGGGACTTCGCCACCGGAGTGATTCCGGGATGGCACGCCACGATCTTCCCGCCTTACTTCGTCGCCGGGGCCATCTTCTCCGGCGTCGCGATGGTGCTGACGCTCCTGCTCGTCGCGCGCAAAACCATGCGCCTTGAAGAATACATCACGCTGCGCCATATCGACGTGATGTGCAAGCTGCTGCTGCTGACCAGCGGCATCGTGGCCCTCGCCTACACTACGGAGTTCTTCACGGCGCTCTACTCCACCAACGCCTACGAAGAATTCGCGTTTCTGAACCGCGCCTTCGGCCCGTTCGGCTGGTCCTACGCGATCATGGTCGGCTGCAACGTTCTGGTTCCCCAGGTGCTTTGGTTCCGCGCGATTCGCCAGAGCCCTTGGGTCGTTTTCTGCATCTCGATTCTGATCAACGTCGGCATGTGGTTTGAGCGATTCGTCATTATCGTCACGTCGCTGCACCGCGATTTCCTGCCGTCGAGCTGGTCGAGCTACCGTCCCACGCCGATCGAGATTGGCATGCTCGTGGGCAGCTTCGGACTGTTCTTTACCTGTTTCCTGATCTTCTGCCGCATCCTGCCCGTGATTGCAATGGCAGAGGTGAAAGGCGTGCTGTCCGTGGGCCGCGGCCCGCATTCGAACAGCGGCGAGCGCAATGGGCACACGAGACCTGATCCCGAGGAAACGCCCGCAGCCGAAGAGGTGCTTGCGGAGATTGGAGCGAAGCAATGAGCCGTCGAATTGTTGTGGGCGCCTTTGAAAATGAATCGAGCCTGCTTGAGGCCACCCGCGATTCGCGGGAGAGCGGGTTGAAGATCGTGGACGCTTACACCCCGTACGCCGTGCATGGCCTGGACCGCGCCATGGGATTGCGTCCGTCGCGTTTGCCGTGGGTTTGCTTTATTGCCGCCATCACGGGCGCGGCTCTGAAGCTGGCGTTTGAATTCTGGGTCGCCATGTACGACTGGCCCATCAACATTGGAGGGAAGCCGTGGAACTCGCTCCCGGCGTTCGTGCCCGTGACGTTCGAGGTGATGGTGCTCTCGGCGGGCCTGACCACGGTGTTCGTGTTTTTGGTTGTCGCGCGGCTACGTCCCGCCAAGCGCCCGGCGCTGCCGTGCGTCGGCATCACCGACGACCGCTTTGTTCTGGTGCTCGAGGAAACCGGCGCCCAGGCCGATTTCGCGCGCATCCGGCGCATGCTCGAAAGCCATGATGCTGTCGAGGTGGAAGAGCGCTTTGAAGACCCCTCCGTAAGGAATGTGAAAGGGAAGTAAGGAGACCGTATGTCGAGGGCCGCTCTCAATCTTCTGCTGCTCGTCCTGTTTCTTGCGAGCCTCGCCGTGAACTGGGCGGTGCGCCCGCGGCCCTCGCAGCCGAATCGCGAGTTCCTCCCCGAAATGGTCCGCACGCCGCGCTACAACGCCTATGCCGCAAACCCCAATTTCCCGGATGGCAAAACGCTTCAAACGCCCGTCGCCGGAACCATCCCGCGCGGTTCGCCGCCCTTCCATTTCGCCGCCACGCCGGAGGATGCGGTCCGTGCCGGAGAGCAGTTGCGAAGCCCCGTGTTGGAGAAAACTTCGGCAATGGGCGGCATGGGAGCCATGCCATGCTGCGGCCAGCCGAAGCCACAGGGAGCGGAAGTTCAGCCGATGAGTGGTATGCAAGGCATGCCCGGCATGAGTGGTATGGCTGGAATGGGAAACATGGCAGCGATGCAGGGAATGCAGGGCATGATTAGCCGCATGGGTAGCATGACGGGCGGCATGGCAGGTATGCAGAGCGGCATGGGCGCCATGGGTAATATGCCGTGCTGTGGACAGGCCGAGGCGGAGGCACGCCAGGCGAAGGCCGTGGCGCGCGGCGCTGTTGTCTTTGCGAACTTCTGCCAGCCCTGCCACGGTCCCACCGGAAAGGGAGACGGCTTGGTAGTTGCCAAAGGCTATCCCGCGCCGCCATCGCTTTCCGCCGACAACGCAAAAAAAATCAAGGATGGCCAGATCTTTCACATCCTGACTTACGGACAAAAGAACATGCCTTCTTACGCGGCGCAACTTTCGAGCGACGACCGCTGGAACGCGATCGCCTACATCCGCTCGCTCCAGGCGCAACCGGAGCCTCAGGCCGCGCCCGCAATGGCCCCCGTTCCAACTTCCGCCGCGGCTGCAACAACGGATCCAATTCAAACTATCGCCCCCCCGTCCGCCGCCGCGCCTGCCGCAGGAGGACGCCCATGAGCACGATTGCAATTCGCTCCATTTTCCCCGCTAGAATGGCGCCGCTCGAACAGCGAATGAAAATGCTCGCCGCCTCCTCCGCGGTAATCCTTATGGCCGGCCTTCTGCTCCAGCCCGAGCGCGCCTGGCCTGCTCTGTTGCTGGGCAGCTTCGCTCTGGTTTGCCTCGGTCTCGGAGGACTCTTCTTTGTCGCGCTGCAATATGCCAGCGGCGCGGTGTGGAGCATCGCTCTGCGGCGCGTGGGCGAAGCCATGACGGCCGCGCTGCCCGCGGGATTGATCGGCATCTTGTTCGTGCTCGTTGCGCATCCCTCGATTTATCCCTGGTACGGGCACACGCTCCCATCGGAAGGTTGGGCCGGTTTCAAGCTGGTCTGGCTTTCCTATCCCTTTTTCCTCGCCCGTTCCGTTTTCTATGGCGCGGTATGGCTGGGATTCTCACGCGCCATTCGCAGCAATTCGCGGCGTCAGGATGAAGAAGGCGGCTGGGAGCTAAGCCGGAAAAACACGCGCCTCTCGGTCGTCTTCATGATCGCATTCGGCTTCACGTTTTGGCTCGCCACCACGGACTGGGTGATGGCGCTCGAGCCGCAATGGTCCAGCACCATCTTCGGCATTTATCATTTCTCCGGAATGTTTACGGCGGGCCTCGCCGTGGTTTCCCTGCTCGTCATCTCGCTCCGGAAATCCGGCCCCTTGCGCGGCAGCGTCACCGACGAACACTTGCTGGACATGGGACGCATGATCGTGGCGTTCGCCACCTTCTGGGGTTACATCTGGTTCAGCCAGTTCATGCTGATCTGGTACACCAACTTCAACGAAGAAACCGGCTATATGGTGCTGCGAACCAACTCGGGATGGGGAAAGCTATTCGTTCTGAACCTGATTTTGAATTGGGCTCTGCCATTCCTGCTTTTGCTGCCGCGCGCCAGCAAGATGAACCCCGGAACGCTCGCCGCCGCCGCATGGGTGGTTCTGGCGGGACGCGCGACCGATCTCTATCTGATGATCATTGCTCCTTTCTCGCCCGCCAGTTCCCTCCCCGCGATATGCGATTTTGCGTCGCTCGGACTGGTCGCCGGCCTCTTCATCCTGCTCACGCTGAGGGCATTTTTCGGCGCGGAACCCATTCCGGTTGGCGACCCCTTGCTGCCGGATAGCGTTCACGGCCACGCCTGATTCGCGACTTGATTCGTCGGATTCGGGCTGTGTCATCGCTTGCGGATCTTTTGCGTGTTTCTCGATCCGCTCCTTCCCCTCGCATGATAAATTCATTCTGTAATCTATTTCTCAAAGAAAGGTTTCCTGCGCCATGAAACGGATCGCGATGCTCTTACTCTTGCTGCTAATTGCTGTTCCGGTCGCCTATTCGGCGGACTCGTCGCTCGTCCTGGCTGAAATCCTCGCGAAAAAAGGCGTAATCACCGCCGACCAGCGCGACCAGGTGGAGCGGGCCGGCCCGGAGGGAGCAGCCCGCATCCTCGCCGGAATGCTCTTGGAAAAGGGCCTGCTCACTCCCGCCGAAGCCGCGCGCGTGGACGGTGGAGCGAATCGCACCGGCGACCGAATTGGCGCGCCGAACGCCGCAGCAACAATCGTCAACGCCTCGCTCGTACAGCCGCCCCAGACAGCTTCGCAGTTGACGTCCCCGCCGCCGTCCTCGCCCGCCGTCACCACTCAAAGCAAGCTTCCGCTTTCGCTCTATGGCACGATTCTTTTGAACTCCTTCTATAACACCGGCCCCGTCAATATCGAAGACGTTCCAGTGCTCTCGGCCAAACGCGGCACCGATCCGTTTGAGAATTTCGGGATGACCGCGCGCCAAACGCGCCTCGGTCTGCGCTATCAAGGGGCCGCGGTTGCCGGCGGCAAGCTCAGTGGACAGGTTGAGATCGACCTTTTCGGCGGCAAGGCGGCTCTCCCGAACGGCATCAACTTTGACATCGTGCGCCTGCGCCTCGCCTACGGGCGGGTTGACTGGAAAAACTTCTCGCTGGTTGCCGGGCAGGACTGGTCGATCTTTGCTCCCTTGAACCCCACGTCGCTGGCGGGTTTTTCTATACCCGATTTTTCGGCATCGGGGAATCCGTGGATTCGCACGCCGCAGCTCCGCGCCGAGCTGCGCCACACCTTCAGCGAGAAAGCGAGCATGCAGTGGCAGATCGCGGCGACCGACCCCAACGTCGGCGACAATCCCTCCGTATTTCAGACCATACGCACTCCGGGCATCGGCGAGCACGGCCGCATGCCGGGCATCGACTCCCGCCTGTCATTCACCAGCCGCATCCAGGGCGGCGATGCCACCGTGGCTCTCAGCTCGCACTACAATCGCGGCAAAAATCTGGGAACCATTGGAAATGTCGCTGCCGATCGCAGCGTCGATTCCTGGGGCGTGGCGGCGGACTACATGCTGCCTCTTCACAAACGGTTTTCGCTCACCGGCGAACTGTATGAAGGACGCGCTCTCGGCATCTTCAGCGCCAGCCTCGGCCAGGCCGTGCTCCCGGTCGGCACGCGAGGCGAACACGGCGTCGAAACGCGCGGTGGGTGGGCTCAAGCGCAGTTCAACATCGCCGCCAGGTGGCAGGCCAACCTCGGTTACGGACTGGAAGCGCCCGACGCCTCCGAGCTTCGCACCGGCGACCGCTCCAAGAATCAAACTTATATGACGAATATCATGTTCAAGATTTCTCCCGCTCTGACTTTCGCTTGGGAGTGGAGACGATTTCTTACCAGCTACAGAAATCAACCGCCGGCGAACGACATCAGCGATCAGGCCAACATGGCCGTTGGCTATACTTTCTAGCCCGGTTTTCCAGAAGGTGTATCCCGTTTCCCTTCCCGCTCGGGATGTCATCCCGAACGGAGTGAGGGATCTGCACTGCGTTCTCTTCCTCACGCAGGGCGATACACGAATTGTCAAAATGCTCTAAAAGCTTATTTGAAAATTGTTTTGGCTGTGATCCTGATCCCGCTTTGCGGGAGAAGGACCCGCTTTTCCTGCGTGCTACACGACTCGAATCATCCGCGCAGAAAAGTCCTTTCACCCTTTTAACTTGACCCCGCATCTAGGCTGAAATAGAATCCTGTACCAAGAGGGTTTCTTACAGTTTTCGGCGCAGACCGTACGTTCAGGTACATCGGAGAGGCGAAAGGTCATGAGCAGGGCATCATTCCTGGCAATTTTTGTTGTGGCATTCTTAGTTCTCGGACCGATCCCGCGCCAGGCCGCGGCACAGGGAAAAAAATTCACGCCCGTTACGAACCAGACGCTTTTGAACCCGAGTCCGGACGACTGGCTGATGCTGAGCCGGACCTTTGACGAACAGCGATTCAGTCCGCTGACTCAGATCAACCGCCAGACTATTGCACAGCTTCGCATGGCGTGGGTGCGGGGCATGGCGCCCGGCGTTCAGGAAAGCATCCCTCTCGAATACCAAGGCACGCTCTACGTCATCAACGCCGGAGCCGTCATTCAGGCCCTCGACGCAACGAACGGCGATCTGATCTGGGAATACCGCCGCAAGCAGCCGGGCGAACCGGGAGGCTCCGGAGGCGAGGCCGCCGCCAGAAGCAAGAATCTCGCCATCTTCGATGACCTCATTTTTTACACCGCGCCCGACGGCTACCTGATTGCGCTCGACGCCCGCACCGGCAAGCTCCGGTGGGAGACGATGGTGACCGATCCGAAGAATGGAGTTCACACCGCCGGTCCCTTGGTGGTCGAGGGCAAGGTCCTCACGGGACGGGCCTGCCGCGGCAGTCGAACCGCTTGTTTCATTTCGGCGCATGACGCGCTCACGGGAAAAGAAGTCTGGAAGTTTTACACCACTGCCGCTCCCGGCGAGCCGGGCGGAGACACTTGGGGAGATGCGCCTGTCGAAAAGAGAATCGCTTCGCCCTGGGGACTGCCGGGATCCTACGACCCGGTGCGCAAGCTGGTCTATTGGGGAATCGCCAATCCCACTCCGAACATGCGGATGCAACGCCACAACGGCAACCCTGACGCCATCTCGCGGTCCGCCCCCTCGGAGCTTTACGGCAACTCGACCGTGGCGCTCGATCCCTCGACCGGCAAACTCGCCTGGTATTATCAGCACCTGCCGGGAGACGACTGGGACTCCGATCACGACCACGAGAGAATCCTGCTGCGAACCGCGTTGAATCCCGATCCCCAGTCGGTGAAGTGGATCAACCCCAAGATTCGTCCCGGCGAGCAGCGCGATATCGCCGTCATGGTGGCGGAGGCCGGAGGTATATGGGCCCTCGATCGCTCCAATGGCCAGTTTCTCTGGGCCACGCCGTTCCCTTACGACACTCCCGATTTCGACATCTCCCGCATCGACGTGGAAACCGGTAAGACTTACATCAATTGGGACAAGGTCCTGAAAAAAGACGGCGACCGATCGGTGGTTTGCTACTACAACACCAGAAGCTACTGGCCCACGGCGTACTCTCCCAAGACGAACTCCATTTATATTCCCTACGCCGACGCCTGCGTCGATATGACCGCCAACGGTCCCCGCTTTGGCGTACCACGCCCCGGCTCCGATCCCAAAGCTTTCGCCGGCGTCGCCAGGGTAAACCTGGGCACGGGCCATGTCGATTGGCGTCACACACAGCGTGCTCCCGGAAACGGCGCCATGCTGGCCACGGCCGGAGACCTGGTGTTTTGGGGAGATCTGGATCGCAGATTCAAAGCCTTCGACGCCGAGAGCGGCAAGGTCCTTTGGGAAACCATCGTCGGCGGAGTTGTCTCCGTCAGCAACATCACCTATGCCGTCAATGGAAAGCAGTACGTCGCGGTGATGACGGGAGACGGCCAATCCGGCACCGCGGGCCTTCTCTCTCAGGTCAAGGAGCTCAAACCTCCGCGCGGACACAATGCGATTTACGTTTTCGCATTGCCCTAGCAGCGGTAAGAAACAATTCGGGAGGATAGCATGACGAACTCATTCCGTCGCGGCTCGATCAGCCTGTTCCTATTGATTTCGCTGGCGTCCGTTGCATTCGGCGCTCCCGGAGGAACGGTTTCCGGCGTCGTGAAGGATTCGGCGGGCTCGCCGTTCAAAGGCGCTTTTGTGCGAGCCAACAAAGGCAAGATGACCACCACCGTGCTCTCGGACCGCGATGGGCGATACCGCCTGGATAGCCTTGCGCCGGGAGATTATCGCGTCCGAGTGACGGCGGCCGGCTACAAGAGCGATGAGCCCAAGGATCTGAAAGTGGCGGCGGGCCGAACGGCCTCCCTGGACTTCGCCCTGCATAAAGACGCGGTCCGATGGAGCGACCTCTCCGTGTATCAAGGCAGCAAGTTGTTGCCCGACACCAAGGGCAAAGACCTTCTGTTTGGGCGATGCCTTGCCTGCCACGGTTTTCAGACCCGCATGGCTTCCGCTCCCCGAACCGAAGCCGGCTGGAAAGCGGGCGTGAAATACATGACCGAGATGGAACACTATTTCCTCTCGCCGACGTTCACCGACCAGAACGCCGCCGATGTCACCTCGTATTTGAACGTCGCATTCGGCATTGATTCGAAGCTCCCGAAGTCTCCGGCCGATTTGCCCGGATACCGCGACGTGACGCAGAACTTCAGCGACGAAGCCATGAAGATCGTATACGTCGATTACGACTTGCCGGGGCCGAACCGCTTCCCCTGGAGCGGCTACCCGGATAAGAAGGGTCAGATCTGGATTCCGTATTACGGCCGCGCCGACCGCATCGCGCGGCTCGACCCGAAGACCGGCGAGGTGCAGGAATTCAAGACGCCCTTTCAAGGCACCGCCGGGATTCATTCCGCCGTGCCCGCCCCGGACGGCTCGGTGTGGTTTTCCGAGCAGGGCTCCAACCGCCTCGGCAAATGGGACTCCGCGACCCAAGCCATCACCGAATACCAGCACTCTTATATTCCCGGTAAGGAGGGAACCACGGCGGGCGGTTCGCGGCACACCGTCCGGATCGATCCCAAGGGAAACGTCTGGTCCACCGGATCGCCCTTGAGCCGCTTCGATCCCACAACCGGAAAGTTCACCGATTTCCCGGAAGTTCCCACCGCCTACGGCATTGAAATTGATCCGCTCGGCAACGTCTGGTTTACCGAATTTGTGGAGACCGGAAAACTGGGGAAGGTGAACGCCACAACGGGAGAGGTAACGAAGTACGCGTTGCCGACCGCGAAAGCTTACCCGCGGCGGCTGGTCATCGACCCGCAAGGCTATGTATGGGTGGCCGAATATCGCGGAGGCAAGATCGCGCGGTTCGACACGAGGAACGAAACGTTCCAGGAATTTTCCTTGCCCGGCGGAAGTCCCACTCCGTATGGAATCGCGCTCGACCGCAACAAATTCATCTGGTATTCCTCGATGGATATGGACACCATCGCGCGGCTCGATCCCTCCACCGGAGCCATCCTCGAATTTCCGTTCCTCTATCCCGAAAACGGCATCCGCGAATTTCTCCCGGACTCGGAGGGCCGCATGTGGTTCGCCACGGGCCCCAACAATAAAGTCGGCTATTTCATTCCCTACGGCGACACCGGCCCCGGCCCGAAATCGGCTTCCGGAATCGAAGTCGAATTACCGTTCCGTCGTTGAGAGGGAAGTTTCCTTGCGCGGCTGATTGCCGGAGATATAGTGAGTCGTGACCATGCTCCAGTAGTCCGGATAGAGCCCCGCCTTGTAATCCTCCCGGAAGACAGCCATCTTTTCGAGCAGCGAGATCATGCGCGTTCCGGGCACCCAGGCCGGATGAGGACCCAGGTACCCTTTGACCGACCGGATGAAGACGCTCCGGTCCGAGATCGGTAACTTGGCGGCGTTCTCCGCGAATTTCTCGAACAACCCGTCGTCGTATAGATACTCTTCCACGTTCGACGTATAGTATGCGCTGACCGTGTAACCGTTCTTCTTCAGATATTCCGCTATAGTCGCGATCGCCTTGCGCCCGGAAATATCTCCCACAACGGGAATCACGCGGTTCTGTTCCTGAAGTCCGCGAACGAACTGGAAATCTTCTTCGCTGGCCAGGAAGTTTCCCACCTTCCCTTGCTGGTCCGTTTCCAAAATCAAATCCGCCAATGACGGAAATCCCCCGCCGTAGGAAATTCGCAGATTCAGCCGCCAGAAAATGTAGTAGACGCGCCGGAGGCTTTCCACGTCGGTCGAGGAAAGCGGGATTTGGAAATCCTCCTCGATGGTTTTCTGAATCGTGGCGAGATTCTCGGAATAGACCTTCGCCGAGACGGGAGTCTCATAAATGTACTTCAGCAACTCAACGAGAGGTCCTCTAGTCTCGACGCGTGTCTTCGAGAGTGGCTTGCTGAAGAGCAAGGAGAGAAATTCCGCGCGATCGTGAGTCAGGTGGAAAATAGCCTTATAAACCAAATGTTCGATGATCGCCTGCCGCCGGATATCCACCATAAAAGCGATGCTCGGATGAATCTTCGCAATGTAAGTAAAGTTTTGCTCCGGTCCCACTCCCAGGTACGCTCCCCCGGAAACGCCCAGCTCCTTCAATTTATCCACCACGTGCAAATACGAAGTTTCGTTCGACGTAAAGTTATCGGCTTGAAAGTAACCTCCCTCTTCCGAGAACTCTTGTACGATGCGGGAGAACTCCGCGATGGGAATGGGAGCACTGCGATTGGAATCCGCCGCCTTCTTTTGCTGGCTGAGCGAAAGCGAAGCACTCCCGGCAAGCGAAGCTACTCCCAACGCCAGCATCGTCAAAAGAATTCCGCCGGCTACCCACCGCGAACTCATTCCTCTTCGGCCAATCGATCCGTATTGAACTGCGGGTTTCATGGCATTCAATTTACTCCCTGACCGGGTCCTTTCCCACCCAATCATTTCATCTTCGACCACGCCTTCCCGTCCGCACACGGCCCCGGCAGGGGCCGACCGTGAATAGCCGTAGGTTTCAACCTACGGTACCAGGAACCAACGAATCCAAACCAACCCCGGAAGGGGTTGACCGGCTGTAGGTCCCCTCCAGGCAATGCGATCAAAACAGGAGATGGATTTAATTGCGCTGTTCCGCCGCTCTAACCCGCTTTCGATATACCCGTAACCGCCTTCAACAAATCTCCCATCCCGCCGAGCTTCTCAGCGGAAAGAATCACCTCGGCGGCCCGTTGCGCCCGGTCCTTCCCGAGGACGCTTTCGGAAAGCGCCAGAAATTTCTTAACCAGGCTTGCCTCGTCCGCCGGATTCTTCATGCTGCCCGGAGCGTCGGGGACTTCCGCTTTCACCACCGTTCCGTTGCGAAGCAAAACTTCAACCTTGGCGCCCGGTGTTTCTTGATCGGGAGCGGAGAGAGCGGCGTCCGAGCGCAGCGTCACTTTGTGGATCAACTCCACCGCGCGCGGTTCCTTGAATCGCTTCTCGTCGAAGTCATCCACCTGGACCGCGCCATCGAGCAGCGCTCTCGACACCGTGTAAGGCACGCTATGATCGGCGTGTTCGCGAGCCGTGATTTCTCCCTGAAAATCCTGCTGGTTTTTGTAGGCAACATCGCTCAATCCGACCGTGATGCTCTGGATTTCTTCGGGCGCAACTTTCTTGCGATAGATCTCCAGCGCCGCCGCGATCGGCGCCTGCCCGTAGACGAAGCAAGGCCACAGCTTGATGCAGCTCTTGAGTATCTCGAAATCGCCCGACCGCTCCCGAAGGATTTTATCTTGGAGCATCCCCGAAACGGCTTTTCCATATCCGGCTGTCCCTTCCAGGATGGTGAGCGGATACGTAAGTCCCTGCCGCGCGAGCAGCGCGGCAAACGTTCCCAACTTCGCCGACATGGGGTCCGCCGTCCCTTTGGATGGCGTCATCGGCCCGCCGCTACTCAGTCCCGCGCCGCGCACCTCCGCCAGAGTGTTTCCGTGCGCGGCGGCGATGGCGATGGCATTCGAGATCCGCGACGCATCCAGCCCCAGCAGTTTTGCCGCGACTGCCGCGGAAGAATAGGACGTTGCAATCGTGCCCGTGTCCCAGGCGCGGACTCCGGATTTTCCTTCGGTTGCGTCGCGCAGCCGAAGCTGCACTTCAAAGCCAACGGTAATGCCGAGCAGAAGGTCCTTGCCGCTGAGCCCTTGCATTTCGGCAACGGCCAGCGCCGGAGCCACATTGATGCTGCAATGATGCGGGCTGCCCATCGCGGCATAATCGTTGTAGTCCAGATACCGCAGCGCCATTCCGTTCAAGAACGCGGCTTGATCGCAAGAGACTTTCCCGCCAACTCCCACGACGGTTGCTTGCGGATTACCACCTTGCATCGCCACCACCTGCTGCGCCATGCGGACGGGTGCGGCGTCGAGCGCGCCCAGGGCGCACCCCATCGTATCGAGCAGCACGCGCTTGGCCCTCAGGACAACTTCCGGCGGCAGCTCTTCGTATCGCATCTCCGCCACCCATCCGCCGATATCTTCCACCACGGTCCTTCGCGCGCGGTCCGTAGTGCTGTTGCTGTCGCCTTTCATCTTGACCTCCGTGGACCCGGTTTGCGCAAGAACAGAAGCAGGTCTCCATCCCGCCGATGAGAGAGCCACGGCTCCCAGCGCCGAGCTCTTCAGGAATTCGCGCCGCGGAATCGGTTTTGATTTCATGACGAATCCTTTCTAGCATGCGGAATGCGCCCTCGGCGGCAATCGCTCCCTATTCCACTCGAATTACGCCGATCTCTCCCTGAATGTCTATCTTGGTTTGGAACGGCTCGGAAAGGCGCTGGAACCGTTCCAGTATCTCGCGCGCCGCCGTCCCCTGCGCCATAACGGGACGTCCCGCCTGCGAGCGCGAGAGGCCAAATCCCAGCTCGATCGGATGGAGCTTGATCTCACGCAGCTTCTTGCCCTGGAATGTTGCAACGGATACAGCACTCCGCCAGCTCAGGCTGGAGACGGATTCCTCCTTCCTCGTGGAGGCGACACGCGCATCGTAGAAATCCGCCGGCGTGTTTTCATGACCCAGTCCGTAGTGAACCATGTTGTCGTGAGGCATCCGCGGCACCGAGTTGTTCTGCTTGATAAAATTCCCGAGGCTGTAAAAGATGGGTTTGCCCTTGTAAATCTCGATTCCCCGATTGCGGTGCAGTCCCTGCCCAGTGACTATATCGACCCCCGCGTCGATCGCCGCATGGGCCAACGTCCGAACGTGTTCGGAGGGATCCTCCTCGCTCTTGCCGCCTTCATGGCTATGGATGCTATAGACGACCCAATCGGCCATGCGGCGGGCCTCCCGCACGCTTTGCAAGTTCCGTTCAAAGTCGCGCCGATGGAGCCGCGTGTGCCGCTCGAACGACGTTCCCAAAACAAAACGCGCCGCCGGATCTTCCGTGTTGACTCCCAAAGCGTTTCGGTCCGGAAAATATATTGCGTGGTCCGAGCTTTCTTCCTCCAGCCCATAAGGCCGGATCCAAATCGGGTCCACGCGCTGCTTCCACTCGAACTGCTCTGCGATGCGTTTCATCGCTTCAAACGCCTGTGCGTCCACGGTCCATTCGCTGATCCAGCGAACCAGGTTGACGCCGGGACGTCCTTTCACGTCGCGTCGTTGCTCTCCAGCTCGCGAGTTCGCCCTCCCGGAAGTTGTAACGGAGATCAGCGCGACCCGTCCCTTGGCCGTCTGCAAGTACGCAGGTGCAACCGCTTCGGCATAATTGCTTCCGCTTCCGGCATGAACCATCCTGGCTTCCTCCAAGTTGCGGAGGTTGGTAAGCACGCCGTTCTCGCCAAAATCGTAGCCATGATTGTTGGCGCAAGCCATCAGATTGATTCCCATCCATTCGAGGTCTTTCAGGAAGCGCGGATCGCAGCGCATGTATGTGCCCGTGAGATACGTAGGACAATCCTCGTAGTTATGGAACAGCATTTCCCCGTTGGTGAAGCGCACATCGGCGCCATGCAGCAAGTCCCGTATCTTCAGGAACCGTTCTTCGCGAAAAGGCATCAGCGCCCCGCAGATCATGGCGTCCCCGGTGAACGCCATCGTGATGTCGCCGCTTTCGGATTCGTAGAGCATCGCGCCTTCTTAGAGGACCGCTCCCTTGCGGTTGTAGCTCTCAAAAACATACGCAGGCCACTGTGGCAAGTCAAGCTCAAGTGTCTGTGAAAGCGCGGGCTTGAGTCGCCGTAGCGGCTGGCGTAGAATCCTGAGCGGCAAGGATCGAGTGCGGAGCAAAGTTTCGCTCGACTCGAATCATCGAAAGGTGTAATGACATGAAGATCATGGTGGTGATGGGAGAATATCCCCCGGGAGAAGGGGAGCGGCGGCGGCAGTCCTGTTTGAAATGTGCTTCGCCCGGCACCGAGCTGGGCTTTACCACCGTGCGCGCAACGTTTTTTAAGAAATCAAACTCGCAGGCAAACGCTCTGGCGGTTGCTCCGCTGGTAGGCGAAGCCGCGCAGAAGGCGGAGGCGCAGGGCTTCCAGGCCGTGGTTCCCTTTGGCACGCTCGATGTGGGAGTGGAGCTGGCAAGGAATCTCGTTCGGATTCCGGTGGTCGGCAACGGACAGTCCGTGATGCATCTCGCCGCGCAGTTGAGTGACCGGCTGGGCGTCGTAACTTACGAAAAAAAGACCATTCCGTTCATGCGCAAAAACATGCGCGCGTGGGGAGTCGAGCGCTACGTCGCCGCCATTCGCGGCATCGATATCCCGCTGGCGGATAGCACCCAACAGCGGGCGGAGATGCGAACGCGCTTCCTCGAGGCTGGGCGGTTTCTCATAGACAAGGCCGGGTGCGAGATCCTCGTTCCCATGGGCGTAACGATGGTGCCCGTGCAATATTCCGCCGCTGAGTTCTCGGCCGAGCTCGGCGTCCCCGTGCTCAATGCCCTGGCAACCGGCATCCAAACCGCGGAGATGATGGTCCGCATGGGCGCCACCCACAGCGCCAAAACCTATCCCATCTTTGGAGCGTAAGACCCGATTTTTATATCGAAATCCCGCAGCTTGCTTTATGCTGTCTCCGGCGGTTAATCGGTAATCACATTGAAGGGATGCACTCAGTGAGTTTGCGCTGGAAGCCATTCTACGGCTGGTGGGTTTTTCTGAGCGCTTCGACCGCTCTGATGATCGGCTTTGCTCTCTCGGCCTACGCTCTGCCGGTGTTCTATCCCGAGCTGGTCGGTACCTTCCATTGGCCCCGTGCCGATGTTGCACTGGGCGGTTCCATCAAAACACTTCTGGTAGGGTTGCTCGCGCCGCTCAACGGATGGATCATAGACCGCAAGGGCGCCAAAGCCGTCTTGTTGGCGGGCGTGGTAACGCTCGCAATCTCATTGGCTCTTCTTTCCGGCATTGCGTCGATGTGGCAATATTTCCTGGTCTGTGTTTTCCTGGGCGCGGGAGGCTCGTGGACGCATCACTTCCCAACCCAACTGTTGGTGGCCAACTGGTTCGCGAAAAAACGCGGTCTGGCGATTGGGATTCTTACGGCTTCGGGGGGCGTTGGCAATATCCTCATTCCGCTGATCAGCGCCCGACTCATCAAGAACTACGGCTGGCGCGAGGCGCTTTTGATATTGCCGATACTTCTCATCGTGCCATTTGTCACTGTCGCGTTGCTCGCGCGGAACCGGCCTCAGGATATGGGCCTGCTGCCCGATGGCGATAGCGAGCCAGCCGCCGCCGGCCCGCAACTTCATCCCACGGGAACGCACCCGTCAACGAAATCGATGCATTCCACGCATGGCGGCCGGGACTCCAGCCTGGACTGGTCGGTCTTCAAAACAACCGCCTTCTGGATACTCCTGGGGGTTTTCTTTTTCTCCGCCTGGGCTCAATTTTCCGTCTGGCAGCATCTGGTTCTTTTCTTCCGGGATGAGGGATTCAGTCCCACCGTAGCCGCCTCGCTGCTCAGTTTATTCCTGGCTGGAAGCACGGCCGGGCGCTTTTTCAGCGGGCCTTTTGCGGACAAGTTTTCGGCCGATACCGCGGTGCTCCTGAGCATTGCGCTGGCTGGGTTGGCGATGGTGGCGCTGGTTGCCGCACACACCAACGCCGGGATCTACCTGTGCGTGATTTTATTCGGGATGGGCGAAGGGGGCACTGTCACGTCGCGGCCGCTCCTCGTATTTCAGCATTACGGAGCGAGCGGCGTGGGCAAGCTCTACGGAGTTGCAACGGCAATGATGACCATTGGTGCATTCATCGGCCCGGTGTTGTCGGGCCACATTCACGACCGGACCGGCAGCTATAATCTCGCGGTCCTGCTCGCGCTGATTCTGACCGGCGTCTCCGTTCTATTAGTGATTCTTCTCAAGCGTCAAAAAATCCTGGCCGTATCGCAACCCTGAAATTAACGGCGTATCGCGGGATTTTTCTACTTGGGCGAATTGGTATCGATCTTATCCCACCCGAGTTTATTCATGAGTTCCGTCAACCGAGCCTGAACCCATTCGTGGGGTCCGATCCTTTGCGCCAAATCGCTGTATGTCCGCGCCGCCTCGTCCAACATGTTGTTCTCCTCGTAGAGAAATGCCCGGAGAAACAGTGGGCCGTTGTCCGTCGGATTCTCCTGCGTCATGCGCTGCAAGCTTTCTTCGGAGGAGCGGACGCGGCCGGCCTGCTCCTCTGTCAGAACCTGGAAATAGGAGCCGGCCTCCGTCAGCGTGTCTTCGCCGTTGCGAGCCGTCACCCGCCAGGTGTATTTCTGGCCCCACGCCAGCACGGGCGCATCGGCGGGATACTGCGCTTCCGTGGAAGGACCACTTTGCTTCCACAAGATGCGCTCCTCGCGGTCCATCACTTTCAGATCGTAAGCGGTAGCCTCGTCCACCGGCTTCCAGCGAAAATGGGGACGAGGCGCGGCAATGCTGGTTCGCGAAGGCGAAAGTAAAATCAGGTCCGCACCGCGCAGGCGCAGCATTCCGGATTGCAACTGGCTGGCGCCGGAAAGCGAGAGGCTGGCCGGAAGCTGGCACGACGGGAGCTTTCGTTCATCGCTCAGCTTTCCTTTGACCACCTTCAACGCATCGGCGTCGAACTGCACCTCGGAGTCCGCCGTCATTTTGGCCGCGCGCGATTGGGGGCAAAACAGAAACGTGGCTTCCGACTGCGGGCCGGTCGTCACGCGGTCCCCCGCTGAAATCGCATCGGCGATCCGCGCGGGCCGGGGCGTTTTCTCTCCCGCGCGCAGAATCTGCACGGTCCCCTTGACCATGGAAAGCAATCCAGCCGGACCCGCCCCCTGCGCCACGGCACAAAAGCCTAGCAGTAAGATTACGGTTCGATGGAGCATGAGTTCCTCCCTTTCAAACTCAGAATTTTGTAAACGGCAACGGGCTCGGAGATTCCCTTCAAGTTGGCATGCCCCGCCAGCTCCGCGACCACATCGTCCCGGACATACTGGTAGGTGGCCTCGCTCACCAGCAATTTGGAATGGAAGGTCTTGTTTTCTCCTTCAATCCGGGAAGAGATGTTGACCGTGTCCCCGATCGCGGTGTACTCCATTTTATCCGGCGCCCCGATGGTGCCGACCACCGCTTCGCCCGTATGGAGGGCGATGCCGATAACCAGCGGCTCCTCGCCTCGTTCCGCACGGCGGCGGTTGTATTCATCGTTGCGCACCAGCATGTGGAGAGCACACGCGACGGCTCGCAGGGGATGATCCTTGTGCTGTACCGGAGCGCCGAATAAAGCCATGATCCCGTCCCCGATGAACTTGTTGACCATTCCTCCGTGCGCCTTGATCTCGGCGGTCATATCGGCAAAGTACTCGTTCAGTTCCGCCACCACAATCTGCGCATCGCGGCCCTGGCAGTGTTGCGTAAAGTTGCGCAGGTCGGTGAACATTACGGTCACCAACAGTTGCGCGCCGCCCAGCGATATCTCGCCGCTGTCCAGCACTTCCTGCGCCACTTCGCTTGAAACATAGCGGCCAAACATATCTTGCAACAGGCGCCGCTGCCGGCCTTCCGTCAGCGAGTAGGCGCCGTAGGAAGCGAGGCCGCTCAATACCAGCGAGAGCACCGGAGGCGTAACCGGAAACACCAGTCCCTTTCGCAGACCAATCACCGTCACCGCCAGGTAGATAAACACAACTCCCAGCAGAAGCAGCGGCGCCAACGGGAAACGGAAGTGAAAGATCAGGAAGGTAGCCAGGGCCGCCGCGGCGAAGATCAACGCCAGCGTAACGCCTCGCGGTATATCGCGCAAGTAGTATTGCTCGAGCATAGTGCCCACGACGTTGGCATGAATCTCGACTCCGGAGATGAGCTTCTGCCCGCCGCCCGCCAGGTAAAAGGGTATCGGATACTTGTCGGCGGGATCGAGAGCGCCGATCAGCACGACCTTGCCGCGGAACCATCGCTCCAATTCCGCCGTGTCCCCTTTCTGTGCGGAGCCGAGGACATCGGCCATGGAGACTGCGGGAAAGGTGCCCTCCGGTCCCCAGTAATGGATCAACAGATAGCCGGAAGGATCGAGGGGCACGGAGCGGTTTCCGAACCGGATGGTGCGATGCTGCTCGTCCGGGACACCGCGCGACTCGTTTAGCGCGGACGCGGCCAGCCGGGCGGCAAACGACTCCCACCCGCTGGCATCGCGGCTCTGGAGTTCCTGGCGGCGAACAAAGTTGTCGCGGTCCAGAGTCAGGTTCGCGTAGCCCATCGTTCCCTGGGCGTTTGCCAGCAAATACAAGGGCAAGCCTTCCTGTCCGGATTGCAGGCTGTCGTAGGCCAGCACAACCGGAGACGAAGCGGAGACCTCCGCGAAGGCAGCCGCCAGTTCCCGGTCGGCATCCGGCTCCCATTTTTCCACCGACATCGCGAAGGAGATATCCATGCCGATCGCCCGCGCGCCTCCAGCGGCTGCGGCACGCAGAAATGCCGCATAGTGGGGCTGCCAGAAGACCTGCGGTTCCGGGAAGGCGCGCTCGGTCCGCTCGTCAATCGTCACCAGGACGATGTTTCCCGGCACCGCCCGCTTTCCCCGCAAGACAGTGCGCAGGTCGTAGGTCTTCAGTTCCAATAACTGGAACAGCGAGGTTGCGCCGAGAGCCCAGGCCAGCAAGGCGGAGCCCATTGCTACGCCGACCGCCAGGGCCAGCGTGAACCGCCGCTTGCGGGGCGCCGGTTTGGCCGGCTCGGGGCCGCCGCCAGCTCGCGCTGCATCGGTCCGCGGAGAGGTTTTTGGGGTCGGAAACGTCACTTTGGGTACTCTCGATGATTCCTCGGGTTTGACTTGGTCCCCGCAGAATTATACACTAGCGCGAGAATCGATTTTCGCCGATCGGCTTTGGGGGCTGTGGAACGTGCCAAACAGTAACCACCATCGAGCGGCGAGACGTCTTCCACTTCTCGCCTTGCTTTTGTTCCCAGCCATTTTCCTGCCTGCCGTCTGTCAGGCGCAAGAGCAGGGGAAATTTTACGCTGTTATCATCGGGGTTTCCAAGTTTGCCAACCTGGCCGCCGAAAATCAACTGGAGTTTGCCGACGCCGATGCCCGCGATTTCGCCAAACTCATCACCAGTCCGATGGGCCGCGGCTTCCCTCCCGAAAACGTGTTTTTGATGACCAACAACGAAGCCGACCATCAGGCCATTCGAAAACGGCTGGGAGGCACGCTGCCCGGAAAAGTTAAGCCCGAAGATACGGTCTACATTTTTATCGCCACGCACGGCACGGTGGAAAAGCAAGCTGACAAGGAAGCCTTTTTACTGGCGCACGACTCCGACATGGAGGATCTCTACTCCAGCGCTTTCCCGATGGAAGAACTCGGGAGGATCGTGTCGAAGCGCCTGAACGTCAAGCGGGTCTTCCTGTTTGCCGATGCGTGCCGCAGCGGAAAACTGGGTGGTTCGATCAACCGCTACATTGAAGACGTCAGCAAGCAGCGAGGCGAGACCATGGGGCTGCTGGCCAGCAGTCCCGGCGAGTCCTCCCGCGAAAGCAAACAGTTTGGAGGCGGCCACGGCGTCTTTTCTTATTTTCTCCTCAAGGGCTTGATGGGCGAAGCGGACGCAGACAAAGATAGCACCGTCACCGCCAGGGAGTTGGTCAACTACGTCCGGAAAAACGTGGATACGGCGACCGGTGGGCAACAGAACATTCGGGAATCGGGCGATTTTGAACCGACCACGCCACTATCCTTTGTCGATAAGCCGGGGCCGCAGGACGTGAAGCTGGGTTCATGGTCGCGGCAGTCCGAAGGAGCTGAACTCGCTTCGCTCCAGGCGATGCGGCCGGAAAGCATCGAGACGCGAAACGCCCTGCAACAAGCCATTCGGGATGGCCGCTTGCTGGCTCCGGCCGGCAATAACGCCTGGGAACTCTACCAGCGCTTCAACCAGTTGCCGGTTTCTCCATCGCAAAAAGACGATGTCAAGGACGACTTGGTGATCGCCATGGCATCGGCCGGGGACAAAGTGCTCTCGGCCTACCGGCGCGGCGATCAAGTCGTCCATCTGGATGCCGCCAAATACGATGAGGGCGCCCAACTGTTTAGCCGCGCCAGCCAGATCGATCCCGACGATACGATGTTGCAATCGAAGGCGAAATTCTTTTCCGGGCGCTTGCTGGTCGAGAACCGCCGTTACGCGGAAGGGATTTCCGTATTGCGGGAAGCGATCGCGGTCGATCCGAATGCCGCCTATCCCTACAACGCGCTGGGAATCGCTTATATGGACCAACAGCGCTGGGCCGAGGCCATTGACAACTTCAAGAAGGCTTCCGAGCGCGCCGATAAGTGGGTATACCCGCATTACAACCTGGCCCGAGTTTACATCGGCCAGCAGCACTACAAGGAAGCGGAGCAGGAGTTCAAGAAGGGCATCGAGATCGGCACCGAGCTGGGAGTGAAGTACGCTTACCTGTATTACAACCTGGGTATCCTCTATCTCTTCCAGAATCGGAGCGCCGACGCGGAACAGCAGTTCCGGCGCGCCATCGAGATGAAACCGGACGACGCCATGAGCTATCACAACCTGGGTCTTGTCCTGGAGCGCGGAGGGAACGCCGGCCAGGCCGAGTCGTACTTTCAGAAAGCGGCGGAGCTCGACTCGAAGCTCGTCGAGCCTCGCTTGAAGCTGGCTGAAATCTATCACAAACGGCATCGGGGAGACCTGGAGGACCGCGTGTTGCAAGAGGCCGTGGCGGCGGGTGGTCGCACCCCGGCGACACTGGAACTCCTGGGCCGGTATTTGTTGGACGGCAAGAAGCTGGAGGAGGCGGAAAAAGTCTTCATGCAAATGCTCACGAGCGGCGCAAGCCCGGCGGAGAGCCTCTCCGGACTGGGCGATGTTCACTCCGCCCAGGGCCGATGGAGCGACGCCGCCGAAGACTACCGCCAGGCCATCGCCCGGACCTCGGACCGGAAGCTGGCCGGCGATCTGGAGAAGAAGCTGCGCGCGGCGGAGAAAAAGAAATGAGCCCGCGCCGAACTCGCGCCGTCCGGATCTTCATTGCCGGGGTCGTCCTGCTTCTCTCGGAGGCGGCTTCCCACGCTCAAACATCGCAGGCCACGCTGCAAGGCCAGGTAATCAGCCAGGCGACCGGGCAGCCCGTTTTCCGGGCCGTGGTAATTGAGCGCAATCTCCAAACCAACAGCCAAGCCTACCGCTATACCAATGAAGAAGGGATCTATTACTTCCCGGCGCTGCTGCCCGGCAACTACTCCGTGCGCGTGGATGCCCTGGGTTACCAGCCGGAGGAGCGCTCGGCGGTGGAGCTTACGGTAGCCTCGCGCATCGAGCTGAATTTCGCCTTGAAAGCCGGGGAGAACGTCCCGGCGCCCGCTAGCACGGCCCCGCCCGCGGCCGGCGCGAGCGCCTCGAATATTCTTTCCGTCATGTACGGGTCGGACGCCGCCGTGCCCCTGGCGCTGATGGTGCGGCTTCCGGTGCAGGCCACCGAAACGCTGATCGGAACCCTGTCCCGGCTGATCGGAGAGCGCGCCATCCTGGAGTTGCCGCTTTCGGGCCGCGACGTTTATACGCTGCTGGTCCTGCAACCCGGCGTGACCTCCGACAACGCCACGTCGCGCGGCTTGGGCTTTTCGGTCAACGGACAGCGGGTGGGCAGCTCCAATTTTCTCTTGGACGGCGTGGACAACAACGACCTGCTCGTAACGGGACCGGCCACCTCGGTCTCGGCCGATGCCGTGAAGGAATACCGGATGAGCACGAACAATTTCACGGCGGAATTCGGCCGCGCTTCCGGGTTCATCGCCAACGCCATCACCCGCACCGGCACGAATGCGCTCCATGGGACGCTGTTTGAATTTTTCAATCACGATCGACTCAACGCGAATTCCTTCGCCTATAACTGGCAGGAGGTTCGCCGGCCGCCCTTTCGCCAGAATCAATTTGGAGGTTCCTTTGGGGGACCGCTGCGCCGCGACCGGCTGTTTTTCTTCGGAAACGCGGAGCGGTTCCAGTCTTCCAGTCAAAGCCAGCCGGGTACGTTCCTTGTGCCCAGCCAGGAACTGATCGATCTGATCCCGAGTGGCAGCCCGGCCAGAGAACTGTTGACGATCGTACCGCCACCCGTCGGGGAACCGGTCCCCGATTTTTTTATTATCAGACAAAAGACATTCGTCATACCGGCGGTGCAGCGGAACACGCTCGCGCTGGGCCGGGTGGATTTTAGCTCCGCGGACGGCCGCCACCATCTGAGCGGGCGCTACGCTTTTTCGCAACAAGGCACGGAGAACTTTTTCTTCAGCGTCTATCCCGGTCTCAACGCGCCTCTGACCGTTCGCGGACAAAATCTCTCCGCCAACTACACGCGCGATTTGTTTGGCGGCGCCAACGAGCTGAAGTTCGGCTATAGCCGGAATACGGTCCAATTGCTTCGCCCGCATCCGGATCTTCCCTCGATTTACTCCGCCGATGGCCTCATATCTCCCGCCGGTATATTGCTGCCGGGCATGGAAAGCTCGTTTGATTATGTCGTACGGGATACGGTACTCCACGTGGTGGAAAACTTCAGCCGTCTCCGCGGAAGGCACGCTCTGGGCATGGGCGTGGAATGGCGGCTGGGACTGACCGATTCGTTCTCCACCACCTTTAGCGGCGGCCAATATGTCTTTCCAGCCGGCATCGATTTCTTGCTCGGCGGGCCACCGTTGAGTTTGTTTCTTCCCGTCAGCCGGTTTACGGGCCTGCCTCCCACCCAGGACGAATACTGGCGCTTCTACCGGCAGGGGGAGTGGGCCGCCTTCTTCCAGGACAACATCAAAATGACGCGCCGCCTGACGCTGAACCTGGGTTTGCGCTACGAGTACTTTGGCGTGCCCGTAACCCGCCGCGGGACGCCCGATGCGAATTTCATCTTTGGGCCGGGCAGCAACGTGGAAGAACGCATTGCCTCGGGAGGTTGGAGGAGCGGCCTATTGTACGAGGAAGACCGCAACAATTTCGCACCGCGTTTCGGATTTGCGGCGGACTTGCAAGGAGACGGCAAGAGCGTTTTGCGCGGCGGCTATGGAATCTTTTTCGACCGGATTTTCAATAACATCTGGCTCAACTTGCGCAACAACAACTTTCCGATTCAATGTATCGTGCGTCCGCAGACCACGGAAGAGAATTCCGGATGCAATATTCCGGTCACGCCAGTTCCCTTTACGTTCGCGATTCCCGCCGGCCAGGGACTGCCGCCGCTCAACCCCGCATCCGTGGTGAATACCTCCACCGCGTTGGTGGACAGCAATTCCCGGACGCCGTACAGTCAATCGTGGTTCTTGGGCTTCCAGCGAGAGCTGACTCGAAACCTGATATTGGAAGTAAACCAGACCGGATCGCTGGGACGCAAGCTGATCACGGGCGACGGGATCAACCGTCCCCGCTCGGTGACACCGACGCCGGCGAATCCGCACGGACGCTTCAACCCCCGGTATGGAGATATGCTCTATTACGCAACCCAGGGCCATTCCAATCACTATGCCATCGAAGCGGCGCTCGACCGCCGCTGGAGCAAGGGTGTACAGTTTCAGCTTTCCTACACCTACGCGCGCAGCAAAGATGTGCAGAGCGATCCGCTGATCGTGCCGGGCCAGACGGGTTCCTCGGGCCTCTCTTCGCGGCTGGCCGCTTCGAACCTGGGCAATTCTCCGTCGTTCTTTCGCCAGTTCGATCCCAGCAAAGATTACGGCAATTCCGATTTCGATCAACGGCACAATCTGGTGCTGAATTTCGTGGCGCAGGCGCCTCACTTCTCCGGATGGGCGAAGCTGCTGAACGGCTGGCAGATTTCCGGCCTGGTGGGAGTCCGTTCCGGATTTCCCTTTACCGTCATGGTCCCTCCCGACGGCGTTGCGGGAGAGCGGGGAATCGCGAACCGCGCGGACTTCACGGGAGGGAGCCTTAGCGAGGCGTTTCTCTCGAAACGGTCGCCGGTTCGCGGCGGCGTGCAAATGCTGGACCCTGGCAAGTTCCAGGCGCCAACCGGAAATCGGATTGGCAACCTGCAACGAAATAGCCTCTACGGACCCGGCTTCTGGAATGCGGATTTCGCCATCGGACGCAGCTTCGCCTTCCCGTTCATGGCCGAGCGCACTCAGCTTCAATTCCGGGCGGAATTTTTCAACCTCTTCAATCACACCAATCTTGCCAATCCCGATAGAACCTTGATCTCGGATTCCTTCGGAGCCGCGCTGTTCGGGCGCCAGGGATTCGGCTCCGCCCTCCCCAGCGTTTCTCCTCTCAACGAGCAGCCCCGCCGCATCCAGTTTGCCGTGAAGATTTATTTCTAGAGTGGTTTTCAGGGTAGGCAGGTGAGTCCGATTTGCAAAATTCGGCGTCAGGGAATTTCGGCGTCAGGGCACGGCTTCAGAGTCTGTGTGATAACTTCGATTTTCGTAAGGGCACGGTTTCAACCGTGCCGTAAAAGCAATGCTTGCAATGCGGCTTTAGCCGCTGAGGTACGTCTTCTGGAGTTATCACATAGACTCTTCAGCCGTGCCGCCAAACGGCGTAATGGAAGCGGCTTCAGCCGCTGAGGGCAGCGCCTGAAAGCGAGCAGGCGATAGCGGGCAAGACTCACCTCAGGCGCTAAAGCGCACTTTACGCCGCTCGCAACGGCACGACTATAGCATTTTTCGAGTTGGTGTATAGCAAGAGTTCAACCGCCCCTACGGGGCTGGACGGGGTAATGGACCCGTGACCCAGGACTTCGTCCTGGGCTACTTTCATTCGCCCCTCCGGAGCTGAGCGGGATTGCTATACAGTAACTCTGAAAATGGGCTAAAGTCGTGCCCTGACGAATCCTTCCCGGAATTTTCAAGTTTCTCAGGTGAGTCCGGCTTGGACGCTCTCGAATTCTTGCAAGGAATCAAGCACAATCAATCTTTCTGCAATTCCTCGAATCCTCGCTCATTCCGGCATTCCAATCGGCGATTAACCGGCGGCTAGCTCCTCGATTCGAAGCCCATAACCGCGCGCTGCTATGCACTGCTTTTCGTCCGCGGAAACGAACAAGTCCGCGGCCCACTCCGCCGCACACGCAATATGGAGGGAATCGGACGATCGCAGCGGCCATCGCTCCAGTAGTTCCACGGCGCGCTCCACGATTTGGTCTGTAATGTTGATCATGCTCGAATCCCCGAGGTCCTCGAAGAACGACTGCTTGGCTTTGAGGTACTGTTGCTCCGATAGCTTCCTCTCGCGGCGGCGCCGGCAGAGCGCCGAAACAATTTCGGGAACGCAGACCATCGAAAGCCCCAAGGCCGAGGCAGCGAGCAAAATCTCCTCAACGCGATCGCTTCCGGGTTCCTGGACGTACCGTTTGGCCAGCGCCGAGGAATCGAGAAAGACATTCAAGAAGACGACCGCCTTTCCTCCAGCACGGCGCGGCTCAGCGATGCTCCCGCTCTCGCAAGTCGCAGGCCGGGGCGTTTCCATGCGGGTTTGGCTTCACGCGGTTCCGCCGGTACGATCCGGGCAATCGCTTTACCGTGCCGTAGCACGCGGACGCTCTCTCCCTTCTCGACTAGATCCAAGACCTCGGAAGCGTTCTTCCGAAACTCAGTGAAAGTGACTGTCTTCATGGGGGAGTCTCCGGGTAATACATCTTGTATTGTACACACTTGTACACAAATGTACAATTTTTAAGTTGGGAGTTCCGGCTACTGGATGACCGGATGGCGCCGAGGGGCCGCTGCGCCAAGGCGTCGGTATCGGAGGTCTGCCGGAAGCCGGGGTGCCGAATCCTCGTTCCCCTACTGCCGGTCCCAAACCGTGACGTTATCGACTGGCCGGCCTCGGCCGTTCGTCCCTTTTTGCGTGATGGTCAATGTCTTGCCATCCTTCGAAACGGAGCGGCGAGACGTGATGGTGACCTTCCCGTCCTTCTTCCAGGTGGTCTCAGTCGTATAGGCGTCGATTCGCCGCATCGCGGAAGTATCGGCATCCGGATTGTCGTGGACGGGATTTTCCTTGCCGTCGAACCGGGCCGTATATCCGGCGTGTGTGGCGCGGCCGTCCGGGAAGACGGTATCGGAAGTGAGTTTCAAGGCGTCTCCTCCGGCCGGCTCGAACTTCATTGTCTGGCGTTGCGGCGTCGGGCCGGGGCTGTATCGGGACTTCGCCAAGTTGAGATTCCAGACGCCGACTATCGGGTCGTCCGCCGCGGCGGCCATTGCGGCGAGGCCCAGAATGGCTGCAACCAGAAAGAGTCTTCGGACTGGCATTTCGTTTCCCGGATCGCCTGCAAGACGCGCGCGTCTACTGCCGGTCGTATACCTGCGTGTTATGGAGCTGACGCCCCTGGCCGTCGACGCCCGTGGTCGTCACCGTCATGGTCTTGCCGTCCTTGGAGACTGTGCGTTTCTGGATCATGGTCGGCTTCCCCGCCTTTGTGTTGGTGCGCACGGTGGTATAGGCATCAATGCGTTCCAGCCTCACCGTATCGGCATTCGAGCTGGGAACCGTCATGGGATATTCTTTCCCATCGTAAATGGCGGTATATCCATCGTGCGTTTCCTTGCCGTCGGCTCCCACGATATCGGCCGTCAGCTTCAGCCCGCCGTTCGGGGCCGCCTCGTACTTCAGCGTCTGAGCCTTATATCCAGGGCCCGGTACGAACTTCGACTTCGCCACGTTCAGCTTCCAGGTGCCGATGAGCGGATCGTCGGCAGCCATACCCGCGACGGAGATGCTCAGCATTACCGCGAGCAGCGCTATCTTTCCAGCAGACATGTCCTACCTCCTCGTCGATCATGGAATGAAATTGTTTGACAAACTGCCGCAAACACCGGTCGGCACCCGCGGTGCGAAATCGTCGCCCGCTTGCGGTTCATTTCAGTCTGTCGTTCACAATGACGTTGTTGACGAACTCGCCTTGCGCATTCATGCCCGTTTGCGTGTTGGTCCGGGTCTTGCCATCCTTGGATACCACCCATTTTTCCGTCACCAGTTTCTTTCCCCCCAGATAACCGATGCGCTCGACGGTGTTGGCGTCGATGCGCCTCAGAGTTACCGTTTGCCCGCTGACCGCCCCGGGCCCGGTCTGAGTAAACGGGACCTCCTTGCCATCGTAGCTGGCACTGTACTGATTGACGGTCTTTTCTCCCTTGGCGTTGATCGCCACCACGGTGACTTTGATGCCGTTGTTTCCATTCGGCTCGATGGTGACGGTTCCGGGTTTCGACGGCGGCGGGCCGGGGTTGTATTTCGATTTCGCCAGGTTCGTCCTCCAGGTGCCGATGAACGGATCGTTGCCAGGTTCTGGGGCGGCCCAGGCCGCCGCAGACAAAACAAGAAACGACAACACTATGATTCTGAGCATCGGGTGCATGGACTTCTCCTTTATTTAGGGGACTGCTCTCCTACTGTTTGTTATAGACGAGGGTCGCGCTCACGTCTATGCCTTCGGAGTTTTTTCCCGAATGTGTGATCGTCAGCGTCTTGCCGTCCTTCGACACCAAACGCCGGGTTGTGACCATGGCGTTGGCGCCCTTCTTGATAACCCGCTCCGTCGTATTGGCGTCAATCCGCCGATTCGCAAAGGAAAACGGCGTGTAGGGTATCCCGTAGTCCTGACCGTCGAAGACGTAGATTGATGGGAAAGAGGTCGGCTTCCCCAGTGAATTCACCACCTGGTTCGTCAGTTTCAATCCGGTGCCGAATGGCTCAAACTGGAGCGTTTGGCGTTGCGGCGCCTGGCCGGAATTGTACTTCGATTTTGCTACGTTCAGGTCCCAAGTTCCAACGAGCGGATCATCCGCGGCCCGCAGACTTCCGGCGACGATTAGCAGAGCCAGAGGCAATAAAAACTTCTTGGCGTGCATATCCCCTTCCTTTCTTGCAGAGAAGGATAACACGAGAAACCGGAAATGAAGCCGGAAGGATTATACGGCCGATGTCGTCACGACTGCCTGAGGATGCGACGCTTCGTAAGCGCCAATGTGAGCATCCTGTTTCAAAATGTATCCGAGCTGGTCGACGCCCGCCAGCAGGCATTGCTTGGAAAAATTATCGATGGGGAACGCCGCCGTTTTGCCGCCGGGCAGTGTCACCGTCTGAGAGGGAAGATCTACCGTGACCTGCACATTCGGGTCCTTTTCCACCATGCGGAGCAGTTCGGCGTGAACTTCCGGCGCGATGGAGACAGGCAGCAGCCCGTTCTTGAGCGAGTTTCCCCGAAAGATATCCGCAAACGACGTGCCGATCAGCGCCCGGAAGCCGAAGGCCACCAGCGCCCACGGCGCGTGCTCGCGCGAGCTGCCCGTGCCGAAGTTCCTGCCCACCAGGAGAACTTGCGCGCCCTTCCCGCGCGGCTGATTCAGGATGAAGTCGGGCTTGGGCGTGCCGTCGGCGTTGAAGCGCCAGTCGCGGAACAGATACTGGTCCATCCCGGCCTTGTCGGTCACTTTCAGGTAACGAGCCGGCACGACCTGGTCCGTATCCACATTCTCGTTGGGAAGCGGAACGACGCGGCTGGTGATTTTCGTGAATGGGTCCATGGTTTCCTTTCAGAGCCGCGACCGTCAGGGAGCGGGAGCGGCTTGAGGCGCTTCTGTTTAAGGGGGTCCCCCTCCCCCCCGGGCGCCGC
>ORMF010627731.1_pt1 | contig 106620 bp, 91 predicted proteins | sample 1779871 | NCBI WGS metagenome assembly ORMF01 (sample SAMEA104232316, study PRJEB22302) | groundwater metagenome | biome: forest; feature: aquifer; material: groundwater | place: USA | collected 2011-08-07 | depth 5.4 m | reverse complement strand
CGAAGCCGGCGACCTCGCGCAGGCGACCTCTTCGGCCTCGACCAAACTGGTCCACGGCGGGCTGCGCTACCTCGAGCACTTCGAGTTCCGCCTGGTGGCCGAGTCGCTCGCCGAGCGCGAGGTGCTGCTCTCGATCGCACCGCACATCGTCTGGCCGCTCGAGTTCGTTCTGCCCCACGAGCGGCACCTGCGCCCGGCGTGGATGATCCGCGCCGGGCTCTTCCTGTACGACCGCCTGGGAGCGCGGGCGCTGCGCTCGGGCGGCGCGCGCAGCTCGCTGCCCGGCTCCCGCGCCGTCGCGCTCGACCCCAAGGGCCACGGCGCGGGACTGAAGCCGGAGTTCGGCAAGGGCTTCGCCTATTTCGACTGCTGGGTCGACGATGCGCGCCTGGTGGTGCTGAATGCACGCTGCGCGGCGCTGCATGGCGCAGTGGTGCTTCCGCGCACGCGCTGCATGGCCGCGTTCCGCAAGCAGGGCCTGTGGCGCGTCGCGCTTGAGGATGCGCATGGCGCGCGCGAGGTCGCATCGCGCGCGCTGGTGAACGCGGCAGGCCCGTGGGTGAAGCGCGTGCTCGAGCGCGAGCTCGCGCTCGCCTCCCCGGGGAACGTGAGGCTGGTGAAGGGCAGCCACATCGTGGTGCCGAGGATCCACGAGAGGAAGCACGCCTACCTGCTGCAGAACCCGGACCGGCGCATCGTCTTCCTCATTCCCTACGAGCGCGAATTCACGCTGGTGGGCACCACCGACGTACCCGTGAGCGGCGCCGAGGCGAAGCCCGCGATCTCGAACGAGGAGGTCGCCTACCTGTGCGAGGCCGCGAGCCGCTACACCGCGCGGCCGCTCGCGCCCGAGTCGGTGGCCTGGAGCTACAGCGGCGTGCGCGCCCTCTACGACGACGGCAGCACCGATCCCTCCGCGGTCACGCGCGACTATCACCTGATGCTCGACGCGGGCGAAGGCGAGGCGCCGCTCGTGTCGGTGTTCGGCGGCAAGATCACCACCTACCGCAGGCTCGCCGAGCAGGTGCTCGACAAGCTCGCGCGCTGGCTGCCCGGCACTCGGCCCTGGACCGGCACGCAGGCCCTGCCCGGCGGGGACTTCGGCGGGCGCGGCTTCGACGTGCTGCTCGCCGAGGCGATGGCCCGCCGGCCGAAGCTGCCCGAGCGCTGGCTCGCGCGGCTGCTGCGGCGCCACGGCACGCTCGCCGAGGAGATCCTCGGCGAGGCGAGGAGCCAGGCCGAGCTGGGCGAGCACTTCGGCGGCGGGCTGTACGAGGCGGAGTTGCGCTACCTGGTCGCGAACGAATGGGCGCGCGAAGCCGAGGACGTGCTGTGGCGGCGGACCAAGTGCGGGCTGCACATGGACGCGGCGCAGCGCGAGCGCGTCGCGGCCTGGCTTCGCGACCACACCTGAGCGCGCGACAGACCACCCCGGCGCTTCGCGCCACCCCTCTTGGCAGGAGGGGAGTTGTTCGATTTCACATTCCCTTCCTTGGCAGGAGGGGAGCTGTTCGATTTCACATTCCCCTCCTCTCAAGAGGAGGGGTCCGCCCGAAGGGCGGGGGGTGGTGTGGTTTGAAGCCGCAAACTACCCCGTCTCGCTGCGCGAGCCACCCCTCCTTGGCAGGAGGGGAATTCTCCGATCCCCTGCTTTCCTTCCCGCATTTACATATTGGAAATTAGTCGTGACTATTTTCCAATGCGCACCACAATGGCCAAATAGAGCGCTATCTCGCCAAGGCGGTAAGCGCCGATCGCGCCAAGAAGCTGGTTTTCCTGGTCGGCCTGCGCCGACTGGCTTTCTGAACTGGGCGCCTGAGTGCGGTGCGACCCCATGGCAGGAGGGGTGCTATGCACATCGATAAAGTGGCAACCATGACCGTCAAGCCCGTACCGCCCTCCGACCATCCGCAGCGCCTCGACCTGGCGCACGAAGTGCACGCGCGCCCCTACGAGGCGCACGAGACGCCGCTGCGCGCGAGCTACCTCGCGCTGGTGGCGCCGCCCGAGGCGCGGGCGGCGGAGCTTGCGCGCGTGTCGGACCTCTGCGCGCGCTTCGGGGTGCCGGGGCCGTCGCCCGATGCGAGCCACTTCCGCGCCGAGCTCGGCCCCTGCCGCATTCGATGGGAGCGGCACACCGAGTTCTCGAGCTACGCCGTGTACGCGCCCGGGGACGATGCGGCGCCGTTTTCCACGACCGCGCTTGCCGCGCTGCCCGAGGGCTGGGCGGCGTCGCTGCCGGGGGAGCTCGTGTTCGGCGGGCACGCCGAGCTCATCCGTGGCGGCGCGGCTGCGCCCGAGCCCGGCGACTACTCTGTGCTGTTCGCGGGCAACGACCTCGTCGGCTCGGAGGTCGGCGACGGCGCCGCTGCGGTGCTGACCGACTTCCGCGTCCACGACGACGGCTTCAGCCGTTTCGTCGTGCTCGATCGCGCGCTGACGCGCCGCCGGGCCGGGCGCGTGCTGCAGCGGCTATTCGAGATCGAGTCCTACCGCATGATGGCGCTGCTCGCGCTGCCCGCGGCGCGCTCGGCGATAGCCGCACTCGCCGGCCAGGAACGGCGGCTCGCCACGATCATCTCCCACATTGCCGAGCAGCGCGGCGCCGACGAGCCGCAGCTCCTGGAGGAGCTCACGCGGCTTGCCGCGGAGGTCGAGAACCTCATCGCCTCCAACCAGAGCCGCTTTCGCGCCGCGCGCGCGTACTACGACATCGTGAGGAGCCGCATCGCCGACCTGCGCGAGCAGCGGATGCAGGGCCTGCAGACGATCGACGAGTTCATGACCCGGCGGCTCGCGCCGGCGATGGAGACCTGCGAGTCCGCCTCGCGCCGCGAGCTCGAGCTCTCCGAGCGCGTGGCGCGCGCGAGCAGCCTGCTTGCCACGCGCGTGGACATCGTGCGCGAGGAGCAGAACCGGCAACTGCTCGAATCCATGGACCGGCGCGCGCGCCTGCAACTGCGCCTGCAGGAGACCGTCGAAGGCCTGTCGATCGCCGCGATCACCTACTACCTCGTCGGGCTGGTCGGCTACGCGGGGAAGGGCCTCAAGGCGCTAGGCTGGCCGCTCGATGCCGATCTCGTGATGGGCGCGTCGATTCCGATCGTTGCGGTGATTGCGGCGTTGGGCATCCGCTACGTCCGCCGCGGCATCGTGCGCAGCCAGGGCGGATGAGACTTGTTGCCGTGTGGTTAGGGCGAAAAACCGCACCACCCCGGCGCTTCGCGCTACCCCTCCTCATGAGAGGAGGAGAGTCCGAATCCGAACAGCTCCCCTCCTGCCAAGGAGGGGTGGCGCGGAGCGCCGGGGTGGTAGAATTTCACATTGTCAATTCAATTGACAATCTACACGCAACCACTAGACTACCCTGATGATTCCTCGCGTCGCCGCCGAGACGCTCGTGCGCCTGGCTGGCTACTACCCGATCGTCGCCGTCACCGGGCCGCGCCAGGCGGGCAAGACGACGCTCGCGCGCGCGGTGTTTTCGCGCAAACCCTACGTCAGCCTCGAGGATCCGGACACCCGTGAATTCGCGCAATCCGATCCGCGCGCATTCCTGGAGCGATATCCGGACGGGGCCGTGATCGACGAGGCGCAACGCTGTCCGGAACTGTTCTCCTATCTGCAGACTCGCGTGGATTCGGACCGGCGCATGGGGCTGTTCGTTCTGACCGGGTCGGCGCAATTCGGACTGCTCACCGGGATCAGTCAATCGCTCGCGGGGCGCGTGGGCCTGGTTCACCTCCTGCCGTTCTCGTTGGATGAAATCGCGGAGGTCAGTCCACCTGCCGGGTTGGAGGAGATGCTCAGGCGAGGGCTCTACCCGCCGGTCATCGACAGGGAAATTCCCGCGGAGACCTGGTATGCGGATTACGTGGCCACGTATGTGGAACGTGATGCCCGCCAGCTGGTGAATGTCAGGGATCTATCCGCATTCCGGCGGTTTGTGCGCATGTGTGCGGCGCGAACGGCCCAGGTCGTCAACCTTTCCTCGCTTGCGGCGGACTGCGGCATCACCCGCAACACGGCGAAGGCATGGCTTTCAACGCTGGAGGCGAGCTACATCGCGTTCCTCTTGCCACCCCACCACCGCAATTTCGGCAAGCGGCTCACGAAGGCCCCCAAGCTTTTTTTTTACGACCCGGGACTCGCCGCGTGGCTGGCGGGAATCCGGTCTGCAAAGGAAATCGAGACAGGACACTACCGGGGTGCGCTGTTCGAGACCTGGGTGGTCGCCGAGTTCGTCAAGTATCGCTGCCATCGCGGCCTCCAGCCGGAACTCCACTTCTGGCGCTCAAGCGCAGGGGACGAGATCGACCTGGTCGTGGGTGGCGGAGGGACTCTCTACCCGGTGGAAATCAAGTCCGGGCGAACGGTTGCACGGGACTGGTTCGACCCCTTGGAAAAATTCATGGCCCTTTCCTCGGGCCGCGACGGCGCAATCGTGTATGGCGGCGTGCAAGGCCAGCGGCGAAATGGCATCGGGGTGTTCGGCTGGAACCGCGTGCGGGACGCTGCCGCCGCCGCATTCGAGGAACGGTAAGGCCTTGAGGCTCATGCAGCCTGATCGTCCATAGCATGAGGGTGTCCGGCGTCTCCATACTCGGACCGTTCTCCGCTGCTGCGGTCCTCTTCGTACTGCTGCTCGCGTGGCCGTGGAGTGCTGGTTCCGCACAGGAAACGCTGACCTCGCAGGAGGCCGACGCGCTCGCGGTCGCGGCCTCGGGCGGGGACCGTTCCGCCATCGCGCGGCTGCTCGACCTGGGCCACCGCGGCGACCCCGCCGCGCAGGCGCGCGTCGGCTGGCTCTATTACAAGGGCGAAGTGGTGCGCCGGGATTTCGGCGCGGCATTCGAGTGGATCGCGAAAGCGGCGAAGGGCGGGGACGCCGATGCGATGAACGCGCTGGGCCACCTGTACCAGGAAGGGCTCGGCACGGCGAAGGACCGGTCCGAGGCCCAAAAATGGTATGCGAGGGCGGCGGAAAAAGGGCATGCCGCCGCGGCAAGCAATCTCGGCGTGCTCTTGCTCGAAGGCGAATCGAGCAAGGCTGATTGGCCCGCGGCGCTCGCCGCACTGAACCAGGCGGCGGCGTCGGGTCACGCGACCGCCATGTACAACCTCGGCCGTCTCTACGATGAAGGGCGCGCCGTGCCCGAGGACCTCGACCAGGCGCGGCGCTGGTACGAGGGTGCAGCACAAAAGGGAGTGGCGGGCGCCGCGCGGGCGCTCGGCAGGCTCGCCGAGACGGGCCGGGGACGGGTGCAGGACTTCGCACGCGCGCGCGAGTTGTACGAGGACGCGCGCAGGCAAGGCGATATCGAGGCGTCGGCCCGGCTCGGCCAGTTGTACCTGAATGCGAAGGGCGTGCCCCGGGATGCCGCGCGGGCACTGGCGCTCTTTCGCGAGGCGGGCGAGGCGGGCAACCCGCTTGGACAAGTGATGCTGGGCTGGTGCTATCAGGAAGGTGCCGGCGCCGCAGTCGATCTTGCGGCGGCGGCACAGTGGTACCGGCGTGCAGCCGCGCAGGACTACCCCGCTGGGGAGAATGCGCTGGCGTTCATGTACGCGGAGGGGCTGGGCGTGGAAAAGGACGAGCGGCGCGCGGTGGCGTTATACCGCGAAGCGGCCGACAAGGGGTATGCCGAGGCGCTGTTCAATCTCGGCATCATGGTGGAGGACGGGCGCGGAACGGCCCGCGATCCGGGGGAAGCCTTCCGGCTGTATCGGGCGGCGGCGGAGAAGGGCCACGAGGGGGCCAAGCGCATCCTCGACCGCGCGAGCGGGCTGACGCGCGCGGACGACGCGTTCGATTTCCTCAAGCGCTCCGGCATCGTTCGCTGATGCACCGCGCACACTCGTCGGGGCGCTCGCGAATGTGTATCCTTGCGGCGGAAGCATTACCCGGAACCGGCGCATATATTCGGCGTCATCCTGAGCGCGGCGAAGGATCTGCTTTTCCATCGGCAAAAAAGCAGATTCCTCGGGCTGTGCCCTCGGAATGACATCCCTGCTACAGCCACTGAGATCGAGTGACTACCGCATGAAGCTCTACACTTTCTTCCGCTCTTCCGCATCGTTTCGCGTGCGCATCGCGCTCAATCACAAGGGCATTGCCTACCAACCGGTGGCGGTGAATCTGCCCAAGGGCGAACAGGCTGAATCCAAGTTCAAGACGGTGAATCCGCAGGGCCTCGTTCCCGCGCTCGACGACGGCGGAAAGATCCTGTCGCAGTCGCTCGCGATCATCGAATACCTCGACGAAGCGCACCCGGGCCCCAAGCTGCTGCCCGCCGATCCGCTCGACCGCGCCTACGTGCGCGCTTTCTCGCAACTCATCGCCTGCGAGATCCATCCCCTGAACAACCTGCGCACGCTGAAGTACGTCAAGAGGAGCTACAAGCTCGACGACGAGGGCGTCAACAGTTGGTACCGGCACTGGATCGCCGAGGGCTTCGCGCTGATGGAGGCATTGCTGCTTGAGGAAAAAAAGTGCGGCCGCTACGTGTATGCAGACCAGGTGACGATGGCCGACTGCTGCCTCGTGCCGCAGGTGTTCAATGCGCAGCGTTACAACTGCGACCTGGGGGCGTATCCGGTCGTGATGCGGATTTTCGAGGCGTGCATGCAGCTCGATGCCTTCGTCGCCGCACAGCCTTCCAAGCAGCCGGACGCGGTGTAGGCAACGCTATCCCCGATCTCTGCCCGACCGGCGGTTGAGCCGCCTCGGCCGAGGCTCCGGACGACCCGCGCGTCGAACCAAGAAATGGAATTGCGGACGGCGCCAGACCCGATTTCCGAAGGATTCTCTAACGCATTGTATAAGCACGATTATTCGTCTTGAGCCGCTCGAGCATTGACATGCATTTGTCATTTTATTTTCAGGCCAAAAGGCCTATGTTGCTTCGTCACAATCCTGTGCTAGAGTAAGAACAATTCCTACACGGGAATTCCCCTTATTCCGATACGGGAACGTCCCGCCACAAGCATAAACAACAAACCCAGGACTGGATGGTTGTGGAACCCATCGCTACTATCGCTATTGCCGGCTTGGCGACCTGCTTGTTCGTTTGGGCGCTGATTCCCATCGCCCGGCGCATTGGTCTTGTCGACCGCCCGGGCGGTCGCAAGAGCCACAACGGGGAAGTGCCGACGATCGGTGGGGTCGCGATCGTGACGGCGGTCATCGCGACGGCGCTCGTGATGGGCATCTCCGATCAGGCCCCCCCGGCGTTCTGGGCGGGGCTGCTGGTGATCGTGCTGGTCGGCACACTCGACGATCTGCGCGGCCTTGGACATCGCAGCAAGTTCCTCGCCCAGGTCGTGGCTGCGGCGTTGATGATCTTCTGGGCGGGCTGGTCGCTGCATTCTCTGGGAAATCTCCTGGGGAACTGGCCGCTTGGCCTGGGGAGGCTGGCGATCCCGCTCACCTTCATCGCCGTCATCGGTGTGGTCAACGCGATCAATATCACCGACGGTGCCGACGGTCTGGCCGGGGGGCTGGTGTTCAACGCCCTGCTCTGGCTGGCGATCATGGCGGTCGCCGGCGCGAACGGGTCCGCGGAGCAAGTCCAGATCGCGCTCGCTTTCTTGGGCGCGGTCGCAGGCTTCCTCGCATTCAATCTGCGGCTGCCGGGCCGAAAGCAGGCGCTCATCTTCCTGGGTGACGCGGGAAGCCTCGGGCTGGGCTATGTACTGGCGTGGTTCATGGTGTGGGGTGCGGAGCGGCCGGAGGCGCTGTTTGCACCCGTGACCGCAATCTGGCTGGTGGCCGTGCCGCTCATGGAGACGCTCACGTGCGCGGGCCGGCGGATACTGAACGGCCAGAGCCCTTTCAAGGCGGACCGCAAGCATCTGCACCATATCCTGGTTGACCTGGGCCTCTCGCCCCGGGCTGCGGTAACGGCTATTCACGGATCCGCGTTCGTGCTCGGCGCAATCGGCGTCGGGGGATGGTATTTCGAAGTGCCGCAGCATGTGATGTTTTACACCGGAATGGCGATATTCACGATCTACGTCTTGAGTACCGCGGAAGCATTGCGCGTCATCGAAGCGCGCCAAGTCGCGGCTCCGGAGGTCGAATCCGAACTCGGCCAGGAGCAGGTATTGTTGCCTCCGGGCAACAGGTCATACCAGGCGCTACTGCGCTCTGTGCAGCAATCGAATGTCTACGTGGATTCCAAGATTGTGGGACTGGGCAACAGATCCACCTTGTCCAATGGCCTGCCTGCCTTGAAGACCATGACAGGCTATCAGACGGCCTTAAGTAAACGTGGTAGAGCCATAAAACATTTGACAAATCCTGTGATTGCGGATATGAAAGTGCGAGCGTCGGTCCGGCATCGACAACGCCGCGGCCGTGCATGAAGAGAGGCGAGGAATAAGTGAAGGGCACTCAAGACAAGAACATGCGCTCAATCGGCATCAGCAAGCTCGGGGCGATGTTTGCCTTGACCCTCTTGTTCTCTGTGAATGCGGTCGCCCAGGTGCGCGGCGGTTCCGGAGGCAGCCTTATACCTCAGACCGCACCCGGGGAGACAGCGGAAGGCGAGCTTCCCGCGCGACCTCGGGGCGGCATCCGAATGGGGCCGCTGGTCGTGTATCCGGATGTGAGCTATCAAATCCACCGCAACGACAATATCTTCCAGCAGGCGCCGGAAAGCGGCGCGGTGAAATCCGACTCGATCGCGGTCCTGAAGCTCGGCGCGCACCTCGAGGGCAAACAGGGTCCGCACCTCTACACCTTCGGCGTGGCCACCAGTCTCGGGCGCTACACCTCAAGCGCGCCGGACAACTTCAATATTTTCAACACGTTTGCGCGGGCAAACCTGAATCCGGACACGCGTGTCCGCATCGGGCTGGATGCCGATCACACGGACGGGGTCGACCCGCGCGGATCGACCAACGACCCGTTGGCGTCGACTCCGAACCGTTACCGCCAGGATAACCTCAGCGGAGTCGTCAGCTACGGCGCCCCGGGGGCCCAAGGCCGGATCGATGTTGCGCTCGGCGGGATGGCCAAGCGCTACGTCAACAACCGCGAATCGACGTTCGTGAACGATCGAAGCGAGAACTTCCTGGGGGGCACGTACTATTGGCGAATCGCTCCCAAGACGTCGCTGCTCGCCGAGATCAGGCGAACCAATGTGGATTACACGGATCCCGGCTCAAGACTCGACAGCACGGAGATGCGTTACCTCGGCGGCGTGACCTGGGAAGCGACCGCCCTGACCACGGGCATCGTCAAAGTCGGTTATTTGACGAAGGATTTCAAGGATCCCGCGACACCCGGCGGGAGGGGGCTGAGTTGGGAGGCGGGGGTAAATTGGTCACCGCTGACGTATTCCACGTGGAACTTCGTCACTTCGAAGGCGACGCGTGAGACAACCGGCAACGTGGGCAACTTCGTGCTTGCGTCCAACTACCTGGCGCGCTGGACGCATGCGTGGACGGACCGGATCTCGACTACGGCGACCGGAATGTATGGGATCGACGACTACAAGGGCATCGACCGGAGGGACAAGATTGCCCAGTTGGGCCTGGGGGGGCGCTACCAGTTTCGCCGTTGGTTGAGCGTTGGAGCGGACTACACGCGGTCAACGCGCAGCTCCAGCGCGAGTTCGGCTGATTTCACGAAGAACGATTTCATGCTGTTCGTCGACGTGAACCTCTGATAAAACTTTCTTGTTTGGCCGGGGTCGAACGTTGCGGATTTGGCCGAATTGCCAGCGGATGTTTTGCCTGAAGCGTCTCGGATTCTTCCTGATTTCTTTCTTCGCCGCTTCGATTGCGATCGCGCAGCCCGAGGCGGATTCCCTTTCGCGCTACCAGCTCGGAATCGGCGACGTCATCAGTATTGTCGTTTTCGGCGAGGACGACCTCAAGCGCGAGAGGCTCCGGCTGTCCGACGCAGGCACGATCTATTATCCGATGCTGGGCGAGCTGAAGGTGGTAGGTCGCACTACGGACGAGCTGGAAAAGCTCATCGCCGAAGGCTTGCGGGGTCGTTACCTCGTGAATCCGCGGGTGTCGGTCACCGTGGACCAGTACCGCCCCTACTTCATTAACGGGCAGGTCGGGCACACCGGAGCATTCCCTTACCAGCCTGGTCTGAACATCCGCAAGGCGGTAGTGCTCGCCGGGGGGTTCAAGGACCGGGCCAACAAGGACAAGATCTTCATCGTGCGCGACAAGGAAAGGGGCTCCAAGCCCGTCAGGGCGGACCTCGACACGCCGGTCTATCCGGGTGATACCATTACGGTGGAAGAAAGTTTCTTTTGACAACCCCGCGTCATTCCGAGGCCGACGCCCGAAGAACCTGTGCCTCCGTGTCATTCTGAGGGCGAAGCCCGAAGAATCTGCTGTTGAACTTTTGAATTTGGCAACGAGAAGCAGTTCCTTCGCTTTACTCGGGATGACGGTTATAAAGGAGGTTGCGTTGCTGCACTTCGGGCTGACAACCAGGTAAGGTCATGAACGTAAAGCCGCTACCGATTCCCTCTGCGGCCGACCCCCGGCCGCTGGACACACAGGAAGAGGACGTTGGGGAGTCCTCGAATCTGCTCGAATACTGGCGGACGATCAACAAGCGCAAGTGGAGCATCCTGGGCCTCGCTCTCGCCATAACGTTGCTTGCCTATCTGTTCGTTTCTTCCATCCGCCCGACCTTTCGCGCCGGTACGACAATACTGATTGAGCAGCAAAGAAACAAGATCGTAAGCATCGAGGATCTCTACTCGGGCGTCAGCAACAGGGACAACTTACAGACCCAGATGGAGATTCTGAAATCGAGGGAGCTTGCCGTAAAGGTGGCTGAAAAGCTCAAGCTCGCCAGGCATCCCGAATTCGATCCGCGCCAGGAAGAACCCCCCTACTGGAAACGCTGGCTTGCCAGTGCGGGGTTGAATCTGGCCGATATCGGCCTTGCGGCGCCGGAAGTTGATGGTGTCAAAGACAAAGACATGGCCTCGGACGCTGCCGTCATGCCGGCAGTGGTGGGCCGGATCCTTGGGCAACTCAGCGTCGAACCCACGCGAAACAGCCAGTTGGTGCGTGTCGGCTTCGATTCCTACGATCCGCAAACCGCCGCGGGGGTCGCCAATGCGGTGGTAGAGACCTTTATCGAAAACGACCTCGAAGCGCGCTACCAGATGACGCGAAAGGCAAGCGACTGGCTGTCGGAGCGGATACGCGGCTTGCGCGAGAAGGGGGAGGTATCGGAAAGGGCGCTGCAGCAGTTCCGCGAGAAAGAGGGCATCCTGGTGGCCAGGGGTATTACGCAAAGCGATGTAACCGGGCAGCTCGACGAAATTTCGACGACGTTCAACGAGGCGGCGCGGCGCCGCGCCGAGGCGGAAAGCAAGTACAACCAGATTCGCGGCATTCGCTCGACATCGGTCGCGGCCTACGATTCCGTGCCTGCGGTGATGAACCAGCCAATGTTCGCAAGGACAAGAGAAGCAGAAATCGAAATGGAGAAGAGAGTGGCGGAACTGAGCAGCCGCTACGGAAAGGAGCACCCGCGCATGATTCAGGCCCAGGCCGAACTCAAGGGGGCGCATGAAAACTCGCGCAGGGCCCTGGAGATCGTCTTGGCGAGCATCGCGCGTGAGTACGAGACGACACGCGCGAGCGAGGCCGCGGCCGAACGTAAACTCAGCAAGACGAAGTCGGAGATCCAGGAATTCAACCGCAAGGAGTTTCAGCTCACGCTATTGGAGCGCGACGTTGCGGCAAACCGGCAGCTCTATGAAATGTTCCTCGGGCGCTCCAGGGAGACCAGCGCCGTCGGGGACTTGCAGAGCACGGCGGCACGCGTCATCGATCCGGCCCTTCCTCCCGGCAGCCCCTACAAACCGGATACACGGAGAATGACCCTCAACGCGTTGATGGCCGGGCTATTCGTCGGGGTCATACTCGCGCTGCTGCTCGAGCGCTTGGATAGCACCGTGAAGACCTCCGCGGACGTGGAGACCAAGCTCGGCCTGCCGGTTCTCGCGTCGCTGCCCGTCATCAGCGATCGGGGAGTGAAAGTCGAGCGAATCGTCGAGCAGAATCCCCAATCCATGTTCTCGGAGGGAATTCGCACCGCGCGCACCGGCATACTGCTGTCCTCCATCGACGAACCGCACCGTGCTATCGTCGTTACGTCCTCCGTTCCCGGCGAGGGCAAGACGACCTTTGCCACCAATCTGGCGCTATCCTTTTCGCAGACCAGGCGTACCGTGCTCGTCGACGCCGACATGCGGCGCCCCTCGATCGGCAAGCTTTTCGGCCGGGAGCCGAACGCACCGGGATTGTCCACGCTGGTATCGGGCAACACGCCGCCCACGGAGTGCGTCTTCAAGTCCGAAGGCACCGAGCTCCACGTGATCGCCTCGGGGACGATTCCGCCCAATCCGCTCGAACTGCTGCTCTCCAAGCGCTTCGAGGATACCTTGCACAAGCTCCAGGAGATGTTCGAGATGGTGATCATCGATTCGCCGCCCGTGCAGTTGGTGAGCGATGCCCTGGTCATCTCCCGGCATTGCAGCGGCCTGGTCTACATGGTCAAGGCGGACGATACGCCCTTCCAGATCGCCCGCAACGGCGTCAAGCGGGTCAGGCGCGCCCAAGCCAACATCATCGGCGTCGCACTCAACAAGCTCGACTTCGAGCGCGCCGACAAGTACTACGGCGAATACACCGGCTACTCCAAGTATGGCTACAAGCGCTACTACGGTGCTTATGGCGGCAAGAAGCGCAAGGCTGCTGCGTAGGCAGGCATCGCGAGAGCGATGCGCGAAGAAGCCCCCTCTCCCTTGACGGGGGACGGCGGGGAGCGGATGAATCGGGCAAGATCACGGCTTGGACATGCATTTCTCGAATCCATGATCGACCTCCACTGCCACCTCTTGCCGGGCATTGACGACGGTCCGGAGACGCTCGACCAGGCGATCGCACTCGCCCGGCATGCGGTCAAGAGCGGTATCACGTACGCAGTCGTCACGCCGCACGTGCACGTTGGGCGCTACAAGAACGACCGGCCATCGATCCGCGGCGAGCTGGTCGCCTTCCAGGCTCAACTCGATCGCCGCAATATCCCCCTGAGGCTCGGCTTCGGCGGCGAGGTGCGCATCGGCCCCGAGATCATGGAGCTGGTCGCGGAGAACCGGATTCCTTTTCTCGGCGAGAAGGAGGGGTACAAGATCATCCTGCTCGAGTTTCCGCATGGTCATGTTCCCGTTGGCAGTGACAAGTTCGCAACCTGGCTGCTCAAGAACAAGATTCGCCCGTTGATTGCCCATCCGGAACGCAACAGGCAGATCATGGACGACGTCAACAGACTGACACCCTTCGTCACCATGGGCTGCATGCTGCAAGTCACCGCGGGTTCGGTTGCCGGCCTTTTCGGCGAGCACGCGCGGCGCCGCGCCGTCGACCTGCTCGAGCGCGGCTGGGTGACGATTCTCGCCTCCGACGCGCACAACCTCGAGCACCGGCCTCCGGAGCTGGAACCCGGGCGCATCGCGGCTGCGAAAGTCGTCGGCGAGTTGGAATCGTGGAAGCTCGTGCGCGAGACGCCGCTTTCGATTCTCGGCAAGGCACCGCACATCGCGGTAGTGACGTGAACCGCAGCAGGTGCCTCACCTGCGCATTCCCCTCCTGCCAAGGAGGGGTGGCGCGAAGCGCCGGGGTGGTTTGTTCCCGGGTGGTCCGTTGAAAATCCTCGTCACCGGCGCCGCCGGCTTCATCGGCATGCACGTATCCGAGCGGCTTCTCGTCGCCGGAAACGAGGTCGTGGGCATCGACAACCTCAACGACTATTACGATGTTCGGCTGAAGCAAGCACGCCTGGAAAACCTGCGCAAACACGCCAATTTCCGCTTCGAAAGGATCGATATTGCGGACGAAGAGGGCATTCGCTCGATCTTCTCCCGAGAGCGCGCGGCACGAGTCATCCACCTCGCGGCGCAGGCAGGCGTGCGCTATTCGCTCCAGAATCCCGAGGCCTACGTGCGGAACAACCTCGTAGGGTTCGTGAACATCCTGGAGGGATGCCGTCACAATGACGTCGAGCATCTCGTGTACGGCAGCAGTTCAAGCGTCTACGGCGGAAACACCAAACTACCGTTCGCGGAGCACGACAACGTGGACCACCCCATCAGCTTGTATGCGGCAACCAAGAAATCCAACGAATTGATGGCCCACACCTACAGCCACCTGTTCGGTCTGCCCACGACCGGTTTGAGGTTCTTCACCGTCTACGGCCCCTGGGGGCGGCCCGACATGGCGTTGTTCCTCTTCACCAAGGCGATACTCGACGGCGAGCCGATAAAGGTATTCAACCATGGCGACATGCAGCGCGACTTCACCTACATCGACGATATCGCCGAGGGCGTGCTGAGGGTTGCGGACAGGCCCGCGCAGCCGTCCCCGGCTTTCGACCGGGTCGAGCCGGATCCTGCAACGAGCTGGGCTCCCTACCGCATCTACAACGTCGGCAATCACCGGCCGGTAAGTCTCATGGATTACATCGAAGCAATCGAAAATAGCCTGGGAAAGAAAGCCGAGAAGATCTTCTTTGCCCTGCAGGCCGGCGATGTTCCAGCGACGAACGCCGATATTGCCGCTTTGCAGCGTGAGGTAGGTTACGCCCCGCGGGTCACGGTCGAGGAGGGTGTGCGGCGCTTCGTGGAGTGGTACCGAAGCTATTATCGTGTCTAAGAGGCTGGATAGCTGCGCCGTCAGCCCTGCCGCACCGAAGGATCCCGTCTTGTCTGACCGCCTCCGTGCCTTACGAACGCTGATCGCCGCATCGGGTATTCTGCTGCTCGCCTACACTGCCTACGAAGCCGGACGCCGCGGCCTTGCCGACTGGAACTCGATGCGCTGGCGTCACGAGGTGATCGTCTGGACGGAGAAACGCGCCGTGCCATCCTATGACCAGTGGCGACAGGCGGTGGATGCTTTGAACTCGGCGCTGAGGCTTACCCCCGAAAACCCCTCGCTCCACGATCATCTGGGCACCGCGTACGACCTCGGATCGACCGCTTTTTCCCCGGGCGGGAAATGGAGCGTTTACGCCGAGTTTGCCCTGCTGCATTTCCGGCAGGCTGCCGGCTTGCGTCCGGTCTCCCCCTATTCCTGGGCGAACGTCGCAAAGACGAAATTTCGCCTCGGCCAGGCGGACGACGAACTGTTCCGTGCGCTTACCCTCGCCATGCGCCTCGGGCCTTGGGAACCGGGTGTGCAGATCATTGCCTCGGATCTTGGCCTTGCACTCTGGGACCGGCTCGACCCGGCGCTCAAGGGGCAAGTCCGCGAAAACTGGCGCCGGACGGCCTTCCGGCAGGCCGACCAGCTTGCCAAGCTGGCCATCGGCCGCAAGCGCGTGGATCTATTGTGCAATACGTCACTTGACGCCCTGAAAAATCGACTAGAATGTATGAGGTAAGAGGCGAATTATCGCTCACTTCCGTCACATCAGGAACGGCACCTTCGCTGCACAAGTGAGGAGCGGACGGCGTGTTCAGCGCCCTGGTGTGAACAAGAAAGGATCAAGCGTATGCAAAGTCTTCTTCGCGTTCTTTCACTGACAGTCTTCCTCATGGTGCAGGCGGCGGATGCCTTCGCTGCCATTGCCTACGTGCACGAGCTGCAAGGTACGCTCACAGGTCAATATGGCAGCGGCCCCGAGCGCGCGTTGAAGATTGGCGACCAGCTGGATTCCGGGGTCATGTTAAGCACCGGCCAAAAAAGCACGGCAGTGGTGAAATTCGAAGATGGCCAGATCATCGTCCTGCAGCCCGACACGCGCTTTGCCGTCCGGGACTACCGATACAGCGCTAAACAGCCCGGCGAAAGCAGTGTGCTGTTACAGCTTTTCACGGGCGGGATGCGCTTCGTCACCGGGGTAATCGGCTCGACCAACCGCGAGGCGTTCAAGCTCAACGTGGGTACCGCGACCATCGGCGTGCGCGGCACGGACGCCACGGTGATCTACGACGCCATTGCGAACATTGTGACAGCGGCGGTCAACGCCGGCGCGGTCGCATTGCAGACGCCTCTCGGCATAGTGACGATTCCGACCGGCAGTTTCACCAGTGCGCCGCCCAACGCGGCCCCCCCTGCGCCTGCCCCGATTGCGCAGGCCACGGCCGTAGTCGCCGTCCAGTTGGCTCAGGCGAGTTCCGTGGCGGTGCCGATCAACACGCCGATCGTGGTTCAAGCGTCTGCCCAGGCTGCAGTGGCGCAGGCCGAGGCAACTGCGGCGGCTCAGGCCGCGGCTGCGGCTCCGAACAATGTGGCGGCACAACAGGCTGCCGCCGCGGCTCAAGCGGCTGCGAACTCTGCGTTGCAGAACGCTATCCAGGCTGCGACCCAGGCCTACCAGCAAGCTATCCAGGCCGGTGCGGTGCCGCCCGCGCCGCCCGCACCGCCCACGACTCCCGCAGTGCAGCCGCAACCCCCAGCCCCGCCGACGCCTGCGCCAGCCGTACCGACGCCCACGCCGACGACGACAACCCCGGGAGGCGGCGGCGTCGCGAGTCCGAGTTGAATGAGGCGGCCCATTTCCGGGAAGGCGATGCGGCGGGCGGCTGCTGTTCTCTCGATTCTCTGGGCGGGTTCCGTCTTTGCGGCGGACTCGCCCGCGGGTCTTTTCGGCGTCGCCTACGAGGCCGGATCGACGGCACGCGTACCACAGCTTAGCGCCTCGGAGGCGCTTCCGCCGCGGCTGGAGGATCTCCTGCCCAGGCCTGAAGTGGCGCTTCCAGCACCGCCGCCAGCGCCCGAAAACGCTGCCCACGCTGTGGCCGACTATGAGAACCTGTGGGACCGCATCCGCGACGGGTTCACCATCCCACAGATCGAATCGCCCGCCGTCGATCGCTGGCAGGCATGGTATCTCGCCCGTCCGCAGATCCTCAAGGGGATACTCGACCGCAGCCGGAGATATCTGTTCCACGTTGCGGAGGAAGTCTCCAAGCGCGGCCTGCCCATGGAGTTGGCGCTGCTGCCTATCGTCGAGAGCGGGTACAACCCGGTGGCGGAGTCGGCCGCGCAGGCTTCCGGGCTGTGGCAATTCATACCGTCCACAGCACGCGACTACAATCTGCCCTCTGGTCCGGACTATGACGCGCGTCGCGACGTGGTCGCCTCGACCGATGCCGCCCTCGACTATCTGCGGGCCTTGCACGATCAGTTCGGCGATTGGCACCTGGCGCTCGCCGCCTACAACTGGGGCGAAAAATCCGTGGCCAAGGCGATCGAGCGCAACGCCGCCAAAGGACTTGCGGCCGGCTACCTTGCACTTCCACTGCCGGAGGAAACCCGCAATTACGTGCCGAAGTTGCAGGCGCTCAAGAACCTGATCGCCGAGCCAGCCGCCTACGGCCTTCAACTTGACCCGATCGCCAATCGGCCCTACTTCACTATCGTGAGAAGCGATCGCGCGCTCGACGCTGCCGTTGCAGCCCGCCTTGCCGGCGTTTCCCCGGAAGAACTTTTCTCTCTGAATCCGGGCCAGATTCGGCCTGTTGTGTCCGGTTATGCGCCTGCCGGCTTGTTGGTGCTCCCGATGGATCAGGCGGAAGGGTTCATCGCCAATCTCGAGGTCTACAGGGACGCTTCGACCGCCGCTCGGGCCACGACACGCACGCGCAGTCCCGGTTCTGCTCCTGCCAAGATGGGGCCGCGCAAAGCGCGTGTTGTGGTCCAATAGGACTTTCTCTGCTCATCCAGGACGGGGCGGTGGCGTGTCCATGGCAGGACCCAATTGGCAGGTGCACCCCGCCAATTGACGGGGGAGGGGTACGCAACGCCGGCAGGCTGTCGAAGAACCCCGCGCTGTCATTCTGAGGAGCGTAGCGACGAAGAATCTGCTTTTCCAAGCGATTGATTCACTATGAAAGCAGGTCCTTCGCGGAGTTTCTTGAGAGCGAAGCCGAAGGGCTCAGGATGACGCTGGTGGTTGGACTCGTTTTGCAATGAACTCCAAGGAAAAAGATGAGAGGCGGCAGATCGAGCAAGAGAATTCTGGTCACGGGTGGAGCGGGTTTTCTCGGCTCCCATCTGTGCGAGCGCCTGCTGGACGCAGGAAGCGATGTCCTTTGCATCGACAATTTTTATACGGGTTCGAAGGAGAACGTGGCGCAGTTGCTGGGCAATCCGCGCTTCGAGCTGATGCGCCACGACATCACTTTCCCGCTCTACGTCGAGGTCGATGAGATCTACAACCTCGCCTGTCCCGCCTCGCCGATTCACTATCAGTTCGACCCGGTCCAGACCACCAAGACCAGCGTTCACGGCGCCATCAACATGCTGGGGCTGGCCAAGCGCGTGAAAGCGAAGATTCTGCAGGCGTCCACGAGCGAAGTCTACGGCGACCCCCAGATCCATCCTCAGACCGAGGATTACTGGGGGCACGTCAACCCGATCGGTGTTCGTTCCTGCTACGACGAAGGCAAACGCTGCGCCGAAACCCTGTTTTTCGATTACCATCGACAGCACGCGCTGCGCATCAAGGTCGCCCGTATCTTCAATACCTATGGTCCCCGCATGCACCCGAACGATGGGCGAGTCGTCTCCAATTTCATCGTCCAGGCATTGAAAGGGGAACCCATCACGGTCTACGGTGACGGCAATCAGACCCGCTCGTTCTGTTATGTCGATGACCTCGTGGAGGGTCTGGTGCGGCTGATGAATTCCGGGGATGACGTGACCGGCCCCGTCAATCTTGGCAACCCGAACGAGTTCACCGTCCGCGAGCTCGCACAGGCTGTCATCGAACTTACCGGTTCTTCCTCGTGCATCAAGTTCGAGCCGCTTCCCCAGGACGATCCAAGACAGCGGCAGCCTGACATCAGCCAGGCAAGAGGGCTCCTCGGCTGGGAGCCCAAGGTGCAACTCAGGGAAGGCCTGGCACACGCGATCGGCTATTTCGAGGGAATGCTCAAAGCCCCCGCTCCTGCCGTATGACCCGGTACGTGCTGGTCACCGGAGGCGCGGGGTACGTGGGCTCGCATGCCTGCAAGGCCCTGGCTCGCGCCGGCTATGCTCCGGTCGCCTACGACAATCTGACTTATGGGCACGAATGGGCGGTGAAGTGGGGCCCGTTCGAGCGGGGCGACATTCTGGATCGGGCGCGCCTCGACGAAGTGCTCGCCCGTTATCGCCCCGAGGCGGTGCTCCATTTCGCGGGCTTTGCCTACGTCGGCGAGTCGGTCGATGACCCGGGCAAGTATTACCGCAACAACGTATCCGGCAGCGTCACCCTGCTGGAGGCGATGCGCAATCGTGGTGTCGGCCGCATCGTATTCTCCAGCAGTTGCGCGACCTACGGCGTTCCCCAATCGGTGCCCATTGCGGAAAGCCATCCCCGGAACCCGGTGAACCCCTACGGAGCGACCAAGCTGATGGTGGAGCGCATGCTGGAGGACTTCGACCGGGCGCATGGACTCAAATCCGTTTGTCTTCGCTACTTCAACGCTGCCGGCGCCGACCCCGACGGCGAGCTTGGAGAAGACCACGACCCTGAAACGCATCTGATCCCTTTGGTGCTCTTTGCAGCCCTGGGCAAGCGGGCGTCTGTGTCGATATACGGGAGCGACTACCCCACTCCCGACGGCACCTGCCTTCGCGACTACATCCACGTGGCCGATCTGGCCGAGGCCCACGTTCTTGCGTTGCGGTATCTGGAGCAGGACAATCCGTCGGCCCGGTTCAATTTGGGCACGGGAAGAGGCGCATCGGTGAAGGAAGTGATCGCGGTCGCAGAAAGAGTCACCGGGCGGCCCATCGAAGTCGTCATGGCGCCGCGCCGTGCCGGGGATCCGCCGGCGCTCGTGGCCGACGCCCGCCGCGCCGCAGAAGCACTTGGCTGGACGCCGCGCTATGCGGATCTCGCTTCCCAGATCGGCCACGCCTGGCAATGGCTTGAGCGCGCAAGCCGGCAGGGACCCGCTGCCGCATGACTTCCCTCGATCAATCGGCGCGTACACCGGACCCCGTTACGGTGCCGAAAAAGCGCGCGCTTATCTTCGGCGTTTCCGGCCAGGACGGTGCGTATCTCGCGAAGCTGCTGATCGATAGGGGCTACGCGGTCACGGGCGTCTCCCGAGATGCGCAGCTCGGAGAGTTTCGCAACCTCGCACGGCTGGATATCCTTGGCGAGGTGCGGCTGGAATCGGCGAGCCTGCACGATTTCCGCAGCGTTCTGAATGTGATCAGCAAGGCAGAGCCGGACGAAGTCTACAACCTGGCCGGACAGAGTTCGGTTTCACTGTCGTTCTCCCAGCCGGTCGAGACCTTTGAAAGCATCTCGATTGCGACACTGAACCTTCTGGAGGTCATTCGCTTTCTCGGCGGCCGGCTGCGCCTCTACAATGCCTGCTCGAGCGAGTGCTTCGGGGACACCGGGGAGAAGGCCGCCGACGAGACGACGCCGTTCCGGCCGCGCAGCCCCTACGGTGTGGCGAAAGCGGCGGCATTCTGGGAAGTCGCCAACTATCGCGAAGCGTACGGGCTCTACGCGTGCTCAGGTATCCTTTTCAACCACGAATCGCCGCTTCGGCCGGAGCGCTTCGTCACGCGCAAGATCGTCGCGACCGCCTGCCGCATTGCGGCCGGGAGCGGAGAAAAACTGACCGTCGGCGAAACTTCGGTGTCGCGGGACTGGGGATGGGCGCCGGAATACGTGGACGCCATGTGGCGGATGCTGCAGCAGCAGACACCCGTGGACTACGTCATCGCAACGGGAGAATCCAATACCCTCGACGAGTTTATCGGGGCCGTGTTCGAGGAACTGGGCCTCGACGCAAAGGCGCACATGATGCCCGATGCTGCGCTTCTCCGCCCCTCGGAAATTCGGGTGAGCCGCGCGAAACCCGCGTTGGCCGAAGCGAAACTCGGTTGGCGGGCGACGTGCCGCATGCGCGATGTGGTCAGAAGACTGGTCGATGCCGAGCGACGATTCCTTTCCAAGGCCGTCGCGACGTAGGCCGATAGAAAGGCGGACTTATTGATCGCCGGACGGATATACATGCAGATCACGGGAATCCTTTCGCGCAACTCGCCGGGCAGTTGGGTCGGAAGCTTGTTGCGTATGCCGCTGCGGCTGCTGCCGCATGATTCAGTCATGACCGTTCGATCCGGACTCAACAAGGGATTGAAATGGATCGTTGGATCGAGCATTCACGGCTGTTGGCTAGGGCATTATGAACACGACAAACAGGAGGTTGTCGCGCGGCTCGTCAAGCCGGGCATGCACGTTCTCGATATCGGTGCGAACGCCGGCTTCTATACCCTTGCTTTTTCCAGGTTGGTGGGCAGCAGTGGGCACGTCTGGGCGTTCGAACCGCTGGCGGAAAACATGCACAACCTGTCGCGGCACGTTCGGTTGAACAGGATCGGCAACGCGACCCTGGTTCAAATTGCGGTCGCGGACAAGACGGAAATACTCGCGTTTGACGTGGCACCAAGCAATTCGATGGGCAGGATTTCGGACAAGGAGGGCAGCTATTGGGTGCCCGCCGCCTCGATCGATGAACTGATCAGTCGCGGTCTTATCCCGCTGCCGGATCTCATCAAGCTCGATGTCGAGGGCGCCGAGTCGCGGGTGTTGGCTGGTGCGCATTCTCTCCTGCGGCGGCACAGGACCGTGTTCTTGATCGCACTGCACGGGGAGGCACAGATGCGTGGTTGCCCCCGCATCTTGAAGGAAGCCGGATACGAGGTGTTCAAGCTGGACGGCAGGCCGGTTGCGACGGGCGAAGACCGGTTCGTTGACGAGATAATGGCTGCTCCGGTCGGGTACCGGTGGCCTCGGCCGGACTAGCCGGGTCAACCCCAACCATCATGTGCGGCATCAGTGGAATTTTCGCCTATCGCGATTCTGCCCCGCCGGTCGATCGTGAAGAGTTGCTTCGCGTTCGCGAGGCGATGATCAAACGCGGACCCGATGGTGCGGGACTGTGGGTTTCGAACGACACGCGCGCTGGCCTTGCCCATCGCCGCCTTTCCATTATCGATCTCAGCGACGCCGGCGCGCAGCCCATGTCGACGCCGGACGCGATGGTGACGGTCACCTTCAATGGCGAGATCTACAATTTCAGGGCACTGCGCGGAGAGCTCGAGGCCAAGGGATACCGCTTCGGCACCAATACCGATACCGAGGTGCTGCTGTGGCTCTACGAGGACCGCGGAGCGGAAATGGTTCATGCGTTGCGCGGCATGTACGCGTTCGCGATCTGGGACGAACGGAAGAAGGGGCTTTTTCTCGCCCGGGATCCGTTCGGCATCAAGCCTCTCTATTACTCGGACGACGGCCGCAGCCTTCGCTTTGCCTCCCAGGCCAAGGCCCTGCTCAAGGGAGGAAACGTCGACACGCGCGAGGAGCCCGCGGGCTACGTCGGCTTCTTCGTGTGGGGATCGATCCCTGAACCGTACACGCTCTACAAGGGAATTCGCGCAGTCCCCGCCGGCTCCACCGTCTGGGTCGGGGCTGCGGGGCCGGAACCGCCGAAGAGCTTCTTCTCCGTTTGCAGCGAGTATCACCGGGCGGCCGACTCGCCGATCGCTCCCGGGACGGATTACCGGGAATATCTGGCCGAGGCGGTGCGGGACAGCATCCGGCATCATCTTGTCTCCGACGTGCCCGTGGGCGTGTTCCTGTCGGCGGGGCTCGACTCCTCGACCATTGCCTCCCATGCCGCTTCCGTCAGCGACGCTGAATTGCACGCGCTGACCTTGGGATTTGCCGAGTTCAAGGGCACGCACGACGACGAGGTGCCGATGGCGCAGACTACGGCACGGGAGCTCGGCTTGCGACACCACGTGAGGTGGATCAGGTCCGAAGAATTCGAGCACGACATGCAAGAGCTCCTCGATGCGATGGATCAACCTTCGATCGACGGAGTCAACACCTATTTTGTCAGCAAGGCGGCGGCCGAGGCCGGCATGAAGGTGGCTCTGTCCGGACTGGGGGGGGACGAGCTATTCGGCGGCTATCCCAGCTTTCGCCAGGTACCGGCGCTTGCGCGGGGGCTCGCCTGGGCGAGAGGTGTCCCCGCACTCGGCCGTTGGCTAAGGCGCATCACCGCGCCCCTGGTGAGCAGATTGACTTCACCGAAATACGCCGGCTTGCTGGAGTATGGGAGCAGTTTCGCGGGAGCCTACCTTCTCCGGCGAAGCTTGTTCATGCCGTGGGAGTTGGCCGACTTCCTCGATCGGGACATGTTCGCACAGGGATGGCAAGAACTTCGCAGCCTGGACAGCCTGGAGGCATCGATAGGCGGATTGGCTTCGGATCGCCTGAAGGTGTCCGCACTCGAAATCGATTGGTACATGCGCAATCAACTGTTGAGGGATGCCGATTGGGCAGGCATGGCCCATTCCATCGAGATTCGCGTGCCGTTGGTCGACGTTACGCTGTTTCGGCAGTTGGCGCCGCTGCTCGCCGCGCGAAACCCGCCCCGAAAAATCGACTTGGCGCGCACGCCGGAAAACCCGCTTCCGCCGGCGCTGCTTACGCGGTCCAAGACGGGATTCCTGGTGCCTGTCCGCGCCTGGCTTTCCAAGAGAGCAGGGTCCCGTTCGGTCGAGCGGGGCTTGAGGGGCTGGGCACACACGGTATTGCCGTACCGGGCCAGGTTCAGGATTCTTTCGTTGATCACTGACGCGTTCGGAGGGCGCGGCGGCATCGCTCTCTATGGCCGCGATGTTCTTTCTGCATTGTGCAATCACCCAGGTGCCGGGCAGGTCGTCGCGATTCCGAGACTGATGCCGGACCCGCCGGAGCAATTGCCGGAAAGGCTCAGCTATTTGACTGGCGGCCTGGGAGGGAGGCTGAATTATGTGCTGGCGATTGTTGGCCTGCTGATGCGCGACCGCCGCTTCGATTTGATTGTCTGCGGTCATATCAACCTGATGCCGCTTGCGTATCTGGCCAGCCGCGTGATCCGTGCGCCGATCGTGCTGTTCATATACGGCATCGACGCGTGGAATCCGACGGATAGCCGCGTCGCCAATTGCGCGGCTCGCCGCGCCGCGAGGGTGGTTTCCATCAGTCGCCTTACGGCCACGAAATTCCTGTCCTGGTCGGGCGTCCCTTCGGAATGCGTGGATATCTTGCCGAACGCCATCCACGCGGAATGGTACGGTACCGGCCCGAGGAGCGAAACTCTGCTTTCCAGGCATGGACTGCACGCGAGGACCGTCATCTTGACGATCGGGCGGCTGGTCTCGGCCGAGCGGTACAAGGGCTTTGACGAGGTACTGGAAGTTCTCGGCGATCTTTCCATGGAGGTTCCGAATATCAGTTACCTGATCGTGGGGGATGGGTCGGACCGCGAGCGCCTCGAGGGCCGTGTTTCAGAGTTGGGACTTCGCGACAGGGTCAGATTTGCGGGGTACATTGCCGAGTCTGAAAAGGCGGAATATTTCCGCCTGGCCGACGCCTATGTGATGCCGAGCCGGGGAGAGGGCTTCGGCTTCGTTCTCCTGGAGGCGATGGCTTGCGGGATTCCCGTGGTGGCGAGCAAAGTGGACGGTGGTCGGGAGGCTTTGTCGGACGGGGCCCTTGGGACCCTGGTGGAGCCTTCGAACCGTGAGGAACTGAAGCATGCAGTTCTTGAGGCCCTGAAACGGCCACGCGAGATTCCAAAGGGGCTTGAGCACTTTTCGTACGAGAAGTTCGAACTCCGATGCCATCGCATCATCGACGGCATCTTGTGATGGGAATCGGGAATCGGAACATGTCGAGCTCCAAGGATTTGCACGAGGCTTACTTCGGAGAGCAGCACATAACGACCATCGAGCCGCCGACCGGCTGGCGAATGCTCGATTTCCGCGAAATCTGGGCTTACCGTGAATTGTTCTGGGTGCTGGCATCGCGCGACGTCAAAGTGCGATACAGGCAGACTGTGCTCGGCGCGGCCTGGGCGATCATCCGCCCCGTGATGAGCATGCTGGTGTTCAGCGGCGTCTTCGGCGTGCTGGCGAAGTTGCCGTCCGACGGCCTTCCCTATCCGATCTTCGTCTACGCCGGGCTCCTGCCCTGGACATTTTTTGCGGGCGCCGTGGGTGCCTGCGGCAACTCCATGGTGGGCTCGGGACATCTGGTCAGCAAGGTCTATTTCCCGCGCCTCATCATTCCGATCGCGGCGGTCGGGACCCACCTGGTGGACCTGGCGATTGCGACTTTGGTGCTCCTCCTGATGATGCTGTACTTCGGGCAGGCGTGGAGCGTGAATCTCCTCTGGGCGCCGGTCCTGCTGGTGCTACTGATACTCGCAGTCCTGGGAATCGGCATGTGCTTCGCCGCACTGACGGTATCGTACCGGGACGTTGCCCACGTGATTCCGTTTCTGCTTCAATTGTGGCTGTTTCTTACGCCCGTCGTCTATCCGCTCAGCATGGTGCCGGAGCAATGGCGTTGGCTGGCACGCCTGAATCCGATGACGGGCATAGTGGAAGGGTTTCGTGCCTGTTTTCTTGCAAGACCGTTCGATTGGGCGGCGCTCGGCTTTTCGGTTTCCGTGACCTTGGTGGCGCTGATAGCCGGTATCGCCTATTTTGAGCGCGTCGAGCGCCGGTTTGCCGACGTGATTTGAGGAAGAGGTAGTGAGCAACGAGACGATCCGGGTACGGAATCTCGGAAAAGAATACGCCATTGGCGTCAGGGAGCGGCCTCACGAGAGTCTTCGGGAGGCGCTCTCCGCATCCCTGAGCGCTCCCTGGCGGCGCTGGCGCCGCATGTCGGGCAGGGTCGCGAGCAACGAGCGATTCTGGGCGCTGCGCGATGTGAACTTTTCGGTCAGCAAGGGAGAAGTTGTCGGGATCATCGGACGCAACGGCGCGGGCAAGAGCACGCTGCTCAAGATATTGAGCCAAATCACGGCGCCCACTACCGGGCGCGTCGAGCTGCGCGGTCGCCTGTCCAGCCTCCTCGAGGTCGGCACGGGATTTCATCCCGAGCTTACGGGGCGCGAAAACGTCTTTCTCAATGGCGCCGTACTTGGCATGCGCCGCAGCGAGATCGAGGCGAGATTCGACGAGATCGTGGCCTTCTCCGAGGTGGAAAGGTTTCTCGATACACCCGTCAAACGCTACTCGAGCGGCATGTACGTGCGCCTGGCTTTTGCCGTCGCTGCGCACCTGGAGCCGGAGATCCTCGTCGTCGATGAAGTGCTGGCGGTCGGCGACGCAGCCTTTCAGCGCAAGTGTCTGGGCAAGATGGGCAGTGCCGCGGGAAGCGGGCGGACGGTGCTGTTTGTCAGCCACAACATGGCCGCCATTACTGCGCTTTGCAGCCGCGCCCTGTGTTTGACCGACGGAACCGTGGTCGTGGACGGGCGGCCGCAGGAAGCGATCGCGGCCTACCTTGCGAACATCCAGCAGGCGGCGAGCGAACCGCTCACCGAACGCGGCGACAGGATCGGGGACGGGCGGCTTCGCTTTACCGGCTATTGGCTGGAAAACCGGGCGGGGGAGCGGATTCCGTCCGCCATGCTCGGCGGCACAGTGGTGCTTTGTCTGGGCTACGAGGCGATCGCCGAGCTGGAAGAGGTGTACGTGGCATTCGATCTGCGCGACCTTGGCGGGGAGGCGGTCACCAACTGCAATACCGCCGACGTTGGCGCCGACTTTGCCCGAGTCGCGGCGGGGCAAGGCGTTTTCAGGTGCGAGCTTCCTCGCTTTCCGATTCGCGCCGGCCGGTACACCGGCAACATCTACTGCGCGGCGCGCGGCCAGATCTGCGATTTTCTCCAGGCCGCCATCGTCGTCGATGTCGAGGACGGCGACTTCTACGGCACCGGCTCGCTGCGCAACACCTGCCGCGTCATGCTGGACCAGCGCTGGAGCCTCGGCCAGCCCGCAGGTGAACGGCCCGGTTTCGCGGGCCTAGTGTCACCGTGAGCCGTCATTGGCTCGATGAAGCCAGGTTTCGAGGCCGGGTCGGGGCGGGTGCCCTGCTGCACCGCCTTGGCCTGTATCAACGCCTCCTCCCGGTCAATCAACCCAGGCCGCGGGGGGTCGCGCGCCGCCTTCAGTCCTATCTCATGAACTATTACGCGCAGGCGTCCTGCGTCGAGGCGGATCTGTTCGTTCCCGGCCTTGACGTGACGTTCGCGTGTGATCTCAAGGATCACATGCTGGTGCATTATGTCGAAGGCCTGGATCCAATCTACGAGCTCCCGGAAATCGAGCATTGCCGCAAGCAGGTGCGCCCGGAAGATCACATCGTCGATGTAGGCGCCAATCACGGCTTCTGGGGCTTGTCGATGGCGCGCCGCGCCGGTCCGCGGGCACGGCTCTACCTGGCCGAGGCGAATCCGGCCATCTTGCGGCGATTGCGCCGCACGTTGCGCCTAAATTCCGGGCTGCGGGCCGAAATCCTGCCGTACGCCATCGGCGATGGCGGGTCGGAAACGGTGACCTTCTATCTGCCCAGGGGTAACCTCAGCGGATTGGGTTCGACGGTGCTCCACGAATATGCGAAGCAGCATGGTTATCTCCGTGCCGAGAGTCGCACGGAGGTACCCAGCCGCTCCCTGGACGGGCTCGCGGCGCAGGGGCGCATTGCCGGGATGGACCTGCTCAAGATCGATGTCGAGCGCGGCGAGGACGCCGTAATTCGGGGTGCCCGCGATGCGCTGGGGACTTTCCGGCCGCGGCTGGTGATGATGGAGACGGCCAATCATGGTTACGCGTTCAATGCGCTTTGTCAGATGGGGTACCGGTCCTATCGGCTCGACGGGCGCGGCGAGGAGCGATCGGTCACCGGCGGCGAACCCTTCTGGGGTAATGTTTTTTTCCGGCGGGACTGACCGGAGATGACGGATTCGCCAACGCCGGTCAGCGTCATCATGCCGGTCCACGATCGCGAATGGTGTGTCGCCGAGGCGATCGAATCGGTTCTCGCCACCTCTCACCCGGCGCTGGAGTTGGTCCTGGTCGACGACGGCAGCCGGGACGGCAGCCGTGCGGTCATGGAGCAGTATGCGCGGCGCAACCCCGATCAGGTGCGGATTTGCGACCATCCGGGGCGGATCAATCGTGGCATCGCGGCCAGCCGCAATCTAGGCGTTGCGCAGAGCCGGGGACGCTATCTGGCGTTCCTGGATTCCGACGACCTCTTCGAGTCGGGTCGCTTCCGCTGTTCGGTCGATTGGCTGGACCGGCACCCGCAGTTCCTGGCTGCAATCGAGCCCCACCGCGTGGTGGACATGAACGCCGCGAACAGTTCCTCGCGACTGGTCCCCCACCTGACCGCGCTGGCAGCTCAGGACTCCGTGACCTGGCTGCGGGCGATGCTGTTCGAGAACACGTACTGGAGCATGCCGGTGATCACGCTGCGGCGCGAGGTCTTCGAGGGCATCGGCCGTTTCGACGAACGCCTGCGCTTCGCCGAGGAAACAGCGCTTTGGCTCAGGCTTGCGGCGGTCGGTGCGGTGGGCGTGGCGCAGAACCGGGAAGCGGTGGCGGGCGTGCGGCGCCATGCACGGCACTCCTGGGATCCGTCGGATCGGCTCGCCGATTGCCGCACCTTCCTCCATGTTCTGCTGGACGTGATCGGCTGGACGACGGGGCGCCCCGATGTTCCCGAGCTTGCGCGCACCGTCTTGTATGAGAAGCTGCGCACCTATGCCGTGGAAATCCTGTCCGATGCCGCGCTGCCGTTGTCCTTCAAGACGCGCGCCTGGTTGCACGGTGTGCTGATCCGCCCGCGCCTCGTGCTCGATCGCCGGGTCGCCGGAAACCTGGCACGTGCCCTGCTCGGAACCCCCGCCACGGGATCAAAATGAACGCAGGTGCCGGACCTTCCGTCTCGGTCATCGTGCCCACCTACAACCGGCGCCGCACCCTGGGACGCGCACTGGACAGCGTGGGTACCCAGACCTGGCCGGCACGCGAAGTGATCGTGGTGGACGACGGCTCCCGGGACGGCACCGCCGAGTGGCTCCCCGAAGCGCATCCCGACGTGCGGCTGATCCCCCTGACGCGCAATCTGGGCGCCGCCCACGCCCGCAACGTCGCCATGCGCGAAGCGACCGGCGATATCATCGCCTTTCTGGACTCCGATGACTGGTGGGAACCGGGCTTCCTTCAGGAGTCCATTGCCGCGTTGCAGCGCGCGCCGGAAGCGGTAATGGCAGTTTCGGATATCCACATGATGCTGCTCTACGAGGATGCCCCATCCCAATACGTCTATCGCTGCCGACCAGTGCACGGATACCGGGACATGGTGGAGCACCTGCTGCTGCATAATTTCATCACCACGATGTCCTGCGTGGCGGTCAGGCGTCCTGCCGTCGAGGCGGTCGGGCTGCTCGATGAAACGCTTCGCGTGGTACACGACAAGGAATGGTATATCCGGCTGTCCACCCAGGGCGGCGTCGCCTGCACCGAACAACCCCTGGTATGGCGAAACATCGATAACGACAACCTGGTGGCGGACCTCGACCGGTTCCTGGCCGATAACAAGCGCTTTTGGTCCTTATTCTTCACGAAGCCGCCGGGTGCCGGCTACCGGGACCTGCGCTGGCGCGTTCGATCAAAGACCTACGAGGGTTTCGCCGCCATGGCGCTGGGACGGGGTAGCCGGCTGGCCTCCTGCCGTTATAATCTCATGGGCTTCATGTATAGTTGCTATGATATGCATCCAGAGCTTCGCTTACTCCGGCGGGCGGGAGACGGCTTCCACGCCGCACTGCGCGCTGCCGCGTCGAAAGCCTTGCGACGCCGGAAACGGTAGGCCGGACTGAGAGAGACCAGAGTGGCCAAGATTCGCAATGTATTGCACGCAGCATCCCATCCGGTCCAGTGGTATCGGGGTCGGTCCGTGCGCCACACCCCCAAGAACCTGTTCCTGTTCCTCACCAACCTGTGCAACCTGCACTGCGAACACTGCTTCTACCACTTCGAACTGAACCGGAAGGCGAAGGAGATTACGCTCGAGCAGATCGGCAAGCTGGCCCGGTCGTTCACCCGCCCGACCTTCGTCTGCCTGACCGGCGGGGAGGTCACGCTGCGCAAGGACCTGACGGACGCGGCGTTCGTTCTCGCCGATTCGGGCAAGGTGGGATTCATCAACGTCTGCACCAACGGTTTCTACCAGGATCGCCTGGAGTCGTTCGCCGAGCAGCTCCTCGGCAGCGGACGCCTGCCTCGGCTCGGTTTCCAGATTTCCCTCGACGGCTTGGAAGAAATGCACAACGCGGTGCGCAAGCATCCGGCCGCGTTCAGTCGCGCCATGGAATCGCTCCGCTATCTGAAGGAGCTGAAGCTACGCTATGCGGATCGTCTGGAGTACAGCGCGCTTGCCGTCATCACGCGCCACAATTTCGATCAGGCGATCGACCTGCTCCACGCCACGCAAAAAGAGAATATTCCCCTGGGATTCTCGATCGTACGAGGCGCAAGCGACGTCTTCAACCTCAGCCTCACTGCAGCCTCCGGCTTCGACGTGAAGGACCAGGTGGCTACGCTTGGCGTCGGCGTCGACGAATTCCGGCGCAAGATCGACGAGATCTATTCCACGAAGGAGCGCTACGGCTACAGCTATCCGGGCGATACGGATCTGCGCAAATTCCGCGTGATCCTGGACACGCTACAGTATCGGCGACGCATGATTCCCTGCGATGCCGGCAGCGATGACGGGGTCATCTACCCCAACGGCGACGTGGGACACTGCGAAACCACCCGGCCCTTCGCCAATCTCGGCGATTTCGATTACAACCTGCAGGCCCTGTGGCATAGCGAGGCGGCCGATGCCATGCGCCGGAAGATCACCAGTTGCGCCTGTACCCACGCCTGCAACATCATCAATTCGCTTTGTGCCAGGCCCGAAGTGTACAGCCTTGACGCCGGCGCACCCGTGCGATTGACGGCCGGCGCAGATCGCTGAAGCCGCGATCGGATGCATTTCCGGTGCGCTGAAGCGTGGCATGTTCTGGAAGGGGATGGCCATCGGGAGGCGCCGGCCTCATTGAATTTCAGAACGGTCGACCTGGTCGCATCGGGTCCAAGCTTGAAATGCGCGCCATCTCGACCGGGACATTGCCGTGGCCAAGATAATGCTCCTTACCACCAACCCGCAGGACGGTCTGGAAAGCCGCTGGTGGACACACGACGACGAAAGAATGCTTCGCGCCGCAGCGCTCGACTCGCACAAGAAACATGAACTGACCGACGATCCCGGCGCAGCCGATGCAATAGTCTTCATCGGGTCGAAGGACCGATGGATGTCCGATGTCAGAAGACATCCGCTCTACCGGAAATACCGGGGAAAGTGCTTTTTGGCCGATCGGCAAGACCATATTCTGCCGTTCGTGCCAGGAGTGTATCCGTCGATCGAGCGGCGGTATTACAGCCGTTCCCGAACAAGAGGCGGATTCTACCCGGTGGTATTCGACAACGACTGGATTTCGAACGACACGCCGCACGAGTCCAACAAATACCTGTTCTCGTTCGTGGGTGCTTTCAGAAATATCCCGCTAAGAATGACATTGGGGAGAATCGAACATCCGCGGTGTGTCATCAGGGATACGACACACTTCTTCGAGTCTCCGGAAGGAGAGTCCGTCGAGCGACATACCAAGTTCCGGCGGGATTACGCGGAGATACTGAAGACGAGCAAGTTTGTCCTGTGTCCCCGGGGGTCGGGGCCTTCGAGCTACCGCATTTTCGAGGCAATGAAGGCGGCGCGCGTCCCTGTGGTTATTTCCGACCAGTGGGTGCCGCCGCCCGGCCCGCGATGGGAGTCGTTTGCCATTAGGATTCCGGAGGCCGATGTGGCGCAGATTCCAACGGTGCTTGAACGCATGGAGCCGGAGGCGGAGCGGCGTGGGATGCTGGCGCGAGAGGCGTGGGAAGAATGGTTTTCGCGCGAATCCGCTTTTCATTTCGTCTCGGAGTGCTGTCTGGACATGCTGCGTTCGCGGCGCTTGCCGGAGGCGATAGGGCGGCTGCTCGTGCTCTGGCAACTGTTTCGGCCGCTTCATTTCCGGCACACTCTTCTTGGGGGGATCAGATCAGTGTTTCACAGACACCTGGCCTAGTGAACCGACAATCGCCTTCAATGGACCGCTGATGTTGTGTGTTGTGAGGTGCGTTGTGAGGTGCGTTGGAGAGCCGACGTCACGACCCTGAATTTCCGGGCGCCAGCGGTTGCGTTGCATGCGGTCATGTGTCCCGATTTCACCAGGATTACTGGGAAGGTGTGCAATAATTGCACATTCAGGATGCGCAATCTACCGATTCGGTGGGAGCTATGATTATCAGTCGCACGCCGTTTCGTGTTTCGTTTTTTGGTGGGGGTACCGATTACCCTGCATGGTATCGAGAGCATGGTGGGCAGGTGCTCGGGACGGCCATCAACAAGTATTGCTACATAACGTGTCGCTACTTGCCGCCGTTTTTCGAGCACAAGTACCGCGTCGTTTACTCGAGAATCGAGGATTGCCGAAGCATTGACGAAATCGTGCACCCGGCGGCGCGTGAGGTTTTGCGCTACCTTGACATCGAACAAGGGATAGAGATTCACCACGATGGCGACCTGCCTGCCAGGAGCGGCATCGGATCCAGTTCCAGTTTTACCGTGGGCCTCTTGAATGCGGCGTATGCATTGAAGGGCCGCATGGTTGCGAAAGGCGCACTGGCGAAGGAGGCAATCTATATCGAGCAGGATCGGCTGCGTGAGACGGTCGGTTCGCAGGATCAGGTATTCGCTGCCTACGGCGGTCTGAATCATATTGCGTTCTTGCCGAACGACGAGGTTGTAGTAACCCCAGTAACCCTGAAGGCCGAATATTCACGAGAATTCGCCTCGCATTTCATGCTGTTTTTTACCGGTATCAAGCGAACTGCATCAAACGTGGCGCAAAAGTATGTAGGAAGCTTTGCCGAAAAGGAACGTTCGATGAAGACCATCTCGAGCATGGTCGACGAGGCGACAACAGTTCTTCGAAACGAGCACGACCTCGGAGGTTTCGGCAAGCTGATGCATGAAGGATGGCGCCTCAAGCGCGGCCTGGATTCCGCGGTTTCGAACTCGGAGATAGACGAACTCTATAGTGAAGCGGTCCAAGCCGGGGCGCTTGGCGGAAAGCTTATCGGTGCGGGGGGCGGAGGATTTATCGTACTGTTCGTTAGACCCCGGGACCATGGTCGCGTGAGGGAGCGGTTGGCGCGACTTATCCACGTGCCTGTCAAGTTTGACCACTCTGGAAGCCGCATCATCTTTTTCGACCCGGAGGAAGACTTCTCGGAGGATGCTCGGCGGCGTGATCTTGTACCGGTCGAGGCATTCAGGGAGGCGGCCAATATTGTTGATGCCTCCGTTCACGCCGAAGACAGCGAGGACAGAAAGTGTGGAAAAGAGCCCTCCTAGGAAATTTGCCCGACCAGCGGCGCAATCGCAGCACGAGCGCCTGTGACCTCGTCAAAGGTTCTGTGCAGGACTGGATCCAGGAGGAGCAGGCCGAATTGCGCTCGAGCCAATTCAAAGGACCTATCTGACTGGAGACGCCGTGCCCCTGAAGACGCTCGATTGGCCGCTGATGCGCGACAACATCACGCGCGAGGATCTCGACGCGGTGATTGCGTATCTGCGATTGCCCGACCCGATGCTCACGCAGTCGAAAAATGTGCAGGCATTCGAAGAGGAATGGTCAAACTGGCTGGGCGTCAAGCATAGCGTATTCGTCAACTCGGGTTCGTCTGCTAATCTCATTACGCTGGCGGCCCTTCGCGAGCTTAGGGGACCGGGAGAGGTCATCGTTCCGACGCTAACGTGGGTTTCGGACATCGCCTCTGTATTGCAGAACGGCTTCTCTCCGGTATTCGTTGATATCGATCCGCGAACGCTGGGCATGGACAACCGCGCGGTAATCGAGCGACTGAATGCTACTACGCGAGCGGTGTTTCTTACCCACATTCTGGGTTACAACGCGATAACCGATGAACTGTTGGCGGAACTCTTCACGCGCTCCATTCCGCTGATCGAAGACGTAAGTGAGTCGCATGGCGCGGCCTTCGGTCCGAAGAAGCTCGGAACCTTCGGCCTCATGTCGAATTTTTCCTTTTACTATGCGCATCACATGAGCACGATCGAAGGCGGGATGGTTTGCACCGATGACGCCGAGTTCTTCGAGGCGTTGCGCATGCTTCGCTCGCACGGAATGGTTCGCGAATCGCAATCCGACGCTTTGAAGCGCCGCTACTGCGATGCACACCCGGATCTCAACCCGGACTTCATTTTCGCCTATCCCGCCTACAACGTGCGCAGCACGGAAATCAATGCAGTGATAGGAAGGTCGCAGCTGCCTAGGCTGGATGCCAATAATGAGATCCGGCGAGAAAATCTCCAACTTTTCCTGGCCAATTTGGACCCGGAGCGATATTTCACGGAGTTTGCCACCGAAGGCAGCTGCAACTACGCGTTCACGCTCATCCTCCGTCAACCGGACGTTCGGCTACGCGACAGCGTTGAGTCGGCGCTCCGCTCGCTGAAGGTGGAATTCCGAAGGGGGACTTCCGGAGGCGGTAACCAGTTGCGCCAGCCATATCTCAAGCGCCTGTTCGGCGAACCCGATTTGAGCCGTTTCCCCAAGGTCGATCACGTGCATTTCTACGGTTTTTACATCGGCAATTATCCCGGACTTTGTCGTGAAAACATTCTTCGTCTATGCGAGGCTCTTAACAAACTGTAGGGTGAGCGTGGATGAACCCAGCACGGGCATGCCACGATCGCCATAATGGAGGCGCGCCCAAGCTCGTACGTGCCGAGTCGCTTGGGATGCCAAAATGTGTGTAAGGCGACCTCCACTTAGCTTGGGCAGATGACTGACATGCAGCTGCAGGGACATACCTCGATTAAGGAAACCCGCCAAGGAAGTTCGCCGACGTATGTTCCCCTGTTCGTCGATTTGGATGGCACGCTCGTCAAATCCGACCTTTTTTTCGAGTCCTTCCTGAGTCGAATTCGCAAGGATCCGCTTGTTGTCTTCAGGAGTCTGTGGTGGCTTGTGCAAGGTCGCGCGCGCTTGAAGGAAGCGCTCGCCGAAAAACACGCGGTGAACGTACAGACCCTCCCGTTCAATGATGCATTATTGGTCTACCTTCGCGAGCAAGCCGCTAACGGGCGAACCCTCATCCTCGCTACCGGATCTCATCGCATTTTGGCTGAGGCCGTGGCGTCGCATATTGGCCTTTTTTCCAGCGTTATCGCGACGGAAGGCTCCGTCAACATGAAGGGGAAAACAAAACTCGAAGCGATCCTTGGAAAAACAGGTGGCCAACCATTCGATTACGCGGGAAACGACAAGGAAGATCTGCTTATCTGGGCCAGCGCGCGACGCGCAGTGGTGGTGGGAGCATCTCCCTTGTTGCGTGTTCTGGCGGATCAACAGTGCATCGTCGAAGTGGCATTCCCATCGGATAACCCGGTACGCAGCCTTCTTACCGCGATTCGACCTCACCAATGGCTGAAAAATCTGCTGGTTCTGCTGCCGCTCTTGCCGTCGGTTTCGTTTACTGCGGTGATGCCTTGGATACAGGCGACCATTGGATTTCTCGCTTTTTGTGCGCTTGCATCGGGTACGTATCTGATAAATGATTTTCTGGACCTGGACGCCGACCGCGCGCACCCACGCAAACGGCATCGGCCGTTTGCATCAGGATCCGTTGCCCCTGCTGCCGGTCTGGCTACGTCGGGAGTGTTGGTGGTTGTTGGTATCCTCCTGTCGCTCCTGTTGCCGCCATATTTTGTCGTCGTCGCAGCATCTTATCTTGCCCTGACTCTCGCCTATTCCATTTGGCTCAAAACCTACATGCTGGCAGATATAATGACGCTAGCGGGCCTGTACACACTGCGGGTCATCGCCGGAATCGCGGCGATCGGAGCCCCAGGCTCATTTTGGTTGCTCGCTTTCTCGATGTCCGTGTTCTTCAGCCTTGCACTGGTAAAACGGTGTACCGAACTCATCATGCGAGATGCGCGTGGCGAAGGGGCGGCCAGTGTGCGGGGCTACCGCGTTTCCGATATCGGCACACTTCAGGCGCTCGGCATTGGCGGCGCCTGCGTCGCCGTGCTGGTTTTGGCGCTGTACATACACAGTCCGCAGGTCACGGAGAGGTTGCCGACGCCTGAGCTGCTGTGGCCGATTTGTCCAATTATGCTGTATTGGCTGGGGCGGTTGTGGATCAAGACAATGCGCGGAGAGATGCACGATGACCCGCTGATTTTCGCCGCCAGAGACTTCGCCAGCATGGTTGCCGCCGGCACAACTGTGGCCTTATTTGCGGCCGCGGCGCTCGTTAACCATCCACGCCTCATATGAGTGTCAAGCAGGAAGGGCGAGCCAGGCGGACGCGCTTTGGCAGCGTAGCGCTGGGTCTGGTTGTCACAGCTGTATTTCTGTTGCTGGCGATTCGCGGGGTCGAATGGGGTGAAGTGGCACGCGTCTTTCGCCGGGCCGAATTCTTTCCGTGGATTCCGATTGCGATTGCGGTCTATATCGTGGGTCTTTTTGTCCGCGGAGCTCGTACGCGTATCCTTCTGACACGTGGTAGGCCGATCACTTTATTGACGGCGACGAATGCTGTTGTTCTTGGCAGTGGCGTGAACAATATGCTTCCTGCCCGGCTTGGAGAATTGGCGCGCGCCGGATTGCTGTCGAAACGAAGCGGCCTTCCTTTTCTGCAGGCCCTGACAATCGTATTCCTTGAACGCGTGTTGGATGGGTTGATGATAATGCTCGCGTTCATCGTTGCGGCTTGGCTGCTGCCCGTGCCAGAGTGGATGACCGACGTCGCAATATTTGCCGGTGCGGTGTTCCTCGTTGCCCTAGTTGGGATCGGGGCTGCACTTTTATTTCCGTTACTTCTACCCATCCTGGTCACACGGTATTTTCGCTGGTTGCCAGCCAAACTGAACGACCTTATGCTGCGGCTCGCCTTCGACGTAACTCGTACAATCACCCCTCTTCGCGACCCGGTGCTCGCGCTGGGCGGGAGTCTTCTTTCTGCACTTGCGTGGATTTGCGAGGCGATCGCATATTTGCTGCTGCTCCCGTCGTTTGGAATCGCCTCTTCCGTCTCAGCGGGCCTTCTTACAATGTCGCTCACGAACCTCGGCATTTTGCTGCCCTCTAGCCCAGGATTCGTCGGGCCATTCGATTATTTTTGTATGCAGGCGGTCGTATTTCTTGGCACCGCCGAGGCAATCGCCCTATCCTACGCAATCAGCATGCACCTGCTGATCTACGCCACCAACACCTTGTGGGCAGTTGCAATTTTGTCAGTGCTCGGCGTCAAACTGACCCAAACAATTGCGCTCACCAAGGTTGCGCAGCCGAAGGCGCACGAACTAGCAGGCGCCGGCCTCATGGTGAACATTGTTGGACAGTACGTATCGGCTTTGAAGGTAGAGCGCCCCTCGAGATACTTGAGCGCGATCGTGGAGGCTATCTCGCCTTGGGACAAGCTCTCGCTCTCGGAAGCTGATCAGTGCAAGGTGTTGAGTGAAGCAACCGAGTTCGTTCAAAGTCAGATATACGCGATGTCGACGGGAATGCGGCTGCAAGTGTGGGGAGCGCTGATGGGATTTCGGGCATACTCTTGGATCCGCTGTGGAGGGGATTTTTGTAGATTGCCGCTCGCCAGACGCAGGCAGCTTGCCGACAGTTGGAGCTATGGGCCTTTGTACCTGCCGCGGCAGTTCTTTCGCATGCTAAGAAGTATCACACTCCTTGCATATTTCGAGCATCCGGTCGTGGCTCGCGCGCATCACGCTGCTTCAACGGATGAAAAGGGTGGCGGGCCGCTGGAGAACGCCGCTGTTGCGAGCCAGCCGTCAGGCCCTGTTAGGCCTTGAGCATGGCGACGCGACTTAGAGAGCAAGTCGTAATAATCGGATCCGGCGCCGGCGGTGCCGTTACTGCGCATGAACTTGCCGCGAGCGGATTGAGCGTCGTCGTGCTGGAAGAAGGCGGACGCTTTGAACTTGGTGATTACGGCAAGAGCCCTCCGGCCGCGATGCAACTTCTTTATCGGCGCCGCGGGATGACGCCTATCTTGGGTCCGGTCCCAATCGGCTTCGTCGAAGGATGCTGCGTAGGCGGCAGCACAGAGATCAATAGCGGCTTCTGGCACCGAACCCCGCCAGAGGTGCTTCACCACTGGAAGCAGCATTTTGCCATGGAGCATGTGGAGCCCGAAGATCTTGCACCTCATTTCGAGTGGGCGGAACAACGGCTTGAAGTCGCAAACTGGTCGCGTGAACTGCCCAAAAGCACCAAACTCATGGCACGCGGCGCGGACCTGATGGGCTGGTCAGCCGATATCGTCCCGCGTGCGGCGGCTCGGTGCGAGAACACTAACGCATGTGCACAGGGGTGCCCAAAGGGTGCAAAGCAGGGTATGAGTCGCAACCTCATCCCTCAGGCAGAAGTTCGGGGTGCCAGAGTGATTCCAAACTGCACGGCGAAACTCCTTCTCATAGATGGAACAAAAGTAACCGGGGTGATTGCAGAGATTCATCTTGGCGAAGGGCGGCACGAACTCGTCCGCATCGACGCCGACCATGTATTCGTGTGCGCAGGCGCCACACAGACCCCAGCGCTCCTGCGGCGGAGCGGCATAAAGAGGAACGTTGGAGATACGTTTCTGATTCATCCCATGCTCAAGATGGCTGCCCTATTTGACGAAGAGGTCGATGCGCACAGCAACGTTCTTCCGCTTGTACGGGTGAAGGAGTTCTTACCAGATATCGCACTCGGGGGCGCGTTTTACTCTCCCGGACACCTTGCGCTGATGCTTAGCGACAACTGGCGGGAAAACGCAGCCCGGATGCCGGACTTTCGTCGCATGGCCGCTTACTACGTAGGGGTGAAGAGCAGCGGGCGGGGTCGTGTTCGACCCTCTTGGCTCGACGAGGGTGGGGCGACACTGAAATATGAGATCGCAGAGGACGACCTCCTGAACCTGAGCGTCGGGTTTGCCCGGCTTGCCGGGCTACTGCTCACTGCCGGTGCGCGCGAAGTCTACCCTTGTGTGCGGGGGCTTCCGGCAATTCGCAGCATGGAAGAGGCAAACCGGTGGCTAGGCGAGAAGCTTCCCGCCAGAGCGCTTAGCCTCACTACTGTTCATGCATTTTCGTCGTGCCCGATAGGTGGTCGGCCCGACCGCTGTGCTGCGGATCAATTCGGTAGAGTGCACGGCCTTGCGAACCTGTTCGTCAATGACGCAAGCATGCTTCCTGATTCACCAGGGGTAAATCCCCAGGGAACGATCATGGCACTCGCTCGGCGCAACGCCCATCATTTTACGAAGGTGCGCACATAGAACTCGATCGCGTATTTGTAACCGGGGCCACCGGGTGGCTTGGAACACGCCTGGTGCACGTGCTGGCAAATGGCCTTTCGGGTGTTCCTGCGTTGACGAACTATCAAGGTGCGACAGAAATCCACTGTCTCGTGCAGCGCGATAGCGATGCGGGCGCTCTCACGTCCAACCCGAGCGTACGCCTTGTCGAGGGTGACGTGACCGACCCGCTCTCGCTGGAGCGTTTCTTAGCCGATGCTCAGAGCGGGGTTCTGATTCACTGCGCTGGGTTGATCCACCCGCGATGGGCAGTGAGCGAATTCAGACGTACAAATGCCGAAGGCACTGCCAACGTGGTGGGTGCAGCTGTTAAAGCCGGTGTTCGGCGAATCGTGCACGTTTCATCCAATTCGCCCTTTGGCTGCAACCCCGCACCGGATCATGAGTTCGATGAAACGTCGCCCTACAATCCCTATATGGGCTATGGGCGCAGCAAGAAGGCAGCCGAAGACGCAGTAAATGCGGCAGGGCAAGCCGGTAACATTGAAACTGCCATCATTCGCCCTCCATGGTTCTATGGGCCCCACCAACCACCGCGGCAGACGCTTTTCTTTCGCATGATTCGCGAAGGCAGGTTTCCGATTATTGGTAGCGGCGAGAATCGCCGCTCTATGGCCTATGTGGACAATATTTGCCAGGCATTGCTGCTCTGTGCGGTCAAGCCAGAAGCCAATGGCCGTACCTACTGGATTGCCGACTGCCGGCCGTACTCAATGAACGAGATCGTGGCGACGGTCGAGACGGTCCTCAAAGAGGACTTCGGGCTTGCGATCAGTGGCAGACGGGTGCGGCTTCCGGGTATCGTTGGCGATATGGCCTATGCGGCGGACGCCATGTTGCAAGGCCTGGGTCTATACATCCAAAAAATCCACGTACTCTCAGAAATGAACAAGACCATCGCGTGTTCGATTGCGCGAGCGGAGCGTGAACTGGGCTACCATCCGCAGATCGCGCTGCGCGAGGGGATGCGGAGGTCGGTAGAGTGGGCGCTGGCCAACGGAATTGGCATTTGACTTCCCACTTTGAGGCATGGACAAGCCTCATGCCGTACCGGGCTGCCCCGACACAGGAAAAGAAGGCATGTCGTTTTATTCTGGCCAGGAATTTCCACCAAGCCGCACTGGAATACTTGAGTCTTGGAGTGTTCCCGCGCTGGCGCATTAGCGCGGTGTCCCGCCACTGGAGCAAGTTCGCGAGAACAGGCGTCGTTCCGCATCATTCAAATGATCTGACCCTAACCAATTCCAGGCCCGGACCATGATTTCATATAGCTAGGATGTATCGGAATAATTGAGGGAAACTGAGCATCATGAAAAGCGCGAAGACTTGTTTCATCATAAGGTTCGTAGCCTTGGTCCTTATATCACAGGTTTTCTTCCTGGGCTTTTTTGTAATTTCTCGCCAGCTGGACCCCGACACGATCGTCTTCTACTCCGGCCTTCGCACCGTGGGGTACTCGGCCATGATATTCTTTGGTTTGCTATGGCTGGTGCGGCGCTTTTGCGTGAGTGCACTATCGTGGATCGAACTCCAATTGACGCTGCCGGTCGCGGTGATCTATGTCCTCTTAGGGTACTGCTTCATCATAACAATCCCAACGCTTCTTGACAGGGCAATATCCGTATACATGATCGCCGTTGTCGCGCAGTCCGGGGCCCGAGGGTTGTCGAAAGCGGAGATTCAGGAGGGCTTTCTACGCGACTATGTGGAGGGCGGATTTACTGTTGAAAAACGCCTGAACGAACAGTTAGTGTCGGGGTTCTTTGTAGAGCATGAGGGTCAGTTCCTCGTCACCGACAAAGGGCGTTTTGTTTACGATGTAAACCGTTTCTTGGCGCGACTCTTCCGCATTCCGACGAAGTATACGGAGCCACCGGACCATGTCCGCGAATAGCTGTGAGTCGATGGTCCTGAACGGACGTGCCCGCGATGGTGTCATGGCACAACATTGACGGGAGCCCGGCTATTTCGGGTCCTACTGCCCGAATGGGCTCTCATAGGATGGCGCCTTCAGGAAGGACAGGTGACCGGTGGTGATGCGCGCGGGTGTACGTCATTCGTAGAGGCCCGGGCCTGAATGGCATTGCTTTATTCTCGCCGACGGCCTTCATTCGCGTTGGCCGATATGGTTGCCAGGCACTAGAATAGATGGAGTTTGGGCCGGTTGCGCGGCGCATAAGAGCTTAGGGAGGCTAGTCATCAATCTGCATCTCGTTACCGGCGGTTCCGGATTTGTCGGCTCGAATATCGCGCGGCTCCTTGCAGCGCGCGGCGAGCAGGTCAGGGTCCTCGATCTGTGGCGGGCTGATGACCTGCCTGATTCGGTCGATTTCGTGTGTGCTGACATCAATGATGCACCAGCTGTCGAGCGGGCCATGCGGGGCGTGCAGTACGTCCATCACAATGTCGCCCTGGTACCGCTTGCCAAGGCCGGAGACCGATATTGGACGGTGAACGTCGAGGGTACGCGCGTAGCGCTCGAGGCTGCCCGTAAGACGCAGGTCAGGATGTTCTGTCACATGTCGTCCAGCGCAGTGTTCGGATCGCCCGATGTCATGCCCATCACGAACGACACGCCCCGGCGTCCAGTCGAGATCTACGGACGCGCCAAGCTGGCGGGCGAGGAACTGGTCATGAGGGCTGGAGCCGAGGGGGGGCTGCCGGTATCTATCGTGCGTCCGCGTACGATCATCGGCACGGGACGGCTGGGCATCTTCCAGATTCTCTTCGACTGGATCCGCGACCGCGCCAACATCTACATCATCGGCGATGGAAGGCACCTGTTCCAGTTCGTCCACGTCGACGACCTTTCGGAAGCTAGCATCCGCAGCTGCGTACAGGAGACATGCGGGGTCTTCAATGTTGGCACCGATCGCTTCGGAACGCTCAGGGCCGACCTCGAGTTCCTCTGCAAGCACGCGAATACCGGTTCGCGAGTGAAAAGCCTGCCGGTGTGGCTGGCGATCAATGCGCTCAGGGTTCTTGATCACGCAGGCCTGTCCCCGCTGTCGCCGTGGCACTACCTCACCTATCACAAACCATTTTTCTTCAACTCCGAACCGGCGTTTGCGGCGCTAGGGTACCGGCCAAAATACAGCAACCGTGAAATGCTCACTTCGAGTTACGACTGGTTCGTGAACAACTACGATCAGCTTCGCGTGAGCGCGCAGGCCTCCTCTCACAAGCGGCCGGTGCGACAAGGTATTCTCAGAATCTTGAAGGTGTTGTCGTAGTACACGATGTCGGGGAATTACCGAACCTGTACATCAAGCCAATGCTGTCCATAACAGCGCAGCGTGAATTCCGGTGCCCGTGAATTGAAGGGGTTGCCGGACGGACTATAACGGATTTTCACGATGATGCGTTCCTGCGCGCTTACATAAGCACTAAAGTTTCCAAGTTGTGATCCGTTTCCTGAGACCGTGGGAGCATGGACTGTGGTGAGTTCTGGCGATCCGAATAAAAAGAACCGTTCGGGCTTTGTTTCCCGGGAAATCGCAATAGGAAGTTTTCCCGTAGCAGTATATCTCCTCTTAAGTTACCCAAACTTCATCACGTCCACGTTTTTCATTTCACATGATACGTTGATGTCCTACGAGTACTTCAGTTATGCGCTTCAACAGTATTGGCAGACAAATCAGTTTCCTCCGTGGGCTCCGTATGCCGCCTACGGCGAAACTACGTACATCCACGAGCTTGCACTCGTTCCGACCTTCTTCTACGCCGCGATAGCTTTGGGCCGTCTTGTTGGCATCGCGGACTCGTGGTTGCTGTTCCGCGCGCTACTGCTGTTGGAGGTCTGGCTCTACGCGGTTGGAGCCTATTTTCTTTGCCGGGAATTTGTTGCCCGGAGCGCCGCCTTTCTTGCGACTGCGACGCTGGTATGGACCGTCATTGTGAGCTGGAATTATCCGTATATTCTGCACCTTGTCGTTCTCATGCCGCTTGGTCTGCTGTGCCTCGTAAAGTGGTCACGAAACTCCGACTGGAACTTTCTTGTTTGTGCGATTATTTCGGCTGCATTAAGCTGCTGGGGAGCGCCGGCCTACTGTGTTCCTCTACAGGCATTCGTCTATGTATTGTCTACAATTGTCTTGTTTTGCATTTATAGGCCGAAGATCCTCCCGCTTCCCCGGTTGACAACGTGGATCCTGGCAGGTTTCGCAGTTCTCTTGTCGGCGGCAGTGGTTTATCCGCTTCTCACGGCAACGGAAAATGTCACAGTGGTCTTAACTGGCCGAAATCCGGTAACGATGCAGGTAGATCTGGATGCGTTCCTCACCTACGGAGGAGGCGGCATACGAAAAACGATTGAATATCTTATCGGAGTACCTACGGATTTGGGCCCGAATGCCATGGACGCGTTGTTCTTTTCAACTGGCATCGCCCCTATTTTTGTTATATATACCGTTTCCCGCGCCCGAAGCCGCGAAGCGTATGCATTCATTATCTTGGCCCTCGTTTTCTTTCTGTTTTGCTGGGGACGATATTCGCCCGTGGCGTATGCCGCATATTATTTTCCGGGGATGAGTTATTTTCGGCACGTCGGGCTGATGTACGCAATGCCCAAGTTATTCGCGGGCGTGCTGACGGCGTTGGGAATTCAAGCTCTTCTCAATCACCTGCACGGTACTCGATCCGAAGCCGCAGCTGCTCGAGCACAGGTCGCCCGGCTGACAGTGTTCGTCGCGATGCTCGCGGGCGCGTGCGCCTTCTGGTACCTCGTTGTCTACAAGGGATGGGTGCTTCAATCCCAAGAAGTCGCAACGGTGGCGTTTGTAGGAACTGTGTTGGCGAGTTACGTAATATTTTATTTTGCTGTTCGGCGGGTACGACGAGAGTGGATCATTTACTCGGTCGGTCTTATAGTTTTCGCAAATGGTGCCGCTTATCACATATTGTCGGCTTTGGTGCTTCCAGCGCCGGTGCAATCCTCAGACAATTTGCACGATAGGAGTGTCGAACGCGCCTTCGAGGAAACGCGCACGGTAGATGTGAGCGATCATCCCCGCGGTGCCATCTTTAACGCACTCACGCAGCGGGGAGCTAGTTACGTAGTGCTAAATTCGTTCCTTCGGGTCGACGCATGTGTCTCACCATTCCGAGTGGATTATGTGATGCAAGGCGTCGTCGACCTCGTGAGGCATCAATTCGGAGGGGAAATTGCGACCGACGATCTTTTCAACGTATTGAGAAATGGCCTACATTCGAACCCTGATCACCCTATTTTTGCTGCGATGGGCTGTAACGTATCAAAGTTGCAATTGGTTTCGGAATCGGTGAGTACGACGTTCGAAGAAGGAGCAAATTGGCCGAGAAATTGCGTCGGATCTTCATTGTGTCTGGAGGATCCTGTTTCGCGACAAAGGCAGATCATGCTATGGCCGACGGGACGGCCGCCCATGGCAAAGACCTTGGCGGAGCAAGGCATGCAGCTTCGGCAGTTTTCTTCCGGGGCCATAACACTGACAGTGTCTACAAGCGAGCCGGCATGGCTGATCTATGCTGATGCCTATCATCCTTCCTGGCGGGTACGTGTCGATGGACAAGACCAACGGTTATGGAAAGCCAATCTTGCGTTCAAGGCAGTCAGGGTTTCACCGGGTCAACACCTAGTCGAATTCTATTTCCATGATGAATTGCGAAGGAGCATTTTCTTTTGGTCTGTCGTACTTCAGACTACCGCGCTACTGGTGCTGTTGGGCATCACGTTCGCCGGCATGCGGACACCGCGCCCAGAACCCTTAGCAACATGACCGGTTTGGGCCCCCTTTACCGGGAAGGCGTGCTATTCTAAGTTATTGGATATCAATAATTTATCGCTGACGTTTATTGCCAGCGTCACTTGTGGCGAAATTGGTGGCCTACCCTTTTCAAACTTGATGCCGACGCTCCTAAGTGAATCACATGAATCCTGAAAATGTAAGAAGAGAGAGGCACGACTCATTAACTCATGAAACCATTGAGCCAGGCACCGAATTGCACTCCTTTTCCGCTCGCGGAAGGTCGCTGGTAGGGCAGGAGATGTTCAAGGTCCTCGACAAGGCACGCAGCCTGGAAGAAAAAGGCGTTCATATCTTTCACCTTGAATTGGGAAATCCGCGGCGACATCCGCCGGTGGAGATCATAGACACCACGATTGCGGCACTGCAGAGCCTTAACGTTGGCTACACGTCCTCTGCTGGACTCCCTGAACTCAGGCAGGCACTTGCCACGCGTTATACGGCCGTTTCGGGACGCGAAATAGACCAAGAGAACGTTGTCATCAGCACCGCCAATCTGCTGATAAGCCAGTGCCTCGACCTCGCGTGCGACCGGGGAGATCGGCTTGTCTTGTTTTCGCCAGCGTTCCCGTCCTATTTTGCCGCCGCGGCACATATCGGGCTCGAGGTAATAGATATACCGCTCGGTCCTGGAACCGAGTTTGAACTTTCCGAACGCGAAATCGAGGCCGCGATAGCGGCGCGTCCGAAAGCGATAATGGTAAATTCAGCCAATAACCCTACGGGCGCGGTCTACTCTCAAAAGGTACTCGAGGATCTTGCGGCAAGATGCGAGCAGGCAGGTATCTGGTTGTTTAGCGATGAAACATATGGGGAAGTCTGCTTTGGGCGCTCGTATTTCAGTCTTGCGACCCTGCAGTACCCTCAGCTTGTTATAATCTCTTCGTTCTCGAAAATTTTCTCAATTCCGGGATTTCGGATCGGCTACGCTATCGCGCACCCTGCTGTGGCGGGAAAGCTTGCCCTCTCAAACTCGACCTTGATTTCATGTCTGCCGGCGTTTACCCAGCTGGGCTGCATTGCCGGCTTGCGTGTAATAGACTCATACACTGAGGGTTTGAGAGCCCATTTCGGGCAGGTCGCGAAGAGTTGCTCGGAGATGATCAATCGCTCTGGAGTATTGCGTTGCTTGACGCCACAGTCCGGATTTTATATTTTTCTGGACATCGGAGCGGCGGGGCTGAATGATATGGAATTCGCGAACAGGCTATTGGAAGAGAGACAGACCGCGGTTACACCAGGGCGCAGTTTCGGGCAGGCATACAATACACACATTAGAATTGCGACATGCGGCAATCATGATGACGTGCTTAAGGGTGTCGGGCAAATTGTGTCACTTGTCGAGGAACTTGGATCGTGAGCAATCTTGGAGCAAACCACAATTTCTTTTCTTTAGGGCTGGTCGCCGTCGGCATCTGAGGGCAGATGGAGATTGAAAAGTGTCTAACGTAATTGATCTGCTGCTGGTAACTCCCCCGAGCAGGCTCGAGGTTTATCAAGAGCTCAGTAACGATTTCGCGGCGATCGAACCGCCCGTCTGGTCCGGTCTAATCGCGGAATGCGCCAGGAACAGGGGGTACAGCGTCCGAATTCTTGATGCGGAAGCGCAAAATCTGACCCATGAAGAGACCGCCAAAGCCATAGTGGAGGCAGGCGCAATTCTCACGGTGTTCGTGATCTATGGGCAACAACCATCTGCATCGACACAATGCATGCCCGGGGGCAGAAAGGTGTGTGCGATGGTGAATGCCATGTCTGACCTGCCTACGATCGTGATGGGTACGCATGCGTCTGCGCTCCCAGAGCGGACCCTGCGTGAAGAGCCCTATACGTATGTCTGTCAAGGAGAGGGACCGTACACCATCCTCGGCCTGCTCGAGTCGCTGAAATTCGGGAAAACCAAGATCGGCGAGGTTCCGGGGTTGTGGCATACCGACAGAGGATTGCGAACCTTCAGTCCGCCTGCGATTAACGTGAAAAACCTGGACGGCGAACTGCCAAGGCAGGCCTGGGATCTGCTCGATATGAGCAAATACCGAGCCCACAACTGGCATTGCTTCGGTGATCTCTCAAGCCGTGGCAACTACGCCTCGTTGCAGACCAGTCTGGGTTGCCCCTACCGGTGCACATTTTGCTGCATCAATGCACCTTTTGGAGGTTCCGGTATTCGTTACTGGAACTCGGCCAATATTATTGAGCAGATCGACGAGCTTGTAAGCAAGTACGGAATCAGGAACATAAAAGTTCCGGACGAAATGTTCGTCCTGAACAAGAGGCACGTGCTGGAGATCTGCGATGGGATCATCGAGCGGGGATACGATCTAAATATCTGGGCCTACGCTCGCATCGACACCGTGAAGGACGAATTCCTGGAGAAACTCAAGAAGGCGGGATTCAATTGGCTCGGTATCGGCATCGAATCCGGCAGCAAACACGTGCGGGATGGCGTCGAGAAGGGGAAGTTTGGTGAGCGTGAAATCGTTCAGACTGTGGCGAAGATCCGTGAGCATGGAATCAATGTTGCCGCCAATTATATCTTTGGCTTGCCAGATGACACGTTATCGTCAATGCGCGAGACATTGGACCTCGCGCTTTACTTGAACACGGAGTGGGCGAACTTTTACTGTGCCATGGCCTATCCTGGTTCGGCGCTTTACAAACTGGCCAAGGATCAGAAGTGGCGCACGCCCGACGAAGAAGGGGGCCCGGGCTGGTTAGGCTATTCTCAGCATGCATACGACAGCATGCCGCTTCCAACCGACGTACTGTCCTACATGGAAGTTCTGGATTTCAGAGACAATGCGTTTGATGAGTACTTTTGCCGACCAGCCTACCTCGACCTGATACGTACAAAATTCGGACAGAATGTGGTCGAGCACATCAAGCACATGACCTCGCACAAGATCAGAAGACGTCATCGTGATCTGGATAAGGCTCACGTAGTGCCATCGACGCAGGCTGGGTGAGTCAGCTTGTTAATTGGTCGGGCCATGCATTGCCCCTCCCGAGTGCACTCCTCGCAGTCTTGGTGGACGCTCGGTCGCGCCGAACCCGCCTCCTCCCGTTCAGAGCCACCGCGGATCCCGGGAGTTGGGCGAGCGGCTGGTAGAATTCCGAGCCGCGGCTTGAATTTGTAGGCTGTCGGTGAACAGGCTAAACACAGTGAGAGCGTAGAAATTGGGAAAACCCGTATGATCAATGTTGCTGATTATGTTATCAGGCATCTCGCAGATTCTGGTATCGACACCATGTTCGTGGTTTACGGTGCTGCAAACGGAGACCTCATTGACGCGTTCACTCGCGTTGAACACACGAGATACATTGCGGTGATGCATGAACAGGCGGGCGGATTTGCCGCTGAAGGCTATGCCAAGATTTCGGGAAGGCCCGGGGTTGCAATAGCGACCAGCGGCCCAGGGGGAATGAATCTGTTGACCGCGATGGGGAACTGCTTTTACGACTCGGTCCCCTGCATTTTCATTACCGGTCAAATCCACTCGCGGTTCTTGCGTCCGGATCCGTCGATTCGTCAGGTGGGATTTCAGGAAACGGACATAGTAGGGATGGCAACACCTGTCACCAAGTATGCAAAACTGATAAGCAGGGCGCAAGACATCAGATATGAGCTGGAACGTGCACTGTTCATCTGCAAGGACAAGCGTCCGGGTCCCGTCCTTCTGGATATCCCGCTCGATGTCCAGAAGCAGGAGATAGATGAAAGCGCGCTGTTTGGATTTGACGAAAGGTCTGCTTCGACGGTTTACGACATGGGCAGGGTGGACGAGCAAATTGAACGTTTCCTCGCCGACCTTCTCATTTCAGAGCGCCCGGTCCTTATGGTCGGGGGCGGTGTACGGATCGCGGGTGCGGTTGAAGAATTGAGAGAAGTGGGCCGCATGCTTCGAATCCCTTGCTTTCCCACGTGGAATGCTCTCGATATCGTCAGCTCGGATTACGAATATTATGGCGGGCGAATCGGGACCTACGGGGGGGCGGGCCGAAATTTCGGAATCCAAAATGCCGATCTCCTGCTTGCTGTCGGTAGCCGGATCTCCGGGCGCATCACGGGCGGCAATATTCATTCCTTCGCGCGCGCAGCGCGGAAATACGTCGTCGACGTGGATCAGGCGCTCTTGCAGAGAAAACTTCAACAGGTACCTTTCGATGAAAATATCTTCTGTGATGCTAGGATATTTCTTCGACAAATGCTGAGCAGATTGAGCGCGGAGGCCTCTGGAAAAAAGTTGCGCGACTTTTCAGCATGGACAGCAAAAGTCATGGAATGGAAGGCGAAATACGACCCCGTCAGAAAAGAATTCTTTGAGCAGCAAAAATACGTTCACCCTTATGCGTTCATGCGCACGTTGTCGGCGAGAATGGGGAAAGGCGACGTCCTGGTCGGCGATTGCGGCGGCAATATCGTAGTGAGTAACCATGCGTTTGAGACCCGGTATGGCCAGCGAAATATTACCAACAATGGCAATTCTCCAATGGGGTTCTCCTTCGCCGGCGCAATCGGGGCTTGGTTCGCGGCGCCCGATCGGAGAGTGGTATGCACCATTGGAGACGGCGGATTCAACATGAACATACAGGAGTTGCAAACCATTGTTAACTACGGCGTCAAGATCAAGACCTTCATTCTGAATAATCATATATATGGGATTACAAAGGCGTTTCAGGAGACGAATTTTCAAGGCCGTGCGGAGGCCTGCGGTCCAAAGGGTTACAACCCTCCTGATTTCATAAAGATTGCAAACGCGTACGGGGTCAAGACCGTTACCATAAACAGTCATGCCGAGATGGAAGCGAAGATCGAAGAAGTCTTTGAATATGACGGACCAGTCATCTGCGACGTGAATATTCATGAGCATCACACCTATGAACCTCGCATTTTCGGATGGAAGACTCCCATAGAGGACATGTATCCCTACCTGTCCAGGGATGAATTTCGCGCGAACATGATCATTGACCCCGTCGAGGATTGGCAAGACCCTTCCTATCCGGACGTTATGCGGGGACACTCTGCAGAGTAATTGACGTTCCCCGTCGGAGCATGGGACGGCGGCGAAGCGACCGACGGTTTCTTGAACTTGAGCGTCCAACTTGCAGGTGGCACTGCCCCCCGGGGGGCGCGAAAGGCCAGAATTGGACAATGCCCCGGCACATGGCAGAGATTGGCGAGTAACCTTTCAGGAAGAGGTTTTCGCAGCCTTTCCGTGGCTACGGGTCTTGAGACAAGAAATCCTTCTCCCGGATGGACGCAAAATCAGTGACTTTCACAGCGTCTGGATCCCGGATTGCTCAATTGTGTACGCCGTCACGAACGCAGCACGCGTGGTCGTGGAACGGCAGTACAGGCATGGGCCGCAATGCGTGAGTCTGATGCTTCCTGCCGGCGCGATCGAGGCTGACGAGAACCCGCTTGCGGCAGCCAAACGTGAGTTGCTTGAAGAAACGGGATACGCTGCAGCGCGGTGGGATAGCTTGGGCGCATTCTCCGTCAATGGCAACTATGGGTGCGGACGTGCTCATTTGTTTGTGGCGGGCGATGCGAAGCGAGTGCAGGATCCTTGCTCAGAAGATCTGGAGGAAACAGAGATTCTGGAAATGGGCCACGATGAATTGACGGAGGCGGTTTATTCAGGAGAAATCAAGGTACTTGCGGTAGCCGCGCTGATCTGCATGGTCAATCTTCGCCGGCGGCGCGAGGCCTCGGAAGGTTGATTTCTCGATGCCCGCCGGAATGCGCAATTAGAGACTAACCAGAATGCGCGCGTTCATTCTCTGTGGTGGCCTGGGCATGAGGCTGAGGCAGGTCGTTTCGTCCGTACCCAAGCCCATGGCCCTCGTGGTAGGGAGGCCATTTCTTGAATATCTGCTCGACTTCTGGATCACACAGGGTGTCAGTGATTTTGTCCTTGCGGTAGGATACAAGCACGAATCAATATGTCAGCATTTCGGGCAGTCGTACCGGGGAATCCCGGTTTCTTTCTCTGTAGAAGACGGTCCACTAGGTACAGGTGGCGCGTTTCTGTTGGCCCTACAGCGGTTTCCATCGAAAGATTCGATCCTTCTGCTCAACGGTGATACATATTTCGAAGTTTCGCTCATAGCCATGAAAGAAACAATGGAAGCCAAGTCTGCCGATGGAGTGATCGCGCTATTCGAGGGTCAGAAAAACGAGCGCTATGCAGGAGTCGCGCTTGATGAAGATGGGCGAATAGTGTCGCTGTCGAGCCAGCAATCCAAAGGCGTTCGCTATTTCAATGGCGGCGTGTATCTATTGGCGCCGGAGTTCTTCAACGATTCCTGGTGGCAGCGCGGAGGGACACTGTCCCTCGAAACGGAGTGGATCCCCAGGGCGCTACGCGCGGGGACGCGAATGTACGGATATCCGGGCAACGGACCTTTTATCGATATCGGTGTTCCCGACGACTACGCGCGGGCGCCGAGTGTAGTCAGGGCGCACTGAAGGCGGGGACGATTTACGACTTTGCGGCCTGGTATCCAGATATCTGTGCTTTAAGGAAGGGCCTTACACAATGCCAACTAGAATCCTCGTTACCGGTGGTGCAGGCTACATAGGCTCGATTCTCGTACCGGAACTGCTCAAGTCGGGATTTTCCGTGACCGTTCTCGACAACTTCATGTATGGCCAGAATAGCCTGGCACAGGTTTGTTATCACCCCAATTTCGAGGTTGTGCGGGGCGACATTCGCGCCGAGTCCGTAGTTCGTCCACTGCTTGCAAAGGCCGATGTGATCATACCGCTGGCGGCACTGGTTGGGGCCCCTTTGTGTGCGCGGGATCCCGTTGGAGCGACCACCACCAACCACGACGCGATCCTTATGATGCTCCGGCTCTTGGGCAGGTCGCAGTATGTGCTCATGCCCACGACGAACAGCGCGTATGGGTCGGGGGACAAGGACAAGTACTGTGACGAGACGTCGCCGCTTCGACCGATTTCACAGTATGCGATCGAGAAAGTCAAGGTTGAGCAGACGTTGATGGAAAATCCACACGCAATCAGCTATCGACTGGCGACGGTGTTCGGCATGTCGCCGCGACTGCGCATTGATCTGCTCGTCAACGACTTCACATATCGCGCGGTAACAGATCGATTCATCGTCCTGTTCGAGGGACATTTCAAGCGGAACTACATCCATGTTCGCGACGTGGCGCGCGCATTTCTCCATGCGCTTTCAAACTTGGACGTCATGTCCGGTCAAATCTACAACGTGGGACTTTCCGACGCGAATGTGTCCAAGAAGGAGCTGTGCGAGAAGATCCAGAAGTACGTACCAACTTTTGTGATTATGGAAGCGGAGTTGGCAAAAGACCCGGACCAACGCGACTACATCGTGTCAAATGCGAAGATTGAGCATACCGGATTTAGACCGGAATTCTCGCTAGATGCGGGCATACAAGAGCTAGTAAAAGGGTATGCGATGATTCGGAACGGGCAGTATAGGAATGCGTGAGTCGGGTGCGGACAAAATTGGCCCGTCAATTCAGAGATAGAACTGGACTCTGATGAAGCCGTTGGTGGGTCTCATGTCTACGACACCAGAAGCGATCTCAAGTGCGGAAGTCGACCTTGGTTCGCGAAGCGTAGCAGCCTCCGATTCACCCGTCGTTCTCATTTCCATCATGACGGAGACTCGCGGCGGCCACTTTGTTCACTACCATATGATGGTGGGCCGTGTGACCCGCGCGCTGGGCTGGCGGCATGTGTGCGCTGTTGACGAAGCTTGCACGACGGACATACCGCAAGATTGGATGCGGTGCCTCAAGTATTCTCACGACCTGAAGACGCCCGGTGTCCAACCGATGATCAAGGAAAGGCGATTCCTGTCCCTGCTAAGGGAAACGTTTCATGCGTTGCGGCAATCGGTGGAACTCGGGCGATCAATCCGGAACCTCGTGTTGCAGGTCACGCAGCCTGGAGAGCGTGCAATCCTGTTTATGGAATGGTTCAACCCGTTTCATCTATTAGCGCTGTGGATCGGGATAATCGGGACACGCGTGAGCAGCGAACGACGAGTGCGGCCGGCGTGTTGGATCATGTTTCGGTACATATATGATTTGCCCAGGCTGCACATGCTTGCACATAAGATCGTATTGACGCTGATCGATCGCGTTATCGGGAGGGAGAATCTCAAAATACTTGCCGAATGGGAGCAAGCTGCATCCCAATACGCGACTTTCTTTCGTCGAAATGTCACGGTGGTACCCCTCTGGTTCCCCTGGGCTGGAAATGAAGTAGGAAATAGAAAGCGGGAGGGATCCGTCATTGTCTGTTGGTGGCCCGGGATACCGAGCCCAAGGAAGGGCTCGGCGACAATTCGGCTGGTGACGACGCTGGCGGACGAGAGGTCGGCTAGCGATTTACCCATCGAGTTGCATGCTGCGGAGTCGCTAGGCGCACAGAGCCCCGCCGATGGCGTAATGCTTGTTACGCATGAACCCCGGATGTCGACCGAAGCATACGTGGCACAGATGAATCGCACCGATATCGTATTGCTTCCATATGAGTCTGTGCCATACGCGACAATAACCTCCGGTATCTTCATGGAGGCTGTCATGTCAGAGCGCGTTCCCTTGGTGACTGCTAATACGACGATGGCCTCAGAGCTATTGCGCTACGGGCTAGGAAGGTATGTAGTGGATTGGACCGCGTCCACCTTCTGGCGCACTGTCCGAGAAGTGTTTGCCGATGAAGAACTTCGCACCAGGCTTGCTCATATGCGGCGCGACTACGCGAAGCGTTTCTCGGACGAGCGTACTGCAGAATGGATGCGTAAGTTGGTCGAGGGTTGTACATTCCGTTGAGCCTGCTGGCCGGATAGTCGAACCCATCTCGCCTGGAAAATGGATATTGAGATGCAAAGCGATGCGATAAAGGGGATGGCAAGAACACTCGCTGTAAAGCTTTTGCCGCCTATTTTGAAGGAAATGTTAAAGCAAACGCTAAGGCGATTTGAATCTGCACAATTATCGATAGCTCGGCGGGATATTGAAGCAGATAGCTACATTGCCTGGCTATGTCGAGTGGTCGGAGGGTGGCTGAGCGTTAATGACGGAAATATCGTGGCGTTCAGTTATGCGATCACCAGCATGCCTCGAAGCGGTGCCATTGTCGAAGTGGGGTCCTTCTTGGGGCTTTCGACGAACATCCTTGCTTATCTTGCTGATAAACATGGACGCGATAATCCCTTTTTCTCTGTTGATCCATGGGTATTTGAGGAGACGGAAAATCGTGTTGGCGGCTATTTCGACGCAAGTAAAGGAGAGTTTCGGGAGTACGTAAAGGAGGTGTTCAAAATGAACTCGTCCGTGTTCAGCGATCACCGTAAGCCTTACGCCTTTGAAGGGTTTTCCAGCAAGTTCTTTGAGTTATGGTGGGCGGAAGCAACGGTAACCGACGTGTTTGGGAGAGCGATAAAGTTGGGTGGGCCCATTAGTTTCGCGTACGTCGACGGCGCACACACCTACGAAGGGATAAGAGGGGATTTCCTAGCCGTGGACCGGTATCTGTTGCCCGGCGGCTTCATTCTATTTGATGACACCGGATACGGTTCACCTTTCCAATGCCGCAACCTCATGCCGGAAATTATGGCCAACCCCGCATACGAATGCATTTTAAAGAGACCGAACTATTTGTTTCGTAAGAAGGAGAGTGAGCAGCGGACTTAGTTTTGAGGGGGGATCGTAGGCCGCCTGTCTTGTTGCCTCCACCTCCATCAAGAGGCGAAACGCCGACACGCTCAGTCAACTTGCGCTACACTGGCATTCATGGCCGCCTACCTTGTTACGGCTTCGTCGTCGCAAGCTCGCTGGTAGATATAGGAACGCCAGAGCGATATCGTAAGGCCGATGAGGATTATCGCCAGTGATGTCCGGGGCTGCGGCAATTGCAGACTGCGACGGGACCCGATGCGCTGCACGTGCAGGTACGCCCGCTACGTGCAGCCAGCCTTCCTCAGGATGTGGATCGCCGCGCTCAGCAGGTCGGGAACGACATAGTTCGCTTCCGTATCACGCTTCTCGGTTGCGCCGTATCCGGTTTCCACAAGATACGTCGTCAAACCCAAGGCCTTGCCCGCCTCGACGTCGGAGTTCTTGTCCCCGATCATCACGGCTTCACTCGGCGCAATTCCCCGCCGGCGCATGGCCTCGACGAGAAGGCCGGGATTCGGTTTTCTGCAGGAGCACGCTCTCCTGTAGGCGGCGACGGTGGCCTCGGGGTGATGCGGGCAGACGTAGATTCCGCCAAGCCTTACGGCGTGGCGTTCGAGCTCGTTGAGCATGTGCTGATTCACCGCCGCGAGATCAGTCTCGGAGAATATTCCCTTGGCAATGCCTGCCTGATTGGTAACGACGATGATCTCTATCCCGGCGCCGGAGAGCAGTTGCAGTCCCTCGATCGTGCCGGGGATGAACTCGAAATCCACGATTCGATGCAGGTACTCTCTTTCGACGTTGATCGTCCCGTCCCGGTCCAGGAATGCTGCGCGGATTGCCATACTGGGTGTCGGGAGACTTGGTCCGGTTTGATTGAACAGATTTCGGGTTGGACAAGTTACGAGCTGCGCTCAGTGACTTTTCCAAGGTGCTGCGCGCTCGGCACGGTGGAAAACTGGACTCTTGTGCATTATGCTGTAGCCTTGAACCTTTGTGTGGCCGTTTACATGGCCAAGTGCACGGCATCCGGGTGAAACAGTTGAGTCCCTGGTGTGGCCGGGTACTCTGGTTGCGCGGGCAGCTCCACAATGAAGTTGAGGATGCCCCTTTCATTCTTTATGATTGCCAGATAGGCGATGGCTTGATCAATAATTCCTTCGAACTCGGGCCAAGTGAGCGGTAAATATCTATTCGATTTCCTGCGCCACGTTGTTCGCCACCCCTATTCAGTACTGCCAGGCGCGCCATGCGGTATCATCAATGCCGCCCGGCCATGGGTGGACCAGCAGCAACAACTCTGTCCCGCAGATATTCGTCGAGGTCCACCGGCTTGTTATTGGGAAATGGATCCACCGGTTTTGCGGTCCATGCCGGCGCCGAACTCCGTGGGGTCGGCACCCCAGGATCCTGCTCTACGCCTGTTTCCGGTCCCGGGAACGGCATTGTTTTTCTTCCGGAATGCGCGGGTTCTGGGTGCCGATGGGGTCGTGATATCTCCGGACAACCGAGTATTCGCCGAATTCACCTATGTCGACGAACCGGGCGGAATCGACAGCCATTCGGTGTTCCGTCGGCGGCGATTCCCTCGCTCCCGGCCTTTGCCCGGGTGGTATGCGACGCTTTGCTATCCCTCTTCTTCTGCGTATTACCACTGGATCGTCGAGTCCCTTCCAAGGCTGCGTCTGCTCGAGCCGCATCTGGCGGCGCTCGACGGCGTTTTCGTGCCGGGGTACATGGCATCTTCGATGCGCGAGTCGCTGTTGATGCTCGGGGTAAGGGAGTCCCAGCTCATACCCCTGGATATGTCCAGCCACTTTGCGCCACAGCATCTTCTTGTCCCGAAATATTGCGCTGGGCTGGATATCCCCGACTGGGTGCCTCGCTATCTCCGGGACAAGGTTTTTGCCGGGCGACCGCCATGTGTCCCCAATCGGCGAGTGTATGTCTCGCGCGCGGATACGGGAAGACGGCGCGTGACAAACGAGAAGGCGCTCGTGCCCATCCTGGAACGATGGGGTTTCGAGATCGTCCGTCCACGCGACTTGGGTTTCGCCGAGCAGGCCGAATTGTTCCGAGCTTGCCGCGTGGTCGTTGGCGCGACCGGGGCGGGTCTCGCCAACGCGATTTTTTGCCAACCTGGGGCGGCGCTCTTGACATTGCAGCCTTCCGCGGAGGTGGGACCGCACGTCTTCTATTCTCTAGCCGGTGCGGCTGGCCTGGAGTACTGGGATTTGGCGGGTCATCCAACCGAAAATGCGGGGGATTGCGCACCAGAGCATGCGGACTTCGAGGTCGATCCCGTCGCCCTGGAACAGACGATCGCCGCAATATTGCACGGATCGAAGGAACCGTTGCGGGAATGACAGAATCGCCTATGAGGGAATTTCACGGAGGCTGCGAATAGTGACTTATTTCTGCCACCCGCATGGGATATGCGAAAGTTCAGCGGTTGGGAATAACACCAGAATCTGGGCCTTTGCGCACGTTCTGCCTGGCGCCCGTATCGGTGAAGACTGCAATATCTGCGATCACGTGTTTATCGAAAATAAAGTCGTTCTTGGCAATCGCGTCACCGTTAAGTGCGGAGTGCAGCTTTGGGACGGGCTCATTATCGAAGATGATGTGTTCATTGGCCCCAATGCTACCTTTACCAATGATCCTTTCCCACCCAACAGGGGGCGCGATGAGGAGTTTCAGTTCCAGACTACACGCGTGTGCCGAAGGGCGTCCATCGGCGCAAATGCTACGATCTTGCCGGGCATTACTATTGGGCAGAACGCAATGATCAGCGCAGGAGCCGTTGTGACGCGCTCGGTTCCTCCCAATGCGATTGTGATCGGAAACCCCGCAAGAGTCGTCGGTTATGCAGGGTTAAAAGATTCGAAGAAGCGCCCAGTAGAGGAGATTAAGCTTGCTTTGCCGCATGTCGTCGAGGCGACATGCATCGAGGGTGTCACGTTTCACCATTTTCAGCCGGCCGCCGATCCGCGGGGCGACGTCATCGTCAGCGACTTCGAGCGGGATTTGCCATTCATCCCTAGACGTTACTTCTTGGTAATCAACGTTCCAAGTTCCGAAGTGCGCGGTGAATACGCACATCGCATTTGTCATCAGTTTCTTCTGTGCATAAAGGGATCTTGCAGTGTTGTGGCCGACGACGGTCAAGACTGCCAGGAGTTCCTCCTGCAAGACCCGCATACCGGGATGCATTTTCCTCCGATGACGTGGGGGGTACAATACAAATTCTCGGCTGACGCTGTACTCCTGGTGTTTGCTTCGCATACTGAGGACAACGCTGACTATATTCGCGATTACGAGCAGTTCCTTGCGGAATTGAATTCGCGCCAGTCCGGACATCCGCTCGCTTGACATGGCGAAGAGGCTCTTCACGACAGGCTGCAGGCAGAACATGTGCTCTGACGTGAAAATCCCACCGACCTGGAGCGGGCACAACATTGAAATGGCGGCCGACACCGGGAGTATCGGGGTACGGGCCAGAGGGGGCCAATTCTGCAGATTACTGGTGGCTTGCTGAATTGCTGAGGCGCGAGTCATGTCTCTCAGCAGATGTGAGTTCGTTTCTTTGCCCAGGGTCGCGGATCCGAGGGGCAACCTTTCCTTTGTCGAGGCGGGACGGCCCTTGCCCTTTGAGATTCGGAGGGCGTATTGGATCTACGATGTCCCTGGTGGGGAGATGCGAGGCGGGCATGCCTACCGCACGCTTTTTGAGATGTTCATCGCGCTTTCCGGAAGCTTTGATGTGGTGCTTGACGACGGCACGGAAAGAAAGACGGTGTCGTTGAATCGCTCGTATCGCGGGCTGGTGGTGCCCAATCTGGTTTGGCGGCGGCTTGAGAACTTCTCGACCAACGCGGTCTGCCTGATATTGGCCTCCCAACCCTACGATGCGGCGGATTACCTGCGGGACTACGGCCAGTTTCTCGCCGCGGCTGCAGCGAGAATAAAGAATGAGCAGAGTTGACGACTGCCACGTGATTGCCCTGCCAAGGATTACGGCGCGGCAGGGAAACATAACGCCGGTGGAGGCCGGCAGGGATATTCCTTTCCCTATTGCAAGAGTCTACTACCTCTATGATGTCCCGGGAGGGGAGTCGCGAGGAGGCCACGCACACAAGGAGTTGCAGCAGTTAATGGTGTGCGTGATGGGTGCCTTCGATGTGATCCTCGATGACGGGACTGCTCGGCGCACCGTGCGGCTTGACCGGGCGTACCACGGTCTGATCATTCGCCCGATGATCTGGCGCGAACTGGAGAATTTTTCGTCCGGCGGAATCTGCCTGGTGCTCGCTTCGCATACTTATAGTGAGAACGACTATATTCGGGACTACGCGGATTTTCTTAAAGCCGTTTCAGACTGAGTTGCAGTGGCGATACAAGGTCTATTCATGTGAGGGGTCGGTCTAACCATGGGTTTATCAATTCCATTGACTGACCTGAAAATCCAGCATAACGAGATCGCGGAAGATGTTGCGGCCGGCTGGGCCGAGGTGGTTGAGACGACATCGTTCGTCTCAGGCAGGCATGTCGCCGAGTTTGAGAGGGCGTTTGCAGCATTCCAGGCTGTCGCACATTGCATAGGAGTGGGCAACGGTACGGATGCCATCGAGCTTGCTGCACGCGCCGTTGGCATCGGGCCCGGAGACGAGGTCATCGTTCCGGCCAATACGTTCATCGCCACGGCGCTGGGAGTCGCTCGCACGGGAGCCAAACCCGTTCTGGTGGATTGCGACCCAAGCTATCATCTGATCGACGCCACGGACGTGGCGCGCAAGCTGGGGCCGCGCACACGGGCAGTCTTCGGCGTGCACCTCTTCGGACAGATTGCGCCAATGGAGGCGGTGAGCGAGGTCATCCGCGGCAAGGACATCCTGATGCTCGAGGATGCCGCACAGTGCCATGGCGCGAAACGAAACGGCCTATCCGCGGGCAATTTCGGCGCGCTCACCGCGACAAGCTTCTACCCGGGGAAGAACCTCGGTGCCTATGGAGACGCAGGGGCCGTGCTGACCAATTCGCCAGGTCTGGCCCAAAGGGTCGTGGCGCTTCGCAACTACGGCAGCGAGGTCAAGTATCACCATCCTGAAGTCGGCTTCAATTCGCGTCTCGATTCGTTGCAGGCGGTCGTTCTGATCGCGAAGCTCAAGCGCCTGGCAGCGTGGAACGAGTTCCGGCGGCAGGCTGCCAGCCGCTATCATGAGTTGCTAAGCGGCCTGGACAGCGTGACTTGTCCACGCGTTCTCGCGGGCAATGAACATGTCTGGCACTTGTACGTGGTGCGGGTTCCGTGCCGGGACGAAGTGCTGAAGAAGCTCAATGCAGCAGGTATCGGAGCCGGCGTCCATTATCCGGTGCCCATTCATTTGCAGGGTGCGTTCAAGCACCTCGGACATCGGCGCGGCGACTTCCCGGTCGCGGAGCAGGCCGCAAATGAAATCCTGTCGCTGCCGCTCTATCCGGGAATCAAGCCGGAGCAGCAGGAGCGCGTCGTCGGCGAACTCGAGAAAGCTCTCAATACCTGGAGAAGACCCTAGGATTCGCCGAGAAAGATGACATGCTCTTCACCGACTGGAAGGTCCTTCTCGGAATGCTCATTCTTTGGGCGATCTATTACTTGCCGGTCGCAAGGAAACATCAGGTCAACCTGCTGATCTTCGCCAGCCTTGCGATATATGCCTACGAGGCCCCGACGGTACTTTCGCTGCTGCTTTTGTCCGCAGCGCTGAACTCGGTCGCGAGCTTCCTGGTATTCCGCGCTTCGTCCCGGCGCATCCGCTCAGCGTGCGCCGCGACGGGGGTGGCGCTGAATCTTCTGATCCTCGGATTCTTCAAGTACAACCGGCTGCTGTACGATCTGGTCGGTTACGAGCTGACTGGCGGAGGCGATGCGCTCCGCACGGTATTGATGCTGCCGCTGCCTATCGGCATCTCGTTCTACACATTCCACGGAATCAGTCTCCTTGTCGACACGCTTCGGGCGGGCACCCCGTGGCTCGACCAAAAAGGCACGCCTGGGTCCCCGCTGGCCCGCCGGTTTTCCACGCACCTGAGGGATACATTCCTTTACTTGTGCTTCTTTCCTCAGCTTGTGTCCGGCCCGATCACCAAGGCCAATTACTTCTATCCGCAAATAGGCGCGAAGTCGTATCGCGACATCGAGTGGGCAAAGGCATTCGATGCGCTTATTACCGGGTACTTTCTGAAGCTTGTTGTCGCAAACAACCTCGCCAACCATACTTTTTCTATTACGTATCCGTACTTTCTGGGTTTCCAGAAGAACGATCTTCTGCTTCTGCTGGTCGGGTACTCGATGCAGATTTTCGCCGATTTTGCAGGGTACTCCCTCATTGCGATCGGGCTTGCCGCGCTGCTTGGCTACAGACTTCCTGACAACTTCAATTTCCCATACATCTCGCGGAGCTTCGCCGAGTTCTGGACTCGGTGGCATATGAGTCTATCGTCGTGGCTCAAGGAGTACCTGTATCTCCCCCTTGGCGGAAACCGCCTGGGTCGATCCAGGACCTACGCCAACCTGATCATTGTGATGGTCCTCGGCGGACTGTGGCACGGCGCGGGATTGTCCTACGCCGTATGGGGCGCATGGCACGGCCTTGCGCTGGCAGTGGAACGTCCGTTCCTCAAATCCCGATTTAGTGTTCTTAATGGCAGCTTGCCGTCCCTGGTCAGGGGATCGATTGTCTTTTCCGTGGTTACGCTGGGCTGGCTCCTTTTCAAGCTTCCAGATTTTAGGCACGTTATCGCTTACCTGCAGGCCATCCATGACTCCCCGTGGCACCCGGGAATTTCGAATACCGGCAGGGCCGTTCTCCTACTTTCTTTGCCGGTCGTTCTTTATCACGTCGTCCACATTGCGCGGCAGTCGGCCTGGTCGGCCGCCAAACTGCGTGAACCAGCGTATGGCGCGATGCTGTTCCTGATTGCGCTGAACGCTGGGCCAAACACGCCATTCATTTATTTCCAGTTCTAGCGCGCGGACAATGAGACGATTCCATTGGATGGTGTACGCTGTCCTGCTGTTTGCAGCGTACGCAGCCCTCATCCCCAGGGCGGATTCGGTCATCCCGGATGGGATCCTGACGATATTTCAGTCCCATCGCGTCATCGGGGAGGACTACCTGCTTCGGACAGATCGCCCTGAAGTTGTATTGGTCGGCAGCTCACTTTCGGCAGTGCTCCCCCAGATCGCTCTACGCCCCGTGTACAACCTGGCGATGTCGGGCGGCAGCAGCCTGACCGGCATACGGCTGCTCGGTGCGGTGGAACGCGCGCCGCGCCTGGTTATCATCGAATCGAACGTGCTGATACGACCCGCCGATGAGGAGCTGCTCTCCGAACTCCTCAACCCGATCTCGCTTTGGATCAAGCGAATGTGCCAAGCGTGTCGGACGAGGAACCAACCGACGACCGTTGCGCTCAGCTACGTCAGCAAGCTGAGGCTCAAGCCCTTGAGCGACGAGGAGCAGGACCGCTTGAATATGACAGCCAGGCCAAGTCCGGACATGGTGCGCCGAATGTCTGCCGTTCAACTCGAGGGTTCCAGAGTTGCGGCCGATCAGGCCGCAATGAAGAATGTACTGGACAATCTGTCGTCCCTGATTGGTGAGCTGGAGCGAAGGGGAATTCGCGTCATGTTCGTGGAATTGCCAATGGATTCAGAGCTGATCAGTACGCCGTACTATCAGTCGGTGCTGAGCGCAGCGAAGGCACGGTTTCCAGCTGTGAGGTACGAATGGCTTACATTCACGGACGGAACTTACCAAACCAGGGACGGGGCCCACCTGATTTACCCGGAAGCGAGAGCGGTTGCCAAGAGAATCGCAGATGCCGCAGTGGGGCAGCTGCGGTGAGCTACGCGTCAACCCGAATTGGAATAGATTTATAGTGTTGGCTTCGCTGTCGAAAGAAAGGAAGGAAGTTGATCTCTGCGCCAGTTGCACTCTTTGCGTATAAGCGACCGGACCATCTGCGGAGAACCGCGACTGCGCTCCGAGCCAATCCGGAGGTCTCGCGGACTGTACTTTACGTCTTCTCGGATGCACCAAAGGCGTATGAAGATCGGCCGGGTGTCGAGGCCGTGCGAAAATTGATTGACGAGATCGACGGTTTTGCCGATGTGAAGATCATCGCGCGAGACGCGAACCTGGGGCTTGCGCGATCCATCATCGAGGGGGTCGGGCAGGTAATCGAGGGGCACGGCCGGGTCATCGTGGTCGAGGACGATCTGGTGGTCTCCCCGTTCTTCCTGCGTTACATGAACGAGGCGCTCGACCTCTATGCCGGCGACGAGCGGGTCGCGAGCGTGCACGGATATGTCTACCCGGTACAGGGCGAGCTGCCGGAGACTTTCTTCCTCCGAGGCGCGGATTGCTGGGGCTGGGGAACCTGGGCTCGGGCCTGGCGACTTTTCGAGCCGGACGGCGCCAAGCTGTTGGGCGAACTGCGTCGTCTCAGGCTGACACGAGAGTTCGATTGCCATGGCGCCCATCCCTATACCAGGATGCTCGAGGATCAGATTGCAGGCAATAACGATTCCTGGGCAATTCGTTGGCATGCGTCGGCTTTTCTGGCGGATCGTTTGACACTCTACCCGGGCCGCAGTCTCGTGCAGAATATTGGAAATGACGCTAGCGGTACGCACAGCACCAGAACCGACTGCTACCTTGGAAGACTCTCGGATACCAAAATCAATGTCTCGCGCCTGCCATTGGAGGAAAATATCGAAGCGCGCACCTGCTTTGTCCGGTTCTTCCGCGCCCAGCAAGGGGGAGTTATGAGCCGTTTGAGCAACCGTATTCGTCGCTTCATGCGATATTGAAAGATGCGTGATCTCGTCCGGCGTGTCATCAGAGAGATACTTCCTCCCATCGTGCTGCGTGCGGTGCGGTCGACGCCCCGCACGGCGATCGAGTTCTCCGGGAATTATCCTCGGTGGGCGGACGCACGCGCAGCTTCGACGGGGTACGATACCGATACAATTCTGGCGCGAGTCGAGGCAGCAACGTCAAGGGTAGCGTCGGGCGAGGCTGCCTGCGAACGCGATTCCTTGACATTCGACACGATCGAGTATTCGTTTCCTGTCTTGACGGGCTTGCTCCGCGCAGGGATCGAAAATGCCGGTGACCTTACCGTGCTCGATTTTGGCGGTTCGCTGGGTAGCTCGTTTCGTCAATGTCAAGGGTATCTTTCAGTTCTACACAGGCTGGAGTGGCGTATTGTCGAGCAGGAACACTTCGTTCGTCGCGGACGCGAGCGCTTTGAAACCGATCAATTGCGGTTCTATTCCTCGATTCAGGCAGCGATCGCGACAGGCGCTCCGGACGTTGTGCTCATCTCAAGTGCTTTACAGTACTTAGAAGACCCGTATGAAACGCTGAAGCAACTGTGTGACACCGGAAGCCACTATTTGATCATCGATCGGACTCCGTTTGCCGATATCTCCAGTGACCAATTGGTGGTTCAGCATGTGCCTGAGAGCATCTATCCGGCGAGCTATCCGTGCTGGATTTTCTCACGTGAACGATTGGCTGGAGCTTTGGACGCCGCATGGGAGACGCTTGCCGATTTCAAATCAGACGATGGCATTGCGATGGCCGCAGGAACGCGTTTTGAGTTTGGCGGCATGATTATGCGGAGGGTAGATTGATCGGCGGTTTCAGACGATTTCTGCACCGACAGCAATTTTCCCCGGGTTTCGCGGGCATTTGGCTAAACCCGTTTTTCTTGGCACGTAAAGGACTTTGGCGTGCCATTGGTGCTCTGGCGCCACATCTGCGCGGCGCATTATTGGATATTGGTTGTGGCGGGAAGCCATACCAAGCGCTTTTCAAGGTGCAAACTTACACTGGGCTTGAAATTGATTCTCCTCAGGCCCGAGCGCGCAAGGTGGCGGATCGTTTCTACGATGGCGGCGAGTTTCCGTTCGAGAGTCGGAGTTTCGATAGCGCTTTCTGCAGCCAAGTGCTCGAGCATGTATTTGACCCAGATCGATTTATTGCGGAGATCGTGCGCGTCCTGAAGCCTGGGGGCACGCTGCTTCTCACAGTGCCGTTCGTCTGGGATGAGCACGAACAGCCCTGGGATTACGCTCGGTATTCTTCCTTTGGCCTAAAGGCTCTACTTGAACGGCATGGTTTGCGCCTGGTGGAGCAACACAAGCTTTCCGCTGATGTGGGCGTTCTCTTTCAGTTGATCAACGCATATTTATACAAGATCACTATCACACGATTCCCGGCGCTAAATCTATTAGTGTGTGCATTGCTGATGGCCCCTGTCACGCTGCTTGGATTGGGATTGAGTCGGCTATTACCGGCAAACCCGGATCTTTATCTCGACCAGGTGGTACTTGCAGATAAGTCATGACCTATCTCAGGACATTTGAGTCTGCCAGAATCCTCATCACAGGTGGGTTGGGGTTTATCGGCTCGAACCTGGCGCGACGCTTGGTGGAGCTTGGCGCCCAGGTAACACTGGTCGACAGCCTGATCCCGCAATACGGCGGAAACCCTTTTAACATCCACGACATACGGGATCGCGTAACGGTGAACATCTGCGACGTGCGCGATCCGCATGCGATGTCGCATCTGGTGCAAGGTCATGCACTGCTGTTCAACCTGGCCGGGCAGACCAGTCACATCGACTCGATGAACGATCCGAGGACGGATCTGGACATCAATGCGGCGGCGCAGTTGTCGATCCTGGAGGCGTGCCGGCAACGCAATCCGGCGATCAAGCTCGTTTTTGCCAGCACCCGGCAACTCTACGGCAAGCCGGACTATCTTCCGGTCGATGAAGACCATCCCATCCGGCCGGTCGACGTGAACGGCATCAACAAGCTGGCGGGGGAGTGGTACCACCTGCTGTACAACAACGTCTACGGCATTCGCGCGTGTGCGCTTCGCCTCACGAATACCTACGGTCCCGGAATGCGGGTCAAGGATGCGCGTCAGACCTTCCTCGGGATCTGGGTGCGGCGCCTGATCGAGGGCAAGCCGCTCCTCGTCTTCGGCGACGGGGAACAGTTGCGCGACTTCAATCATGTCGACGATTGCGTGGAGGCGCTGCTGCTGGCTGCGGCGAGCGATGCTTCGAACGGCAAGGTGTTCAACCTCGGCAGCCGTGAGGTCATCGGGTTGAAGGACCTGGCGGCCATGCTCACCCGCCTTGGTCATGGGGGCAGTTACGAACTGGTTCCATTCCCGGATGAGCGCAAGGTGATCGATATCGGCGACTACTACAGCGACTTTACCCGGATCCCCCAGGCGCTGGGCTGGGTGCCGAAGATCGCGCTGCAGGAGGGCCTGGAGCGCACGGTCGAGTATTATCTCAAGCACCAACGGCACTACTGGGAACCGGAAGCATGATCCTGATGAACGATTTCAGGGCCGAGCCGGCGGCCCTGCGCGAGGCCGAGCTGGCGGCGGTTTCCCGGGTCCTTGAGTCCGGGTGGTATGTGCTTGGCCCCGAAGTGGAGGCATTCGAGCGCAAGTGGGCGTCGGTGTGCGGAACCGCGCACGCCGTGGGCACGGGCAACGGCATGGACGCCATCGAAATCGGCTTGCGGGCGCTGGGAATCGGTGCCGGCGACGAGGTGATCACGACCCCAATGACGGCGTTTGCCACGGTATTGGCGATTCTGCGCGCGGGGGCCACGCCGGTGCTGGCGGATATCGACGCGGGTACCGCACTCTTGAGCCTGGAGAGTGCTCAACGTTGCCTGACCGCGAAAACAAGGGCGGTTCTGCTGGTGCATCTCTACGGGCAGATACGCGACATGGATCGCTGGTTCGCATGGACGCAGTCAACCGGCATTGCCCTGCTCGAAGACTGTGCACAGGCGCATAGGGCGTCCTGGGACGGCAGGGCCGCAGGGGCTTTTGGAGCATTCGGTGCGTACAGCTTCTATCCCACCAAGAATCTTGGCGCCATCGGCGATGGCGGCGCACTGGTCACGTCGGATGAGGCATTGGCGGCGCGCGCCCGCGTGCTCAGGAACTATGGACAGAGCCGGCGTTACCATCACTCCGACCTGGGCATGAACAGTCGATTGGACGAATTGCAGGCCGCCCTCCTCAAGGTGCGCCTGGAATGGCTTGAAGAATTCACCGCGTCCCGGCGCCGAATCGCCGCATCGTACCGGCGCGGGATATCCAATCGTCGAGTCCGGCTATTGGATGGCCCGGTGTCCCAGGAAAATCATGTCTATCACCTTTTTGTTGTAACCACCGAAGAACGCGATCGGCTCGCCGATCATTTGGCGGGGAGACAGGTGCAGAGCCTGATCCATTATCCCGTGCCGGTTCACCGTCAGCGCCCCTGCGAAGGCGTCCGCCGCGATCCGGAAGGGCTCGATAACGCCGAGCGCCATGCCGACACCTGCGTTTCGATCCCGTGCCATCCGAAAATGACCGACGAGGACGTGCGGAACGTGATCGAGGCGGTCAATGCCTACACCTGACCGCGTCGAGCACTTCGTCACCCTGTTCGACAGCACTTTCCTGCCGATGGCGCTGTGCCTGCATGACTCTCTCATGCGGCAGACGACGATGTTTCATCTATGGGTAGTGTGTGTCGATGAACGTGTCGAGGTTGAACTTGTCCGGCTGAATCTGCCCAATGTTTCCCTGATCGCCCTGGCGGAGGTCGAGACCGAGGACTTGCGGAGGGTGAAGCCGGAGCGTTCCAGGGGCGAGTACTGTTGGACGGTGACGCCGTTTGCGCCTGGATTCGTCTTCGCCCGGGATCCGCTGATCGAGCGCGTCACCTACCTCGACGCGGATCTGTACTTCTTTGATCGGCCGCAGAAGCTCCTGCAGGAGCTCGAAGAAAGCGCCAAGCACGTCCTCATCACCGATCACGCCTACGATCCCGAATATGATTACTCGGCGACAAGCGGTCGATACTGTGTTCAGTTCATGACGTTTCGCAACACGCCTCAGGCCAGGGAGATCCTGCAGTGGTGGCAAGACCGGTGCATCGAGTGGTGCTACGACCGCAACGAACCGGGCAGGTTCGGGGACCAGAAATACCTGGATGACTGGCCCGAACGTTTCGGCGATTCGGTGCACGTTCTGGCGCAGGTCGAGAAGACGCTCGCGCCGTGGAATGTGCGGTATTTCGAAAGGCGAGACGGTTCACTGTCCGCGGGTTTCTTCCACTTTCATGGATTCAGAATCGTAACCCGGCGCGTTGCCTTGTTGTTTCATCACTTTCGCATCGAGAGGCGCGGGCTGCGGCTGTATGACGAGTACGTGAAGTGCATGCGGGGTGCGTTGAAGCGATTGGCGGCCGCAGGCATCACGCCGCCCAGTCGTTCGATGCCGCCTGCGCTGCGCGGGTATCGGGACATACTGCACCAATGGCTGGCCAGACGTGCCGCTTTTCGGATACTCTGACTCCATGTTCCGAAGCGCCTTGTGGGCGGTTGCCCGGCTTCCGCCGTCCGCGTCGATGGAGAGTCCCGGGCGCATTCCGGCCATGCGGAATTCGCCCGCCGCTGCATCGCAGCGCAAATGCAGCGAGGAGCCTGCAATTTGGCACAGGTGGTGATGCTGATTCGACGCACCTTCGCGGCCGTAAAGCGCTTCCTGCCGGGATTTCTGGCGGTGCGCGCTCGGGCACTCGCAACCGCGGTATTGACCCCCATGCTGTTCAGCTATGAAACGGGCCATTTTCGCAGCTCGCTCCTGTCCATGGCGGTCGATAGACGCGGCAATCCGATACCCTGGTACGCATATCCGGCCATTGACCACCTCGAGAGCTTGGATTTTTCGGATTGCTCGGTTCTGGAAATCGGGGCAGGACAGTCGACGTTGTGGTGGGCTGCGAGATCACGCGAGGTGCTGTCGTTAGAGGCCGATCAATCGTGGTTCGAGCGATTGCAAGGCCGGATGCCCTCGAATGCGATTCTGCGGCAGGTCTCGATCGACTTATCCGTCTTGCCCCCCGAACTGTCGGGACGGGAGTTTGATATCGTGGTCGTGGACGGTTGCGATCGATTTGTGGCCAGTGGGCTCGCGGTTCGCGTCTTGAAGCCCGGCGGCGCGGTAATAGTGGATAACGCAGAAGGCTACTGGGGTCCGGAAGGGACCTATCCGATCATGGATCTGTTCCGGAGCGAAGGATTTCAGCGGGTCGATTTCTATGGCTATTCGCCGGGAGTCATCGGCCGGCAATGCACCTCGATATTCTTCCGTCCGGACAGTTTCATGTTCGGAGGGCGACACAATCCACGGAGGCTGGCCGGCTGAGACAGGCACCTGATGGAACAGCTGCGCCCGGGATACTCCGCTCCGCGGCGTGTCCTTGTGGAAGTCGAGGAAGCTGCAACCAGCGTGTTGTCACGGGAAACCCATTGAATGACCCAGTCAATTGTGACCAGCCCACTTTTCAGCATTGTCGTTCCCTCCTATAACCAGGCACGGTTCCTGGATGAGACTCTGTCGTCTCTTCTTGGACAGGAGGATGCAGACATCGAAGTCCTGGTGGTCGACGGCGGCAGTACCGACGGCTCGGTCGACATCATTCGCCGCTATGCCGACCGGCTCGCCTGGTGGGTGAGCGAGCCGGACCGGGGACAGAGCCACGCGTTGAACAAGGGGTTTCAACGCGCGTCAGGAGAGTGGCTGGGATGGTTGAATTCCGATGACTTTCTTCTCCCAGGCGCGTTGCAAATCCTGCGCACCCAACTGGGGCGCAACCCCGCGTGTAGATGGTGGATCGGGGAAGGATGGTTTGTCGACGCCGACGGGCGTCGATTGCGGCGGTATTCAGCACCGCTCGGGCTCGAGCGGCCCGAGCAGCTCAGCGATTGGCGCGAGCATTGGCTCTCGCAGCCAGCCAGCATTTTTCGGCGATCCTTGTGGTTGGAAGTCGGGGGTGCCGTGCGGGAAGATCTGCATTACGCGATGGATCTGGATCTCTGGCTTCGTTTCCTGAAGCGTGCCGCGCCCACTTGTTTCGCCGGCGATTTCGCCGGTTACCGCGTTCACACCGGAAGCAAGACCCAGCGGCTCGCAGTGACCGGAGAAATGGAGATCGTGCGCGTGTTGGCGGAGCACCTGGGGCTCGACGCCGCACTGGATCGCGTTCGCCTTATTGCTGAAGAGCGTGAAGGCTTCCGGGAACGATTTGAACGTCTCGACCAGGCGCTCAAACCTATTATGTCGATACGCGCTCTGGCTCGCGGGATGTTGAAGAAGGTTTTCCGCTAGGGCACTTGTCCAATCCCGACGGCTCGTGCGAATGGCGAAGGATATCGCGATGGAGTGGCTTTGTATGACGCTCGGGCACAGGGCGATCTTTGTTCCCCTGCGCAAGGCGTACTCGGCGCGTCGGAGGTTGACTCGGAATCTGGGGCGATTGACGAGCTGGTATGGAGGGCGGCGTGTGCTGGGGGAGGCGGCGGGTAACGGGCGGCTGCGCAGCGCACTCTCGAGCGGCCGCCCGTTCATGGCGGGGCGACTGGGGTCTGCCGAGCTTGATGCCATGTGCATTGGCTTTGGCATGGAACAGCGACGCAAAGCGAATGGCTGGTGGCAGCGGTACCTGTGCGATGTTCGCGGGGAGCAGAGCTCCTGGCTCGAAGCGAATCGCTTTCAGCTATGCAACAACGCCGGCTTTTTCCCGCCGACCGAGGAAAACTTGGAGCGTTTCGTTTCCCTCATGCGGGCGGACCTTGCCGCCGCGGACCTCATGGGAGTGTGGTTCTACTTGGGGGAGGCCGAGACTCTCGGCAAGTACGCCCCGCAGGCTTCGCTCACCTCGCCTCTCGCGCTTGAGCCCTATTATTTCGAGGAGCCCTGGAGTCAGGCGCTTGAAGGTCGACGCGTGCTTGTCGTGCATCCGTTCGCGGAATCCATCCGCCGGCAGTACCTGCGGCGAGCCAAGCTGTTTCCCAACCCGCGCGTGCTTCCCGATTTCGAGCTGGCAACGATTCCGGCGGTGCAAAGCATTGCGGGAAACCCATGTGGTTTTGCGAGCTGGTTCGAAGCCCTCGACGCCATGTGCGACAAGATCGCCTCGACCCGATTCGACGTCGCCATCATCGGAGCCGGAGCGTACGGGCTGCCCTTGGCGGCGTTCTGCAAGCGGCTTGGAAGGCAGGCAATCCATCTGGGCGGCCCGACCCAGATCCTTTTCGGAATCAGGGGTCGCCGGTGGGATACGCGGCCGGAGGTGGCCTCCCTCTACAACGAATTCTGGATCAGGCCATCGGCCGCCGAGACCCCAGCGGGGCATCTCGGAGTGGAAGAGGGAACTTATTGGTAATATTGCCCAGGGCGCGGACCGCCGTCGGGCCTTGGCGCGGTTCGGCGGCACGGTGTTTGTTCTCCATCGCGCGACCAGGGCATGCGTCACTTTCAGGCGGGTGAATGACGAGTCGAAGCGAATTGCCCTTACGGCAATCTACGGGCTGAGCACAGATGAACGGTGACTGGTCGTCTCGCGCGCTGGCTTACCTGCGCAAGGGGATATCGATGCTTCGCGGCAGGTGGGCTTTGCGGCAACCGGGCCTGGTTGTCTGGAGCGCTCTGCCGGTTCTCGGGCCGAGGTGTCTGGTCACAGTCGAACGCGGAGCGAAGCTCGTATTCGAGGGTCGTTTTGCCGCTGATCGGGACGTCGAGATTGTTGTGTACAAGGGCGGAGAGCTAAGGTTCGGGGAAGATGTCTATGTCGGGCACGGATCCACGATCGTATGCGCGCGTTCGATCGAAGTCGGGAAGGGTACCTTGATAGCGGACCTGGTCACGATTCGCGACACGAATCATCGGCGCGTAGCCGACGTTCCTGTCGGCAGAAGCGGCGTTGATTCGAAGCCGATACGCGTCGGCGAGAACTGCTGGCTTGGATCGAAGGTGACTGTCGTCGCGGGAGCATCGATCGGCAACGACGTGACCGTGGGGGCCAATGCGGTCCTTGCCGGGCAGTTCGGCGACCGCTGTACCTTGGGCGGGGTTCCGGCGAGGGTGCTGAGCAACCCGCCGGCGGATGAGCGTGGTGCTGCTTAGCGTCGTCTTGTGCGCGCATAATCCGCGCGTGCCGGTTCTGCGCCGGGTCATCCGCGCCCTTGCGGCGCAGACGCTCCCAAAGGAATCGTGGGAGCTGGTCGTCGTGGACAACCGATCCTCCCCGCCGGTCGCGGAACTGATGGATCGCGCTGAATGGGGGGCAATGCGGGTCAGGTTCGTCGGGGAACCGCGGCTCGGACTGACTCGCGCAAGGCTTGCCGGGTTTCATGCCTCCGACGCCGAAGTCCTCGTGTTGATCGATGACGATACCCTGCCTGACCCCGATTACCTGGAACGAGCGCTCGGTCTGATGACGTCGCACCCGGAAATCGGGGCAGCGGGGGGCCGCATCGAAGGAGAGTTCGAGTCGCCACCGCCGCGGTGGGCTGCAGGCTACCTGGACTGTCTCGCGATCCGCGACTTCGGCGACCGTCCGATACGCGCGCTGATCTACAATGAATGCGGACCCTGGGAGCCCTGCGGCGCTGGAATGGTGCTGCGGCGATCCGTGGCACGGACCTATTCGGAAGCGGCTGAAAGGGGCGATCGGATCGGCCTGGATCGTGTGGGTGGCACATTGTCGAGCTGCGGCGACACGGACCTTGCACGCACGTCATCGGACCTGGGGCTCTTCCTTGCTTACGAGCCATCTCTAAATCTGAAGCATGTCATTCCCGGGACGCGGTTGCGGCTGAGTTACCTGCTGCGCTTGACCTACAGCATTCAGCGGGACGGATGGTTTCTTTTCAGGCTGCGCGGCCGCCGCTGCCGATTGTCCCCGGGTCGCGCCTTGATCCTTGCCATGCTCGCTCCGATCAGAATGGTCGTACTGCCGCCGCAACGATGGCTGCTGCGGGTCGTCGCCACGTGGGGCCAGATTCGAGGGCGGTCTGTCAGGACCGGCGGAGAAACCGATGTCTGACGGCGGCCTGCCACGCATCAGCCTGGTGACGCCGTCCTTCAATCAAGGACGTTTCCTGGAGGCGACGCTGCGCTCCGTGCTGGAGCAGAATTATCCGAACCTGGAATACATCGTGGTCGATGGCGGCAGCACCGATGATTCGGTTGCGATTCTGGGACGATATTCCGACCGGCTGACCTGGTGGGTCAGCGAGCAGGACGGGGGCCAGACGGACGCTATCCGCAAGGGTTTTTCGCGCGCAACGGGTGAGATCCTGAACTGGCTCAATTCTGACGATTTGCTCCGTTCGGGTGCGCTGCGTGCAGTGGCGGAAGCGTATTCTGCAACGGGCGCGGAGATGATCGTCGGGCGCGACGACATGTTTCGGACCGATCCCGATGTGCCGGTGGCACGATTCGTTCCGAGCGGCTACGCGTTTCCGGATTGCCTTCGCTTCTGGGACGGCAGCTTTCGATACCATCAGCCGCCGACTTTCTTTACGCGCGGCCTTTACCGGCGGGCAGGCGGGCTCGATGCGTCTCTTCGCTATGCGATGGACTACGATCTGTATTGCCGGATGCTGGCGCTGCCAGAGACGCGGGTGCATTACCTGGATGCGGTGCTAGCGGGATTCAGGATCCACTCCGGAGCCAAGACGAGCCGATTCAAGGAGGCCGTCTTGCGCGAGCTGCGCGAGGTGTCGCAGCGATATTGGCCGACCGAATGGAGGACGTCCGGTGTCCGGCGTCAAATGGACCGGTACTGCGCCGAGTGCGCCGTGTTCCAGATGGCGGAAGCACTGCGGGACAACTCGTGGGGGACTGCAGTCAGCGCTTTTGTCTCGTCGTGCGGGTACTCCATGCCTCATTCCCTCAATTTCATGGCAAGGCGCATCATGAAGACGCTCATTCGTGTGGCCTGACAATCCCCGTGATCGCGCATATCGCCGGTTTCCATGTGGCCGCCGGAATTGCGGCCGATTTCGTTGCTGACCCTATTGGCATAGTTTCCCGTTGAACCGGATTGGCATCGTCATCCCGACGTATCGACGCGAGCAAGTGCTCATGGATACGATCCTGCATCTCCTGGCGCTCGAACCGGCTGCGGCGGAGATCCTGGTCGTCGATCAGAGCGAGCGGCACGAGACGGCGACCGTAGCGCAACTGGAGACTCTCGCGGCAGGGGGTAAGATCAAGTGGATACGGCTGTTGCACCCCTCCATCACCCATGCCATGAACGTCGGGCTCCTGGAATGTAGGAGCGAGATCGTGCTGTTTCTGGACGATGATATCCTGCCCGGCGGGGACCTCCTGCGGGGGCACTTGGATGCGCACGCTCAAGGAAGCGTGAACATTGTCGCGGGCCAGATCTTGCAGCCGTGGGAGGAGGCATTGCCTGAGGACCTCGAACCGCAACCCTTCCGGTTCTGCTCCAGCCGGCGCGCTTCGGTAACGGAATTGATGGGCGGCAATTTCTCCGTCAGGAGGGATGTGGCGGTCCGGTTGGGCGGTTTTGACGAGAATTTCGTTCACGTTGCGTATCGCTTCGAGGCGGAATTCTGCGACCGGGCGAGAGCCGCCGGGGAATCGATACTGTTCGAGCCGCGTGCGAGCATCCGCCATCTCAAGGTGACTCACGGCGGCACGCGATCGTTCGGCCACCATCTCACGACCATCCGGCCGAGTCATGCCGTTGGAGCCTATTACTACCTGTTCCGCGCCCGCGACGTGAGAAGGCGGTGGCTGCAACTCCTGGCTCGACCACTTCGTGCCGTGCGCACCCGACACCACCTCGTTCGGCCGTGGTGGATTCCAGGCACGCTCATCTCGGAACTTGCGGGATTGTTCTGGGCGATCGGTCTTGCGTTGCGGGGGCCGCGTTTGTTGCGCAAGGATCCGCGAGATGAAACTCGATCATGATTGAACTGGCATTGCTGCTCATTGCCGTGGGGCTGTTCGCCTGCTTCGTGGATTTGCGGGTGGGATTGTACGCGACCGTTGCGGCGGGACTTCTCCAGGACCCGTTGCGCAAGCTCATACCGGGTGAACCCGTGTACGTCACCGCTCTGGTTGCCGTTTTTGCAGCAGTGGTATTTTTCGGAGGGCTCCTTCGGGGGCAGATTCAGGGTCTTGGCGCCCTGGCCGGGACGGACAATCGGCTGCGGGCTCCACTCGAAGTTTTTATATTCGTCATAGCGGCGCAGTCCATCGTGACGCTGGTAACTACCGGGAGCGGGATTCTTGCGGCAATCGGGTTGCTCATTTACCTGTCGCCTGTGGGCGGACTGTTTCTTGGCTACGCATTCGCGACCCGTCCGGAGCGCGTAGCCGGGCTGCTGTGGGTTTACGTTGCACTCGCGGCGCTGATGATGTCGGGGGTGTACTTCTCCGTGGCGGGGTTCGAATGGGAAATTCTCCGCCCCGTTGGCGATCCCCTTTTCGCCTATTTCCTGGAGACCGGCGTAGCGACTATCCTGCCGTCCGGGTTCTTCAGAGCGCCCGAGATTGCAGCGTGGCACGGCGCCGCGGGGGCGTTGCTCGCGCTCGTGCTCGGTGCATCTTCGCGACGGGGCAGGTCGATCGCTCTCGGCGGCGCCCTGTTCGTCTTTTTCGCCGTCGGGGTCTATCTCACGGGGCGCCGCAAGTTTCTGATCGAACTGGCCGTCTTCCTGCCGGTGTGCTGGTTGCTGTTGAAACACTTCCGCATCGGTGCCGCCCGACTCCTGCCGGGCATCGCGGTTGGTGCCGTATTCATGGTCTTTGTGGCGGGGTGGGGAATCTTCACGAATGATACGGTCGATACGTTGCGCGAAGCCCGCCAACGCAGCGAGGAGCCGATAGTCGTCCAGGCGGTCGAACGCGTGCTCGACGTGACGGTCTACTCGATTCCTGACACTCTGGACCGAAATGGGTTTTGGGGTGCCGGGGCCGGCGTTGGCAGCCAGGGCGCTCAGCATTTCGGCGGAGGGGACCTGATAGTCGGTTATGGCGGAGAGGGTGGGATTGGAAAGCTGATTACCGAACTCGGGGTTCCGGGGGCGTTGGTGTTCGTATGGCTTGCCGTAGCGCTCGCTCGTCGCACGTGGCGGACGCTTGTGATCGCGGCGCGGGGCAGCTTCCGAGCTGCGATCTTTTCGGTCGGGCTGGCGGCGTTTCTGTTGTCGAACGCGGCCGTGTTCGTCGGAGCGCACCAGGCATACGGCGACGTTACCGTGGTGCTGCTACTCGGCCTGTGCCTGGGATTCGTGCTCGCATCCGGCCGTTATGGCGGAGCCGAAGCCGTTTCCGGCGGCCTGCCGGGCGCCAACGGCGCGCGGGCGCAGAACTGGCGTACCGCGCCGTGAGAGGGCAGATCGCCGCGGCCGGCATCCGTACGTGCATGCCGGCGTGCGTCCTGGCATGAGCGCCGGACCGCGACGTTGGCGGGTTGCTCTCGCGGCGACCCATCCCATTCAGTACCAAGTTCCCTGGTTCCGCACCCTGGCCCGGCATCCGCGGATTGAACTCAGGGTGTTCTACGCATTGCTTCCCGACACCCGCCAGCAGGGCGTCGGTTTCGACATGCCCTTCACCTGGGACATCCCCATGTTCGACGGCTACGACTGGGAGGCTCTGGAGAACTCCGCAGCGCAACCGAATCTGGGCGGCTTCCTGGCAAGCTCCACCCCAGGCGTCGGCCGTGCGCTTGCAGCCTTCCGGCCGGATGTGGTGATCATCACCGGGTGGCATGCGCTTCCGCTCCTTCAGGCGCTCTGGGCCTGTATGCGCCTCGGTCTTCCCCGGATCCTGCGCGGCGAGTCAAACGCGATGCGGCTTCGTCCCTGGTGGGTACGCCTGATCCATCGCACCCTGTTCGGGTTTATCGACGGCTTCCTGGCCATCGGCAGGAGCAATCGGGCCCTTTACCTTGGCTATGGGGTTCCGCAGGAGCGCATTTTCGAAGGTGTCTATTTCGTAGACAACGAGCGGATTCGGGCCCAGTTCGAAGCAGCGCATGCCCGGCGCGATGACTTGCGGGCCAAGTGGGGAATACCAAGCGGTGCGTTTTGCCTCTTATATGCAGGCAAGCTGCAGCCCAAGAAGCGTATCCTCGACCTGATGCGCGCGCTGTCGCTGGCTTACCGCTCGAATCCAGGCCTGTACCTCCTCGTTGCCGGTTCCGGCGAGTTGATGGATGAGGCGCGGGTCTTTGCGAGCGCGGAGCAGCTTCCGGTGACGTTCGCGGGCTTTCTCAATCAGACGGAGCTTCCGCAGGCCTATGCCTGTTCCCAGTGTCTGGTTCTCCCTTCCGACTACGGCGAGACCTGGGGACTCGTGGTAAACGAGGCGATGGTCTGTGGCCTGCCCGCGATTGTCAGCGACCGCGTCGGATGTGGTCCGGACCTGGTGGATGATGGATCGACCGGCAGGATCTTTCCGTTCGGCGACGTGGCGGCCCTGGCAAGGACGATGTTGGAACTGGCAGGCGACCCGGCGCAGGCCGCTGCAATGGGGGAGCGTGCAAGGCAGAGGGTTGCCGCGTATTCGGTCGAGGCTGCGGCCGAGGGCACCGTGAGCGCCATCGAGTACGTCCTCGCGAAGCGGAGGCGGTAGGTGCGCATCCTCCACGTGGTGCCTTCGTACCTGCCTGCTGTACGTTACGGAGGTCCCATCCAGTCCGTCCACGGCCTTTGCAGGGCGCTGGCTGCGCGCGGCAACGATGTGCATGTGTTTGCGACCAACGTCGATGGCCCGTATGACAGCGCGGTCCCCTTGGAGCAGCCGGTTGAACTGGACGGGGTTCGCGTCTGGTATTTTCCTTCAAAGCGGCTGCGGCGGCTGTTCTGGTCCCCTCCGCTGAAGCGGGCGCTTGAGCGCGAGTTGCCGGGGTTTGATCTGGCGCATCTGCACTCGGTGTTTCTGTGGCCCACCTGGGCGGCAGCCCGCGCGGCGGGCAGGCTTGGCGTGCCCTACGTGGTGGCCCCGCGGGGGATGCTGGTCAGGGATCTGATCCGGAGAAGAAGCTGGCTCGTCAAGAGTCTTTGGCTTGCATTGATCGAGAGAGGCAATCTGGAAGGAGCTTCCGCCGTGCATGCCACCTCCGAGATCGAAGCTACCGAGCTGCGGGCGTTCGGCTGGCGGTTGCCGCCAGTGCATATTGTTCCCAACGGAATCGATCCGGCCGACGCAACGGCCGCCACTGCGGCCCCGAGTCCGGCCGTCGCTCGCGTACTTGCCGGGGGACCCTACGTGCTGTTTCTCGGTCGGCTCAGCTGGAAAAAGCGACTGGACCGTTTGATCGACGCAATGAAGGACGTACCCGGTGTTCGTCTGGTCATCGCGGGAAACGATGACGAAGGAGTCCTGCCCGCGCTGCGGCGTTGGATCGAAGAGGCCGGGCTCACCGAGCGCACTGCACTGCTGCCCTTCTACGTCACGGGCGCGGACAAACGCGCCCTGCTCGAGGGTGCGCAGGTGTTCGCCATGCCCTCGCTGTCGGAGAATTTTGGCATCGCGGCGCTGGAGGCGATGGCGGCCGGCTGCCCACCGGTCATGACCGAAGGCGTGGGCCTCTCGACCGATGTGGGCCGGGCACACGCCGGCCTGGTCGTCGCGGAAGCGGATCTCTCCCGCGCGATCGGCCGCCTGGTGGGCGACGAGGGCTTGCGGCGCGCGCTGGGCGCGAACGCCCGCCGATTTGCGCTCGAAAGGTTCGGCTGGGATCGTATTGCCGGTGAGATGGAAGCCGTCTATCGCGGCCTGATACATCCTGGTCGCCAAGCTGGCCTGGAATCCTGCACGTGAGCAATCGTCTCTCCCTTGCTGCGGTGGTGCTGACCTACAACGAGGCGCCCAACATCCGGCATTGCCTTGAAAGCATCAGGGGTTTGTGCGATGTGTACGTGGTCGACTCCGGGAGCGACGACGGCACTGTGGAGATCTGCCGCGAATATACCGACCGAATCGCGCATCATCCCTACCAGAACCATTCAAACCAGTGGCGATGGGCGTTGGAGAATCTCGCGATTGACGCTGAGTGGATTCTGGCTTTGGATGCGGATTACCGGATCAGCGCGGATCTCAGGGCGAGACTGGAGCGCGATTTGTCCGCCTTGCCGCACTCGGTGGGGGGGGTCTACGTCCGGCACTTGTACGTTTTTGGGGGCGGCCGCATACGATTCGGCGGAACCAAGCGTCACTGGCTCGTACTGGTTCGACGCGCCAGGGCGAAGGCGGACCTGAGCGACCTCGTCGATTTTCGCTTCGTCGTGGACGGTGAAACCGTGCAATGGCCGGAAGTGTTGCTGGAGTACAACCGGCACGACGACGACATTTCCACGTGGATACGCAAGCAGGACAAGTTTGCCTTGCGTCTTGCCGTTGAAGAGGAGTTGCGCCGCGCGGGACGCCTTGGCTGGCAATTGCAGCCGCGATTTTTCGGTGGGACCAACGAGCGCATCGCGTGGTTGCGCGACCGCTGGCTTGCCCTGCCCCTGTTCGTCCGGCCCGTAATTTATTTCCTGTATCGATATATCCTTGCGGGCGGGTTCCTGGACGGTCGCGGCGGCTTTCTCTACCATGCCCTGCAGGGTTTCTGGCTGAGAATCCTGGTCGACTGGAAAATCTGCGAGCTGCGTCGGCTCGGCTTGCACGGAGAGGCGTTGCAGGCGTTCTCGAAGCGCATGCTCGAAAGCCGAAGCGGGTCGGTGGGCGAGATCCTGGACAAGACGTCGTCTTGCGTAAACTCTGCGCCATGGTGGCGTGGCGATCATGATGGCTGAATCAGGGCATTCGTGGCTTCGGCGCGCCCGCGAGCAGCCGGAAAGCATTGCATCTTCATCTCCGGACTAGCTGCGTGGTCGCGTCCGTGCCGGCGAGGCGCATTGTCCTGAGCGTCAACGGATTCCTCCCGAACACCTACGGGGGCGGGCAGGTCTATGTCTGGCGAGTCGCCAAGGAGCTCAGTCGGCGCCGATGGGAGGTGAGCATCCTTTCGCCCAGGCAGCACTCCAGGCCTGCGAAAGGCCAAGGGGGGGTCGAGAACCGTTTGTTCGATGACATCAAGGTCATCGAGTATTCGCTCGATGAAACGGCGACCTCCCCGCTTGAACTGTACCTGCATGATGGGCCCCACGTCAGGAAAGTCCTCGGCGAAATCCTGGAGAGCGTGAACCCGGATGTCGTGCACATCAATGCGGCGAAGGCGGCCCTTGTGGGGATATGCAATGCCATCGGGATCGACCACGTCGTGACCGCGCACCATGCCGGCATAGCCTGCGCAAACGGGACCTTGGTGACTCCCTCGGAATCGTTCTGTACGGTGCCGATGAGTGCGAAGGCGTGCATTCCCTGTTGTGTCCGGACGCGCTGGCCCAACTGGAGCGGGGGTGATTGGGTTCGCTTCGTGCCACCCGTGATGTACCGAAGTCTCGGACGAGCGGTTAGCTGGTCCGGTGTCGGGTCCAAACCCGCGCGAGGACTGATGTATCCCTGGTTTGTCGAGCGCGCCATCGCCTCGAGACGCCAGATGTTGACGAGCGCGCAACAGCTCATTGCGCCGTCGCGCGCGATGAGGGAGCTGTTGGTTCGGAACGGATGCGATTCGCGGACGGTGCGCATGATTCCGCACGGCATCGAGCCCCTCGAGCGCCGCGTTCCGACGCGGCTCGCCGGGCGCCGGGTGCGCCTGGGCTACATCGGGCGCATCAGCCCCCCAAAAGGTCTGGGCAGGCTGATCGAAGCAGCAGGTCGGCTCGAGGACCGTGCGCGCCTGGAACTCCACGTTTTCGGTGAGCCGCGAACCGCGCAGGAGGAACGATACCAGCGGGATTGCATCGAATCGAGCCGCGGCAGGGTAAGTACGACATTTCACGGATATGTTCCGCCGAACGAGATGCAACACGCCTATCAACAGGTCGACGTGGTCGTGGTGCCTTCGCGCGCAATGGAGTCGTTCGGCCTCGTCGTGGCGGAGGCGCTTTCTTCCGGAACGCCGGTCGTGGTGACACCCTCGCCTGCGCTGTGTGAGTGGGTCAAGGATGGGGTGAACGGTATTGTGGCAACCGGGCTTGCGGTCGAGGATCTGGCGCACGCGCTGGGGAGAATGCTTGCAACGGTCGAGACCATCATTGTCGGCGCCGCATCCGAAGGCGTACGGATTTCAGGCATCGTGGAACATGTGGACCAGCTCGAGGCCGTGTACGATGGATTGAAAGGCGGGCAAGGGCGCGGTGCATGCGCGGCATAGCGGGATCGAGGCGGGCACGCTATCCTGCCGCTTCACGGCAAATGCTCAACGTGGCGTTCGCGGCCACGAGGAAGCAGACCTGGTAGGCTGCCCCATGCACTCATCCGGAACCGCCACCTTTGCTCTCGTGAATGCGGGGAGAATTCTCGGCGTCCTGGTTGTATTCGTCACGATCCCCGTCCTCATTCGCTACCTCGGTGGCGTGGGCTTCGCATCATGGGGGATCCTGCTCGCGCTGTCGGCAGTATTCTCGACGTTGGAGTTGGGTATACCCGCAGCCGTCGTGAGGCTTGTGGGGGCTGCGAACCGGGACGGAAATCAGGCCGAGATCCAGCGCCTCGAATGGGGTGCCTATTTCGCCCTCTGCTGCACATACGGACTCGGCGCGGTGGGAATTGTCGCGGCATCCGGCGCAATCGCCGCCGCACTCAGCGTACCCGATGGCGTTTGGGTAGGGGCTCATGGGCTGATCTCGCTGGTCTTTCTCGCGGTCGCGGCGCGTTCCTTCCTGCAGTTGCGAACCTGGCTGCTATTCCCGCTGCGTGGTGCCCGTCCTTTGGCGGTGACGTCGGTCCTGGTACCCCCGGTTTCCAACGTGGCCTCGGCCATCGCCGCGTGGCAGACAGGCAGCGTTGAAATTGTGCTGCTTTGTTTCTGGGGCACGCAGATCCTTTTGCTTGCCGGTACCCACTTTGGGCGCGCGTCGATCGCGACGCGGGCGCGGCGGAATCCGGGTCACGACCGGCGGGTCGTTTGGCGGATTCTTACGTGGGGGATGCACGATCAACTGGATTCCCTGTCGCGCGTGATCAACTTCCAGTTTGACAAATTCGCGTTGGCCGGGATGCTCGGAATCTGGGCGGTCGGCCCCTACGAAGTCGCAAACCGATGTGCGCTGGCGCTGCGAAGCGTGCCCGCGAGCGGCCTGGAATTCATGCTGGTCGCCGACAGCGTGGCTGGTGCCTCTGAGCGCGGACACTGGTTGCGCTACCTGGCATTGACGCGAATGTCTGCATACGGCGTCATCGTATTCATGATGGCGCCGATGGCCGTTTCTCCCGTATTGCTGTGGGCGTGGACGGGACAGATGGGGCACATGGGTACGTCGGCGTTTGTCATGCTGACAGTAGGTGCGACCTTCAGTGTCCTGGCATTGCCCGCGGTGTCGTTGGTCCATGCCACCGGGAAATCGAGCATATCCGTCACCGCGGCCTTGATTTCCATATGTCTGAACATTCCCGCGAGCATCATCGCGGCCGGAAGATGGGGGCTCACCGGTGTTGCGCTTGGGACGGCCTGCGCCATGTGCGCCAGCGCGACCTGGACTTTCGTCATGGTTCACAGGACTCTAGGCAGGAAATTGACTGCTTCGCTTCGGGTGCTCGGAGGCTTTTGGCCACACGTGGTCGTGTGCGCCGCGTGGGCAGCGGTGACCTATCTGGCCCTTTATCCCTGGCTTGCCGGTCTGGACGCGGCATCCCGGTATTCGGCATCGGTCCGGATCCTCCCGGGCGTGCTGGCGGTCATGGCGTATCTCGGCTGTTTGACGACGGTCCTCACGGTGGAGATCTGGCGAGGAACGATGACCGCGGAGGAGCGAGCGGTGCTTTGGCGGCTCATACCCATAGGATGGATCAGGCGGACTGGAGAGGTAAGAGCGGCGGCGCGCGCGGACGAGCGCTCAAGTGAGGCATCTACGTAGTTCTCGCAATCCGGTAACTTCCCGACTCACAACAATTCCGGCAATGCAGCCATTTGCTGAACATGGTTTCGCTTGGGGACGAATCCTGGGTGCCGCGCTCGTGCTGGCTGTCGTCTGCAATGGGGCCGGCTCGTTCCTGAAGAGAACAGATATCTGGGAGCGGGACGCGTACCTGGCCTATTGGGCAATTCATTGCGCAAATATTGTGCAGGACGGTCCCGCACAGCCAGTCGAGCCAAGGTGCTGCGCGCAAAACCCTCCGGGGGCAATCGTCATGCCCGAATCGCCGGAACAGCATGCGCTTGAGAGGGCTCACCGAGGATACGTGTACCGGGTTTCGGGCGCAGAAGTTCTGCTGAAGCTGGCAAAAGATGCGTTGGTCATCGGGTTCATTGCGATATCGCTGCTGGTGATCGCAGCGAACAGGACAGGTTGGCCTGCGCCTCGCGACGCGATGCACGTTGACGTCCTGCTCGCCTATGCCCTGTTGGCGGTCGTATTCGCATGGGTGCAGCATGGCGGCGCCATAGCCGCGGCGGGACTCCGGTTCTTTTGGATTCTAGCGATTGCGCGAGTGGGCGCGTGGTTTGCGCCGCAACTCGGACGTCTTGCGCCGTACATGGCGGCACTGCTCGTCATTCAGATCATCCTGGTGCCCGTGGAGGCGTACTGGGGGCTGCACCTGTTCCACGAGTATATGGAGTGGTTCGGGCTGGCGAGACGCGCGAGCGGTACGCTGGTGTTACCCAATAGTCTCGGAGTCTTTGCGGTGGTGGCCCTGGCCTTCTATTACTCGTTCTCACAGTCCCGAAGATACTTCTGGACTGTAAGCGTGGTCGCGTTGCTGCTCGTCGCCGCGAGCGGGTCCGCCATGGGGTGGGCAGGGATGCTGTTGTTGTACGCCGGCGTCACGATCGAGCGCAGTTCCGCAGAGCGCCGGACCCTTGCAGTCATGGCGGCCACGGTCGCGCTCGCCATCCTGTTCGCCGCATTGCCCTTGGTTACAGGTCGACCGGACGTCCACAACTCATGGCTCGGGCGCGTCGAAACGCTGGAGTGGATCATGTCGCGGCAAGGGCTGTGGTCCACGCTGTTTGGCAACGGTCCCGGAGTGGGCACCGACACGGCCTGGAACCTTGTCCAGGTCTTGGGTGCGGGCGTCATCGGCGGTCCGCAGGCAATTGTCGAACGTAGGCCGGACTCGACGGTGACCGCGCTCGTGGTCCAGCTCGGGCTGCTCGGGACCTTCGCGTTCTACGCCTTGTTGGTTCGGGCATGGGTGAAGGACACGGCCGCGAGAATGTTCTATGGGATTGTCATTCTGTGCAGCCTATCGTTGAATATCACGGAATTGTTTCCCGTGAATTTCCTGCTGGGACTGGTCCTGGCGCGCAGCAAGGTACCGGCGCGGCTCGATTTCAGACGCCATTAGCAACAAGGCAAGGGTACCTGTGAGATATTGACCGGCGAAATATCTATCCAACATCGCAGGGAAAAGAATGAAGTGGCTTCCAACGTAGATGACGGAGACGATCGCCAGTATTGATGAGTGCGACGTAATGCCCGACAAGACTGAAGCATTCGCTCCTTTGAGCCGAATCAGAAACAGAGAATATGCGGCTACGATGGTGTAGAGCATGAATTCTCTGTTTCTTGGGAGCCCCTTGACTCCGTGGACGAGCGCATCGAAGTAGTCATAAGCCGTCAGCGCGGGAGCCGATGAAACAGGGCGGGCGACAACGTGCACAAAGACAAAGTAGAACGTCGTCGCCCAGCCGACGTTCGACCAGTGGTACGCAATGGCCGCGTAAATTATGATGGACGCCAGGCCTGAAGTCGCGATGAGCCATCTCCTGGGCCTGTCTTCGAGAACCAGGAGTCCGCAGAAAGGACCAACGAAGAGGATCAGATCCGTCCTTATGCCAATCAGGATCGGCAATAAGAGCAGGAGGAGTGTCTCACGTCGCTTCAATAAAAGGTATGCAGATATGACAACGGCACAGAATGCAAGCCCGTCAGGGGTAGAGTATCTGGCCAAGTCCAATACGCCGTAAATGATCGACAAAGGTGGTACGACATAGACCAAGGGTCTGGAGAGGAAGGAACTGCTGAGGAGGTACAGGAATAGTATTCCTGTAGCGACTGCAAATCCGGAAACCAAGTGAGTCGCGTAAGCAATATTGACGCCGAGGCTATAAAGCAAGTAAACGCTCGCCGTATATACTGGGCGTATCTGATAGCCTTGCAGTAGTTCGCCAAAGGCAATGAAATCCCTGCTCATCGTCCTTCGGAACACCGTATGCGCATCCTCACCCCCCGGAGAAGCAAGGGCCTCATACTCCTTTTCCGAGACCGACTTTCGCAATTGGTCGAATGTGAATCTATGCAGGGCTTGAATGTCGTTTTCCTCGAAGGATTTGGCCGCGGCTATGTAGCCGATCATGTCCCAGTTGTGCATCGGCTTGAGCAAGCAAAGCATCATGGCGAGGACTGCAAACGCGAAATAGAAGACGGGAGCCGCGACCTGTCTTGCGAATTTCATGATTTTGGTGATTTGAAGTTGTTCGGCTTGGAGAGGCCAAGGGAAATCAAGCGAGTCCTCTCGATTGCTGGCGAGGATATCTCAAGCGCAGAACCTACGCTACGCCGCTATCAGGACGAGTTCAATGCATTTGACGTCCGCGGGCCAGTGCAACAGCTCGCGGGAAAGCGAAATGGCCACGGGATGGATGCGTGAGCGGGCGAATGCTGGTTCTGGGCATCAACGCCTATCACGGCGATTCGTCGGCTTGCATCGTAAGCGATGGAGCCATCGTCGCGGCGGCTGAGGAGGAGCGCTTCCGGCGCGTGAAGCATTGGGCGGGCTTTCCTTCGGAATCGATCCGCTATTGTCTCGAGGCAGCGGGTGCGAGCCTGGCTGACGTGCAGCACGTCGCCATCAACCAGGATTCCAGGGCGAATCTGTGGCGCAAGATCGGCTTCACTCTTGCCAGTCGCCCTGATCTCGGTTTGATCCTGGATCGCATCCGCAACAAGCGCGAACGGCTGGGGGTGGCGGATCAACTGGAGCAGGTCTTCGGAACACCCTTCCGGGGCCCGGTGCACGAGGTCGAGCACCACCTGTGCCATCTGTCTTCGGCCTTCCATGTGTCCCCCTTTGCCGAGGCCGTCGCCGTTTCGGTCGACGGCTTTGGCGATTTCGCCAGCGCGGCGTGGGGGGTGGGGCGTGGGACGGAACTCTCCGTGGACGAGCGGATCTATTTTCCGCACTCGCTGGGGATTTTCTACCAGGCGATGACGCAGTACCTGGGATTCCCGAACTACGGCGACGAATACAAGGTGATGGGACTCGCACCGTATGGCGAGCCGCAACTCATGGCGGAAATGCGCAGAATCGTACGCCTCAGGGATGATGGGGGCTTCGAGCTGGACCTGGCCTTTTTCCGGCATCACAGGGAGAAAATAGAATACCAGTGGGCGGGCGGGGAGCCCGTGTTCGGCGGCCTCTATTCCGCCGCGCTAATCGACCTGCTGGGTCCGGCGCGCGACAAGTCCGAAGCGCTCACGCAAGGTCACAAGGATATCGCCCGCTCCGTGCAGGGCATGTACGAAGAGGCGTTTTTCCACCTTCTGAACCGCCTGCATGAGCGCTACAAGATCGACGCTCTTGCACTGGCCGGCGGATGCGCGATGAATTCAGTGGCGAACGGCAAGGTGTACCGGAATACACCCTTCAAGCGACTGTACATTCAATCTGCTGCGGGGGACGCGGGCGGGGCGATCGGGGCGGCCTTTGTGGTTTGGCACCGCATGGCCGGGGGCAACCCCTCACCCCGGCCCTCTCCACAGAGGGGAGTGGGAGAAAGGCGCGAGGTGCGATGGGTAATGGATCACGCCTACTGGGGGCCAGAGTTTTCGAGCGAGGCGATTTCCAAGGCGCTCGACGGCGCGCGATCTTCCATCACGGAACAAGGATGCAGCGTCGAGCGGGTGGCCGATGAAGAGGCGCTGTGCCGGCGCACGGTCCGCGCGATTGCGGAAGGAAAGGTTATCGGCTGGTTTCAGGGCCGGATGGAATGGGGGCCGCGCGCGCTGGGCAACCGGTCGATTCTATGCGACCCTCGTCGCGCGGACATGAAGGAGATCCTCAATCTGAAGATCAAGCGGCGCGAGTCGTTCCGGCCGTTTGCGCCTTCCATCCTTCGCGAGGCGGTGAGCGATTGGTTCGAGGTGGATGACGACGTGCCCTTCATGATGCAGGTCTACCCCATCCGGCCGGAGAAGCGGCCGCTCATCCCCGCCGTGACGCACGTGGACGGATCCGGACGGCTGCAGACGGTCTGTCGGGAGACGAATCCGCGCTACTACCGGCTCATTCAGGCGTTTGCCGAACTCACGGGTGCACCGATGCTGCTCAACACCTCGTTCAACGAGAACGAGCCGGTCGTCTGCAGGCCAGAAGAGGCGCTCGACTGCTTCCTGCGCACCAGGATGGATGTGCTGGTTATGGAGAACTGGTTGGTGGAGCGCGCGGAATAGAGCAACGGATCAAAAGGGAACTCCCCAATTTCGACCGCTGACAATAGAGCGCCATTCCTGGCCATACCTCGGTCGAGCACGGATGCAGTCTTCGTATGATGAAGACAGGTGAAAGTTCATCGAGCAAGAAGGTAAGTTACTATATGAGCAACGATCGAAACTTTCAGAAGGATCAGAATTCTGCGCGTCTTTCCGGCGGCGTGTATCTATTCTGCGCCTTACTCTCTGCCTACTACGTCTTCAGCGAAAAGGTTCCTGTCAATAGCGGATTCGGCTGGGACGGGAGCTACTATGGCATGTTGGTTGCAAATTTTTCTGAGCAGTTAGCAAGCCACAGCATCGACGGATACTTCATTCGGAGAATTCTCCCTCCAATATTGGTATCGCTGCCAGCGCGGATATTGGGTCTGCCCATTACTCCTGAGTACATCGTTCACGGTTTCGTCGCTGCCAACGCCTTGAATATGTTTCTGTCCTCGTTCTTTTGGCTCCGGATTTGCAGATTGCTTAGCATGGGGGAAAGCCGAACTGTAGCAAGTTACGTGCTGTTGATGATGTGTTTCCCCGTTATCAGGATGCTCGCTTACGATCCCGTGCTGACGGATTCCTTCGCATTTTTGGGCTCGATTGCGATGCTGTATTTTTGGCTCGCGCAGAACAGGACAGGACTTGCGATAACCGTGCTGGCGAATCTTTTTGTTTGGCCAAACACGATGGTTGTCGGCACATTGCTGCTGCTATTCGAGCGGGGGACAGTGCTCCAGGTCAAAAGGAAAATGTGGGCGCCGGTATCAAGTGCAATTAGAATCGGAGCGCCTATCGCCGCCGCGTTCCTGGTGTTTCTTTGGGTATTTGTCTGGCCATGGGCGCCCGATAATTGGATGGATCCCATTCGGGTCCAATTGATGCCGTTAAGCATCCTTTTGATGCTCGCGTACGTTTTCAAATGCGCAGATTATTTTACAGTCTGTTTGTTTGAGGATAGTGAGGCCAACGCATTGCGGGGCGTGACCCCAAGGGTCGTGGCGACTTGGTTGTTAGTGGTTGGGGGGGGACTACTGTTGCAACGTTATCTCGCGCCAAAACCGCCTGGGGTGACTATCCAAAGCCAAATGGTTTTTACCGTTGCCAGCAGCGTAAATCTGCCATTGCTTTTCCTGGTTAGCCATTTTGCTTTTTATTCTGCTGCAATAGCTTTTGTCCTTCTGGGGGCAAGAGAAATGCTCGCCGCTGCGCGCAACTTGGGCGTTGGCTTTTTCGCAACGCTTGCATTTACGGCATTTATGAGTCTCAGCATTGAGCCACGCCACATTCTAAATGGATACCCGTATCTGGTCCTGGCGATCGCGCTGAGCGCTCCACTGGAAAAATTATCCGTGCCGCAATGGGTGATCCTTGGCGTTATCCAGCTCGCCGGATCGAAATTGTGGCTGACGTTCGACGCGACGGTTGCTGATTATGACTTCACGTATCCTTTTATGAAGCACCTGGAATATCCTGCACAATGGTTTTTTATGAACTTCGGCGCATGGATGTCCGATGGGTCTTACCTGCTTAACCTTACTTGGTCGTTGGTGATGACCCTTACTATTTACCTCGGATTTTACGCGAGACGCACTGAGGCGAACGTGCAGCGAGCGATCCAGTAGTCATTGTGTTACCGGTCTTTGGGCCAAGGTCGGGGGGGGGCGGCGCGGTTGGCGTTGGGGAACAGAGGCCTTGAGCCGCCGATCACGGCCGAGTTCACCCCGGCTATCACCGAGGATAACCATCGACCGTCAGCGCTCGAAATTGAGTCGCTCCCTTTCCACGACCAACGGACGTTTCATCACGTGGGTATGGATCGCCGCAATGTACTCTCCCAATAGGCCGATGAAGAAAAGTTGCACGGCGCCGAAAAAGAACATTCCAATAAGAAGCGGGGCGACGCCAAGCTCGAACGTCTCCCACATCACCAGCTTTAACGTCAGATAGACCAAGGAGATCACGAGGCTTACAAAGGAAAGGCCGAAACCCGCCATCGTCGCGATGCGCAGCGGCACCTTGCTGTGGCTGGTAATGCCAAGCATTCCGATGTCATAAAGCGTGTAAAAGTTATTCTTGGTGATACCTCGGTAACGTTGGGGTTGGCGGTACTCGATTTGCGCTACTGGGAACCCCACCTCCGCGATCAGGCCCCGAAAGTAGGGATACGGATCGTCGAGCGAACGAAGGACATTCAGGAACTCACAGTCGTAGAGACCGAACCCGGTGAAATTGGGGATCAGTTTCACGTTGGCAATGCGGTCGAGGATACGGTAGTACGTGCGGCGTACGGCGAACATCAACGGCGATTCGTCGCTCGATTCCTTCACGCCGACCACGACCTTGTAGCCCGCGGTCCAGCGCTCCACAAATGCGCGAATCATCGCGGGGGGGTCCTGGAGGTCGGCGACGAGGAGTACCACTGCGTCTCCGCGCGCCTGCAGCATGCCGTAATACGGTGAGCGGATATGTCCGAAATTACGGACATTGAAGATTACCTTGACTCGGGGGTCGCTTGCCGCGAGCTGGCGCAGAATTTCCGGCGAACGGTCCGTCGAGGCGTTGTCGATGAACAAATGCTCGTAGTCGTAATCCACGAGCATTTCCATGACTGCGCGTGTCTGGCGGTATAGCTCCTCGAGGTTGCCCTCTTCGTTGTAGCAGGGCGTGACAATGCTGATCAGTTTTTTCGACATGGCGCCTTGAACGAGCAGGGTGGTTCAGGGAGTCCTGAACACGAAGCGGCGAAGGAGCAGATAGCTCAGGACAGCGATCGGCAAGATACAGATCCCGTTCGCCACGTAGGTATTGACTCCCAGCCCTCCGATAAGGATGCGCAATGCGCTCAGGTGAACAATGTACACGATCGCGTACACGCCGACAAAACGCAGGATCAGCCGATTGGCGCGATTGCCGAATACCACACGCCCCGTAGTCGTGAAGTTGAAGAGTACTCCAAGAATCGTCGACAGCAATACGGCCACGCGATAGTCAAGGCCCGCAAACACAAGCCCCGCGAAGCAGGCGTAGCCGAACAGCGTATTCAAGCCGCCCACGGCAAGAAACCGCAAGAATCGTCGGTTCACTACCTATGCCAGGCGGCGGTGCGCCGGATTGCTTCCGCGATAGGGGTTTCCACTCGAAGGCCAAGTTCGTCTCTGGCACGGTCGATCGACGGGACGTAGCGTAGCCTGCCGGGAAAATCCGCCCGCCGCCTCGCGATTCGCACCTGGGTCCCCGGCGCCACGATATCCGCGACAAGCTGCGCCAATTCTCCCACACTGATTGCCTCGTCGGAGCCGACGTTGTAAGGGCGGTTTGGCTGCCCATGCTCCAGGATGGTAAGCAGCCATACGGCCAGATCGCCTGCGTATAGATAGGAGCGCAGCGGCGATCCGTCGCCCTGCACTTCGATAGTCGTACCGTTGAGAGCATCCCTGATGAAGTTCCCTATTGCGAAATGCGCATCTACAGGCAGATCCTCGCCCACGAATGCAAACAAGCGCGCCACCTTCACCTGCAGACCTGCTTCGTGAAACGCAATGGCGCAGAGCTGTTCGGCGAGCCGCTTGGCTTGGCCATAGGCATTGGCCGGCTCAGAGGGGTCCAGAGCACCGAGGTAAGTCTCGTCCAACCGTTCAAGCTCTTTCGGCTGAGGGCCGTAGATGGCGCCGGAACTGGTGAACAACACCTTCTCTGCGCCGCAGTGCATGGCAAATTCCAGTACCCTTCGAGTGCCGGAAACGATCTCGTCTATCAGGTTTGACGGCTGCGCGGCCGCTGCCGCGCTGGTATCGGCTGCAGCGTGGATCACATGGGTAAAGTTCCCTGCCGGCACGTCGAAAGCACGCACGTCGCCCCGCACCATTTCAAGCCGTTGCTCCTTGGCGAACTCGGGATAGCGCGCTAGGAAGCGCTCCGGAGCACGCGACAAAATGGTGAACCGTACGTCCGCCGCCGCGAGCCCTCGAGCGGGGTCAAGTATGGTGCGTAACAGGCTTCGCCCGACAAAACCAGTTCCGCCAGTTATGAATACCCGTGAACCGTTTGGAAACAGGGGTATAGAAAAGACCATTTTCGGCTGGGCTATGATCCTTCGGCGAAGGAATCTAGACCTCGTCAATCAACAGGTTGTGGTGATATTCATCCCTGTCGAGGAATGGAAACATATCCTCCAGCGGTCGCGAACTCATGGAACCATCAGGGTTGACGCGAGATGCCACTGTCGGGATGATCAATTGTTCGGCAGGGGTCACAACGTCAAGTACATAGGGCCCATCAGTGTCAAGCGCAGTGTTGATCGCATCTTCAAGTTCAAGGTATTCCGATACGCGTGCCGCCTGAATCCCGTATGCCGCACAAATTTTCAAGGTGTCCGGCATCGTCACGCCGGACTTGGGCCCTTCCCCGATATATCTTTCACTGAAGTAATTCTTTTGGGACGTGCGAATGGACAGGTACCCGTCATTGTTAAGCACGAAAAGTTTTACCGGGAGGTTGTAATGCAAGATAGTCTGCAACTCCTGCAAATTCTGCTGAAAAGAGCCGTCGCCCGTAATCGCAAGGACGCGCTTGTTACCCAGGGCGGCTGACACGCCAATCGCAGCCGGCAAGGAATAGCCCATGGTCGCCATCGCACTGGAGGGAATATAGCGTTGCCCCTCCTTGGAAAGCCGGACTCCTTGGGAAATTGCGTATATTGCAGAACCGGCATCTGCAACTACCGCGTCCCCAGGAGCGGAAAGCTTGGAAAGCACGTCAATAAAAGTGTAAATATTGATCGCCCCCTTTGTTTCCTTATATTCCTCCAGACACACGGGATATCTCTTCTTCCACTGGACACACTGATCAAGCCATGCGGAAGATTCGACGCTAGCCGAGTTTGACACCATTGCTCCCTGCAAGGATTCCAGAAAGGCCTTCGCGTCGGAATGCAGCAGATGATCGATCTTGATTGTCTTCTTCCTGTGAGACGTAAGATCGATGTCTACCACCACTTTCTTGGCCGCTCGGGCAAATTGACTATAGTCGTAGCCGACCACCGAAACGTGAAGGCTCGTGCCGATCGCCAACACCAGATCCGAATTCTGCACTGCGAAATTCGCCGCCCGGTCTCCCTTGACACCCGTCTTGCCAATATAGATGTCCAAGTCGTGCCGGATATTGTCGATTCCCAGGTAGGGCGTCACCACTGGAATCTTGTGGGTGGAAGCAAAAACGGAGAGCAGCTTCGCTGCGCCAGCAAGCCTGATTCCGCGCCCCGCGATGATCACTGGACGCCTGCTGTGCCCAATGAGATCAACGACGGTACGAACATCTTCGGTCCCCGCACGCGGCGGCACATAGTCCGGGAGGTAGCCCTGCAGCGCGGCAGGATCGATCTTGGCGGCCTGAACGTCCATCGGCACGTCGATCCAGACTGGGCCTGGACGCCCCGACTTGGCAATATGCACGGCCTTTTCGAGTTCATAACGCACAAGCATCGGGTCGATCAGATGCACTGCGTACTTGGTTAGCGACGACACGACAGGGAGGATATTCAGTTCCTGCACACCAAACTGCCGTAGGCCCTCAATCCCCGAATTGCAGGACGCCTCAGACCGTTTCACCTGGCCAGAAACAAAGAGACACGGCACACTGTCCTGCCAAGCCCCGGCTAACCCGGTAATCGCATTGGTGGCCCCTGGGCCGGTCGTGAAATATCCCACGCCGAAATTCTCATTGGCCCTCGCGTATGCCTCCAGCGCCATCGAGGCGCTTTGCTCGTGATGCACGCAGATCGCCCTCAATTTCGGATTGCAGGCGACGCCATCAGTGAGGTGCATGATGCCAGCGCCGGTGAGCATGAATACGTCACGCACGCGAAGCTCGTCACTGATAAATCCAGCGATGAAATCGGCCACACGGATCATCGTTCCACCTCGAATCCCTATTATCGGTCTCGCGCAATCATAGTTGCCGGCATGCTTCGGACATCTTTTTCAATGCCTGCTCTATCTCAGCCTTGGACGCTGCATAGCAGAGACGAATAAAGCCCTCGCCTTGCGCACCAAAATTCGAACCCGGGAGCACCGCCACGCCTGCCGCGTCCAGCATGTAATCTGCAAATTGTTCGGACGTCATGCCAAATCCTGAAATATTCGGGAATGCATAAAATGCCCCTCCCGGCATATGGCAGGTGACACCCGGAATGTTGATTAGCCCATGAACCAATATATCTCGACGAGCCCGATATTCCCGCATCATCGCGAGAACACTTGCCTGACTTCCCTTGATTGCGGCGATTCCCGCTCGTTGCAGAAATGGCGAAACACAGGACGATGTGGTCTGCAATAACAGCATCATGCGTTCTATGACGTCCTCAGGTCCTATTACGGCACCTAAACGCCACCCTGTCATCGCGAACGCCTTGCTGAAGCCATTGGAAAGAATGACGTGGCTTCGGCATGAATCACAGGATGCGATAGAGAAAAAGTCGCCTTCCTCGTAAGTCATGCGGGAATAGATTTCGTCTGAATAAACGTATAAGTCATGCTTGACCGCAAGGTCGAAGACATCCGTCAAATCCCCCTTCGCGGTTACGGCCCCGGTGGGATTTTGCGGCGAGTTGATCAGCAGCAGACGCGTCTTGTCCGATATTAGCGGCTCAATATCCTCGGCCCGGATCCTAAATTGGTTCTTCTCATAAAGAGGGTATGGCACCGTTCGCGCGCCGCACATTCTTATTGCTGACAGGTAGGTTGGGAATCCCGGATCCGGTACCAGGACCTCGCATTCTGGATTTACGAGACAGAAGATGGCATAGAAGATCGCGATATTTGCTCCAGGGGTCACCAAGACCTGCCCAGGATTGGGTTTGAACTTCCTGGAAACATCGGTAGTGTCCTGGATCGCTCTTATGAACTCCGGAATACCCCACGAACTTACGTAGTGGGTCTGGCCCGCGGTAAGAGCACCTATAGCAGCATCGGTAATATGTCTTGGAGTATCGAAATCCGGGTCACCAATCTCCAAATGAATGATTTTTCGACCCTGTTGTTCAAGTTCTCGAGCTCTGTCGAGAAGCTTGAACATGGGTTGCCCTTCGATCTTTCCTGCGTTTACGGTGATTTCTCGCATGCTGTACTCACTCTACGGAGGTCGCCAGCAATTGACATCTAAACCAGACGCCGACAGGGAGTGCGGGGAAATTCATCGGCGCCGGCAAACCCGTGCCCTTCGAACTTCTGCACGCATGTTGTTGCCGATGATTTAGCGCACAGAGCGTGATGAGACTGAAGTCGTCACTTTGGGAATTGTCTTTGCTCACCACGACCCGGCTCCAAAAAACACCTCCAATTTTTCTGCAACAAAGTCGAGCATAGCTGTGCCAATTCCGGGGTAAACGCCGACCCAAAAGGTTTCGCTCATAACGATATCTGTGTTCCGGAGTTCGCCGCTAACCCGATAAGTCCTGTTACCAAAGTAAGGCTGTCTCGTCAAATTACCAGCGAATAGCAGTCGCGTACCAATCTTATATTGATCACAGTACTTCTGAATGTCGGCCCGATTGGCGGCTGCGTTCTCGCGCAGTGTGATCGGGAATCCAAACCAGGAAGGGTCGGCATTGGGGGTGGCTTCGGGCAGGACAAGAAACGTTTCTAGGCCCTGCAGTCGCTTCTTCAGGAATACAAAATTGCGCTTTCGCGCCTCGATGAATCCCTGGAGCCTGTCAAGCTGCGCAAGGCCGATGGCCGCCTGCATGTCACTGATCTTTAAATTGAAACCCAGATGGGAATAAGTGTACTTGTGATCATAGCCGGGAGGGAGCGTACCGAGTTCCCAGCCGAACCGCTTGCCGCAAGTGTTCTCCCTTCCGGGTGGGCAGTAGCAGTCCCGCCCCCAGTCGCGGAAGGATTCAATGATCCGCTTCAAATCTGGATCGTTTGTGAAAACCGCGCCGCCCTCGCCCATGGTGATGTGGTGTGCAGGGTAAAAGCTAAGAGTGCCGATGTGGCCAAACGTGCCGACGAGCCGCCCGGCATACCGAGAACCGAGCGCGTCGCAGCAATCCTCGATCAGCCACAGGCTGTGCTTTTTTGCCAGCCGCATGACCTCCGCAAGATCAAAAGGGTTGCCCAGTGTGTGGGCAATCATGATGGCGCGCGTTTTGTCGGAAACCGCTGCCTCGATTTTCTGCGGATCGATGTTGTAGGTGGGGATGTGCACATCGACGAACACTGGCACCATCCCATAGAGAAGCATCGGATTAACGGTGGTAGGAAAGCCGGCTGCAACGGTGATAATCTCATCGCCCGTCTTCAGGGCCCGGTCGCCGAGCAGCGGGGATGTGAGCGCGGAAAGCGCCAGAAGATTGGCGGAGGACCCCGAGTTCGTGGTAAGCGCAAATTTGACGCCCAGAAAGGCGGCGAGCCTCTCCTCGAATGCGTCGTTGAAGCGGCCTGTCGTCAACCAGCCATCGAGCGACGCGTCGACAAGATTTCCCAACTCCGCCGCGCCGATGACCTTGCCCGACGCAGGAATTGGCGTGACGCCAGGCTTGAATTCCCTGGGCGCGTAGGCTACCTCCGCGTACTCGGCGACGAGGTCGAGGATCCGGGTACGCAGCTTGTCAAGATTGTTATCCGGGTTCACCGTTGTTCCGCAGCGTGGACGGCCGCATCCTCGGAGTAGTCCTCGATCTGACGAAAGAGAAGGCTTCGGATGTCCTCTCCGGCATAGAAAGCCCGGTACCAAGCTATCGTCGCCGCAAGTCCGCGATCAAGCGGCCAGCGTGACCTCCAACCCAGGCGCGCTCTCGCCTTGCTGCAATCCAGCTTCAGAAAAGTGGCTTCATGCGGCTGCGATCCCCGGTCGCCCGTCCAGTGCGCACCGTCGCCCCATAGTTCGGCAACGCGCCCCGCCAGCCAGCCGACCTCTCTCGCATCGGATTCCTCGGGACCAAAGTTCCACGCCTCCCCGTAGGCGGCGCCGCTTTGATAGAGACGCTCTGCGAGAACGAGATAACCCGACAAGGGCTCCAGAACGTGCTGCCATGGGCGAACCGCATCCGGACGCCTTACCGCCGCCGCTCGTCCTTCCGAGAACGCCCGGATGAGGTCGGGCACGATGCGATCGACCGCCCAGTCGCCGCCGCCGATGACGTTTCCTGCACGCGCAGAGGCGACCGCGACTCGGTGCTCAGACCACGAGGCAGGTTGGAAGAAGGAATTCCGCATCGCCGCGGTGACGAGCTCCGCACAAGCTTTGCTACTGGAGTAGGGATCGAAGCCACCGACCCCGTCAACCTCACGGTAGCCCCACACCCACTCCCGGTTCTCGTAGCACTTGTCGCTGGTGACACTGACAACGGCACGCACTCCGCTTGATCGCCGTATCGCCTCCAGGAGCGTCGCGGTACCCAGCACATTGACCGAGTAGGTCTCAAGCGGGTCCTCATAGGAGGCACGGACAACTGCCTGCGCCGCCATGTGGATCACGATCTCAGGGCGTGAATCCCGAATGACGTCGCAGACGCGATGCACGTCCCGAATGTCACCGAGGACACTTCCGGCAAGGTCGCTCGCGACACCCGCCGCTTCAAATAGACTGGGAGAAGTCACCGGCGGCAGGGCGTAACCGACGACTTCCGCTCCGACGTGCTTTAGCCATAAGGACAACCATCCACCCTTGAAACCCGTATGCCCGGTCACGAGAACGCGGCGACCGCGCCAGAATGCCGCGTCGATCATTCCCAGATCTTCCACGGGGCGCGCGCCTCCGCCCAAAGCGCCTCGAGGTAGTTCTTTTCGCGAAGCGTGTCCATCGGTTGCCAGAACCCCCGGTGAACATAGGCTGAAAGTTGTCCCTCGGATGCCAGCCGCTCTACGGGATCCCGCTCCCAGTAGGTTCCGTCTCCTTCGATGTAATCGATGACTCTGGGCGAGAGCACGAAAAAACCTCCGCTGACCCATCCGTCGCCTTCGGGCTTTTCGGCGAATCGGGTCACCCGGTTTCCCTCCATCCGAAGGGCTCCAAAACGCCCGGGGGGCTGCATTGCGGTGACCGTTGCCAACCGTCCTTCGGACTTATGAAAGGCCAACAGTTTACCGACGTCGACATCGCCGACCCCATCGCCGTAGGTGAAGCAGAAGTCCTTCTGCCCAAGATATTGTCTCACGCGCCGCAAGCGCCCTCCGGTCTGTGTGGTCTCGCCCGTGTCCACCAAAGTCACGTGCCACGGCTCGGCTTTTGCTTGATGGACCTCCATCTTGTTGTTGGCCATATCGAAGGTGACATCCGACATGTGAAGGTAATAGTTGGAAAAATACTCCTTTATCGCGTATCCCTTGTAGCCAAGACAAATGATGAAGTCATTTACTCCGTAGCAGGAGTAGAGCTTCATGATGTGCCAAAGGATTGGCTTTCCCCCGATCTCCAGCATCGGCTTTGGCTTGACTATGGTTTCTTCACTAAGGCGTGTGCCGAGTCCGCCTGCAAGAATGACAGCTTTCACGATCGAGTCACCTGAACACTAAGGGGTTAAAGGGAAGGGGAAAAACTGAAAAACCCCGCTTCTCTGTGGCAGCCGGCAAGATGACGATAACACCAGAAATGCAATAGTAATAGTATTAGAATACTACGCAAAGCTGTCAATTCCGCTGTCAAATCGCTCTTCAACCTGACCCTCTTGTCGCGCTAAACAAATTGCCTGTATGCGCCTCTCACCTTTGGTGAGGGGAGACACAAGAAACTGCCCGGGGGCGTGCGGCCACCTTAAATTTGGGTCTCCCGCAAGTAGTGTGGGTGATATTGGAGTATTTTGGAGCGCTGAGAGCATGCAAGTGAGGATCTTTAGGCGCCGATACTCCTCGTCGCGTAATCCATACGCGTACGCAGCCCGCAGAGGCATCGAGTTGTGCCACAAGATCTTGAAGAGCGGTTGCCGAATCGAAACCCGACAACTGGAATCTAGAGCGGGTAATGATTAGCTTCTCAAGCGGAGGGGTCGCGCGAAGCGCACGGCTGGTGTGGTTTCTTATGCGTCAGGCCGACTGATATAACCCGGTTCCAAGCGCCCTCGATAGTTCGATTCACATGCGCCTGGTATTTGTGAACCGCTTCTTTTGCCCCGATCACTCCGCCACGAGCCAGATCCTGACCGACCTGTGCTTTGCGCTTGCGGCGTCCGGTCACGAGGTTCACGTGGTCACCAGTCGTCTCCGATACGACGATCCGGCGGCCCGACTAGCGCCGGAAGAGACCGAATCCGGGGTCAAGGTTCACCGGGTCTGGACGTCGCGATTCGGGAGGGGCTCGTTGTTCGGCCGGGCGGCCGACTACCTCACCTTCTACCTGGGCGCGCTGTGGCGACTGGTCCGGCTCGCCGATCGGGAAACGACGTTGGTCGCGAAGACCGATCCGCCGATGATCTCGGTGGTGGGAGCAGTGGCGGCGCGTGCAACAGGCGCCAGGCTCGTCAACTGGACCCAGGATCTTTTTCCCGAAGTCGCGGTTGCGGTCGGCATGCACGTGATGCCGCCGGTCGTTGCGCGCGTCTTGATGGCGATTCGCGACTGGTCGTTCGCGAGCGCCCGGCTGACAGTGGTCATCGGTGACCGAATGGGCGCTGAGGTGACCGCACGTGGGGTCCCGCCTGCACGGGTCGCGGTCATACACAACTGGGCGGACGGCGAGTCCATCGCGCCGCTCGCGCATGCGTCGAATCCGCTTCGCGACGCATGGGATCTTCAGGGCAAGTTCGTCGTCGGCTATTCGGGTAACCTCGGCCGGGTGCATGAGTTCGACACCATTCTGGATGCGGCGGAGCGTCTTCGAGAACGTCCGGACATCGTCTTTCTTTTCATAGGCGGCGGCCACGGGATGGATGCGCTGAAGGCGGAGGTCGGCAAGCGTGCGCTGTCGAGTGTCCGCTTTCGTGCGTATCAGCCGAGAGAGCGCCTCGCCCGGAGCCTTGGAGCGTGCGACGCGCATCTGGTGACGCTCCGGCCGGAACTCGAGGGGCTGGTGGTTCCCAGCAAGTTCTACGGGATCCTCGCGGCCGGTCGGCCGGTGTTGTTCGTCGGCGCGCGCGACGGCGAGATTCAGGACTTGATCCGCGGGGCGCAGTGCGGGGAGGTGTTTCCAGCGGGTGCGGCCGGATCGCTCGCGGAGGGCATTGTGCGGCTGGCACGTGACCCGTCGTTGGCGCGGCAATGGGGCGATAATGGCCGGCGCTTGTTCGACCAGCGGTTTTCGGCGGGCCTTGCGCTGTCTCGATGGGAACGATGCCTGATCGATGTATCGAGGAGCTAGCATCGTGGAGCGTGGTTCGCGCCGGGCCGACGGGTGGATCTTCGGCGGCTTTCTCGCGCTCCTTGTCTGGGCACCCATTCCCCTCGGGAGCAACCGTCCCTGGGCGTGGTCAATCCTGGTCGTCGGGATCTACGCCCTGTCCGCCGCATGGCTGCTGCTTTTCGCATTGGGGTGGACACGCTTCCCGAGCGTATTCCGGCGGTCCTGGGGGGCGGTCTCGCTCCTCGGGCTGTGGACTCTGGTGACGCTATTCCAGGTCGTGCCTCTGCCGATCGGTCTGGTGGCGATCCTTTCACCTCAATCCGCGGAACTCGCGAGCGGGCTCGCGCCGGCAGCCGGTGGATTCGCCACGCTGTCGGTGGATCCGGAGTCGACGCGGCAGTTTGTGCTGAGAAGCTTCGGATTCTTCCTGGCGTTCTGCCTGACGCTGGTGCTGGTCAGGCGGCGCAGCCGGCTCAATGCACTGGTGTTCACGTTGGTGGGCTCGGGGCTGCTTCAGGCGATCATCGGCAGCTTCCTGCACATGCGCGGGGAGAACTTCGAGATCTTCTTCGCCACGTACCAGCATGCGGCCTACTCGCTGGGCACATTCGTGAACCGGAACCACTTCGCCGGTTATCTGGAAATGACCCTGGCGATCGGCATCGGGGCGATGATCGCGACCCTGCGGGGCGGCGCGAAGCGTACCTGGCGGCAGCGCATCCGGGACTGGCTCACCTGGACGCTCAGCCCTCGAGTGCTGCTGCGCGTGGTGCTGGTGATCATGGTCATCGGGCTCGTGATGACGCGCTCGCGCATGGGCAATTCCGCGTTCTTCGCGAGCATGCTGGTGGCCGGGCTGATCGGCCTCGCGCTCTCGCGCCATGCGACCCGATCCACGGTCATATTGCTGGTGAGCCTGGTGATCATCGACGTGTTCATCGTCGGCACCTGGTTCGGCATGGAGAAGTTGGTCCAGCGTCTCGAAGAGACGACGATCGCGCGCGCGGAAACGCCAACTGGCATGTCGGTCGAGGAGCGGGTGGAGCCGGGCAAGTACGCGCTCGGAATCGTTCGCGAATACCCGTGGTTCGGCAGCGGCGGGGGCACGTTTTACGTGGCCTTTTCCAAGTTTCGCCCGCCGGAGATCGTGGCCTTCTTCGACTTCGCGCACAACGATTTCATTCAATTTGCCGCCGAGACGGGCCTGGTCGGGCTGTCGATTCTGGGCCTGCTCGTGCTGTCGACGCTCTGGGTCGCGCTGAAGACCCAGTACGAGCGCTCCGACCCTCTGGCTCGAGGCGTCGGCTTCGGCGTCACCATGGGGATCGTTTCGCTGATGATCCACAGCTGGGTCGATTTCAATCTCCAGATCCCGGCGAACGCGCTTACGTTCACGGTGCTGCTGGCGATGGGGTGGGTGGCGTACTCGGTGGAACGGCAGTAGCGGGCTGCAGGCTGGAAGTCAGCGGGGGCCCTGGCGCCCCGGAGACGAATCGAACGTCCGACCTGCCCCTTAGGAGGGGGCTGCTCTATCCACTGAGCTACCGGGGCGAAGGGCGAATTGTAGCGGCTCGCGCCGGCAGTAGCCACTTTCCCCTGCAGGCGGCAAGACGGGTTTCGGCGGACGCTTTCAACAAGGACGGCAATCGACCGCCATCACTTCGCCACGAACTCGTGCCTGGCGCCCAGAGCGTGATACAGCTCGCGCCCGAGCGAAGCCAACGCCGCCTCGTCGTACCAGTCCTTGGGTTTGGCCGAGACGATTCTGTAGCCGTCCACCAGACACGCCTGGTTCGCCCGTCCGTATGCGCTGTCCCGTTCACAATAGCTCAAGATCTGGTCGCGCGGCGTCCATTGGACGGCGACGCAAGCCGTCTCCCGGTCCGCCTCGCGTGTCAGGGCCATCGGGGCGACAGTGGTGCAGCCGGTGAGGACGGCCACGGCGAGCAGCGAGGCAGCGCCGGCGAACTTGCGAAAATTGCCCGCCCGGTTGGCGGGCCTGGGTGCCGCGGACTTGACGTTTGGCATGGCTGTCTCCCTTGTCGTCAAGGGCATTGCAGCGCAGGCCAGTCAAACGGAGGAATGACGGTCCTCACCAGCCGGCAGCCCCGCCACCTTGCGCTCACATGAGCCTTCAGGTCGGTTGCTTTGCGTGTCCGCCTTTCGGCGGACTTGCCCTTATGCTTAGCTTATCGGCCGGCCCCCGGCACGAAACAGGGTGGTCGCCCTCTTTTTTTTGTTCGGCACGCCAACGGCGATGGCGATTCTTCCCATTGCTTCGCCGCCGGGAATCTCGATCAGTGCGCAGCGCCCAGGGCGTGATACAGCTCGTGCCCGAGCGAAACCATCGCGGCTTCGTCGTTCCAGTCGCGGGGTTTGGCCGAGACGATTCTGTAGCCGTCCACCAGGCAGGCCTGATTGGCCAGACCGTAGACGGGGTCGCGGCCGCAGTAGGTCGCGATGTTCTCGCGCGGGGTCCACTGAACCGCCACGCAGGCCATCGGCCTGTCGGCATCGCGGGACATTTTCATCGGGCCGGTGCTGCTGCAACCGGTGAGGACGGCCACGCCCAGTAGCGAAGCGACGCTGAGGAGATTGCGAAGAACGCGTGCCCTGCCTGCGGGCCTTGGTGCGGCGACTTTGACATGTAGCATGGCTGTTCCCCTTGTCGTCAAGGGCATTGCAGCGCAGGCCAGTCAAACGGAGGAATGACGGTCCTCACCAGCCGGCAGCCCCGCCACCTTGCGCTCACTTGAGCCTTCAGGTCGGGTGCTTTGCGTATCCGCCTTTCGGCGGACTTGCCCTTATGCATTGCTTAACGGCTGATTTCCGGCAGGGAACAGGTCCATCTGCAAATTTCTTGTCGCGCGTTGAGGCGATAGCCAGTCGGCACAGGCTAAGCTCTTGTCTGGGCATGAATTTCCAGAATTGTCCGGCACGTTCTGGGAGGGGCCGTTCGGACCGCTGGAGGGCCGGGACGGGGTGGTTCGAGCCGGAATCGGCCGCCGGAGGCCGTCAGGCCGCAGACGGATCGAACAGCCTTGCGCGCAGAACCTCGCCGTAGGTGCTTGCAATGCCCTCGCGCAACGAAATGCGCGGCCTCCACCCGAACGCTGTCATGCGGGAGGCGTCGAGAATCTTTCTCGGCGCGCCGTCGGGTTTGGTCGTGTCGTAGCGCAGCGCGCCCTTGAATCCGACCACCTCGGCGATCGTCTGCGCGATCTCGGAGATGGTTGCGTCCTTGCCATAGCCGATGTTGATCAGCGGGTAGCGACACTCGGTGAGCAGCCGTTGGTACGCCGCGTCCTCGAGTGTGGCGAGCAGGAGGCAGGCCTCGCCGAGGTCGTCGGAATGCAGGAACTCGCGCCGCGGCCGGCCCGATCCCCAGACCACGACCTCGCTATGGCCGCGCATTTTTGCCTCGTGCATCTTGCGGATCAGCGCCGGCAGCACGTGGGAGTTCTGCGGATGGTAGTTGTCTCCGGGGCCGTAGAGGTTGTTCGGCATGGCGGCGAGGAACTGTGTGCCATGCTGCTGGTTGTAGGCGCGGCACATCTCGATGCCGGCGATTTTCGCTGTTGCATAGGCGCTGTTGGTGGGCTCGAGGGGCCCGGTGAGCAGATACTCCTCCTTGATCGGCTGCGGACATTCGCGCGGATAGATGCAGCTCGAGCCGAGGAAAATCAGACGTTTGACGCCGTGCGACCAGGACTGGTGTATGACGTTGGTCTGGACCTCGAGGTTTTCGCGGATGAAGTCCGCCGGGTAGGTGTCGTTCGCCAGGATCCCGCCGACTTTCGCCGCGGCTAGAAACACGTAATCGATTTTCTCCGCCGAGAAGAAGCGCTCGACCGCAGCGCGGTCGGTGAGTTCGAGCTCGGCGTGCGTGCGCAGGACGAGGTTGGCGTAGCCCTTGCGCCGGAGCGCGCGCACGATTGCGGAACCGGCGAGGCCCCGGTGGCCGGCGACGTAGATTCTGCTGTCCGGATGCATCGCGCTATTCGCGAGGATCGGAAATCTTGTAGCCCTCTCTGCGAATGAGGGCGTCGCGTTCTGCGGCCTCGAGGTCGTGTTTCGCCATCTCGGCGACCAGCTCGTCGAACGAAGTCCGCGGCTTCCAGCCGAGTCTGGCTCGCGCCTTGGTGGCGTCACCGAGCAGGGCGTCCACTTCGGCGGGGCGGAAGTAGCGCGGATCGACGGCCACGATGCAGCGGCCGTCGGCAGCGTAGCCTTTCTCCTCGTTGCCGGCGCCTTTCCAGGTGATGCGCATGTCCAGTTTCCCGGCGGCCGCGTCGACGAATTCGCGCACCGAGCGCAGCTCGCCGGTGGCGATGACGTAATCCTCGGGCTGGTCCTGCTGCAGCATCAGCCACTGCATCTCGACATAGTCGCGCGCGTGGCCCCAGTCGCGCCTGGCCGACAGGTTGCCGAGGAACAGGCAATCCTGCAGGCCGACCTTGATGCGCGCCAGGGCCCGCGTGATCTTGCGCGAGACGAAAGTCTCGCCCCGGCGCGGGGACTCGTGGTTGAACAGGATGCCGTTGCAGGCGTACAGGCCGTAGGCTTCGCGGTAATTCACCGTGATCCAGTAGGCGTAGAGTTTGGCCACGCCGTAAGGGGAGCGCGGATAGAAGGGCGTGGTTTCGCGCTGTGGGGTCTCGCGCACCAGGCCGAAGAGCTCCGAGGTGGAGGCCTGATAGAACCGCGAGGTCTTCTCCAGGCCGAGGATCCGGATCGCCTCCAGGATCCGCAGCGCTCCCAGACCGTCGACGTTCGCGGTGTATTCCGGCTGCTCGAACGACACCGCGACGTGACTCTGCGCTCCCAGGTTGTAGATCTCGTCGGGGCGGATCTGCTGGATGACGCGCGTGATGCTGGCCGAGTCGCCGAGGTCGCCGTAGTGCAGCACGAAGCGGCGCTGCGGTTCGTGCGGGTCCTGGTACAGATGGTCGATGCGTTCGGTGTTGAACAGCGAGCTGCGCCGCTTGATGCCGTGCACGACATAGCCCTTTTCCAGCAGGAACTCGGCCAGATAGGCGCCGTCCTGGCCGGTGATGCCGGTGATCAAAGCGACCTTTGCCATAAATTGTTTTCGGCCGATCTGCGGAAGAAGGTTCGATTGTAGCCGCAGGCACGCTCACGTGCCATGAACGGCGCCCGCCGCTTGTTTCTTGCATCCGGGGCGTGATTCGGACCTTCTTCACGGCCTGGTGCGAGGAGGTGCAGTTACTCCGAGATTCCTCCGCCAGGGCGGAGGCTGGCGCGCTACCTCAGGTTCTCCTCTGTATAGAGTGCAAGCTCCAGCAACCGCTCGAGCAGTTGCTCCGGCGGCGCGACGGGAAAGCTCTTCAGCACGATTTCCTTGGCGTAGAGCCTCGCGATATAGCGCAGCTTGAGCGCCTTCGCGCGCGCGGCGTAGACGAAATCCCGATGCGCGTTGTTGACCACGATCAGGTTGCGCTCGGTGTCGTAGCGCGACCGCCACAGCTCGCCGGGCGCGCGCTCGAAGGTGTAGCCGGGCAGCCCGGGGCGGGTGCCCGAGGGTTCGCGCGCCTCGCGCTCGATCGTGTCGGCGATGGTGATGAGGCCTTCCGCCGAGCAGGCGATCTCGCCCTGGGCCTTCAGCCTGCGTTTGAGCGAATCGCAGATGTGGGTGGCGACGTAGCGGAAGTCGGGTGCGCCCCCGGCGTCGCGCGGCACGCCCTCGCCGTCGTCGGCGATGCGCAGGTAGTGCATGCCGTGTTCGCGGCCGCGGGTGATCGTCACATGGCGCGCATGGGCATCGATCGCGTTCTCGACGAACTCGGCGACCGCCTTGAGCGGGTTGCTCTGCGACAGCGCGATGATGGTGATCGCGTTCCAGTCGTCGCCGATCCTGAGCCTGCCGCGGCGCGTGCCGGCGCGATTTTCATCTTGTGCGGGCACTGAGGACATAGGTGATCCTGATCGAGTCGCGGTGGCGATCATACCGGGGCGCGCGAGCCAAGTCGAACCCCGTGCGGGGGAGACCCCGGTATCGCTGCGACCAGGATCGTGAGCCTATGTGCGCAGATTGAAAGCCGGACTTTCAACTTGCAGGTAGGCAAGGGCTTGCGGGTGGGGCGCATCTCACGCGACGTTCCACCCGAGCCCGCCCACCGCCGCGATGAAGATCGCCAGGTGCAGCACCACCCAGATGCGGTACCTGCCCGCGAGCCGCTCGGGCATGAGGTTCGAGATCAGGTACATGCGGCCGTCGGAGGGCGCCCGCACGCAGTCCAGGCGCGGCGCGGCGCGTATCTCCCGGTAGTTCTTCTCCACCGCGGCCCGCGCGTCCTTGCGGGCCTGCTCCCATTCGTCGAGGTCGATCTTGCCGTCGCGATCGCGGTCGAAGCGCGCGACCAGGCGGGGCCGATCGCGCTTCCACTCCGCGAGCAGGGCGGCGACGTCGCTCTTCATGTCCGCCGCAGAGGGCTCGTGCGAGAGCGTGCGGAACTCGCCCAGCACGTAGAGCGGATCGCGCTCGAGCAGCTTCCACTCGGTGTAGCGGTAGTCGCCGTCGATCCACGTGTCCTTGTACATGGTCACGATCTCGGCGCCTTCGGGGTCGACCACGCAGCGGCCGGACCCGTCCGCGAGCAGGAAGGAGGCGTTCGTCTCGCCTTCGTCCGCACTGCTCCATTTGTTGCCCGAGCGCTTCTCCATGCGATAGCGGCACCACACGCAGGGCGCATGGGAATAGGGCGCGAGGGTGGGCGGCCCGGGAATGTTGAGCGCCTCGCCGAGCAGCTCGACGTAGCCCTGCGCGGCGCTTGCGATGTTCGAGGTCGGGGTGTCCTCGACGGCGCGCGCGCGGCGGTAGACGCTGCGCCAGGCGAGCAGGCTGAGCGCCGCGACGAGGCCGAGGCTCGCCGCCCATCCCTGGCGGCTCTGCAACTGCATGCCCACGAAGACCAGCGCGAGCTGGCCGCCGCCCAGCATCAGCTGCATGTGGAGGCGCTTGATCGTCGACATCGATACTTGCCGTCACCGATGGCGTCGGCGCGGGCTCCAGGAGCTCAGGACGGGGCGCCGAGCAACTCGGTGATCTTGGTT
>ORMF011995689.1_pt1 | contig 107733 bp, 85 predicted proteins | sample 1779871 | NCBI WGS metagenome assembly ORMF01 (sample SAMEA104232316, study PRJEB22302) | groundwater metagenome | biome: forest; feature: aquifer; material: groundwater | place: USA | collected 2011-08-07 | depth 5.4 m | reverse complement strand
TGCACTGCGCCGGTGTTGTTCACTGGGATGCCGGCGAAGCTGGAGGTGCCTCCGCCGGCCGATTTCTTCAGTGTGCCGAGGTTGAGGTTGTTGAACGTGCCCACGTTGTTGCCCAGGGAGTTGTTCAGTGCTGTGCCGGCGGCCTGGAAGTCGAAGGTGCCACCCGCCTGGTTGTTGATGGTGGCGTTGTTGCCGATGCGGAAGTCCGGGGCCGTGGTGACCAGCACCGTGCCCGCGTTGTTCAGCGTGCGCGTGTCCAGGAAGATCGTCCCAGGGGCATTGATGGTCAGCGTGGCCGTGTTCGGAATGGCGGTGATGCCTGCGCCAGCCATGCTGCCACTCGTCCAATTTGCCGGTCCGTTGATAGTGAGCGTTCCAGCGCCTTGTAGAGCGCCACCAGACAGAGTGAAGCCGCCGGCGCCAATCGAGGAGGCTGCGGCAATGTCCAAGTTACTTGAGAGAGTAAACACACCTGCGGCGTTGTCCACCGTAAGGCTGCTGATAGAGTCGCCGCCCGCTGCGGACTTGGTGACGGTGAAGCCCGCACCGATACAAACCCTATCCGCGGGAACGGGGAGGACGTTCGTGTCCCAGTTCGTTGCCGTCTGCCACAGTCCTGTGCCAGCGCTGTTGTCGAAGTTGATGGTGCACCCGCTGGCGGTGATGACTTGAATGATGATCGCGTTGGCCGTGCTGACGTCACTCCAGGCCAGGCCCGCGGGCAAAGTCGGGAAATTAATGGTGGTGCTACCCGAACCGCCGCCGGCCGCACTGGCGATCGTGAATGTGTTCCCTAGACTCGGCGTGAATCCGCCAAATAGAACGACATTGAATGTGCCATTCGCCACTGCCGTGCCGGATACATTGAATTGGTCGTACCCGGTGCCGGCGGTGGTGCCTCCGAGCTCGATCTGAACCGTACCGCCAACGGCCTGCGTGAAGTTTCCGGTGAGATTCAATGTCCCCGGAGAAAGTCCCGGACCAATCGTGCCGCCGTTCTGAACGACGTTGGCGGTAAGAGTGCCGGGCGTTCCGCCCTGAATCAAGCCGCCGGTCTGGGTGATCGTGCCAGCAGTGGTCACTGAGCCACCGTTGAGACGCAAAGTACCGCCCGCGTGCGTGTAGCCCGCTGCGGGCAGAGTCACCGTGCCGCTGCTGGCGCTGAGCGTTCCTCCGTTGAATGTCAAATCCAGGACGGAAGCGGTGGGGCCCGTGAAGTTCAACGCACCGCTGTTGATCGTGAGGCTGGTAATGCTGGAGGCCGGCGCGTTCAGCGTGCCGCCGAGGATGTTCAGAGTTCCGCCAATAGCCACGCTGGAGGTCACCGTCAGAGTTCCTCCGGTGATGTTCAGGATCCCTGCAACGTTGGCCAGGCTGCTGATGGTGTCGGTGCCTCCATGGTCCACGGAGAACGCAGCGCCAATGCACACCTTGCTCGTGCCGGTGGGCACCCCGTCCGGGTTCCAGTTGGCGGCGGTGTTCCAATCGTTGCCGCCGCCGCCGCCGTCAAAGTCGCTGGTGCAGCCGGCAGGGGGAGGCGCTTGGCCTGCCCCGCTGACGGTCAAGTCATAAATCATGTCCGGCCTGGCGTCGCCGCGAACATCCAGCACGCGCAGAAAGGCCGTCACGCCCGTCGCGGACTTGAACGACAATTTAGAATCGAGCACAACCGATGGGGTGATGTCGTCATTTACGCAGGGGTCAGTAAACAGGCCGGCGAAGCTGCTAGCGGCGGTGTTGCAGAGACTGAGCCGAGTTCCGGAGGCGTCCACAATTTCTATGACCGAATCGAGCGTGGAAGGAATGGGCGGAGCAACCAGACGGCGGGCAAAGATCTCAAGGGTAACCGTGGCGTTGGGCAGCGCAGTGAACGAATAAACATCCACATCCGGCGCGCTGGCGGATACGTTGCCGAACGGGCTGATGGATGCCGAGATCGTCCCATTCGTGATCGGGGTAGCCGTAGCCGGCGTGTCGTTCGAGGCCACCGCATCGAAGGCGTCCTTGGTCGCCGGCGTTGAAGGAAACGTGAAATTGTTTCCGCCGGAAGTTGAGCCGGCGACAATAGGACCGATCCCTGGAAGCGGAGCCGGTGCCGCACCGGGCAGACCGAACGTTTCGCCGGCCTGTCTTCCCAGCGGTCCCACACTGGATCCGCCAACAAAGCTGGGATCAACCGCTTCAACCGAAATGTTGTAGGAAACTCCGGAGGGGACAGGAATATCATATGTCCCGCGCAAGGCCGGGTTGCGCGCGCCGCCCGAGCTACCTGGATTCAACGGCGCGCCATTGGACTGGTCAAGAAAGCCGCTACCCAGACCCCGATTTCCGGTATACAGATATCCCGATACTCCGGAGACAGCGTTGCGGCGCGGGAGGACGGTGCTACGGGCAATGACGTTGACGCCTTGCAGGTGTGTGACACCGTCAGAGAAAAAGACGGTTCCGCTGATAGTTCCATGCGTGGTGGCGAAAGTGGCAGTGGGATAGTAAAACGAAACCCAGGCAATATCATCCATGGACAGCGTTCGTTCGGGAGCTACCCCCGGGGACTCTAGGAGCCCGCTGATGGCGATGGGGAACATGGTGGGCAGACCAAAGGTGTCGTCGGAAAAATTGGCGCAACTTACAAACGACAGACAGTTGATGTTGATCTGCGAGTGTCCCAAGCCGATGTAATGTCCCAGCTCGTGCAGTATGGTCGCTTCAAACTCGGTGTCGCTCGAATCGGGCGCAACTCCGTCGCGAAACTTGCCGTTGAGTACAGCGCGCGCAGAGATAATTGTGCCACCGCCTGCCGTGCTGAACGTCGGTCCTGCGAAGCCCAGCGTGCTGTTGCCCACTCCGAACAAATTGTCCGTAATGACGCCCGTGTTGTCGTAAATGACCGGATTGCCCGTGAAACCCACACAAAGAAACTCGCCGAAAGTGTCCACGTCGCCATCGGTAAAATCCGTGGCTGGTGCCGTGCACCCGGTGACGGAAGCAATCGAGCCTGCGTTTGTGAAGGCGATGGTTGAAGTGGGCACTGCCTGCCAAACTGCGAACAGGCTGTCCACGCGCGCGGTCGTAACAGCATTGCTGTCCAGGCCAAGCGGGCCTCCATCTACGTGGTAAGCAATGGGGAGGCTTGCAGCGGGCCACAAGATTACAGCGCCGTCCGTGCCGAACACCGTGCTGCCCACGCGAATGGGCTCGCCCGCGCGCAAAGGCAAATAGCCCGACTGGCTCAGGAGAATGATCAGGCTGACCGCGAAGGCCCCCGCCATGTGTATACGTCGAGTCTTGTGCTCGGGCATGGAAATCCTCCAGTGCGCGTGGGACTACGGCTGAGAATTGGCAACAAGAGCCTTTACGATCGTTCTGAAGTCGTCGAAGGAAATGGGACCGCCCTTTTGCGTCGCAAGAAGCTGCCGCGCGGGCAGGCCGGCAAGCTGCTCATCAAGCTTGGGGGCAGTCTTCGAAATTCGATTGAAAAGCCCGGCATTGTTCAAACTATTGGCGAGGGAGCGATTGCCCTTGGCGTCCGCCTGGATGCGAAAACGGCCCTGCTCGAGTCCCGCAGGGCTCGACAGTCCATATTGACTCGGCTGTGTAAGCATCAGCAAGACTTCCTGGCCGTCGCCATAGTCCAGCTTTTCCTTGTAATCGAGCTCATTGTTGACGAATGCCCGGAATGTGAATTGCGCGCCGGCCTGGCCCTTCCACACCTCGGTCACCTGCATCGTCACCACGATGGTATGCAGTTGCGGGATCTGCGGATGCACTTCCGCGCGGACGCTGGTGATTCGTCCGACCACAATGGTGTACGAGTCGCCGACCAGCTCAGAAAGGTTTCGGTGCAGGACCTTGGCGTCGCGCTGAGCCTCCACCGGTACCGCTAGCAAAGCAAGAAACACCAGAAATGCAACCCCCCCTGCATATCCGAGCATGCGGGCTCTGCGCGGGCTTCTGGATTGACACGCTACACGGCTCATGGCTGGACCTCCGCTGGCGATGTGGTGGGGCTCACGAGGAAGGGTGTAAGAGACAATTTGGAAACAACGGAGCATCGACCTTCCCACTTGATCTGTGATTTCTAGTCCCAGGCATTACGCAAATCAGTGCGAGTGGGAACTGGATGATAGATAACAGTCTCGGAATCTCACTGCGACAAGAAAGAAACTATGCCGCAAGGCAAGTGGAGTCAAGAGTATTCTGAAAATGTCTCTGCCCCGTCCCAGAATGTCGCAACGGCCCAATCCCGCTGGTCGTTCATTCCGAATCGAACGCATCCGCACAATTGAAGCAGGTGACCTGCCCTACCCCCGATGGTTCTACTACGTTTCATGTTGGCCCGAGGGCCCAAGACATTATTTTCATCTCAAGTTTTCACTGCCGGCGGGGTGAGAACCTCTGCCGGAACAACAGGAATTGAAGGATCTTCGTGGGTGACAGCTCGGCGGGAACGATCGTGTCCTGCAGATACAAAAGTGAATAGCTGGTGGGCCCGCCTGGATTCGAACCAGGGACCAACGGATTATGAGTCCTATTCAACAGTGTCTAACGTCTAGAAGCAGCCTGCAACCGCATGCAATGCTATGCACAGTCCTGCACGCTAAGTGGTTTGTTCTGTTGAGGCCGACGGGCATGGCAATGCTGTGTTAGCGCCTCGGCACCTTTGCACCGGAGTGCACGGTGGGGCACTCTTTTCCCGGCAAAGTGATACACTGGGTGTACGCGAGCCAGCAGTCCACGTCCTCCCAGAATGTCAGGGGTTCGAATCCCTTAGGGCGCGCCACTCCTCATTCTTTGCCCTCTGAAAGATTAGGTCGAAAGGTTTTCTTTAAGAGGGACAAAGATCTAGCACGTCATTCGAACAGTTCCGCCTACTCTAATTCCAAATCGACAGCACGAACGAAGGTGTGAAGCCCTCAATCGTTTATGAACTCTTCCATAGTTCTACATAGAAGGTAGTTGTAGTCTTTGCCGTACATAGCGCACTCCTTCCAGTTGCGTTTCAAGTGCAACAGATAGGAGTAATCACAGTCTTTCTCCAATCGTCTACTCTTTTCTCGAAAGTCCGAGAATCCAGACACTAATCCCAACCCAATTCCAAGGCCAGAGACGATAGTCAGGATCTCCGGGGCCAAATCTTTTCCGACCATTGCCGACGCAACTTTCGTCAGTACTGGGAAAGTGACACTCTTCAAGCCAGCCCACCCTACTATCTTCAAATCACTCATGCTCTTCTTGTAGTCCGAGAGCGCCTCTTCAATGCTTCTTTTTAAGTCTCTAATCCGGTCTTCGTAAACCGTCTCATCTTCACATGCTGAAAGGTCCCTGGCAGCCCCTTGAATTGCAGAAATAAATCTTTGACGCTCGTCCCGATATTTCTCCCGAAACTTGACTATGTCCCTCGGATTCAGATCAAGAATGTTTTCGGGGAGAAAATCACGAATCACCAAGACGGCGAGTTGGTGCGTGTTGTCGTCAAATGGGTATTCCACAACTTGGCCGTCATATTTGAAATAAGTTGATGCTGACCAAGCCGCCACAGAATCTGACAGAAGCTGTAGGTTGTTTCTCTGTGAGATTTGCTCTGCTAAGAATGTCATATACAGTGCTTCAAACTCTGTCGGAACATGAAGCCAGTCGCCGTGTGCGGTTGCTTTGCCTTTCGCAATCATCATCTCCCTCAACTGGACGTCCACTTTGTCTTGGTGAAGTTTTGCGTAGGCTTGGTCCATGTCGAACACAAGAGCAGCAGCGCCCCAACCACCAGGACCGACTTTGTCAAATAATTCTTCTGCAGCGTCCTTGGCATAGGGACCCGGGCGAAGGGGAATCCCGATCTCACCCCCTTCGACGAGGACGCGAATGTTTTCCGGTTCGTCGGGTTCATAGCCTTCGGGAACAATTCGGTAGATTCGGTCCCAAAGGAGTGCCGCACTCCAGAGCCAATGGTAATCGTGAAATTCAATCGATGGATAGTACAGAGCATGATTCATTGCGTTCACCTAACCGGGGATTCAGATTTTCGTGGCACGCGCAGTTTTCTTTAGCTTTGTCGGTTGTGACTCTTGCTTTGTGTTTTACTTGAAATCCATTTCTCCCTTTTGCTCCGGATGGGTTCCAGCATCGAGCTTGCGGGCGCGTTGATTTGGCCCGCCCGATTTTTTACCAGTTGCAATGAGTGAATCTATATCACAGCTAGGGCCTGTGAAGTTGTGTTTGGTGTTTTCAGGTGGTTGCAGGCCGCCGGCGCCGGTCTCTGGCCCTTGACCGCTATAGGCAGCTCACTATTCATTCGGTCACGGAGCTAACTCCTCGCAAGTCGGCTTGCCGGACAGATCAGCGGGGAATGCACGCCCGCTCGTCGCCTTTGGCACAGGAATGTACGGGGCGAGTGTCCCCAGAATCTGTCTCGACATCCATTTCTTCAGAATAGTAGTGTCTTAATGAACTCAGAGGATTGCATCAATTTCTTCACGTCATCATAGCTGAGGAATTGGCACACTTCTAAGACCTCGCTGTTTACAAATGCTCGTGCCCCCTTTGAATCTCCCTCACGTCGGCTGCTACAAGAGACCCACATCAGGTCGATTTTCTTGATCGGGATTTAGGCACGGCTGTGAAGACCGGAGTAATTCTTCTGGACGAGTCGAGCGCTTGTACTAAAATACGTAGCCATGACAAAACGCGAGGCAGAGGCTAGACGCAGATCAGATCATCTCATTCAAGATTTCCAGCGCTATCTGTTGGCATTCGACGCGGATCCAGCTTTCAAGAGATTCGGGCAGCGAGAAAATCACATCGCCACGATTGCGAGGCGCAGAGAGCTTGGGACTGCGACGGCTGCTGTTCGCGATATGACATTTCTGAAGTTGCTGCACCAGACCCTAAGTTCGTGGGGGATCGGTCAGCGTGGTTCTAAACTCTTGGAGTTCCACGATTTTGCAGGGGCCATTCGTAATTGTGAGCCTGCGATCACGAGCTTGGAGGCATACCAACTTGGCGACCTCCTTCTACAGCAAGCCATTACGGACGAGATGTGGAATCTGGTCGATTCTCTTGCGATCGTCGAGAACAAAGCGAAGCTGGTACCCTGCACAAAAGCTTTGCACCATCTTCTCCCAGACCTCTTTGTTCCAATGGATCGCGCATTTACGCGTGTTTTCTTCGGTTGGCACGTACCGCAGTTCCAGTATCAGCAAAAGAACGTCTTCTCCGCCGCCTATGAGCACTTTGTCAGAATTGCCTGCGAAGCCAATCCCGCACGGTTTGTCGGTTCTGGATGGAGGACCAGCCTGACCAAGAACATAGATAACGCATTGGTGGGTTTCTGCCGGGTCGAACGACTTCCAATCCCATCTTAGGGGGTACCCTGCCGAAGTTGTAGCTGCGTCAAAATTCCTTTACTACATGACTGTGACCTGCCCCCCCATCACCATTTCGAGAGAGCCATTCCAACCTCATCAACACTTTGTGTATGCCCTTGTTCGAAACTCTTCAAAGTGGCAGGCTTTCCTTCTCCTTGCCACCTATCGACGAAATAAAACTCTCTGTTCTTGCACTGCGGACAATTGTGCGGAACGATGAACGGATGTAAGGCAGTCCAACTGTCCTTTTCGATTTCGATGTACAAGTCATTCTTAATGAGGGCTTCCGGGTAGGTGAGTTGGCGCTGTGTGAAGCCTGGGTGATCACCCATACAAAGCAGTGTATTAATGCTAACAAGCCGACTTCCTCGAACCCCACTGATTTCACGAATTAGCATGATCGAATGTTCTGTTAGGAATCCTAGATCTCTCATGCAATCTTGAAGAGTGGTTTGTATTTGGATTGTTGCTTTTTGGATGTCTTCGTCTGTTTTGGGTCCCCGGTCATGCTTAAAATCGTTTTTTGCATGGATAAGCTTTTCAACGTTCAGACGGAACTCCTCTTTATCCTTTTCGTACCAAAGAGCCCCCATGCTTTGAGCTAATCTATTATTTTCATACTCGCGCAAAACCTTAGACGACCGTTGGGCAATCTCGTGCCAATGTCCGGGTGAGATTCCGCCATGCCAAATCTTCTCCAATTCCAGGCCAATTCGGGTTCGATCTCTTTCCAAGATAATTGCAAGTGAAACGGAGGCGAGAAAAGAAAGAACATTCTCTGCCAGTCGCAATTGTTCTCGGTATAAATCTGACAGCGTGGTGATGCCCGAGAGCGATCGATATGAGAAGGCGAGAGGGTAGGGGTAGAAATTTCTGACCTGGAAATCTAGAGTTTCCGCCTGTTGTATGCTTGTGGAAATGGCTTTTGCAGTCTGTCGGACCTCGCGCAATCGTCTGGCAGTTTCTCCCTTTGACTCAATACCAAACAAATCGAGCCTAAGAGATCGCAACTTGTCTGCCTTCGCTCGTAGAGCCTGTTCTATCTCGGATAATTCGTCAAGGTCTCTTGAAAGATCGAAAGAAACTTGAGGAATTGGAAGCTTCCGCAGAGCTGCGACTGATAATGAAGGTGCATATGCGCCGACTGCGACAGACGAGAGAAGCTGCTGTCCGATTCTTGAGCTAAGAAATTGCCAAATTAGAGAGGGGTTTGCGCTTTCCTGCTTTGGGCGAATGACGAAGACCGTGTCTGATGCGATTGCATCGGATATTCCGGGTGTAGCAATCATGCACGATGGTGAAGCCCCAATTCGTTGAAGCAGAACATCTCCAGCGCGAATCTTGAAATGTTCCGGTGGCGGCTCCCGATACCCATATTGACTAAGTTCTTCCTTCAAATCTATCTTGCGAGAAATGTCACGCCCGCGGAGGGTTGGTATTCCTTTCTTATTTAAGACTTCTTCGCGCGAATGTCTGAAACCCTGAAAGACATCGCAGATTTCTTCTAGTGGGAGACTTGGATACTTAGAAATCTCTTCACGGAATCGGTTGCTTCCAGGGTCATGTGCTGCAGCAGTCCATGGATCATTTTTTCGAACAACAGAATAGAAGCCAACATTTGTTTCGATCCCCAGAAAGCCTTTCTTAATTCCCGTGAACCAGGGCCGTTCGCTAACGTCGAGGAGCTCGTCACGAGAGGAAACTGCAAAAACATAACTTCTATTCTTCCCATCACTAGAAGGGCGCTTGAAAGCGAGTAATGATGATCGAATGCTCGTGCGCGGCTTAAACAGGTCAGAGGGAAGCTCTATTAGCGATTTCAAATCAAAGTAATTCAGCAGTTCTTGTCTTACAGCCGCATCTGAAGATGATAAGCACAATTTTTGAGGAACAATTCCTATCAATACCCCTACAGAATCCATTGGAGCCACTCGCAGCATTAGCTGGGTCGGAAGGTCGAGCAGTGTTGATTTCTTGGAGACGCCTAGTCGATTGCCAAATAACCTAAGCTCATCGGTCCCTGTCATCCCCCAGGGTAAAGTGTGATCAATTATCAAGGTCTGGGCGTTAAGGTCGTTCAAGCCGGTCACGAATTCCTTCTCATTGGTTATCGTGACGAGAGAAACGGGGCCTTTCTCGCGAGCGGACTTAGCAAGATCAAACGGTTGAACGTCTAGGCCGATCTCATCGGGAGTGGGATAAGTGTTTCGCGAGACCGCCAAATCAATCTGGGTATCGAACAGTTGGACTTGTCTTCCATTTGTGAGCAGCGCGAATCTGGCACCCAGATCTTTTGCAGTCATGATCGCCTGAGAGAGTGGCTCGCCAAGCAGGAGTTTGGAATTCTTGACTTGCACGATGGCGACGAGTTTGCCATCTTGAGTCAAGAGGCCGAAATCCGGAACAAGAGCACTTCGTTCTCGCGGTGGGCGATATTGTCCTACGACCTGTTCTGGAGACCACCCGCTACTTAAGAGCCGACGTTTAACAACCAGCTGTAGTTCTTTCTCTGAGAGCCAAAAGGTGACTGAGTCTTTCGGGAAGACGAGAGAAACATCGACTAGTGTTACAGGGAGGTGAGGGTATTGAGAGAGCCAAAGCGAGTAATCTTGCGTAATGACCGTGAAGGGCGTAGATTCCTTAGTAGGGAAGGCTGCAGAGAAGAGGAGTTGGACGATGCCTTGCTCCACTTCTAGTGGAACTCCGAACTCTCCGTACATGCCGGGCCTCCGTTCGGGAGTCAGTGCGCTTAAGTCCTAGCGGCTGATATTAATACTCCAATAGGTGTAAGATCGCGAGGTTGAATTTGTTGTTATGGCACTAATCGATGCAGGTAATCGAGACGCGTGCATCCAAATTCGCCTGGAGTCATTTTGGATCGCTCTCATAACTGCTTATTCCACCTAATCTTTCTTGTTATCATGCAGCTTAATGAGATGCACGCTTGCAAGCTAAGGCCTGGCGCAATAATCAAGTCTTCTTGATCATGGCAGAACCTACAGAAGCTGATATTTGTCGCACGTACGTCCTCCCGAAATTGTATGCGGCGGGCTGGGACGACGTGCGCTGGGTTTACTGCGCGCCGCCCTGGCGAAAGCCCTTTTCAACCACTGGGTGTAGTTGATGGCACGATCTACCGTTCATTACGCCGATAGCGAGACAAACAACATTCTCAAGCGGCTGCATAACAAGCTGCGCCCTGCCGGGACGCCGGTGCAGCGCGTGGAATACATTATCGAACTGCTGTTGCTCCGCATCTTTGAGGTAAAGCTCCAGCAAGACCCAGAGTTCGCGCCGCTACGCGCCGCGTTCAAGGGTGAGAATGACAAGCTACTGTTCTCGGAACTCGCCACGCTTGCCAACGATCAGATTCTCCCCGCGCTCAATCAAAAGTTCTTCCCGTTCTACGCCCATATCCTGAGTGAGGCACGCAAGGTCTGGAAAGGCAACCTCTCCACCAAGGTTCAAGATCAACTCGTCCTTATCGAGGAGGTCTTCAGCAATTCGAATTTTTCTAACAATGTTACCAGCGGAAACATGGGCGAGATTATCGGCCTCGTTGCAGAGCTGGACAAAGACCGCCTGCTCAAGACCGACCTGCTCGGTGACGCCATTGAGTCCGCATTGTCCGAGACGGGCGGCACAAAGGACATCGGCCTGCATCGCACACCCGATCACATTCGGCAGTTCATGGTCGGCCTTGCAGTGCCGACCTTCGCTGACCAAATCTTCGACCCCACCGTCGGCACGGGCGGATTCATGTTCGACAGCTTCGAGTATGTGATGCAGGGCGTGAGCCAGGACGGCCATTGGCCTGGGCCGAAGGGCCATCCCGAACTCGCCGCGTGGTTCAGGGACTGGTTCGCTAAGCATCCCGTCCCGATGCCGTCCATCGAGACGAGCACGGACTTCTACCGCACCGGTGTCGGTGGTATCGAATACCTCGGCATGATCCGCAAGATGGCCGCGATCAACTTCTATGTGCGCGGCCTCAACCCAGGCAATATTCAGCAGGGCGACGCGCTGGAAAAGTTTGAGGGGAAATTCTGCCCGAAAGTAAGACCGTCATCCTCGCCAACCCGCCTTTCGGCGCGGAGCGCGACAAGGATTCCTATCCCAATGTCTGGAGCGAGTATCCAACCGAGAGCGAGACCACGATTCTCTTCGTGAAGCTCATGCTGGAAACGCTCAAACCCGGCGGGCGCTGCGCCGTCATCGTTTCCGAAGGCTTCCTCACCTGGGATCAAAACAGCGCTCGCGCCTTGCGCCGCGCGTTGCTGGACGAGTGCGACCTCAAAGCAATCATCAGCCTTCCGCAAGGCGTATTCGTGAGCAAAGGCGGTCAAGGGCCGAAAACCTCCATTCTCTGCTTTGTTAAGGGCGGGCATACGCGCCACGTGTGGTTCTACAAAGTTACGAACGACGGCTACACGATGGGCACAAATCGCAAGCCCGTTCCGGGCTGCCAGCTCGTCAAGGCGCTTGACCTGTTCCATCGTTACGTGCGCGAAGGCGAACAGCCGCCGGAATCGCGCCATTCCTTTTGCATCCCCGCCGACTGGATCAAAGTCCTCGACCCGCGTGTGAAGGATAAAATCCGTGCTGAAACTCGCGCTGAGATGGGCGCGAAGGCAGCTGAGGAAAAAACCAAGCTCGCCGAAAAGCTTGATATACAAGTAGCCGCGAAGAAACTCACCTCCAGCGAGCTCAGGGACCGCCTCGCACAGCACGACGAACTGTGGCGGAGCAAAATCGAGAACGCCATCGCGCAGAAAATCGAACGCGCCCACCTTTACTCGTTCAACCTATCGAACTACCGCAGCAGCCTCATCCCAGCCCAGCTTGCCGCGTGGAAGGATTTCGCCGCAACCTATCTTCGAGAGGGCGACCCGTCGAAGACGCTGGAGAATCAATACCGTGCCATCGCCGCCGCCGCGCCGGATGAACTGGATGAATTGATTTCGGGCCTCGACCCGCGTCACACGCTAGAACTGGACGTTGCCCGCCAATTCCTGACTGGCATCTCGCCCGAACTTTTTACCAAGCATCCGCATCTGCGGACGTTGCAGGAAATCATTGCGTCGCAGCAGAAGACTCCGCGAGTCCAGTTGAAGGAATTGCTTGAGCCAGTGTCGCGCCCGGTCGCGTTCGAAGAAGGTCGCACGTATCGGCGCGTAACCGTGAAGCTCTACGGCAAGGGCGTTCTGCTGCGCGATAGAGTCACGGTTGATGACCTCAAAGGTGACAAGTGGTTTCAGGTGAAAGAAGGCGACCTAATCTTCTCGAAAATTGATGCGCGCAACGGTGCGTTTGGAATGATTCCCGAAGCGCTCGACGATGGCATCGTGACTAGCGAGTTTCCCACGTTCGCGGTGAAGGAATCTGAAAGTGATCCCTCGGTGCTCACAGCATTGCTAACGAGCAAGGCGTTCTACGGGCAAATTGAAGCGAAAGTCTCCGGCGCAACAGGACGGCGGCGATTCGAGCCAGAGGAATTGCTCGAAATGGAAGTGCCTCTTCTACGATCTGACGAGCGACAGGGCATGATTGATGAACTGGCGAGAGTTGACGCCTTTGTCGATAGCGTTGCCTCGATCATTTCCGCTTGGGATGTTGACCAGTATCTTTGCCTCGATGGGAAACCAATGTCGCTTGGCAAACTCGCTGACGTGGACGCAACCATCATTAAAGACCTCAAAGCCGTGACCGATAGTCGCTACGTAGGCGGAGAGCACATCGAGTCCGGCACGGGCAGATTGGTTAGCACGCAATCCGTCACGGAAGCGGGAATAATCGGTCCGGCCTATTCATTCCGCAAGGGCCAAGTCGTCTACAGCAAGGTTCGCCCAAATCTGCGTAAATGTTTCTTCGCAGAGTGTGATGGCGTGTGCAGCTCGGATATTTACCCGTTTACTGTAACCTCAGATAAGATATTGCCGGAATATCTTGCGCTGATTCTCGCCTCACGCTGGTTCGCGCGGTTCACAGTTGAATTTCACGAGCGGGCCGGCATGCCAAAAATAAACCGTGAGCAATTGGCGACGATTAACGTCATCGTGCCGAGTCCTGACCACCAGCGTTCGGCGATTGCATGCTATCGCGAGGATTGTGCTCTCTTCTCCTCCTTAGAAGCGCGCGCGACGAATGCCCGCGAGCGGATTCTGCAAACTCTCAACCGCATTTGGGAAGGCTAGCAATGCCCACCCGCACCAAGACCGGCATTTTCGACAACGAAGCCTCCGCGGTGGACTTATCGGTTTATGACGCGCTGAAGCCACTTGGCTGGACGCGAGAGAACGGCACGCTGCTTTACCAGCCGAGCTATGCGCTCAACGAAGATGAGCAGCGCGATTTTCCCGGCAGCAAATCCATCAAGCCCGACTTCGTGCTTCAGGATTTGCAGGGCTTTGCGCTAGCTGTCATCGAAAATAAACTCGATGACCCACAAAAGGCATTGCCAAAATTGCGCCTCAAATACAGCCGGCTGCTTAAACCGCGCTTCCTCTATGCCTGCGCGGCAGACGGTGCAGGCGGGCTGAAGATTCTTTATTTTGACCTAGCGTGGCGCGGCATTGACGCGGCAGAGTTCAAATCCATTGGCGAGTTCATGTCGCTGGAGGAGATGAAACTGAAGATCGAGCAGGGCCGCCAGAAGCAACGCGAGCAGACGATCAAGATCGACACAACGCTGGCCGGAGGCTACGACCCGGCGGCAAGCAAGGACCGCTACTACCAACTTGATTGCATTCGTATCCTGCTCGATCGCTTCCGCGAGGGAAAAATGAAGATGCTCGTCCACATGGCGACGGGTCTCGGCAAGACGCGGACAATAGTGGCCTTCGCCAAGGCGCTGCTTGATTACGCCTTGGCTAAGCGCGTTCTTTTCGTGGTGGACCGGCGCACCCTCGCGCGGCAGGCGATCAACAAAGGCTTTAAGCTCCTCAGCCCGACCTATAATAGCCATTGGATTACGTCGGCGAGCTGGCGGGCGCACAAGAACAAGAACATCCACGCAGTTGTGATTGATACGCTGGAAATGCTTTACGACAAAATTCCCAGCAACTTCTATGACCTGCTAGTCGTGGACGAGTGTCACCGCTCCATTACGACAAACCGAAACCTGATTTTCGATCATTTTGTCTGTCCGCGCATCGGCCTAACAGCCACGCCTAGGATCGCCGTGCCAGCCGATGGCAAGGAAATTGACCCGGAGGACCTCGCTATTAACGACACTTACCGCCTCTTCGGCTGTGAATCGGGCACTGCTGACTACTCATTCGGCCTCGACCGTGGCATCGAAGAAGGCTTTCTCGCGCCCTACCGAAAAGAGGAACACATCACCGCGCTGACGAAAGAAGCGATGGAGAAAGGCATTCTCTACGACCATCTGCTCAATCCGGAGACGCGCCAACGCATTGAACTGCCGAAAGAGGAGCAGATCGCGCTGGAGCGGTTGAACAAGCGCGTACTCAGCGAAGAACAGGCCAAGCGATGGGCGGAGGTCATCCGCCACGAAACCGAATACGGTGAAAAGGTGCTGCTGTTCGCCGCCAGCCAAGCGCACGCGATGATGTTAGTGAAAGAGTTGAACACCGCGTTCAATGACAAAGGCGAAAGTCCGCGTTACGCTGAGGCGATCATTTCCGAAAATGACGAGATCAACGAAACGCTGAAGGAGTGGTTCGAGCGGCCCTACTCAAATCCGCGCGTGGTTGTGTCCGTGGACATCATGAGTACGGGCGTGGACATTCCATGCCTGCGCTACGTCGCGTTCGGGGCGCTCACCAAGTCTGTCAGCAAATACCTCCAGATGCTGGGACGCGGCACGCGCCTCGACCCAAAGACTGGCAAGTTCAGCTTCACAATTCTTGACTTTGTGAAGCTTTGCGAACGGATGGAGGACAACGGCAAAGGCACGCCAAAGAAGAACATCAAAGTTGTCACGGGCAAAGGTGCTGGAGGAGGAGGCGGAGGAGGCGGCGAAATTGTTATCGATGGGGTCCTAGACAATCCAGATCCTGCGCACCTCATCCAGCGAGCAATCATTGCGGGTGGAAAGGTCCAGATCATCGACAATATTCCAATGGCCAAAGCGCGCGAACTATTTGAGCAAGGCGTGAAGTCCACAATGGATTCCCAAATTGCGACGCTGCGTCAAAAGGTATGGGAGGACAAGGACTATCAGCCAACCGAGGAAGAATTGGCCGCCGTCAACGCGTGGGTGGCAGCGCCGGATATCATTCTGACGGAAGAGCAACTTCAGCGCATCTACGAATACCCTGCGGGCTCAGTGTGGGATTTCTTCCTTGCAGTTCTCGGCGTGAAAAAGATTCCTACAACCCGCGAGTGTATCGAGGCAGGATTCGACAGCTACTTGCAACTTTACAACTTCACGACGGAACAAGCTGACACGCTGCGAAAAATCAAAGACGCCTTTGTCGCGAACATCTCTTCACAGGGTCGGGTCGACTTGGACGCCATTTTCGCAAACCCGATTTACGCCCGACTTATCGGTAGCTTCGAGGAAATTAACGCGAAGTTTGACGGGCGACTACGCGAGGTTGTTGGTGAAATGCAATCTGTCTTTAAGAGAGCGGCATGAGATAGAGGGAGTCTCCACACTCTGTTGGCAGGTCAACTTGAAGAAACTCCAATCCAAAACCGCTGCCGAACTGGACGCCTTAGATTCTTCCAGATTGGCGAGGGCTTTCCACTGCGAGTCTTGATCATGGCGAACAATAGCGACTGCATTTATCGGCCACTTCCGCGAGTCAAGGACCTTCTCCCAAGCGCCATAATTAAGACAGCCTCAAGACTATTCGCGGGGGATACAAGCTTAAGCGGTCCTCAAATATTCGATTTCTTCGGCCGCTACTCCGACGAAGTGGGAAAGATGCGCTACGGGTCGGGGGCGCCATCGCGCTGGCAGATGTTCGCGAACTTTATCGAAAGCCTCCCAATAGACCAACAGCGCGCAGCCCTGCTTGAACTTTGCGGCGAGTACCCCATGCGGACGCCTGCTCCGACAGAAGAGGTCGAAAAACTTCGGGACAGATTGCGCGGTGTACCCGTTCCCGCTTCCTTTGGTAAGGCAATGGCGAACATCGACACTACTTATGTCACCAAGGCGTGGGAAAAACTAACGCAACGACTCGCAGGTGATCCCGAAGGCGCTATCACTTCTGCGCGGACACTGCTTGAGTCAGTCTGTATTTATGTCCTGGATGGCCCGGGGAAGAGACCAGATCACAAGGGCGATCTTCCTGCTTCGTATAAGGCAACAGCTGAGGCGCTGGGTCTTGATCCGAGGAAGGAAGATGACGCCGCTATCAGACAGATTCTCGGAAGTTGCGCAGGGCTGGCGCAAGGTGTAGCGACTCTACGAAATCAGTTTGGCGATGCACATGGAAGGCTCGGAGAAGACGCTCAGAGGCGCATTGCACACCTTGCTGCAAACGTTTCAGGTACGCTGTGCACATTTTTGATTGAATCATTCGAAGCCGTTAGATCGAATAGATAATAGCTGTTCAAGTTGAAATAACTTGTGAAGCGTTGGCCGCATAGTAGGAGGAATCATGCTGAGAGAAGCACCACTTGTCAGCCAGTATCTCGAAAGAATAAGTCGCGATGCTGTCGAAAAATATCAGTTTTTGTTCAAGAGCTATGTAAGACATCGGCAGGGAGTCTATGTACTCTACAAGCGCAAGAAACTGTATTACGTCGGACTAGCTGGCGATCTCAGGTGGCGCTTGCATCAGCACCTGAGCGATCATCACGGACGTTCGTGGGATCGTTTCAGTGTCTACTTCACGATCGGCGAGAAGCACTTAAGGGAACTCGAAACGCTGATCTTGCACATCACTGGAAAGCCCCCAGGGAACAAAAACAAAGGTAAATTCAAAGACTCAGAAAATCTAAAACGTACCCTGAAAAGAGACATCAAGAAATATCAGCGAGACGAACTCTTGGCTTTGATCGGGCAGGAAGCTGAAGAGGTCTTGAGGGTGACTAACAAGCGTGGCAGATTAGGTCGCCGACCCGTACTTGCCCAATACGTAAGAGGTTCGATGAAGCTGCGCGCCACACTGAAGGGAAGGATCTACAAGGCGCGTGTGCGTCGGGATGGTTCAATTAGATTTCGAAGAAAGGTTTACAACTCCCCTTCTGCCGCAGGAGGGGCTGCCTGCAAGCGCTCTTGTGACGGCTGGTATTTCTGGAAGTACGAACGCGCTCCAGGCGATTGGGTGAAACTCAACGAGCTTCGGAAATAATTCCGCTGATTGGCTTGATTTTGCTTCATACGCAGGAGCAGGTCAACTTAAATTCCCGGTCAGGTCAAGGTCAAAATGCGAGGTCTTTCTAAGAATTGGACATCACATTAGTCTAATTAATATGACGTGTAGAGAAATGTCAAAGAACTACTCCGTCAGGCTCATCCCATTTATCGTCAAGTGCTTACAAGAAGCTCCCTTCTTTCCAAAGTCGTTATCCACAACGAGAAAGCTTGACACACGATTCGAAAGTGGCATCATCTGATTAACCACTTCGCTCCACAAGAAACTTCTTCTTGAACTGTTTGATTCAGCGAACACATGATGGATGTGTGTTACGTTGAATTTATTTCTTGCTACTTGGAGCAGGTGACATGCAATACCAACCCGCACCACAAAGGAGACTTCCTAGGACGAACCACAGAGCATCTAACCACCAAGCTCCTATGAAAGAACGGGTGGTTAAGATGAAAATTCCTGCGCCGGGCGAGCACAAGCCTAGGTGGAAAGATCACATTGCCAGGTTTATCATCGACATTACCGAACTTGCAGATCTCGCGAATGAAAAGTTGTTGCCTGCCTTGAAACGCTTCTGGGACAGTTTCAAAATAATCATGATTGAATTCTTGCTTGGTATGTTGTCGATCTGGGTTGCGCTGCAATTCGTGTTTGCCCACTGAATCTGCGACAAACGCCTAATCGCACTACTGCCGGAATCTAGTCGAAGTCACTATTCCGGAATGGATTGTCTTTCTGCAGCCCCGTGACCTGCCAGAGTTTTTGTACCACCACGAGTGAGAAGGATTATGTCACGGCTGTAGTGCTCCCTTCTAATTTAGACAGTCAGGGCCTCGTTTTTTAGTACACCTGTGAACGCCAAGAACGCCTCCCGCGGGGTGCGGTTTTCCACCCCGCGATGGGGCCGGTCGTGATTGTACTCCTCGATCCAACCAGTGATCGACGTGCGCGCTTCCTCCACGCTGCGATATTCCGCCGTCCAGACTTCCTCCTCCTTCAAGCTGCGATGGAACCGCTCGATGTAGCTGTTGCCTTCCGGGTGATGATACGCCGTGCGACGATGCGTGATCCCCAACCGCCCGAGTGCTTCCAGGAACCGCGCCGAAGTGAACTGCGTGCCGTTGTCGGTGGTCAGCGTCAACGGTGTCTCCCGGCTGCCTGCGGGCAGCCGTTCCAGCACCGCCTGCTCCACCGCCGCCAGCGCATCTGCGGTCCGACAGCGATGCGAAAGATGCCAGCCCACGATCTCCCGCGTGCAGCAGTCGATCACGCTCACCAGGTAGGCCCAGCCCACCGCCGGTCCCGCCCAGATTTTCGTCATGTCCGACTGCCAGATCTGATTCGGCTCGGTGGCTTCCACGCGGCTCCACTCTTTCTGGCGTCGTGCTCGCAGTCGGCGCGAGCGCACAAGCAGCCCACGTTCTCGCATCACCCGCAGCACGCGCTTGCGATTCACTCCCAGCCCTTCCTTGCGCCGCAGCCACCACGCCACGCGACGATAGCCGTAGGCTGGCCTCGCACCGCACGCCACCACGATCTGCTCGTCGTAGGTGCGGTCCGCCCGGCTGCCGCGCGGCTGCTTCCGGTAGTACAGGCTCGACCGGCTGATGGCCAAGGTCGCTGCGACCAGCGTCGCTGTGTGACCCTGCGCCACCAGCTCCCGCGCCTGGGAGTGAACCTCACCGCAGCTCACTCCCCCACGACGTTTTTTAGGATCTCGATCTCCAGGGACTTGCGCCCCAGCGTCCGTTCCAGTTGCCGGATGCGGCGATCCTTTTCCGTTTCCGCCGCGGCCGCGCTTCTCCCCCCAAGCGCGGCCTTGGCTCCTTGCTCCGCTTCATCCTTCCACGATAGAAGAGCGTCGGAGCAATGCTGTACCGCCGGCACGTCTCCGAGATGTTCCCACTCTTGATCCCTTCCTGCACGATCTCCCACTTCTCCTCGGGAGTCCGTTGCACACGCGGTTTCCTGCCCATGTTGCCTCCTTTGATCCCGAAGGTTCGGGACGGAGGCCCCGCATCATACCGAAACTACCTGTCTAGTTTTAGAGGGGAGCACTACATGCGTAACGCTCGCTCGATATCCACTTCGCCGATAGCGTTAGCTTGACTACTCACGGAATCATCTGGTTGCCGCGATTCATGCCAATAGTTGTCACATGCTTTCGTTGTAGTAAACGCAACAACAACCAGTCCTACAAGACAAGCTCGAAAGCACGACCACCGAGCTTCGAAAAAATTACTCGCATCACCGCCAATTCAGGGGCAGACCAACGTATTGCTCTCAGCTCTGACGGGCCTCATGAAGCACGCTCGGCGTGCTTCAAATTGGTTTCTTGGAACATGGAATTATGATATGAGTACGCAATTCAAGAGTACTTCTCACACGAGGAGAAGTGCAATGCAATCGTTTGACATCCGCTCTTACAGTGAAATCGAGTCGCCGTTTTGGCGGCGGTTGGTGACAGCCACGAAATCCATTTGGGTTAGGCTACCACTGGGCCTATTGCACACTTTTGCCATCGTCCCTGCTAGCAAGGTATTGCGTTTCGACCCTGATCGATTCCATCCGATTCATTTGGAAATGTTGGCATATGACTTGGCTGTGGGAACTCAACGGTGCACACCGAGTTGGAATCAACAAATCGTTCGACAGGTAAGACTGCGGGCAGCGGCTTCCCAAGCAAGGCGGAAGTGGTTGGAAACAAATGCCGTGAACAGTTCGGATCTCCTTTTGGAGAAAGAGCAAATCGTCGCACAGATGACGAACATCCTCGAACGAAATGACCATTGGACGGTGCTCGATGATCCACAGCAGCGTGCTCTCGAATGCGCGCATGTTCTTGACCGCATTGACGAGGTCTTACAAGTCAACGCTGTTGCTTTGTTCGGAGAGGGGATTCGGAGACAACTGGATGGGATTGAGCTTCATGAGACTCAATATGAAGCAGTTTTTTGCCTTATCGATGGCTATTTTGTTGAAATGCGAAATGGTGAAGGGAAGACCTTTGTCTCGGTGCCGGTCCTTGGTTGGGCTGCGCTTAGGTTGCAAGCGTTGCGGATTTTTGCCGAGGGCAAGGGTATTTCGCTTCCGTTTGATACGTGCTTTTACTTCACGGCAAACGACTATTTGGTTAGACGCGACTTCATTTGGCTCAAATCCATTTATGAATCACTTGGCGTTTCAATTTCTTTCCTACAGTCGGCACAGAAATCTACAGAATCGAGGCGCGAAGCATATGCCGCAGACATTGTCTGCATTGCGGGCACCGATTTTGGGTTCGATTGCCTGCGCAACTCCTGCCGTGAGTATGGCACTCCCCCCATCAAGCAGTCCGCCTATTTGACGCTTGTAGACGAGTGTGATCAGCTTCTGCTCGACGAGTCCAGTACACCTCTAATTCTGTCTGGCAGCTCGAAGCTCCGACAGAGTGCGTTCGTCGAAACCGCATGGGTTTGGCAGGTCAATCGTTGGGTCAAGGAGATCTATCTAGAGAATCAGCTATTCCGCATCGCTCGAAGTGGAAACTACGAGTTAACAATGGCAGGTCGGATCTATGTTCGAACTATTTTGGATGAATGGGACATTCGGTCTTGGGCCGATTTTCGTAAATTGCTCCAAAATAACAGTGGACTTGTTTGGATTAGTTTTTTGATTCAGACCATCTTGATCGCGCCTATGCTTCGCGCACAGTTGACTCCAGATGTCGCGGCTCAACTTGAGGGAATTCTCACGGAAACAAGTGGCGAACTACTTCGACAAGATCCTAAATCCGGAAAGCTCTTTTTGACCTCAAAAGGAATCGAGGTTGCCCAGCTTCTTTCTGGTTCATTCGTTGATACGGGAACCCTGAAAGAGATCTGGTCGTACGTAAATTCCCAAATTCTTGCTGCGCAAGCTGCACTGTCCGTCGAAGACTTGCAGTTCTTGGGTAAAGCAAAGCGCAGAATCTTGCCAATCCTACTTTCGCTGATTCGTGGAGACAATTTCGTTTCAGAACTAGTTGAATTTGTGTGCAACGCTATTGCTGAAAGTTCGATTGAACTTAACCTCTCTCCATCATTCCTCGAGGGATTATGCCAACTTCAGATTCAACGTCACGGTCAACCCTCAAAACTTACTGTGGCCAACTGGCTTGTAGAGGATGCGCTTCCCACATTGGGGCGACTAATGCTTCCGGTAGTATCGGCAACCACCCGAAACCTCGGAAGTGGGATGCAAGCTAATTTATACACATTAGTCCGCGTCTATTCAATATTTGCAAAACTAGATCACAAAGCACAGTACGAATCCCACGCATTGCGAAGCCTGGTGCAGGAAGTCGCTATGGTTGGGGCGCTTTTGCAAAACTTTCTGTTTCTGCCCGAATCCGGAGCACTAACGAATGCCGGCCGCGCAGTAGCCGAGTTCTTGGAACACCAGTGTCGGGCCCAAAATCTGAGCGAACGCTTTAGTCCGAGTGGGATAGTTGCACTCATCGAAAAGAGCCTGCACTCCTATTTTGGACTAGTCCAAGATAAACATTACATTGTGAAAGACAATTGCATTATTTTAGTAAACCAAATTACTGGTCGCCGTGAACCCTCAAAGCATTTTGGGCGTTCAATTCACCCCTTTGTGCAGGCGAAGCATGGGATTTCTGTTGAGGAGCCCCTCCCAACCAAACGGACAGTCACAGTACAGAACCTAGTGACTCAAATGCCCAGGCTTGTTGGCATGAGTGGCACAATTCTTAGTCAAGAAGGAGAGCTTCGCGAACTATACTCACCTAAAAGCAAGAAACCAATTGCGGTAGGAATACAACCCTGTGTTCCTCCTAAGCTTAGGCAGGAAGGTTTCGTAATCGCTTCTTCGAAAGAAATGAAATGGCGCGCACTTTCCGATGAAATACTCGAACGGAGTGCTCAAAGTTCTCAGCCCATCTTAGTCATTACAGCCAGCGTTCAGGATTCAAATAAACTGGCAGAGGCACTCTTGACAATGGCTAACGAACGCCACAAAAGGGTGACCTTCGCATTATTAAATGCTCAGCGCGAAGAGATTGAAGAAGAAGTTGTGTCATGGGCGGGCCAGCTTGGTGCCATAACTATTGCCACACAAATGGCTGCCCGCGGCACTGACATCGTAGTTACAAAAGAGTCCGTCGATTCCGGAGGTCTTTATGTCATTGTCGCAGAGATTCACGAATTGTCGCGTCTAGATGCTCAAGCAGAAGGCAGAACTGCAAGGCACGGCGATCCAGGTTGCAGCCGTTTCTACGCATCCTTCGAAGACTCACTGATGCGCGACGCAGTATTCACACCAAAGGTGCGTGAAGTCATAGCGAGGTTGCTTGGAACTGAAGTTGCGACCGTAGATTCCGATGGTGCAATTGCGAGCAGTTTTCGCGCCATTCAAGATAAGAACCAGCTGGACCACCAGCGTCGTCGCAAGTTGACCATGGATGTTGACTCTGCAGTGGCTCCATTTCGGACCGACGGAAATGAAATCAGGGAGTTGTTCGTCAAAGGAAGCCAAGAGGACGTCCTAAAAGGAATCGCTGTCTTAATTGAGATCTATCTCGAAGACGCTACACTTGACACAAGATTGATAACCATTGCCTCGGTCGCCCAGGAGATGGCCCAAGATATTTCCAAACTCCAGGCAGATGCGTCGGCACTTGCACTCAAATTCGGGGCCCGCTTAGCTTTTCCCCTTGTTGCATCTGATCTTGAGAATGTGCTGCGCGTTTACTCCACACAACAGACACCTAATCTAACACTTAGCGAATCAGCAGGGTCTTTTCCAATAGTGCAACTGTTAGAAAATGCTTTGGTCGATGCAGCGCGTCGTGCGGACCTGGAGACGATTAGCGGACAATGGCATTCGCTCGTAGAGCGATTCAAGCTTGGAAAAACATTTGCCGCCCCGCAGTGGAAGGAGCTGCTGGAGCATTTGCATAAGTCACTTGCTCTTGGGCTCAACTGGCGAGCACAGGAGAAGATCAACGAATTATTTGACAAATTGATTCACCGCCAACTTTCTGCGCCCTGTGTAGTTAGCGAATTGATGCGGCAGGCTCTCGTGGAATTCATAACCAAGACAGATCCTCGTGTCTTCATACGAACGACCCCAGTTGGTCGTTGGGATGTTGAAAGAATTGGCCCAGAAAGCACAAATGTTTTCGGAGCGCAGATCTCTGGAAACTCCCGTGAGGAAGTGTATACAAGTCTCATTGCCAGCGCACTCGCTATCTTTGATGGCAGCCAACTTAACTCGGAAAGCTTTTGCCGTGAATTCTTGGATCTTTACGACGAGTTATGGGAAAAAGCGATAGACGACACCCAGCTAGTAGAAATGCGCTGCGAGCGCGAGGGAGCAGCTAGTTGGAGCACTCAGGTACGAGATGTGTGTCTCGTCTTTCATGGTTTTTTTCGCGAGCTGGCGCTTCGGTCGTTGAAGCTGTTAGAGCACTTTGGATCTCGCACACCAGATAGCGCGCCGCCTCGACGCGCTCAAAGGAAACTCCCAGCAACGGCGATTGCTCCACATTGGTTCCAGGCGCCAGGTGCTATGGATGAGTACGCCACAATAGGAATGGCAAATTCATCTGAACCGCCCGTAGCTCATGAATCGGGTGACGAGAATCATGAGGTAAATGAGGGCAATCTTCCAAGAGAGCAGGCCAACGAAGAAAATCATGTCGAGGATTGCGAAGAGGAAAGCGGAAAGCCCCAATCAACAAGCACCGGATCAGCTGATTCAGTTCGTGAGCTGGTTGAAATAGATTTTGAGCGATTGGTTGCATTGGTTCGTCAACAAGATAACCTTTCGGTATTCGACACACTTGTTTGCGGTGAAGCAGGGAATAGATCAGACGAAGAGTGGCTTCAATGCGCAGAAGTTTTTAGGAGAATTCGTGACGGATTATCCGCAATTGCTTGCCTAGATATGGTTTCAAACCAGGAACAAACCGCACTTTTTCGTTCTCTTATTTTTGAGGCCTATGGTTGCCACGAGAACGAACTTAAGTATCTCCGAAAACTAATGGAATCCGGCAAGTTGACAAGGCGACTGAAACTCCGGCTCACATATCTTTTGTCACAAAGAAGCATTGCTGATCGAAAGGAAGCAGCAAACATTGTATTTACGGAAGGGGTCCCCGACCAGAGTCTAGTAGGAACTTTGACAGATTACAGCCCACTCGAAGCGCTTCAAACTGGGCTGGCTCAACTGCAACATTTGCATGAGTATGATGCTGTAGTTGGACTCTTTCTGAATAAGGTCCACATTGTGTCTGGGAAAGAAAGAGAATGTTGTTCAATTTTTGACACCTTAGCTGAGTCATTGCCTCACAGCTCACGCGAGTTGCAGGCACGTTTTTGTGACATGATGGGGTGTGAATGGCGAGTCTGGCTGCGCCAACTATTCGTCGCCTTTTATGAAGATAAGGTCTTGGGATCTCCTTTTCTTGCTAGGCATTTTCTCAGACTTTGTCTGTTTTCCGATGACATTGAGACTGCTAGCTTGCTAGTGAGGAAATTGTGTGCCTTATCGCCGGGGGCAGACGTGTACTTGTTCCTCGCTGAGAGTTTTAGGTCATGCGGCCTCGAATTTGAGGAACGATTGTTTAAGGCGCGTGCTCTTATACTGTGTCAAGAATACGAATCGGCTGATGAGGAAACGCGTTGGCTACTCAACAATGGGGGCGGGGACGACTCTGATGTTCTTGCATGCAGAGTATACAGCTTGCTTGGACTTTCCCGATGCCTCGGGGAGTTCCTCTTTTGGAAGGATCGCGCTCGCAAAGCCCTGTCAGAATGCTTGCAGCTGCTGCAAAAACTTCCTCTCACTCCAATAGACAATACTTCACGACAAATGGAAATAGAAGTTCTTTGCAGATTGGAAAATTGGGCTGACGCTAAGCTCAAAATAGATCAACTTTGCCCCACTAACACCGAATGGCGTGTGCATGCATTACTAGGTGGTAGTTTAGAAGGCCTAACGGATCCTAAGTCTATTGAGCCGACTGTCGATTCGGTCCGCGCGGAAGGATACGCCGAAGCCTTACGAGCATGCTACCTCGTCAATAACTGGTTCAGGGCACTTAGAGGCAAATCACCAAATGTTTGGAAGTCACAAGATTCTTGGGAAACGCTGTCACGAATGCGTACACGTTGGCAGAACGTATTGGCAAAGGAAGGCAATTATCAAGGTTTCCACGAATTGGGGCGAATTTCGCGGCTCATGGCTGATTGGCAATACGAGAACGGTAACACGACGGCGGCTAAGCCCGAACTTCAATGCGCCATAGGTTTCTTGCGCGATGCTATTCCCCTTACGCACGAGGCGAATCCTCCTTACAAGTCCACGCTTAGACGCGAGGACACACTGCTTCGCGAAGAAATGGAGGTAGTACTTCGACAAAGCCTGCGGCGAATCAAAAGCATAGAAGGGTCTGACAATCCATGACATTGTCGCGCAGAAAAAGGTTATGGCTCTATAGCGTTCTTTCATTTCTTTTCGTCACCAATATCACCACACTTTGGAAACCGCTCCTAGATCCAGAGAAGGGCCTCTCGTTGCTAGGTTTCACAACCTTGGGCATTTCTGGGGTGGCGTATGCGCTTTTATTCTACTGGTACATTCGACCCCCAAAGCGCGAATTTATCCAGAAACTCTCTGAAGACTGGAATCTGTTTCTTCGAAAATCCGAATCAGTCGGTTTCGAGTTAATGTTTGTTCGAGATGCTAAAAGTGGTCGTTTCCGATGGGTGCCGACAGAGTTCGCCTTTGACGTTATTGAAAAAGGGTCAATATTGGTATTGTTCCCAGCTTGCGACGAGGAACGGGACGCGGTTCTCGCTCGCGTGACCCGTGGTTACCTGTCCCAACTTAGCGAAGACTCCGTGCATTGGATTGGATCTAATAGGCGAGTGCCGCTACGGATTCAGGCTCGCGTAGACGAGAGCATTCAAGAATCTATAGAGCACCAAATTGGGGCAATGATCGGAGAGGATGATGATTCTGTGGCAGTGGAAGGAATCATCAAATGGCTCAAGGGGGACGAATACAGAATATTGCCAATTATCCAGGCACTGGAATTTACACCGCAACAATTCAAGGGGTGGATCGATAACTGCGCTGCTGAGATCGCAGCGTTTGGAGCTGTAGTAACCGCAAGTGCATCCGATGAGTCCTTGTGGGTGGAGGTGATGAGTCAACGAAAAGAGATCGCGATTGCCCATGTCACCCGGAAAGGAGCAGGACCCCATTGGATATCAAGGATTGAACACGAAATTCATGATTGGTCTGCCAACTTAGCGGAGAAGCTTTCAATCAAACGGACAACAAGCCAGGACCGCCTTAGGAAGCTTGCCTTAGGGTTTCTAAACCTTGAATTCGAAAATGAAAACAGGATGTGGTTTAACAGTCGAGACCTAAGAACTTACGATGAAAAATTTGATGAGATAGCGGAACACATTCCTGCTTGGGTCGAATGCCGAGAGAGGGGCGGGAATCTGTTTGCCTGGAAAATCGCAGCCGCACGCACGAGAGACTATCTTGTTGCGGTCTCGATCCTACAGAATGAACTAGATTTGTCGGATGCGTTTCTGAAAAAAGTAAATGACGACCCCCGTTGCACTTATGTCCGTTCCATCCTAGATGTCTTGTCTGAAGGTTCATGCCACCTTCTGAGCGGCTTCGAATTACATTCTCACCACAGCGTAATACTTTGTGCTTGGCAGCTTCGGAGCATAGATAATGAGGCACTTCTGCAAGCTTTACGAGACGCGAAAGGCTCTGCCAGCCCTCCCCTTCTGGAATCGGACGACTTAGAAACCTTGCTTCCCAGAATTGTGCAAGCGGGGGCTTCAAAGGAATTCAGCGACCTACTTCGGCCTGTGCCCTTTCAGAAACGAATCTCTGCCATATTCTCAAGTGGTGCTGCTAGTGTGCAGCTGGCGGGAGCACTCCAATGGCTAGCTACACCGCAAGAGCTGTGGGAGTACTTTGATTCCGGACAACTTCTACCTTTACCGGCTATGCATGAGTTGGCAAAAGTCCCGGACATCGAAGTTACCACTCAACTTGTGACCATGATGCTCCTAGCTCCCCACGGGCAACAACTGCCCGACATATTTCTTCCAATCGTACAACATGCTTTCGATGTTGGCAGTCCACAGTGGCGCCATTTGAACATGCTGCCCATATCTGAAAGTGATCTTGAACTCGTCGCTACTCGCATTGTGGATGCCGCGAACAGAACTGGAGAAGACGCGTTGATGTGGCTGCAAGAAACTGAGCCCTTTGGCCACGACTCTCCGAGGGTGGCTGCTTTACTTGTTCGAATAAAGCAAGCAATTCGTCCAAAAAATTACAGTTAAGCAGAGCTCCTCTTTATTATCACTTATATATTTACTATGTACATATGTACGTCGGTAGGATATAATTCATTGCTGGTAAGAACTAGTAAGTGCTATTCGCATTTTGAGAGTCGAAATGTGCGCAGGGATTTTCGCTGCTGATTACCTTAGACTGTTGAAGAAGTTGTGGTCACCATTCTCTGCAGATCGACTCCTGACAGCAGGAGTGGAGCAAGAATGAGGCTGGGCGACGATCGTCGTGCCGAGGTGCTGCGCCGGGAGGGCGCGCCATACCGTTGGAAGAAGGGCCAAAGCGGCAATCCAGGGGGGCGTCGACGCAACCGCATCACCGAGGCGATCCGCGAACAACTGACGGTTGTCATCGATAAAGAATCTGGGATGACCGTCGCGGAAGCTATCGCGAATGCGGTGATACGTGAGGCGTTGAGTGGTAAGCGTCAGCTGCAGGCCGCGAACGAAATCATGGATCGGACTGAGGGCAAGCCGAAGCCCCTCGAAAACCTAGGTATAGGCGTTGCGCCAGACACCATGAATAGGGAACAGCTCGCAGACCGCATCACATCCATCCTTAAACAAGCTGCCCAGAGGCGTTCTTAAACCGCGCACCCCGCACAGCATATCGGCGCTGAATTTCATCAGATGAATCTAATCTCGGCTGCGTAACTTCTTGGAGAAACCATTAAGCCACCGTCGACGGCTATTTTGGCACCCATTCTATGGGCCTCCGTCGCAGCCGTTCGTCACCCACGAGGCACCGATAGAAACCTACCCTCTGGCAGCTTAGATTCCGCGATAATGTGGCTTCGCGCACGCTCGACTAGCGAGCGCTCCATCCCTGCGATCACGAAACAAGCATGTGACACGTACGCGAAGCCAAAGACCTTTCGATGAACAAGATGGCGGAGCTTAGCATTCAACTGCGAATGTTCCGATCCACGTGCCACACTTTGATCAAAAACGACCGACAGTGAGGTGCGGCGTTGTTCTGCGAGCCGAACTAAATCATCAGCGAATAAGTAGTCAGGTGCGCAAATTCCGCGCGTGCTTTGTAGACGAAGACCGGTGTTAGGATCGAGGAACAAGTTGCCGCAGGAATTGACGCACGAGAAGTAAGCCACCCTATTGGTATCGATCGTAAGTTTGCTTGTCGCGATCACCTTCGCGCCCAGTAGCGTCTCGAGAGCGGAGACATCCGCGGGGGACACGAATTCCGTAAACATAGGATGAACTGACCATTTCCCTAAAGCTCCCAACCATCGCAAGAGCGATTGCTTTACGACGTCGTAGGAATCGCCAAAGTAACTCATGCGCATGCTTCAATTAGACGGCTGGCAAGACTGCGGGTCAAGGGCAGAGCACCACGGGTGTGGCCAGCACTGCGGCGGTATCTACCGGCAACCCGAGCCACTCAATTCGTTCTGGAGTTCGGATCAGGAAACAAAGGCCAACGGATTGGTAATCCGTTGACAATCGTTGACAGAAGAAGATTTAGACCCTTCTTGTAACACTTGGAGATCACTTCCCGAGCGGAAATGGCCATTTTCGGGGTCCGGGGGGCCATGGGGGACACGCGTAGAAGTCGTTGGCAGTCGCTAGGAAGGGCTTCTGGACCCAGTGTACGGTTACACACGTTCCGGCGGACCCCAGCAGCTAGACAAGCCGCGGATGTACTGACAATCTGCATCGTCTGGCGTTGGCGAATTACCGTAAATTACTGAAATGGGCTGGTTTTATTTCTTTTGGATTGCGGGTGTGCAATAGAAGAAAACAAATTTGGCTCATTTCAGTAATTTTCGATAATTCTTCTACATGCTCCTTCCGCTACGACCGATAACTACCACCGTTTCGGGACCAAGAGGTCGGTGGTTCAGATCCACTCGCCCCGACCATCTATTTCAATCACTTAAGGAATCCCCGTAATCCTTATCAATATCAATGGTGCCTCTGGTTTATCACAAAGTGATCGGGCCGAATGCCTGGACGCTCACTAGTTCACGTAGTTGACGGAGGCCCAGCAGATGGTGGAGACTTGGCGCAGGGAATACAACGAGAGTCGGCCTCACAGGGCTCTCGGGGAGCGGACGCCGAATGAATTTGCCAAGGAAATCACGGCTAGCCGCGATTTCCTTGGGCTACAAACAGCCGAAAACTCGCCCTAGAGTTGGTACAAAAAGCCGGTCCGATCACTGCTGGTGCACAATCACAACCGCTTCGGGTTGTTTTATCTGTCGAAGTCCCAGGCGATCAAGGTAGTCCAGTACTACACAGTACGCGCGGATGCGCTCATGCTAAAGCACTTGCTGCGCAGGATTGATGCCGCCAATGTCTGGGAGCGCCGTGAACAGCTGGGGCGTCAGTTCCATTGCGGCTTTGCTGACTCTGTTGAGCGTTTCCGTAGCCCCCACAGCGACGGCAAGGTAAGTGTATGACGTGGCCTCACGCGGTCGATCGTCGGGTGGTCGCGTGCATACCGCACTTCAAGTGCAAGGCAAACATTCGTCAAGCAGTTGATAGCCTTCTGCAGCAGACGCACCGCAACCTGACCATCGTGGTGGCGAACGACGGTGACAGAGATCCTCCCTGGGACGAACTCGCATCCATCCAAGATGTTCGGCTTGTGCGCTTCGAGCTCAAGCGGAATCGCGGGCCTTTCTTCGCTACCAGCGTTGTGCTGCATGCTGCCGATGCGCCGTACCTGCTCATCCAGGACGCTGATGACTGGAGCGACCGCCGGCGCGTCTCGCTTCTGCTGGCTGCACTCGAACGGGATCAGTCGGATCTTGCCGTTTCGGCACAGTCTCTCTATGTTCAGAGAGGAAGCTCTCTGCACCTGAGTGGCGTGCGCTGGACCGAAATCTCGATGGTCCCCTCGCCGCCGGACAGGTTCATGGTGAACCCATGTCTTACCTCCGAGTATCGCTATCGAGCGCCCCATCATGGGCTGTTCCGCAGCCAGGCACTGCGAGATGTGGGCGCCTATTACTCTGGATTCAGATTGAGCTATGACAGGCTCCTGACGAACCTGATGTTGATGACGGGCAGAGTGTCTCACGTTCCCGTGCCTCTGTACAATCGCTTGATTCGGGTGAAGTCGATCACGCATTCTGCAAGCACGAGTTGGAAGTCTGAGATGGGCAGGCGCGAGTTTGAGATTGGACAAAGGTTCTACGGCCTATGCTTCGAGCAGTATCTGGAATACGTGGCTGGCAGGCTTTCGCCCACCGCTCTTTTGAGCTTTATTCGGAAGACGACACAGCAGCATGTCAAGGCAGCGGGCAGGTCGGAATTCCATTCGGAAGTGCAGCGATTGAGGGCTTTGCTGGTGGAAAGGCAATCCAAACAATGAAGATACAGAGCAGCGAGGGAATTTTATGACGAGCTCTTTGTCGCCGTCTCCATTTCGTACTTCCGTGGCCGCCGTTGCATCCGGCGAGCCGTTGAGAGCATATGGCGGCAAAGCATGACAAGTCTGGAGCTCGTGGTCGTCAATGATGGCGACCCTGAAGGAAAAACTCTATGACCATGGCACACTTCGGTACATTTGATGTCGATAACTACGGAGACTGTCTATTTCCGCTGCTTCTCGAACGGAGGGTGGCCGAGGCAGGAATTAAAAGCGTTCATGTATCGCCCCGCGGCATCGGAACACGCTGGCCGGATAGCGCCCTGACAATCTCCCTCGAGGAGGCGTCAGCCTCTTCGCATCAATTCACGTCCGCCGTTCTCGGAGGAGGGCATATTGTTCGGGCGCATCCGACAAGTTTGGACTTCTATAATTACTCACACTTGAGCGGCGACCTAGTCTACCCATCTCTCTGGTTATTAGCTTCAGCGCTGGCGCATCGAAACAAAATCCCTCTATGCTGGAACGCGCCCGGCGTGCCGCGGCCCTTGTCGGGGCCCTTCTCGGACCTGTTGCGGTGGGGTTTATCGCATTCGCAGTACCTCGCTGTCCGCGATCTTCGGAGTTACGAAAACCTCTTAGCGAGCGGTATTTCATTACAAATTCACGTGGTTCCAGACACAGCGCTCGATGTGCGCCACCTTTGGAGCGACGATGAATTGGACCTGGCATACAGGACACTTTTCGGAGAGCAAGCGTGCCTCGTACCGGAGCGCAGTGTAGTGTTCAACCTAAAGAAAAAGTACGCAAGTGGAAATGTGCACGAACTCGCACAACGCCTAGATCGCATCGCAACCTCTTTGAGAGCGCACCCACTTCTTCTGGCACTTGGGCCATGTCACGGCGACGAAGAAATCGCTTTGGCGGTTGCAAGGCAGATGACGACTCCACCAATCGTAAGAATACCGCGCTCCCTGTGCGAAGTTGCAGCGTGCATAAGTCACGCGAAACTCTATGCGGGTTCCTCGTTGCACGGGGCCATTACTGCCGCATCGTTTCGCACTCCGACAGTGATCGTCGCGGACGAAGAGAAGGTAGGATTTCGCAAGTTTAGCGGGTTCCTCGCTCAGGTTGGTATTCCTGATGCGTTGTGTTGCTCCTGGGAAGATGCTGAGCAGTATGTTTATTTAGGAATGCAGCAGCAGTGGCATCACTCGCGCCTAGAACAAGCATTCGCGGTCCTCGACGATCATTGGACGTCCCTTTGCAGTGCTCTTACACTGAGCCGCGGGCAGGCTAGAAATGACGGCCAAGCCTACAGCACACCTTCCCTGCTGGATGAAGCTGATAACCGAATTAAAGTCAGGCCTGAAGTTGGCATCTTCAGCACCCAATGTGGCGCCTACGGAACGAAACCGATCATTGAATGGGTTCAGGAACGCTGTCTGCCCACTGTCGATGTGATCATTTGCGTCCACAACGCCTTAGAAGACGTTAAGCAATGTCTTAACTCCGTTCTGAACCATACAACTGTCCCCTACAAACTCCATCTTATAAACGATGGATCAGACGAAGCAACATCCGCATGCCTAAGCGAGTTTGCCTCGAGGTACGGGAGTTTGCTCCTCACAAATGATTCTCCGGTCGGATATACGAAAGCCGCGAATGCGGGCCTCAGAAACTCACACGGGGACTTTATTCTACTACTTAACAGCGATACAATAGTTAGCTCGCGCTGGCTTGAAAAACTTCTAGAATGCGCACGCAGGGACGATAAGATAGGAATCGTTGGCCCATTGTCAAACGCGGCTGCCTACCAATCGGTGCCCTTCACAAAGGACGAAAGCCGCCAGTGGGTCACAAATACGCTTCCTGCTGGACTCACACCGGCACTCGCCGATGCAATCGTCGAAAGGCTGTCGCGCCGCGAGTTCCCGAGAGTCGCATTCTTAAATGGCTTCTGTCTGCTTCTGAAGCGAGAAGTCATATCGAAAATAGGCTATTTCGATGAAGAGGCGTTTTCGGTGGGGTACGGCGAGGAAATCGACTACTGTATTCGTGCTGGGAAAGCGGGTTTAGCGTTGGCGGTGGCGGATCACGTCTATATTTTCCATGCAAAATCCGCCAGTTACGGCCACGGGCGGCGCAGGGTTTTTTCCATGGCGGCACGGGCGCGGTTAGACGCGAAGCACGGCGCTGCTACTCTTTCCGCATTGCGAGCCAGCGTTGATGGAAATGAGGGTCTGGCCTCGATTCGACGGCAAATTGCGGCGGCGTTTGAATACTACAGTGCAGGGCGCCACGGGATACCTACAGATTAGCGTCCAAGAACGGATACTAAGTGAGTTATGAGGTTGGCCGCACCGTTCATTGGGATTCGCACTTGTGGCGGAGGCGCGCCGAGTGCATCGGCTATAGCGATCGCTAGCCTTTTGGAGGAAAACTCATCCTGCGGGATAACCCATAACCCATCGTAAATACGGCTCAAGAGACGAGCGCGCAGCGATTGCTCATATCCTGAGTGACCTCTGGGGACAGCGATGATCTTCTTCTGCGCTTGAATCAATTCAAAGAGTGTGTTGTATCCGCACATCGAAATGACAAGATCCGCCTCCATGATTCGGGAAGTGAGATCAGAAACGTATGTCACTACCTCCACATCTGCGTCCGCGCCTTGGAGGTGCCCCCCGATCTGGGCACTCGTCAAGGGGGAATTTGCACCAAGAACGATAGAAAAGGCAAGATCGTCCATATTCTTGGTTTTATCGACGAGCAGGTCACACACGGTTGCGATGATCGCGGAGCCATCAAACCCACCGCCCACGGTTACGAGGACCCGCCTTTTGGAGGTATGAATAGGGAGCAAGGAATTAGCGGTATCGAACCCCGGGTTCCCTAAGAACCCGAGGTGAAAAACCTTATTCTTGTACGGCTGGAGTCGGTACTCGAGCAAGGCATCAAAGAACGATTGCTCGCCCAGAAATGCGACGCTGTCGTATAGGGCTCGGATCAGGGAATAGACGCCTTCATGCTGCCACCTGCCAACTGTCTCACGTGGGGCGTCAACGATGTCCCTCTGAAGGAGTACAGATTTACAGCGCGAGGAAGAAACCTGGGAGAGCGGCTCGATAAGTTCGCCTGCAAGACCGCCAGGCCTGGAGTCAACGAGGAAGATGTCGGGAGTATACGAGTCGATCGTCGAATCGATGATTTGCCTGCGGATGGCAAAAGCTTTCGAGAGGCTTGCAAGATCGGACTTAAATGAATGCTCCTCGCAGGTTCTAAGTAAGTACGTCCCATCCAGGGATTTCACTATTTGAGGTAAAGCAACAACATCGGTGTTTCTAGGGAGTGATCGTTCTACTATGCTGTTGCCGACGAGAATTTTACAGCTAGAATCCGGAACAGAAGACGTGATAAATCCAGCGATCTTCATCGACCTGATGTATTGTCCGGCACCTCGCGCAGCCGAGTTGTAAAGGAGTATTCTCATCTTTTCCAGAGCGTTGCCAGCCGGCAGCGTTTTGGATATGCGGCCGTCGCTGCCATCGATTAACGTAACAAAAACCTAGTGCAGATTCCCTGTTTCGGTCCCGCGCAGCATGCTTCTCGTGAGCCAAGATCATGTGCGAGTCTGTCCTCCGCACCTGCCCACAAGTTTGGAGATGTTAGCCCAGTCAGAGGCTTTCAGGATCTGGTAATCTGAGCAGAACGGCTGAGATATGCATCCGGTGTAATGAATTCTGGTGAGTGAAGTCTCGTAGTTTTCGGGTTCAAGATGGCGGATGTCGTCGTCAACAAGAATGGATACATGGCGGCTTCGACACCAGCTCAATTTATTCTCAGTACTCCCAATAAGGGCGAGGTCATTAACCACAGCGAGCAGGGCGTTTTGCCGCAACCACTGAAGCGTGACGTTGCGCTGTGATTCTGGCCGGGAGGATAGGACGATGATTCTAAAGTGGACGGAGATTGCTATCAGCGCTTCATAACAACCGGGAACTACTGTGTGTCTTAGGATGTGGTCATCGCTGTAGACCGACGAAATCATCTCCAGGTAGAGGGCGTTAGTTACCCCGCTCCTGTCGACTATGTCGATTCGAGAAAGTGGACATGGACCTAAGTCAAGTCCCCTCGAGGCAAACCATGCACGTTTCTCCGGCCATGAGTCCTCGACGGTTCCGCCCAAATCTATCCCAATTAACGGTTTATGCAGCGTCATCCTAAGTGTGGGCGCGATTTTAGCGGCGGCTGTCTGTCGAGTCAATTGTTATCGAGTCTTGCCGACGACTGGGAGTCAGCGATGCAACGTTTTACCACTGGAAGGGGAAATACGGAGGCCTGGAAGTGAACGAGGCGCGGCGGCTGCGCCAGTTGGAGGAAGAGAACGGCCGGCTGAAGAAGATCTTGGCCCAGCAGGCGCTGGACATCGATGCGCTGAAGGTGGTGCTGTCAAAAAAGTGGTATGCCCGCAGGCCGAGCGAGAAGCAGTGCGTGTCGTGCGGGAAGAAGCTAGACTCAGCGAGCGGCACGCCTGTGGGCTGATCGGGATGCATCGTGGAAGCTGGCGCTACCGGCCCCGCGAGCGAGACGATGCGGCCTTGCGAACCCGGCTGCGCGAGCTGGCCGGGGAGCGGCCGCGATTCGGCTACCGGCGGCTGCACATCTTCCTGCGGCGGGAGAGAACCGAGAGTGGGGAGCCGCGGTGGAGAGCGAACCACAAGCGGGTGTACCGGCTCTACCGCGAGGAAGGGCTGGCCATGCGGCAGCGGAAGCGCAAGCGATTTCGGGCCGCAGCGCGCGTGCCGCTAGCGCTTCCGAAAGCGGCGAACGAAGTGTGGACGATGGACTACACGCATGACGAACTGGCGGGCGGACGGAAATTCCGGACGCTGAACCTGATGGACGGCTACACGCGGGAAGCGCTGGCCATCGAAGTGGACACGTCGCTGCCGGGACTGCGCGTGGTGCGTGTGCTGGAGCCGCTGCGGGAGAGGCGCGGGACACCGGCCGCGATCCAGGTGGATAACGGGACGGAGTTCACTAGCCGCGTGGTGGATCAGTGGGCGAATCAGCATGGGGTGGCATTGCACTTCATCGAGTGGGGGAAACCGACGCAGAACGCGTTCATCGAGATCTTCAACGGCAAGTTTCGGGACGAATGCCTGAACCAGAACTGGTTCACCGACTTGACGGACGCATCATCGAAGCCTGGCGGGTGGACTACAACACGGTGCGCCCGCACAGCAGCTTGGAGTATCGGACGCCGGAGAGTTCGCCCACCGAGCAGCAAAGCTCCGATCGCCTACGGTTCCCTCCGCGCCGCTGCTCGGCCCGGTCCCAGCTTCGTTGGTGTCAGAAAGCCCCCGGGGAGCTACATTTTGACTGGACTAAAAACGGGGGGCAGGTCACCGTGGCTTCAGACGCAGCCCACACCAAATCTTGACGTTATCAGTTGCTCGCTTCTCGCAATACCCCTTCTCGCGCAAATAGGAAGCGAGTGCCTTTGATGATGGTGGTTTCTTTACTCCTCGGTTTTTCATCCACTCGCTGAAATCCATGTACAGATCACCGTGAGACACGCTTTCAGTCTTGAACACATCCTCGCACCGCTCCTGCTTCCATTCGCCGAACGTGTCCATGCGCTCCTGCAACTCTTTTCCTGCCTTGAGCACCATCGCCGGTGGCTGAAGTCCGTCCCGCTGCCACCCGCGGCAAGATACGACTGCCTTTGCTAGGATGCCTTCAAGTTCACCTAACAAGAGCAGCGGCAGCTTCTTGTTGACCTTGTTCTCCGGCACGCGGTACTTGAACTCAATATAGTGAAGCCGGTCCCAGAACGCGTACGTGGACTCGTAGATTTGGGGTACGTGGTTGGTGGCGAGGAAGAGCTTGAACACTGGGGCGAACTCGAACTCGCGTCCGTAGAGGAAGCGAGCGCGCACGGTGTCCGTGCCCGTCAGTTCTTTTACCAACGCGACGTCGAGCGACGCGGCTTGGTCTGCCTCGGAGGCGATGACGACCCGCGCGCCCGCGAGATGCGCGATGTCGTCGTTCGCGCCGCCGCCCTGCACGTTTTTCCGCAGGAACGTCGCGAACCGCGCGCGCTGCGCGTAAGCGCCCAGCAGCGCGTGGAGCGTTTCGACAAACGTCGTCTTGCCGTTACGCCCATAGCCGTGCAGCAGAAAGAAGGCGCGTTCGCTAGTGTCGCCCGTCAGCGCGTAGCCGATGACGCGCCAGAGGTAGGCGACCATCTCGCGGTCGCCCTCCATTATTTCGAGTAGGAAACGGTCCCACTTCGGGCAGCGCGCGGCGGGGTCGTAGCGCACGGCGGTGTACCTCGTCAGCCAGTCGCCGGGCGCGCCGTCGCGTCGTTCGCCGGTGCGGAGGTCGATGACGCCGTTCCCGACGCCGAGCAGGTATGGGTCGCGATCGAGGTAAGAGGGTCGCACTTCCAGCCGGGTCCGCGCGATATCCTCGAGCGCGCGCAGCCGGTAGAGATCTCCTGCGGCGATGGCCCAGCGGTACGTCGCTTTGCGTGCATCAGAGTCTCCTGTGATCAAGGAGGCTCGACGAAGTAATTCTGTTGAGACTCCCTCGGCAGCGCGGCGAGTCTCGGAGTCGGCGTCGCGCCGCCAGCGGTGTTTATCCCAGGCGAGCCAGGCGCGCCAGGCACTGACCCAGGCAAAGCATCCCCCGGCAAGCTGGACGAAGATTTCCGCATTCGCGACGTCGTTCTTGACCGTGCCCAGTGTCGCGTCCAGGTCCGGATCGTAGCGAGCGGTGAGCGCGGCGATCGCGTGGCTGATAGTGCGCTCGCCGTAGGTCTCCGTGCCGCGCCGCTCGTCCCACTTCTTCCTGATGAGGCCGCTTCGGCGGAAGAGCTTATCCAAGCGAGCGGCGTCAGCCCGCGTCCAGTAGCAGAGGATGGCGGCGAGCGCTGCGTCGGCTCGTGAGCGGTCCCCGCCGTAATCGTCCGTGTCGCCGTTCCAGAGCTTCGCGAACTTCTCGCCATTCGCAGCCTCGCGGGCCCGTTTCAGCAGGTCGTCGTCGTCGATGGCTCTGACTCGTTTCAGCTTCGGGTCGTCTTGGACCGTCTTCGGCTTTTCAGGCTCCGGCTTCTTCGGCGCTCCGAACGCGGTGACGTAGAGATCAGCGAGTTCGCCCTGACGTTCGTTCACTTTGACGGGTGAATCGGGAAGACGTTCACCCGTCAAGGTGAAGTATCGCGCCGAGCTGTACATCTCGATCTTGTTGCGCCTCGTCGCTGGCCCCGGCGGCTCCGCCTTCAGCACGAGCTTCACGCCCGTTCCGCTGGGCGAGACCTCCGTGTACGTGTCGAGCTGGCGCACGATCTCGGCGGCCCAGCCTCCAAGCTCGCCGGTGATCGGGTCGCGGCAGTCGTCGATGTCCACCCCGCAGAATGGGTCCGCGGCCGTGAATACGAAGCCAACGCCGGCCAGGCTTTGGTCGCTTCGAAAAGCCTCGAGCGCGACGTCGTACGCCGCCCACGTTGCTGGGTTCGTGACCGACGCTTCGCGCTTGCTCGCCGGGTTCACCGGCACCTTCGCGGGCTTCTCGCCGGGCGCGCGCTCGACAAGCCGCCAGCAGACCCACTGCTTCACCTCGCGAAGCTCGGCAGGGATCTCGGCGAGCATGACGACGTCAGCGCGGGGGTAGTTTTTGTTGGAGGTCATGGGGTCCGGCCCTTTTCGTGTTGCCGCGTTATGGCTATGCCCCGCCGATGCCCTCGTGGTCCTTATTGGCAAAAGTCTCGAGGTCCTTGCGATGTACTAATCGCCGCCGGCCCAGGCACCGGGTCGCGATCTCGCCGCGAGCGATGTACTCCCACAATAGGCGCGGGCTAATTCCCAATTTCCTCGCCGCAAGCTTAATGGGGAACAAAATTTGCCCCACCACGGGATCTCGCTCGCGCGGCGGCATGGTTTTCTTGGTCCTTTCGATCACGACGCGCCTCATTCCGCTTTGGACAGGCTTTTGCCCTGCTGATCGCAATACGCAGCGAGCGAGCCGCGATAGACCCAATACTCCCACCCGCGCCGCTGGGCCTTTACCTTCCCGGTGCGGAGTAGGTTGTAGAGTTGCTGCCGCGTGTAGCCGCTGAGTTTCGTGGCCTCGCCGACGGTGAGCGTCTTCTGCATGATCGATTACTCCTCTTGCGTACTTAATTTAATTTTGTTAGATGGTCGAAGTAAACCCTTTTGTCTCCGACAAACACATTATGTACATAAACGTATTACGGCACACGGTGAGAACAGTCAGGGCAAAAACGCATTCTTCCTGTAAAAATAAGGCGTTTACAACGGTCTTTGTTATTATTATAATATATTAATGCGTAGAACCTATTATGAACTAACGGTCCCGATCAAACCCGGCTTCGCACTGCCGGACCCGGCTACTGTCAATCTCAAGAAAAATGTCATTGCAGGTTGGTTGGGCTTGTCTCTCGCCGACCCGAAGCAGTGGAAGGAGCCCCCACATGTGGCCTTGGCTAACTTGGGCCACGAACGGCTTAACCACGCGGCGACGATCGAACAAGCTTGTATGTTCGTGAAGCGACACGGCCTTCCGATGAGTGATGAGCAATATAAGATTCTAGGACCGGGAGAACCTTTTGAAATTGCTATTAGGTATTTTAGGGCCAAGCAAGACCAGCTGCGGTATGCGTGGGAACGGAAAGATTCCAAAGCGCTCTGGTTTGACTCTGGTCTTGAGAATCTTGACCTCTTCTACCTCCCCGTGACTTGGGCCACGGGGGGCCTCGAGCTGCAGCCCGCCGACTGCTGGACTCACCTGCGCCTCCTGCTAACGCGAGACCTCGCCACGAAGCGCGCCCGGATTTGTGCGAATTCCAACTGTCCCGCTCCATATTTCATCGCCACGCGAGGGAACAAGATCTTCTGCACACACGCGTGTGCCAACGCCGTCGCACAACGCAACTTACGGAAACGGAGGGCACGATGAGCAACAAGTCGCACCAAGAAAACCGTGGCAAATGGCTCAAGAAACCGAAGGACCGTGGCCTGTACCTTCGGGGGAAGACGTGGTACGTGCGCTTCGCTGACCAGCACGGAAGACTCCACGTTGAAAAAGTCGGGCCGTCAAAGGATGTGGCGTCAAAGGTCTACCAAAGCCGCAAGGCCGCCGTGAGCGAGCGTCGATTTTTTCCTGCCACCGACGTGACTATTGACGAGATCATTGCAGACGCCATCACGCGGGCTCGTGAGAACTTCGAGATCAAGTATCCCGACAAGAAGTTCAAGCCCGGCAACTATGGAATTGTGGCTACTTGGTTTGCTGGGCGCCAAGCGGCCTCGATCACGACACAGGAAATCGCTGCAAAGCTCGCCGCGCACTGCGCCCTGCCCGCGACCTACAACCGATTTCGCGTCGCCATCAGTCACGCCTACAAGATTGCAGTGGAGAACAAGAAGGTCGCGGAGAACCCAGCGCGGTTGGTAAAGCTCCTTAAGGAAAACAACGATCGCGTCCGCTACCTCAACCAGTTTCCGACTCGGGAGAATAAGGAGGAGGAGGTCTCGCTGCGAGCTGCGCTCCGCGACAAATTTCCTCTACGCGAGCCGGAGGTGGACCTCGCGCTCCATACAGGCATGCGCTGGGGGGAGCAGTACGGGCTGTCGTGGGATTGCGTTGATCTGGAAAGGGCGGTCATAAAGATCGCGAAGGGCAAGAGCAGCGGCAAGGATGAGCGTATTCCGGTCAACGCTGAGGCGCGGAGGGCTCTCCTGAAGCTGCGGGCATTGTCGCCCCAGGCCAAACTCGTTTGCCCGGATAATAACTATGATCGCCACCGTGACTGGTGGCTTGCCGCGCTCTTGGCGGCGGGTATCACCGACTTCCACTGGCACGACCTTAGGCACTCTTTCGCGAGCAGGCTCGTCATGAACGGGGTCGACATCTTTACCGTGAACCGGCTAATGCGCCACAAGAACATTCAGATCACGATGCGCTATGCCCACCTCGCTGACAAACACCTAAAGGACGCCGTCGAGAAGCTGGCGGCAGCGCCAAGTGTAACAGTAGGTGAACAAGTCAGTGCCGAACCAAAACCGACACAGGCCTATGTTCATTAGACCGATCGAGTTAGTTGGTGGGCCCGCTAGGATTTGAACCTAGGACCAACGGATTATGAGTCCGCTGCTCTAACCGGCTGAGCTACGGGCCCCGCTGCTGCCATCATCTTACAATGTGCGCGCCGGGGCAATCGAGGGCGGACAGGTACGATGCGGCGGGGGTACTCGCGTACTATCGCCGGGAGACGCGAGTTATGCTAGGCTCATCGAAAGGAAAAAGGAGGGCATGACGATGCGACTCCGAAAAACCTTCTGGATTCTCGTGATGCTGGCCGCGCCGGCCTTTGTGCTGGCGCAGGAATCGCAGCAAAGCCAGCAGAAGCCTCCCGAAAAGCCCGCTGCCGAGGCGCAGAAAGCGCCTGAGCAGCCAGCGCCCGCGCCCGCTCCGACCGCCGCGGAGAAGTTGCGCGCCCAGTTTCCGCCCGCGCCGAAGCTGGGACATCCGCTCGATCCCGCGGACGTGGACATTTTGACCGGCAAGAACAAGCCCGCGAACGCTTACGGCCCGTACGGTTACCGCGCTACGGTGGACCCGTACTCCGGCTTCGGCTACCCGATGAGCGGCTCGCGCTTCGGCCAATCCACGCTGGACCTGTCCGGCGAATTTTCCAGCCCACGGGCATTCTCCCTGAGAAATTCGCAAGCAGGGCTGCCGATTCTCTTCTTCAACCGCGGCGCGCACCGCTCCTTCGTATTCCTGGGCCGCGGACTTTCGTTCTTCTAAACTGGATTTCCTGAAGACAAAAAGGGGCGGTCCCGCGCGCGGGACCGCCCCTTCGATTTTCGTGTGCGCTATTGCGTGACGGTCTTAGCCATGTCGCCGACTTTGAAGCCCGTTCCGGCAACGATTTTGCACACGGCTGAGATGTCATCCACTTCCGTCACTTGAACGATTCCCAGCTTGTTGGTCAAGCGGCGGATGACCTGTCCGGTAGCAGGGTCCTTGATTTCCCGCGTGACGCGCTCCACCGAAAGCTGGTCGCCCACCTTGATTCCGGTCTTGACGCCGACATTGAGAACGATGGCGTCACCCTCGACCGCGGCCACCAGGCCCTCGACTACGATAGTGCGCGTTTGCAGCTTGCCATTGCCCGCGATCAAACCGACGCTCAACTGGTCCACCGCACCTTTCACGGCTTCGCCGATGATGGTGGACTCGAAGCCGGACGTGGACATGTCCACTCCGCCCGCGCCCCAGCCGCCCCAGCTTCCGCCGCCGCCGAGCAGCGACGTGCTTTCGCGCTTGGATTCGCCCTTGCCGTCGGCAGCGACAAGGATTTCCGCGGTGTCGATGTCCACGATGCGCGCGTCTATGGTAACGATGGCCTTGGAGCTCTTCTTGCTGAAGCCGCCAATGCCGAATCCGCCGAAGCCGCCTCCGGCGCCGCCCACTTTGGTGTTCTTATTCTCGCCGCCGAACTGCGTGATGCTGCCGATGATCATGGCGTCGAGGCCGAGGATTTTGCCGATTTTAGCCGCGCTGGCCGGGTTGGCGCGGTCGCTCGTCGAGAAATTTTGTTCCGCTAAAATCTTATCGAGGGCCTTGCGCTCGATGACGGAATAGGTGCCGTCCTGCACCAGACGCTTCACAATCAGGTCGCCGATGCCCTTGCCGACATCCACGTCGGTCCCAAACAGCGCGGCCACGCCGCTGCGCACCGTGCCGTACTCGAAATCAAACACCGCCACGCGCTTCTTGCGCGCCGGCTTGGCCGGGGCCTCCTGCGCCCACGTTGTATCCGCTATCGCCATCGAGAACGCCAGCATCAAGGCGAGCAAGGCAAATATGGTCTTCGTCGTTCGTGTCATTACCGGTCTCCTCTGCGGCAGGAGCGCGACCGCAAGCTGCGGGCTCTCCAGTTGCGCCACGAAAATAAATCCTGCCACGACTCCTCTAATGCTGGAATTGTAGGTAGCACAGCGCCGCGTGTCTAGGACAAAGTAGAGTCGGCAAAGGAATCGCACCGCCACCCTGAAGAGTGAGCCAAAGACTGCCGCGTACCCAGCCGGAGGCGCCCGCACCCTTCGCGGCCCCAGCGCATGTTCTCTCGCGCAGTGGTATGATTCGGGAAAGTTTTCGAGGAGTAATTTAGATGAAGCGCTCCCGCCTGCTTTCTGCCTGTGGTTTCATCGCAACCATCTTGATTCTCCTTCCGGGCACGCGAGTTTTGTCCCGCGCAGCGGCCGCCCCCGCGCAGGAGGACTTCGAGGATGTGTTCGAAAAAGCGCGGCAGTTCTTCAACCGCCGCGATTACGAAGAGGCGCTCAAGCTCTACAAGCGCGCCAACAAAATGAAGGGCGAAAACTGCGCCGAATGCCTGTGGGCCATGGCCCAAACCTACAGCAAGCTCGGCGCGGACAAGAACGTCATCGAGACCTGCGACCGCCTGCTGCCCGTCTCTGCCGGTGACCATGTGCTTGCCGCCAAGGCTCACAACCTGAAAGGCATCACGTTTGCTTCCATGGCCATGGAGAGAATGGAGAAACCGGACCTGAAAAAGCTGGCCGCTGCGGAGGCTGCCTTCCGCAAGGCTCTGGAAGCCTCCCCCGGCACCAAAATTGTGCGCTTCAACCTCGGCGTAACACTGATCCGACTGGGCCACGAGAGAGACGGCATCCAGGAATTGAAGCAGTACGTGGAGGATGCCGACGACGAATCAGACAACACCGATGAGGCCCGCAAAATCATCGAGAACCCGCGCCGCGCCCGTGAAAGTTTTGCGCCGGATTTTGCCGTGACCACGTCGGAGGGTGAATTCATCGACTCCGACGAGCTGCGTGGCAAAGTCGTACTGTTGGATTTTTGGGGCACGTGGTGCGGGCCGTGCCGTGAATCGGTTCCTTCGCTTGTGAGCCTGGCCAAGAAATTTTCAAAGGACCCCTTCGTGCTCATCAGCGTGGACGTGGGTGACGAAACGGACAAGTGGCGCTCGTTTATCGAAAAAAACAAAATGACCTGGCCACAGCACCAGGACCGCAACGGCAAGGTGCAGCGCGCATTCCAAGTCCGCTCGTTCCCCACCTACGTGGTGATTGATGCCGAGGGCATCACGCGCTATCGGTCGTCGGGATATGGCATGACCACCGGCGGAGAACTCGAAGACGCCGTCAAGAAATCAGTCAAGACGCTGGCTAAGTCCGGCTCACCGCCAAAAGCGCAGGGTGCGCCGGTGACACCGCCGTCTTCGCCTTCCGTTGCGCGCACCTCGGCACCCGCCGAGCCGCGTTCTCCGGCGCCTGCGGCGGCACAATCCGCTCCCGCTGCGCAGCCGGCGGGCGTTCCGCCAGCGGTCGAAGAGAAAAAGCCACGCGAATTGCCCGTGCCGGTTCTAGAAATCACTGGCGCGGAAACCATGGACGCCGGCGGAATGAAAATCATGCGCTTCTATCTTTCGTTGAAAAATTGGGCGGACTATCCAGACGTGCTCTTCGCGCCCATGCCCGATTTACCGCCGTGCAGCTTCAACACCACGCCTACGCGCATCCAAGTGATCGTCTGGAGCGAAGACCAGCGCCCGCTGACCACCTACTGCAACGTGCCGGACCGCAATTTGCTGCGGCGGTTGCAGGTGATGACGAGAGCGCAAAGCGAATCATCGCCCATGCGGGTGTACGTCACCATCGAGGACCGCCGCGCGCAGCGCACGGTGAAGTCGGCGCCGGTGCCGCTCGCGCCCCCCGCTGCCACGACCCCACAAATGTAAAGCAGGCCTCCGCCTGCCTTCTGCGCGGACAAGAAACGCTCGCTCTAGTCATTGCGCGCGCCACGCTGTTCGAGTATGTTTCCCGCTGGTTTGTTTTGCCCGGGGAGGTTGTCGCTTGCGTGCAACGATTGAAGTCATCCGTAGAGGCACATGGGTCTCGACACTTCGGCAGGGCCTGATTGTATTTGCTGCAATGCTCTGCTCATCACTTTTCGCCGGTGCGACTCTTGGGCAAGGCGCGCCGCCAAAACCCGCGACGCTGGTCATCGTGGGCGCGGATGTGGCCGACGGCACCGGCAAGCCGCTGCGCAAAGTCAATGTGCGCATCCGCGGCGACCGCATTGCCGACGTCGGAGATTTCCAGCCAGCGCAAGGTGAAGCCGTGGTCCATGGGGACGGCCTCGTCCTCGCACCCGGCTTCATTGACGTCCACAATCACTCCGACAGAGGGGTGATTAGCAGCCCGCTTGCCGAATCGCAGGTTTCGCAAGGCATTACCACTGTGCTGCTCGGCCAGGACGGCGGCTCGCCCTGGCCCATCGGTGATTACCTCGCCGCGCGCCGCAAAGATCCGCCGGCGCTGAATTTGGCGATGTGCGTCGGGCACGCCACCGTGCGCCAGAAAGTGATGGGCGAAGACTACAAGCGCGTCGCACGGCCTGAAGAAGTCGAGCAGATGGTGAAGCTCGTCGAACAGGGAATGCAGGAAGGCGCCGCGTGCCTTTCGAGCGGACTCGAATACGTCATTGGCAGCTATTCCTCCACCGAAGAAGTCGTTGCAATGGCTCGCGCCGCGGGAAAGCACGGCGGCTTCTACATCTCGCACATTCGCGACGAAGCGGACAAAGCCTTCGACGCCACACGCGAAGTGATCACCATCGGCGAGCAAGGAAAACTCCCCGTGCAAAACACGCACATCAAGCTGGGCACCGTGGGCGTGTGGGGCAAGGCTGCGGACGTCATCAAGCTCTACGACGACGCGCGGAAACGCGGCGTGGACGTCACCGCGGACTGCTATCCGTACGATGCGTGGCATTCGAACATGAAGGTGCTGGTGCCGTCCAAGCGCTGGAGCGATCCCGCGGACGTGAAGAAGGCGCTGGACGACGTGGGCGGCGCGCAAAATATCCTGATCACCTCGTACGGGGCGGACCGCAGCTACGAAGGAAAGACGCTCGAGGAAGTCGCGAAGTCGCGGGGCATCTCATCCGTGGCGCTGTACATCGAGATGGTGCGGAAGGGCGACGCCGGCATCATCGGCAAATCCATGATCGAGCCGGACATCAAAGCGTTTTATCAGTGGCCGTGGACGATGGTTTCCTCGGACGGCAGCATCGGGTCCAGGCATCCGCGCGGCGCGGGCACGTTTCCCAAGGTGCTGGGGCGTTTCGTGCGCGAGAAACAGTGGCTCACCCTCGAGGAAGCCATCCGTAAAATGACTTCTCTTCCGGCGTGGCGGCTGAAGCTCGCCGACCGCGGCACGATCAAGCCGGGCAACATCGCCGACCTCGTGCTCTTCAACCCCGCGACGGTAACCGACAATTCCACCTTCGCTGATCCGACGAAGCTTTCCACCGGCATTGAAAAAGTTTGGGTCAGCGGAACTTTGGTGTGGAACACGGGCAAAGCCACCGGCGCCCGCCCTGGCCGCGTCCTTGCGCCCCTGCGTACACCTGAGCTGCCGGGGTATACGGCTCATAAATAGTGGCGGGGGCGGACACAAAGATCCGCCCCTACGATATTTATTTGTTATTCGCGAATTTCTCCGCCCAGCGGATTTTTCCGGTCATCTGCATCACCACGAAGAGCGTTAGGATGGAGCCGATGGTCACCGCCAGACCGGTGAATCCCTTGAAGAAAAACGCGTAGCTAAACAGCACCAGGTAAATGAACTGCGCCAGCCCCGCCTCCACCGCGGCAAAGCGGATGCCCACCACCAGCCGCAGGTAGCTCACCACTAGAAAAATCGAAACGGCGGAGCATATTACGAATGCTGCGTGAATGGAGATGTGGTCCACCAAATACGCCAGCAACAGGTGGAAAGCAAAAAACGCCGCGGCCAGGAAGAAATAATTCATGGGGTGCAGCTCAATGCCGCGCAGCGTGGTGATGATAAACATCAGGAAAAAAAAGAAGAACAGTGAGACCGGTGCGAAGTAGCTGATGCGCCCCGCCAGTGGCCCGGGCTGGAGCTTTTCCGGCATCACCATCCCGATGTCGTAGCCGGTGACGAGGTTCTTGTAGCTCCACGCCAGCTCCCAGCCGTCCGGCGTTTCTCGCTTTTCCGAAGGCGAAAGACTGTTCGCCGGGAAGTCAATGCTCTTAAAGTCCGTGGTCATTTTCAGCTGGAAGTCACGCACCTGCGCTACCTCTCCGCCGAATTCGTACTTCCAGTTCTCGAGTCCCTGCGAGTGATACCGGACTTTGAACGTCGCGGCCTTTCCGCCGCCGATGCGCACCCCGCCTCGCGCGTAAGTCTTGTCGTTGGTGAAGGCAACCGGCTGCCCGTCGAGCGTAAACGTCAGATCGTCGTAGATAGCCTGCGCGGCAGGAAAATTCAGGGTGAAGTTGACCCACTGTTCTTCACTGCTCGGATTTCGGAAAACATATGATCCGTCGAACGCCACCTTGTAGGTGCTGTACCACAGTAGACCTTTTTTCCGGTGTTCGAGCGCGAAACTCACATTCACGCGGCTCGAGTCCAGCGGCAGCGGCTCAGTTTCCTCCACCTTCGCTGTGCGGACGATTTTCTTTCCGTCCTCAATGCTCTCTTCAGTCTTGGTCACAGTGCGTTTGTAGTCCGCGACCGGTGGCGACTGCGCCTGCGGCGCGCCCCAGTTGGATGCCACGCGCCCTTCCAGCCGCGTGTCTGTTTCATAAGTGCGGTAGAAAATGGTGGAGCCGAGAACAGCCCATGCAACCGCCGTGCACGCAAAGATGAAAATGATCGCAACGATTCGTTTGGTCATGGCTCGCTTTCCTTTTCTCCGCCGCAGGAAAAAAGTAGAAGGTTGGTAGAAGCAGGCTCTCGCCTGCCGTGATGCTTTCACTTCGTTGGACACCGCGTTGGGACCCCTTGTGTCCGACTGCGCGGTTTCTGAACCCTATCCCCTAGTCCCAAACCCCTGCATTTCACGCTGCCAGGCGCTATCCGTGGTGCTCAAGGTAATACAGGGCTGCAAACGCGAGCACCACGGCGGCGGCTGAAAATGCCAATGGTCGCGCGCTTCGCAAAGGCCGCGTCCAATCCGCCGTGGCGAGAAAGAGTAAGATCACGGGCGCCAGCGCCAGGATGGAGAGCTGAAAGATATGTGCTTGCGTGCCTTCGTCCGGTTGCGGCGGCTGCGTATAAATCGAAAAGGGTGTGAAGGAAACGCGGTACCCGCTCAGCACCGTAAGCAACGCTGTAAGAGACAGGACGATTAGGACGATCCCGCTCACGCGGTTGATTCGCTGCGCAGCCATCGAGTCAATTCCTTTCCGGCTTGTTGCTCACCGAACTCATCCCTCCGATGGCAACGGCCTTCGCGAAAACAGTCCTTCGCGCGTGTTCGACCGCGCCGCGTGGCGTAGCTGCTCGATGGGCGGCAGCATTTCGGAGAGCGTTTTCAGATAATCCTCGAGCGCAGTGCGGCCCTTGGCGGTGAGCTTGTAGGTGGTCTTCGGCTTGCGCGCTTCGAAGCGCTTCTGGCAGGTGACGTAGCCGGCCTCTTCGAGTTTGCGCGCCTGCACGCTCAGGTTGCCGTCGGTGGTTTGCAGCAGTGCGCGCAATTCGGTGAAGGTGAGCGAATCGTGCACGGCGAGTGCGCAGACGATCCCCAGCCGCAGCCGCTCATGGATGAGCTGGTCAATGTCCCCCGGTGCGGGCCGGGGTGCCGCAGCGGACTTTTCACTCGCGGCGGACGCGCCGTTCTTCTTCTGTTTAGCCATCGTGCCTCCAGGCAATGTACGCGCCGAACGAAAGGTGCAGGCCACCGAAGCCCGCCGCGAGCAGCGGCAGTCCGTACGGCGGCGGTAGCAGCGCGCCTCCCGCCGCCAGCACAAGAAATGAAATTCCCATCCAGCGCACCGGAGCGACGCTCATCACGCCGCCAGCAATCATTGCGGAGCCGTAGCAGCCCAGCCAGATTTCCGGCAACTGGTCGAAGCGCCCGTCGCGGATCACCGCAGCACTGAGAATTCCGCCCAGCAGCATCGCTGCGCAGTAACCCCACAGCGCTTTACGCAGCACCGGCGACCACACCGGCTGGCCGGTGCGCCGCGCTTTTTGCGTCATGGTCCACAGACCGACCAGCACGGAAAGCGCGAGCAGCGCGGCCCACACGGCAAGCGATTCGACGGGCCGCGCGCCGTCGTCCCACGGCGCTCCGGTGACGCGCTGATTCACGACCGCTGCCGCGAGCGCCATCAACCCGATCACCACGAGCCCGCGCCCGGGAATAGACGAGAAGCTCCCCGCGGCATCCAGTGTCCGGCGGATGTATTCAAGTTCTGCATGCGCAGCGCGCGAGCGCAGCGCCGGGGCGGAATCGGAATGTTCGTCCATGCGGGTCCAGTCTGCCTGTGTGGGAGTACGAATGTCAAGTACTTTTCATTGTAAAGTAAAATTTGCCACGACGGCACTGAGACACAGAGAGAACGGGTTCAAAAAACCAAGGAATGCTGAAGCCCTATTTTCTAGTTTCTATTTTCGCTTTTCTCTGTGCCTCTGTGGCGAATCTTCTTTCTTTTCGTTGATAATAGCCGCGCACGTCGATAGGGAGGGGAAAATGGCCGACACACTTGCAGACTGGAACCAATTTCGCGCTTCGATGAATGAGGAGATTCTCGGCAGCGGGCATCTGGGCATGAAGCGATTTTTCGCTTTGGATCACCAGTGCTATGAAAAGGGCACGCTGGACACGAAAACGAAGGAGTTGCTGGGCCTGGTCGCTTCCTGCGTCTTGCGCTGCGACGACTGCATCACTTACCACATCGTGCGTTGTTCGGAGGAAGGGTGGAAGCGCGAAGAAGTGATTGACGCATTGAATGTCGCGCTCATCGTGGGCGGTTCGATTACCATCCCGCACGTCCGCCGGGCCTTCGCCCGTATGCGCGAACTCGACGGGCTCAAACCCTGAGCGGGCTCGTGCCCAATTCGACGCCGATTGCGTGGTAGGATATTTCGCATTCCAGTCCATCGGGAGGGCAGTTCCATGGCGAAACGTAAACCCAGCCGGAAGTCCGCTGCCCCGGCGAAATCCGCTCTCGCTTTCAATCACGCGATGATTTACGTGCACCACGTCGACCCCGCTCTCGCGTTTTATTCTGCGCTGGGCTTTCGTGTCATTGAGCAGTTTCCCGGCTATGCGCGATTGCGTGCGCCGCGCGGCACCGGCACCATCGCGTTGCACCCGCTTGACAGCGAAAACACCACCGTTGCCGCAAAGGGCATTCGGCTCTATTTTGAAGTGAAGAACCTCGACGCGTTCTGCAAGCGCCTCGCCGCCGCGGGCATTGTGTTTTCGAAGATGCCCAAGAAAATGCCATGGGGCTGGCGGCATGCCTACCTGAATGATCCCGACGGACACGAAGTGAGTCTGTATTGGGCGGGAGTAAAGCGCCTGCAGAAATCAAAGATGGGTTGAGTGCGGAAAACTGCTGATCGCCCGCTGCACGGGCACGAGATTTCGCGTCCTTATTCGTCCGGGGGTTCGACATCAATTTCCGAAGTGAACACCAAGCCCACTCCGGTCATATCCGGCTGCGGGCCGGCTTCGCGGCGTACGACGTAGCCTTTCAGCCAGATGGGGCCGTTGCGCTCGGGATCGCCCAGGTTGGCTTCCATCTTCACGCGGACTTCGGACTGTAATCGGGGGCAGTGGTTCATATAGAGGAACGCGCCCTGCAAGCTGAGGTCGTGGATGATGGTCTTTTCGGAGAACGGCGCGCCGTCCTCGCCGTAACCTTCGATCATCGCCGGGAAATGCGTGCGCCGCCGCTGGCCGGTGCGCGTGCTGGGCAGAGCGACCGCGGCGCCGGGGCTGCCCATGGTCATGATCATGCCCTCGGCCGCGGCCCACACATTGCCTCCCTTCTGCCGCGCTTGCTGCAGGATGCCGTCCACCGTTTTGTCCGAGGAATCGGGATCGTGGTGGAAGAGCAGCAGGTTTTTCACCGCGGCCTCTTCGGAGATCTTCACGCCTTCCAGCCACGAAGAGTGTCCCCAGCCCTTCTTTGGGCCGGCAAGCTGCTCGGGAGTGTATTGCGCGTCGTTGATAAAAATGTCCGCGCCGGCGGCGAGCTCGCGCAGGCTCTTGTCCATCTCCGGCACGCCGGGCTCGTTGTCCGTGGCGTACACGAGCGTGCCTTCGGGCGTTTGCAGGCGGAAGCCCAGGCTGCCCTGCGGATGGTTCAGCCAGCAGGCGGTGAGCTTTGTGCCGTTGAGCTGGATGGTGTCGCCCCCGGCGATTTCGGTGAAGTCGCGCTGCGCGGACATCACGCTGGTATCCACCGGAAAATAGGGCGTAGCCATTTGCGCTTCGAGCACGCGCTGGAGGCTGCCGCTGCCGAGGTGCTTCGAACGGAAGCTGTAGAAGTGAAACTTGTTCTTTGGCGAATAGAGCGGCGCAAAGAACGGGATGCCCTGGATATGGTCCCAGTGGTAGTGGGTCACAAAGATGTGTGCTTCCATGGGCGTGTCCGGGTAGGTGTGGAGCCAGCGGTTGCCCAGGCCGCGCAGGCCGGTTCCGCAATCAAAAATGATGCGGGTGCGGTCGGCTGTGACAATTTCCAGACAGGGTGTGTTCCCCCCGTAGCGCCAGTTGGCGCGATCCACCGTGGGCGTCGAGCCACGCACGCCCCAGAACCCCAGTTTGGTGACGTTATCTCCCATTCACATCGGTCCGCTACGCTTGTGATTCGGCCCCGGGCAACTGTACCGATTGAATCGATAGACGGGGGGCAAACTGGCATAGTAGGCATCGCCGCGTGGGATGTCAATATTTACGACTGCGTCTTTCGCGGGCAATTATCTTCCCTTTTCTCGCTGTCCATTTCATCCATGATTCATTCTGCCTGTTCTTCCTACCACCCCTCGCCACTGCGTCCATCTGCGGTTAGAATTGCTTTATGCACGGGCACGATCACGACCACCACCACGATCATGCGCCCGGAATGAAGGGCACGCTCGCGTGGTCCCTGGCGGCGACGGTGGCGCTGGTGGCGTCGGAATTTGTCGGAAGCTACGTGGGCAGGTCCATGGCGCTGGCCAGTGACGCCGTCCATAACCTGACCGACTTGCCGCCGATGGTGCTTTCGCTGCTGGCGCTGCGCTGGGCCGAGCTGCCGCCCACCTCCGAGAAGACCTATGGCTTCCGCAGGGCCGGAATCCTCTCCGCGTTCGTCAACGCGCTGTTGCTGGGTCTGGCGGCGCTGTACATCCTCTACGAATCCTGGCAGCGGCTCTTCCTGCCGGTGGAAGTCCGCGCGGAATGGATGATCGGCGTGGCCGCGTTTGCCCTGGTCATCAACGGCGGCATCACGCTGGCGCTGGTCCGCGGACGGCGCGACCTTAATCTGCGCAGCATCCTCGTCCACAATTTCGGTGACGCGCTCAGTAATGTTGCCATTCTGCTCGGCGCGCTGGCCATGCGCTACACCGGCGCTGCCTGGGTGGACCCGGCGCTCGGCTTGGGCATCGGCGCACTGGTGCTGTGGTCCAGCTACGGCATCTTGCGGGAGAGCAGTCACATCCTGCTCGAAGGCTTACCGCGCGACCTCCGCCTCGAAGACGTGGCCCACGCCATCCTGCGAGTCCCCGGCGTGGCCGAAGTCCACGACATCCACATCTGGACACTCGGCACGGACCTGAATGCGCTTTCCTGCCACGTGCGCATCCCGGACATGCACATGGAGGAAAGCGAAAAAATTCTCGCCGGCATCGGCGAAATCCTCGCCCACGAATTTCACATCACCCACTCCACGATTCAGTTCGAGCGCGCCGGCCTGCGGCAGAAGGAACTCCTCATGCCTGAACCGTTGAACTCGAAAACGAAATGAGGAATTTTTTCCGCCCGCACCGAGTGTTTCACTGGCGGTGAAACCGGTTGGGGAGTATAAGAGTCATAAGTATGTGAACAGTATTACCAGGGGCAGGAATGCAAACGGCCCGTCGACTTGCCTTCTGCGCGCTAGGTTTTCTTGCAGCAGCCACTACTGCAAATGCACAGTTCGATAGACTCCAGCCGGCTTTCCATGGAGTATGGTCGCCGCTGGTCGGCGCCGGTGCGATTTATCTGCTTGAGAGCCAAGGCAAGATGCAAGCGCAAGAAATATCGGTTGTAGGAACCGAAGCGATGGTGAAAGGTACCGCGTACTGGCTGGAAATGAGGGTTGCTACGAAGGGGAAAAACGACGGAATTGCGTTCCGGCAACTCTTCTATGAGTCGAAGAAAAAGCTCATCACCGATCATTTTATTGTTGCGCCCTTCAAGGGAGGGGCGGGCCAGGAATTCCCCAACTCCTGGATGGGTTCCGTAAAAATAACAATTGTGGGGTTGTTCTCTACCGCGGATACGCCGGCTGACTTTCGCAAGCGCGCGAAGCGCATCGGAGCCGAAACAGTATCCACACAGGCGGGGGCGTTTGATTGTGAAGTCTGGCGCATGAAGAAAGGAAAAACCACAGTCTGGTATTCGCCGCAAGTGAAACCCTTCGGATTAGTGAAAATGACGTCGCAGTATGGAACCGTATCCCTGTTGTGGGTCATCTCGAACGCCAAGCAACGAATCTATGTGAATCCAAAGACAAGCCCTGCTGCAAACGGCCTAGAAGCTACGGCAGCAATGCGGAGCGTGTTTCCCGGCAACTGGCTACCTATGGTTGGTCAGGGCGCTGCTTACGAGTTGGAAAATGGAGGCGTCAGGCAAGATGTCGAGTTCTCAGTGGTCGGCTCCGAGCAGCGGGATACGGAGCTGCTCCATTGGCTGGAAGTTTATGCTCCATGTAAGGCGCGAGGCATCGAGTTTGCGGAGGGAACGCCCGGATATTACGTAACCGATCCCTATACCGGAGAGTCTCGCTGGGAACCGGGAACGAGCTTCACGTATTACACGATTGCTCCCTACAATGGCCGGTGCACGAATAAATTTCTAATGGCTCCGACCGGATTAATCGCCGCCGAGGCCAGGGCGCTGTATAGCCGATGGGATGTAGACCAGGATGGTTACTTCAGCGTATTGGAACTCTTGCAGATTAAGTACGGGCCTCCGACTTGGCATCCCACGCTTTCCAAGCGGCCGTCAGAGAGCGCTCCGGCACAGCCGGAACTGCCGGATTTCCGAAAGCAAGCCGTACTTCTGGGAACGGAAGTTATTACGACCCCCGCGGGGACATTCACGTGCGAGCACTGGCGGTCGGAGTCGGACAAAACTGACATGTGGCTAAGCGCAGATGTGCCACCCCTCGGATTGGTGAAGAAGTCGAGCGCCACTGGAAACGTCACACTCGTCAGGATTATTACGAACGCTAAACCGCGATTGAGAGACAACCAAGGGGCAAAGAACCCCGAACTATATGTAGAACTTCGCCCCCGCAAGCAACCTTAGATAGGCAATTTCACTTCCGCCCCGCGTTCTTCATTCCGCAGTGTGGTTGCATCGGCATCCAAATCCGCGACGGCCACTGACCGCCGCAGCCCTTCGCGCGTGATGTAAATGACGCGGCCATCCCGAGCGGAAAATGCCACTGCGAAGAGCTCCCGGCCATCCTTCCGCACCAGCACGTATTCTTCGAGCACGCGATGCGGCTCCACCGTGAGCGCAACGGGCGCTTCCGCCGTGGCTGCGGACTCTTGCGGCGAGGAGCCAACACGTTTCGCACGCATCGCCGACGCTTCGCCTGCTTCCGCGGCGTCCTGTTGCAGCACGATGACTGGCGGCGCCGACTGCACCACGATGACAGGTGATACAGGGAGAAACGCCGGCAGAAAAGCCGCCGCCGGCGTTTCTCGCCGGATTTGTCGTGCCAGTGCCAGCCGCTGCTGCGTGACCGGATCAATCAGCGCGCGCGTTTCCAAGTTGCGGTTGATGGCTGCGAAGTGCGGGTAATCAAATCCCAGCCCGGGCACCGAAAGGTCGCCGTCGAGCAGCGTCCGCACGACCGCATCGTCGCTGCGGGCAACAGCCCGCGACGCGCCGGTGCTGATGATCCCGGCCTCCTGCGCTTGTGCGGCGGTCATCACCCGCGTCCCGGCCGGCGCCGACACAATCTGGAACCCGGCGCGCGCCATGGCCCGTGCCGCGTCTTGAGCAAAGGCAGGCAAGGCGATCGCCGCCGCGACGAGCAGGCTCGCGAACTTGAGCGTTCGTTTCATCCGATCAGTGTCCTAACAGAGAGGATGCTCCTCACCTCCACTCCGTTGCAAGAACTATCCGCCAGCCGCCGCGGATCCGCCTGGCCCGCTTTTTCCGATTTGTTCCTGCACCTGCCGGCGGAATTCCAGGGGACTGGCAATATCGTGAAAAGTTTCGGCGGTCCCTCCGGTCCCATGCAGCGCCAGTGTTCCGTACCCCAGCATTCTTCCGGCCACGCTCTGGTCCACGTTGACGCTTTCCACTTTATGCAGAAACATCTCGACGGTGTCTCTCTTAATCATCCCGGTCTTCACAATCACGCGCTTGTTGGTCACGGCAAACTCCGAGGAGACCCGCTTGATCTGTGCCATGGCAAACGGCACAATGCCGAACAGAATCAAACCCGCTCCCAGCAACATCATTGCGCCGCCTTTTTCTTCCGCGGATCCACCGAAAGTCGCGCGCCACAGAAGATAGATACCCAGAGCATCGAACACGACGGCGATGACGCCCGGCCAGAACACTACTTTCCAGTGCAGATGTCCGCGATAGGTTATCGCTTCTCCGGAAATCAGGTTGTCCTCGATGTAGCCCACGGCTTCCTCCTCGCCACGGATCCGCGCAGCAGGTGATGGTGTTCATTGTGCATCCATCTTAGCGGAGTCCCTCTCCGGAAGGAATCATTCCCCTTACTTGCTCCTCTCTCCTCTTGCCTTCGTCGCCCGGCGGGTCTATGGTGAGCTTAGCCAGCCGCCGCGCCGGAAAGGCTCGCCCATGAACGAATTCGTCAATTGGCTTGCCATCGGCTGGATGGCACTTCTATGGACCACGGTCGGCACGGCCATTTATCGCTGGGGGCCCGGAATAGTCGAGCGTCATGCGCAGTGCCCCGAGAGCAAAAAGCGCGCGGACTTTGTGGTGCTCTACGCCGAGAGCGACTTCGGCTCCATCTACCCGGCGGACGTGACGCGTTGTTCGCTGCTCGGGGATGCCGCCGTCCATTGCGACCGTGCCTGCCTGGCGTGCCTCTAGCCCTTGGGCACCCGGCAAGGGCCGACGGTGTCTAAACTTGGTTGCCCCGCTTTCCCGCTTGGCCGGGTTGTGTTATAAACTTCGGGCCGTACGATGTACGACCTTGCGCCCGAGGAACAGCCCAGGCCGGCGGAACGCCGGTCGGAGGAAGAGCATCCCTCCCAGTATTGCCCGGTCTGTTCCGCGCGGCTGGCGGCACGGAGCTGCAAGCTGATCTGCACCACGTGCGGCTATTACATGTCCTGTTCCGATTACGTCTAGGCGGGTTTTCCTGCTTCGTGTGGCGAGCAGTGGGAGCATCCGAGACGAATTTGCTGACCGAGACTGAGGAGGAATGACCGTGGCACTGAAAATGAACAGCCGGGAAGTGGAAGGCATCAGCATCGTGCAGATGGAAGGCCGCATCGTGCTGGGCGAGGAAAGCAACGCGCTCCGCGAAAAAGTGAAGGGCTTGCTGACCGAAAACAAGAAGAAGATCGTGATGAACATGGACAACATCACCTACATCGACAGCGCCGGGCTGGGCACCCTGGTGGCTTCGTTCCACAGCGCCAAGGCGCAAGGCGCCGTGCTGAAGCTTTCCAACCTGGGCTCCAAGTTCCAGGAAGTGCTTCAGGTCACCAAGCTGTTCACGGTCTTCGAAGTTTTCGACAATGAAGCCCTCGCCGTCCAAAGTTTCACGAAGTAAGTTCTCCGTCCTTTCCGCAAATACTTCGGCGCGGCAGGCTCTCCCTCACCCCGGGAAAGCTTCGCCGCGCCGCTTTCTTGTCCGCTTTCTTTCAGATTTCAAATTTCAAACTCCCCTCCTGCGCAGTCGCCATCCGTGGGCTATTCCAGCGAGACCAGCACTCCAATCTCAAGGCGGCTTTCCGGTAACCCATTTTCGCCGAATCTTGTTACTGGATTTGTTATTGCTTGACCCGCTTGGGAGTCTAGCGTGAAGATGTGCCTACTTGTACTCTCCGAGGAGTGGGTGCCATGCGAAAAACGATTTCTTTGTTGTTACTAGCTCTTTGGGCGATCTCTTTGCAGGCCCAAGTGCCCGCCGCCCAAACTCTGTCTGGGACCTGGAAGGCAACCTTCGCAGACTCGGCATTTTCGGGTACGGTCTATTTGACACTCGAAGCCAAGACGGACGGAACGGTTACAGGGTCATATAAGGCTACGACTGGGGGCTTCGGAAAGGTCACAGGCACAGTGGTAGGGAGTGTGTTCACGTTCTTTCTAACTCAGACGGTTGAAGGGTGTTCAGGTTCATACTCCGGGAGCCTCACGCTCAGCGAGGGAAGAGGAGCTGGTACGTACTCAGGTTCGGACTGTCAGGGAGAGCACAAAAACGGCGTCCTATCAATGGCACCGGCCACAAGGGAAGAAGTCGCCGCAGTCAATTCCCCAGAGGTAATTCCTGCTGGGGCCGTCTATATTCAAGGCAGACGCTACTGGGTCTCGAAGAATGACAAGTACCTCGTTCTTCTAAGCGCTGAGCAGACGGGGGATTATTTCATTCTGCATGTTGGCGTTCAAAACGACTCTGCGTCACTTGTATCGCTTGATCCTTCACAAATCGTCGTCCAAGACTTGTTGCAGCCCAAACCCTTGCATTATTTCTCGCCAGGTGAAGTCGCGAGTAAGGCCCGGCGTCGGGGAAGCTGGGCCGTGTTCTTCCGGGCGCTGGCGGCAGGGATGCAAGCCTACGGGCAGTCACAGCCCACAACTTCCTATAGCACCGGGAACTTTAATGTTCACGACCAATACGGAAATTGGGTATACGGCAGTTACAGTGGGACAACGACTACCTACAAGCCACCGGACACGAGTCAGATTCAGCGGCAATCCGCAGAGGATATCGCCGCGATTCGGCAAACAACGGAGGCGAGAGCTGCAAGCGTGGAGAAATCCTCGGCATATGCGCAGACGCTCGCGCCTAGGTCATATGTTCTGGGCTACGTCTATTTTTCCAAGGCAAAGGCCAAAAACCTAAAAGACCTGATCGGAGTCAATTCAAAATCATTTCTGGTCACGGTTACCCTCCCACTTGGCGAAAACGTATTTAAGTTTGCTTTCCCCCTATCCGTCTTGGAGCAGGTCAAAGCAAAGTAGGCCCGACATCTTCGACTTGCGGAGGCGGGCGCTCGTTGTGGTTAATCGTCCGTTAAAACCAAAATAGGACAATGCCGCTCTTTGTGGCTTGTTGACTTTCCTCCACACCCGGAGCAGCCTTAGCACAATTTGTTACTTGAGAGGAACCTACCATGCTAAAGAGAGTGTCCTTCTTGGTCTTGTCGCTTGTCTTGGCGCTTGATGCGAGAGCGCAGATTCAAACAACTGAAGTTCTGAAGGGAACGTGGAAGGCTACGTTTGCGGATTCGGTCTTTTCTGGGACTGTGTTTTTTTCGCTGGATACTGACGCTGCGGGGAATGTAACAGGGACGTACAGAGCCACGACAGGCGGCTTTGGCAAAGTCTCTGGGGTTCTGAGCGGACAAGTCTTCCGTTTCAAGCTGACGCAGACCATCGAGGGATGCCCCGGCTTTTATGAGGGTAGCCTTACCCTAGAACGTGAACGAGGAGCAGGAACATACATTGGAAGCGACTGCCAAGGTGAACACAAAAACGGAATTGTTTCGATGGTGCGGGCCACGGCAGGGGAGATCACCGCAATAAATTCCCCTGAGATTCTTCCTGGGGGGGCAACTTCCGTGCCCTGGAAACAGATTTTGCCTTCTTTAACGATAGAAGAGGAACTGGTGAAGAGTTTTGGTGAACCAAATTCAGTTGTGATTCCTTGGGAGACATACAGCTCTGTGCGGTACACATTTAATAGAGACAAGAAAGACGTCACAGGCCTCGAAGAAAGCAAGTACCTACGTGTCGGGATGGAACTCATGTGGTCATTTCTCAACGTCACCCTCCAATATTCCCCTCTCAGCAAGAACATAACGTTGGCTCAAAGAGGGCCACTTGGCGTGGCAGATGAGGTTCAGGTTGCTATGCAACTCGGAAAAGTTCAGGAGGTCAGTTGGAACTACAATGGGAAATTCCAGCCCCGTCTGACCGAGAAGAGTGTTCTCGACAGGATCGGGCAAGGATTTGAGGTCTTCGATAAGGGAGGAGTAAAGATTCTTGAAAAGCGAGTTCAGGGAGGTGTCTTAACTTTTTTTCTTGGCGCAAATACACTGGTTGTTTTGTCGAAGGAAGGCTATTCAAATCGCACGGTGCGCGATGGGCAATTCCCGTAGGACCTTCTCAAAATCCTATAGAGGCGCTCAGAGTTCACATTACCCCACTCGGCAGCAGAATCTCACGGTGCGCGGGCGCCCCGCCCTTCCCGCGCTCTCCGCGGGAAGGGTGGGTGACTTGCTTAACTCCACTCTAGCCGGCGCGTCCTCAACTTAACCCTTGACAGATATATTGCAATTAGATAATGTTATTACACTATGTACGCCAGAAAGCTTATTACCGTCCCCGCCTCGGCCCGCCCTGCCACCGGTGCTCCTTTAGGTCTTTTCTCTTCTGCACTTTACGCGCTCTTGGCCACTCTTGGTCACCATCTTTTTCCCTCTAACGCCTTTGCCATCAATCGCTTCTGCGCTCTTGGTCAAAAAACAGGGGGGGAGGGGGGTGCAGTCGCCTTCTCGCCCCGCCTATCGGAGATAATCCATGTCGTCTGCAAAAAACGATGATTTTCGTTGCGCCTACCGCAGTCCCACCGGCCGCCGCTGCCGCCACAGAGTCTCCTCGGACTGGAACATGTGCCACCAGCACTGTGACTTCGGGAATGCCTCCGCCCGGGCTGCCGAGATCGTTTCCAACCGCGACCGTCTGGACACCGCCGAAGGCATCCACTCCATGATGGCCCGCGTGATCCGCGCCCTCGCGGCGGGAAAAATCCGCGCCCGCGAAGCGGGGATGCTCATCTATGGCGGGCAGAGCATGCTGCTCTCTCTCACCCGTCTCCGCGAAGAACGGGAGAAGATATTCCTTGCCGGCGAAGACGAAGCCTGGCGCAGGAAAGCCCTCGCCGATTCCTTTCACGACGAACTTACTTGTGAAGATTCTTCCGAGAAGGATGACGCCGGGGAAGAAACTGAGGAAGAGTCAGAAGCAGAAAGTGCGGGAACAAAAAAGAAATGAATCTATTCCCTGATTCCGGGTCCCTGCCAGTACACCGCGATCCCGCTCAGCAATTTGGGATAAAAGTCCGTGGACTTCTGCGGCAGCACTTCGCCGCCGAGCGCGATTTCGAATACCTGCTCGACGTGAACCGGCTGGAGCAGGAAGACCATCTGCGCACGGCCGGCATCCACCGACGCGAGCGCTACTTCCGCGTCGCGCTCGTATCGGATATTTTTTTCCGCGACCACCGCTTCCGCGGTGATGCCCAGCCCTTTCTCCAGCACGTACCGGTGCAGCAGCACCACGTCCAGCCCGCGCTGCGCAGCGGACACGCCAGGCAGCAGGTCGCCGAGGTTGACGTCCACGCGCAACAGGAAAAGATAAAACACGCCGCCGCCCGCATAGAGACCGAGCGCCCGCCGCTCCTTGCCGCGCGCGGAGAAATCCTTGCGGAAATCTTCCCAGGCCGTTTCGCGCTCCGCGGCGTCCGTAAAGGGATACGCGTACCAATCGAAGTGCGGCTCGAGCGCGCGGCGGAACGCGGCAAAATCGAAGCCCGCCACGTTCGTGACCACGCGGTGCGTCGGCAAAATGGTCAGCCCTTCGGCCTGCGCGTTGACGAAGGTCATCATTGCGCGCTCCCACGGCGCATCGGCGTCGCGCGATCCATGCTTCGCGCGGCATTCGTCGCGCCAGGCGAGCGCCGTTTCATAGCGGTGGTGGCCGTCAGCGATTACGATCTTCTGGTTCGCCATGACGGAAGTAATGCGGGCGATGTTGGCCTTGTCGGTGATGGGCCACAGGCGGTGCACCACGTCGTATTCGTCGCGCATCTCCGTGGCCGGCGCGGTGCGCGCCGCCTCCGCGAGCAACGCGTCAATGCGCTTTGCCGGGTCGGAGTAAAGCATGAAGAGCTGGCCGGTTTGCGCGCGTGTGTGGCGCAGCAGCTCCAGCCGGTCGGCTTTCGGCGCCGAAAGTGTCTGCTCGTGCCGGAAGACGACGCCGGCGTAAAAATCCGCCAGACGGCACAGGGCGATGAATCCGCGGCGCACCCTGCGCGTCTTCCCCCCGGGCAAACGGAATTCCTGCGCATAGGAGTAGATGGCCGGGACAGCATCGCGCACCAGAATTTCCGCGCGCGCCCATTCTTCGAGCTTCGCGGCCGCCCGCGTATAAACGTTGTTCGCCGGGGAATCGCCCGGCGCTGCGATGCCTTTTTCCACCGCGACCAGGTTATGTCGATCGAGCGCGGCGTAGCGCTGCTGCATCTCCGGCGAAATCTTGTCGTACGGCTGCGTAAGCACGTGCTCCCACTTCACCCGCGCCGGGTTGTACCGCCACGCCGCGAAGGGACAAATGTCTGCCATTCGCTCCTCAGAGAATAGAAAGTGCGCTGCTCAAGCCAAACATACTATCAACTTGCGCCAAAACTCGAAAAACGAAAACCGAGCCACCTCCACCACCCATCCCCGATTTTTGCGTTTCGGTTTTCGCGTCGAGCGAATGCTAAGATGTTTTGTTGCACGCGAGGCCACGAACCGCATGGGTGAGTCGCAAAAGAAATTCTCCGGCATCCGCGTCCTGGTTTTCGATCTCGATGGCACGCTGATTGATTCCAGCCAGGACCTCGCCGGCGCCGTCAACGTGGCCCGCGCGAGCACGGGTCTGGGCCCGCTGAGCCATGCGCAGATCATGACCTTTATCGGCAATGGCGCCCGAGAGTTGGTGCGTCGCGGCATCAGCTTCGAATCCGGCGAATCAACCGAAGCCCGGGTTGATCGCGCGCTCGGATGCTTCCGCGAGCACTACGCTCTGCACCTGTTGGATAAGACGCTGCCGTATCCCGATGTCCGCGAGACGCTGGATATGCTCTCGCGAAAGATCTCCGGCCCGCCGCGCACGCTTGCCGTGCTTTCCAACAAACCGTTGCGCTTCGCCAAACCGATTCTCGATGGCCTGGGGTTGGCGTCCTATTTCCGCTACATCTATGGAGAAGAAAGTTTTCCCGCAAAAAAACCGGACCCGGTGGGAATGCTCGCCATCTTGCGCGACACAGGCGCCGCGCCCGGCGAAGCCATGCTCATCGGCGATTCAGACATTGATGTGCGCACCGCGCGTAATGCGGGCGTATGGGCCTGCGGGGTCTCTTATGGCCTCAGCAGTGAACAGCTCGCTGCTTGCCCGCCGGATGTGCTCCTTGATAGTCTAAAGGAGCTCGCTGCCTACCTCGACTGAAGTCCTAGCTATAGTTCTCGTGGTTTGGTTTCTAACGGTTGGCTGCCGCCGCAGCCGCCGCAGTCACGTCCAGCACGTACGTCGTTTGGTCATTCGTGAGCACGAATAGCCGCTTGCCATCGGCGCTGAAGCGCAAGAACGACACCGGATGTGAGAAAATGAATTGGTCGCGTTTCTCCATCCGCGCGATATCGTACACGGCCAGCTGCCCGGTTTCATTCTCGACGCACAGGAGGTTGCCCGCACCGGAGACGGCCACCCGCGTACCGAACACTTTCCCTTTCTGCTCGCCGCTGGACAGTGAATACACCAGCACGCGGTTGGACGTGTCCACGATCACCACGTAGTCCCCTACGGCATACGTCCGCTCGATGCGGAACGATCCCTTGCCCGTCTCCACCAGCATCTTTCTCAGCGTCTTGCCTGTGCGGGCCTCCACTACTTCCAGATAGTAGTCGCCTTCTTTTTCCTTCATCGCCGCCAGACGCGCCTTCAGCGCCGGGTCGTTCTTGATCTCGTCCTTGGCATGGCCTGTTTCCAGCGACCACACCAGCACCATTGAAGAAATCGCCGTGCCGATGGACGATGCCGGGCGCTCTTTCGGAAACGCTCGGGACCACAGAATGTTTCCCGTGCGCGCATCCTGCACCTCAAAGGTCACGTCGCGCTGCGTGCTAGCGTCTTTCTTCTTCGGCTTAAGTAGCACGATGAACTCACCGTACTGCTCCGCGTCGCGCTCCTCGATTTTTGGCCCATCCAACACCTGGCGCGAGGCCAGGTGCAGTCGCGCGATGCCCCGCTCGCTTTCCTGGAACTTGGGGAAGTCGGCGTAGACGATGCCGTCGTCGGAAAAGTAGGCCCCACGGAACCCGCGCACGTGGAACATGCGCTCGCCGCGCTCGATGTCCCACACGCCGCCGCGGCTGCGCTGTGAGAGCGCAACGTATCTCATGTCCGTCGAAAGCGCCGATGCGCGGATTGTCCCTAAGGTACTCCGAGGCAGCGCGACCTCCGCAACGGGTGCCGTGGCCCCAGTAGAAAACAGCCCGAGCGTCCCGGAACGCCGCTGGCTCACCGAGACATCGTCGTATACATCCATGGCCACATTCTTGTTGGCGAGGAATATTTTTCTCGTCTCCAAGTTCATCACGCCGACGGGATACTTATCGATGGGACGGAGAAGGATGAAGTTGCCATGGCTCGGTGCGCTCAGCATGGCAGCCCCGACATCCACCCGGCTGATTTCCTCGCCCGCGGGAAACTTCATCAGCACAGCTGGCCCCTTTGAGTCGTCTTGATTTACGCCGATTAGCCTGTCCGGTCCCATAAACGCAAAAGTCCGCTTCAAATATTTCTTCACCGAGCCCGGCAGGGAAATGGGCGCCATCGTGGTAAGGTCCAGCGCCAGCGTTGAGTCTCCCCGCGCGGCGACGAAGTAATGCGCGTCCGGCGAAAACCCCGATCGAATGAAGTTGAACGTGTTGCTCTCGGCAAAGCGCAGCAGGATGAGCATGACGAGGTCGTTGATGGTCGTCGGCATCCAGAATTCTTTTTTCTGAAACACCTGCTGCCCGGACGCGACGTCGTAGAGAAGCAGATCAAAATCCCCGCTAACGCACACCAGAAATTTCCCGTCCGGGGAAAGTCCCGTTTGCAAGCAGCCTTTGTTGAACGCCATTTCCTTGACGTCGGCCTGCTGTTCCTCCTCAATGTTCCAGCGCTCCACGCGCAAGTCGGGCCGGTGGAACACCACGGACTCTCCGTCCGGTGTGAACTGCGCCGGGAATGCGTCTGGTGCGTCGATGCGGAAAAGGGTGGCGAAGGGATCGCGCGAGAGGACGTAGATGCTCGAGTCGTCCTGCGCCAGGATGTACCTCCCGTTGGCACTAAACTTCAGGTGATTGATGTCGTCTTCGAGAGGTGGTTCCAAACTTTTCTTCGCCAGCAGCGCGTGCAGGGATTCCTTACGCCCCAGCCCGGAGTAAGCCACTACCGCCGCCTGCCACTTCTGGTATGTCTCGGCCGACGGCGCCGACGGCGGCCCCTGACAGGAAGACGGGAGCGCCTCTGCCATCTTCAGCATTTCGCGCAGCCGCTTCTGCTCCGGCTTGGTAAACCCGAAGAAATCAGATAGCCCGCTGCCGGTCTTGCCTTTCACTTCCTGCGTGCGGTTCCAGAACTCCCCCGCTGCTTGCGGCAAGTAACCCGCTTGAGCTACCAGGTAAATTCCGGCGCGGTCGGCGTCGAGCTGCCCTTCTTGCTCTTCTCGGTCTTTTTGTTTGAATGCGCCAGCCTTACGCTGCGCGTTGTCGATCACCCGATTGTATTTCTCGAAGACGTCCTTGCGGTCGCCGACTTCGGTCACGCCAAGAACTTTTTCGAAGAGATTGGTGTACCGGATGGGTATGTCGCCCATCAGATTGTGGCCGATTTCGTGACCTAGCACTCCAGCCAATTCATCTTCGTTGCGCGTTTGCGCCACGAGTTTCCGTGTCACGTACACGCGCCCGCCCGCCAGCGTGAACGCGTTCGCAATCGGCACATCAACCAGAAGAAAGCGGTAGCGTGTTTCGCTCTTGGGCAGGCGGGCCGTTAGCCGGTCTCCGATTCGTTGCACGTATTCAGTCACTTGGTCGTCGATCACGCGAAAATACCGCTGGACGTGTTCAGCCTGTGCGTCGCCCAGGTCCATTTGTTGCCGCTCGTTAAAAATGTTGTGAACTTTCGCTGACGGCATAAACGGAGGCGGCGGGCAGCCCTGCTGCGCCTTGATCGGAGGCGCACCCGCGCCAAAAGCCAGCATGAGGATCGAAGCGGAAATCAAAACGCGGAGATTCACACGGGCCTCCCTTTTCGCTGGGATACCCAACTGTTATGTTGCGCGACGTTAACACCGCAGGCAGGCAATTACAAGAAATGCGCGGGCGATATTCGCTCTACGTTCAGGATGGCCTGTAGCTGGATGCGTACCACTCCCACGTTCGCTTCAGGCCTTCTTCAAAGCCGACGCTGGGCTGGTAGCCGAGGAATTTCCGGGCGAGAGAAATGTCCGCTTGGGAATCGCGGATGTCGCCGGTGCGCGGCGTTTCGTATTTCGCTTTCGAACTCTTGCCGGAAATCTTTCCGAGCAGACGAAGTGTTTCGTTCAGCGTGAAGCGCTCGCTGGTGCCTACGTTGAACACTTTTCCGGACGCGCCAGGCGCCTCGCACGCGCGCAGCGTGGCGTCCACGACGTTGGCCACGTAGGTGAAGTCCCGCGATTGCTCGCCATCGCCGAAGACCACCGGTGGCTGGCCTTCGAGCAGCGCGGTGATGAACCGCGAGAGCACACCGGAGTATTGCGATGTGGGGTCCTGCCGCGGGCCGAACACATTGAAGTAGCGCAGCGAAACGTTTTCCAGGCCATACACCTGCCCGCATACCTGCGCGTAAATCTCACCGACGAGTTTTGTTACCCCGTAAGGAGAAATCGGCGCGGCCTCCATGCTTTCCACTTTGGGAAGGGTGGGCGTTTCGCCGTAGGCCGAGGACGAAGCGGCAAAAACGAGGCGCTTCACTTTGGCGTCGCGCGCAGCGATCAGCACATTGAGCGTGCCGTCCACGTTGACGCGGTTCGTTTCAATGGGCTCGAGCACGGAACGCGGCACGGAGGTGCGCGCCGCCAGATGGATTACGTAATGCGCGCCGCGGCACGCGTCCGCTATCGTTTCGGAATCGCAGATGCTGCCCTTGCGAAACTCCACTTTGCCGGTGAGGTGGGCGAGGTTTGCTTCCTTTCCGGTGGATAGGTCGTCGAGCGCGACAACGCTGTGCCCGCGGCGGGCCAGCTCCTCCGCCACGTGCGAGCCGATGAATCCCGCGCCGCCTGTTACAAGGTAGCGCATGCTGAAATTCCTCCCGGCGGGACCGTCATTTAAAGGGGAAGGCCTTCCGCCCGTTTTCTGCCGTGCATTCCAGAGGCGCTATGGAAGCGCCGCGACCCGAACGGCGCTTTGGCGCGGGCAACATCCTCGTCATTTCGCGCGCAATGAATATAGTATGGCAACGCAGGAGGGGCAAGGCTTCCCCATGCTCGATTGCGCAGAAGGCAACGTGCGCGGGGCGCGCCGCCTCCAATAGAAAGCGATGCGATGGCTGAACAGTTCGAACGGGCTGCGGCGCGGCGCTGCCGCGCTCGCGCTGAGCGCCGTGCTCTTCGGCGGAACGCTGGCGGCGCGGCCACAAGCCCGGCGCCTTCAGAAGAAAAATCCCCAGGCCGACCCTGCGGCGCCGGTCTTGCGCTTGCCGTTTTTGGCCGGCGAAAAACTCGAATACCGTTGCGGCTGGCAGTTTTACAACGGTGGCGCGACGCTCAAGCTGGCGGTGATGGAGCAGCGCACCTTCTCCGGCCGGTCGGCGTGGCATTTCCAGGCCCAGGCCGTCACGCTGAACCCGCTGCGCTATGTCTTCGCCCTCGACGACCAATTTGATTCCTACAGCGCGGCGCCCGGCATCACCAGCTTGCAATACGAGGCATACATCCGCGAGCAGAACAAACATGAAGATCGCATCTTCCGCATGAGCCACGAAGGCGAACCGGCGCCGGACGGCGGCACGGCGGTGCGCGTCCCGGCAGGCACGCGCGACCCGCTCGGCGCGCTTTATTTCCTGCGCGCGGTGGACTGGGCGCGCACCTCCGCGGTGACCATGCCGGTGTATGACGGGAAAAAGCTATACGAACTGCGGGCGCGCCTGGGGCTGGACGCGGACGAAATCGAAGTTCCTGCCGGCTCGTCCACGGCTTCGCGGATTGACCTGCGCGTCTATGACCGCGGCCGCGAGCTTTCCCAGGTACGCATCTCCGTGTGGATCGCTCATGATTCCGCGCACACGCCGGTGCGTGTCGAAGCAGATCTGCCCTTCGGCTCCGTCCGCGCCGAACTTTCCCACGCCGAAGGCCAGCCGTAGCGCTGGTTTCAGCCCGCTCAATTGTTTTCCTGTGATGAGGATTGTGTTACTTCAAACGCCGCCCTGCCAATCGGGCGGGGGAAAATTGACGCGCCAGAGATGAAAGCGCCGCCAAGCGCGCCGCCGACAGGCGGAGTATCCAGCCTCGCTGCCCGTTTACCTTTTCAGAGGTTTCTCGCCCGGCGGCGGGAAGTGGATTCGCCAGAAGAGTGGAGCATCCTGGGTGAACTCGATGGCAATCTGTTTCTGGCCTTCTTTCGTGTCGCCCACAAAGACCACGCGAGCCGCAATCTCTTCTTCGGTGACCAGATTCGTAAAAAGGAGGTTCATCCCCATCGAGTAGATTTCCGCCACGTTCAGCAGCGCGCCGTGGGCACTCACCGTGTCCGTAATTACGTCTTCATACAAAGGCGTGCGGTCCACGCGCGACCCGTAGATGCGCCCGGGAATTCGAAGCATGATTCTTTGACTGCGTCGCCGCTCGAACATGCTAATTCCTTGCTCTTTCAAGGTCGAGGTGCGCACGCCGTCCGGAAAAGTCGAAGGGAGGGAAGGGGTACTTCACCGGTTCCAGCGGTCCTCATTGTCCCATGCAATTACTGGGAATGAAACAATTCACTGCGCCGGTCACGTTCCAGCACCAAGCTGCGCTCGGCGCTATGCCAGCCGTCCGGCCATCCACAGCCCAGCGGCCGGCTAAAAGCGCGAAGACTAAGGCTCCGGAGCGGCCAAGTTTGACGGTGTCCAATCCGCCGGCGGGAATGCTACTCCCCAGAACTGCCCGGCGGCTTTTTCGAATTCGAAACCCACTTCGCACTTTCCGTCTTTCGTCGGCCCCAGGAAGACGACGATGGCTTCCTGCTGCTCGTTGGTGATCTTGTTCATCAAGCTAAGCCTCTCGCCCATGCAAAGCATGGCGACGAGAGCAATCAGCCCTCCATGAGCATTGACCACGAGCGTACTCGTTTCCTCACTAAAAAGCTGCTGCCGAAGGTCGCGCCCGCGCACCTTCATGGGGATATGCAACAGTAGGCGGTGACTGCGCCGCCGGGCGGGACCTTCGTCCTCGTTCGTCGGATTTTGGCTTGAAGCCATCCGCCTACCCTAACGCGAGAAGAGGCCGAGGACAAGCAAAAGTGTCAAAACGGCACAGCCGGGGGGCCCATTTCGGGCAGAGCCAGGGCACGGAAAACTCAGGCGCCGGGACGCGTGGCGCACATCTGCTCCACGAGCGCGCAAACGATGTGGCCAATCGTAATGTGAGCTTCCTGGATGCGCTGCGGGTCGCGCGATGGCACGTTGATCAGCAGGTCCGCCAGGGACGCCAGCTTTCCGCCGGTCTCGCCAGTGAGCGCGACGACAAACGCACCGCGCGCGTGCCCGGCCTCCGCTCCGCGAAAGATGTTGGGGCTCATTCCGCTGGTGGAGAGCGCCACAAGCACGTCTCCGGCGGCGACTAGCGATTGCACCTGCCGCGCAAACACATTTTCGAAACCGTAGTCGTTTGCCGCCGCTGTCAGCACGGACGTATTGGTGGTCAGCGACAGCGCCGCCAGGCCCGGGCGCTCCGCCCGAAGGCGCACGGTCAACTCGGCGGCCAGGTGCTGCGCGTCGGCTGCGCTGCCGCCATTGCCGAAGAAAATAATTTTCTTTCCGTGCTGAAGCGCCTCCGCGGATTTTTCCGCAAAGGCCGCGACGCGCCCCAGCAATTCCTCGGACAGCGCCTGCTTTACGCGGCAGCTTTCCGCCAGTTGCTCCCGGATTTGTGCAAGGAGTTCGCTCATTGAAGGTCTTGGTGCGGAAAAGTCTCTTTGAATTTCCGCTAGCCACTAGCCACTTGCTTATCTCAACACAGCACAATCTTCTCCCGGCCTTTGGTGATTCGCCGCGTAGCGTTGCGCGTGTCCACCACCAACTGTGACGCGTCTACGACGGCCTGCATGTCGTAGCTGGAATGGTCGGTGGCCAACAGCACGCAGTCGTAGGCGGCCAGGTTTGCCGGGGTCAGCTCCACCGACTTCATGTGCGAATAGTCGTAGTGCCGCATTTTGTGGAGCTGCGGGAAGTACGGGTCGTTGTAGTGCAGGATGGCGCCGCGCTCGTTCAGAAGTTGCATCAGCTTGAGCGAGGGCGACTCCCGCAGGTCGTCCACGTCCTTCTTGTACGACACGCCCAGCAGGAGGATTTTCGAGCCTTTCAGCGACTTGCGACGCTGGTTCAGCGCGTCAGCCACCGAACTGATCACATGGTACGGCATTGACGTGTTGATTTCGCCGGCCAGCGCGATGAACCGCGCCTCGAAATCGTACTCGCGCGCCTTCCACGAAAGGTAATACGGGTCCAGCGGAATACAGTGTCCGCCGATGCCCGGCCCCGGCTGGAATGCCATAAAACCGAACGGCTTGGTGGCGCTGGCGTCGATCACTTCCCAGATGTCCATGCCCATGCGCTGCGAGAGTAGCTTCAGCTCGTTCACCAGCGCGATGTTCACGCTGCGGAAAATATTTTCGAGCAGCTTGCTCATTTCCGCTTCGCGCGTCGAGCTCACGGTAATCACCCGCGATACGATCTGTCCGTAGAGCAGTTCCGCGGCGCGACGGCTCGGAAGGTTGATCCCGCCGACCACTTTTGGAATCTGCGCCAACCCGAACTGCTTGTTGCCGGGATCCTCGCGCTCGGGCGAAAACGCCAGGTAGAAATCCGTGTTCACGGCGTCGTTGGTTCCCGCGCGCGCGATAGGGCACTTCAGCCCGCCCTCCTCCAGGATTGGCAGCACCAGCTCTTCCGTCGTGCCCGGGTACGTGGTGCTTTCCAGCACGATCAACTGGTTGCGCTGCAGATTCGGCGCGATGGCCTGCGCCGTTTGCTCCACGTAGGAGAGGTCCGGCTCGCGCCGCTCATCCAGCGGAGTCGGCACGCAAATCAGCACCGCGTCCATCCCTTTCAGTCGCGAAAAATCCGTTGTGGCGTCGAAACGCTTCCCGCCAACGAACTTCGCGATGGTGGCCTCGGAAATGTGCAGGATGTAGCTCTGCCCGGCGTTGAGCTTGTCCACCTTGGCCTTGTCGCTGTCGAAACCGGTAACGCGGTGGCCCATTTCGCAGAAGCGCAGCGCCAGCGGCAGCCCCACGTAACCGCACCCGATAATTCCGATGTGCAGGTCCTTCCCTCCGAAAAACTCCGGCTTGCGCTCCGTGGCCATGTCGGTGAGCTTGCTCCCTTCGATGTCTTTCCTGGCGATACCCGGCTCTTGAAAATGCCAACCGACTATAACAAGATTCTCCGGCGCGAAAAAGCCGCGCCGCGACACCGGTGCGGAATCGGCAACCCGCTCCGACGATTGCCGGCGCGTTTGTTCGATTGACGGGAATTCGCCCTGGCTTCACAATGCCAGCCGCGGGGGAGCGGATGATCAAACACAAGAAAGCTCGGAAAAAATCGTCCACCAATCTCCCCGCCGATCCGGTCACGGAACAAATCGTACAATTGATTGCCGGAAGCCTCGCGTCCCTTCCCATGAAAGAGCGCCACGCCGCGATCCAGGCGTTCGATCGGACCGCCAAGGCGATCTCCACACGCGGAAAGAGGCCGTCCAAGCCCCGGAAATCCCGAGCCTCCCATTCTCCACGCACACGCCCAAAAGCGTCTTGACGCACCTTGCGCCTAGCCGGAGCTTCCCGCCGTCCCTCCACCATCGTGCGCCTGCGAATTCCTGTTGCCCCGCGCCGCGCCGATGCCGCAATATGGCGGGCTCGTCCTGCAAAACCGTGAATTCTCATGTCTGACATCGTCCTGCTGTTGTTACTTGGGCTCGGCGTGGGCCTCGCCGTCGGGCTGATGGGCGTGGGCGGCGGAATCGTGCTCGTGCCCGCGCTTATTTATTTGCTCCAGATGGACCAGCACGTTGCGCAGGGCACATCGCTGCTGTTGCAATTGCCGCCCATCGGCATCGGCGGACTTTATTTTTACTGGAAACAGCGCCACGTGGACATGCGCGCCGGTTTCCTTTGCGCTCTGGGCTTTCTCTGCGGCGGCTACTTTGGCAGCGACCTCGCCCTGCATATTCCATCGCGCGACCTCCACGCCCTGTTCGGCGTGTTTCTGATGTTCGCCGCGGTCATGCTCTGGCGACAGACCCGTTCGCCAAGCTCAGGGCAGGTCCGTGTTCCCAAGCCGCCTTCCGCGGACTCGCCGGCCTCGAGCGCGCAGCCGACGGGCGCGGCCCCGGAGAAAAACCGCTTTCGCCTGCTGCTCATTTTCCTGGTGGCCTGCGCCGTGGGCGTGATGGGCGGGATGTTCGGCGTGGGCGGCGGCGTCATGCTAGTGCCGCTGCTGGTGCTGCTCTTTCGATTTGACCAGCACACCGCGCAGGGCACCAGCCTGGTGGCACTAGTGCCGCCCACCGGCTTGCTTGCCTTTCTCAACTACTGGCATGCTGGCGACGTCCGTTTCCAGACGGGCTTCCTGCTGATGCCCGGCGTGTTTCTCGGCGCGCTGGCCGGCAGCAAGCTCGCGCTGCGGCTCTCCCCGCGACGCATGCGCCGCGTCTTTGCCGTCCTCCTGTTTCTCCTCGGCGCGTGGCAGGTGATCAGTTCCTGGCTCCGCTGAGCTCTGGCCCTCTTCGTGCTTTTCAATTCTTGCGCTGGTCCATGCCGCCGCCGATGTGCTTGATTTGAGAAACGAATCACGGCGGGGCGGAGTGAAATGCGCGCCAATCTGGCACGCTGCCGCGCCGGATTTTCCTTCTTTGAAACTTTGCGCGGCGCGCCGCATCGAGGTGTCCCATTCCTCGGCTTGAAAATCACTTTGCCAAAGACGCCGCCAAGCTGCACGTAGCTTTGCGCTTGCTGCTGTTGCTCGCTTCGCTCCAGGGGATCGTCCAAGTTGCGCGGCGCGCTGCGGCGTCGTGGTACGTCGGCCGAGCCAGCCGCGCCGCGAGTCTGCCGGGCAACACCTCGCCGGAAATTGCGTTCAACCTGCGCCGTGCCATGCAAATGGATCCGGACGACCCGCGTCATCCGGCTCTGCTGGCGCGCGCGCTGCAATACTCGTTGGAGAGCGGAGAAATCGAGAGCGTGATCCACCTCTCCGAGCGCGCTGTTGCGCTCGGCCCGCACCGCGCCAGCCTGTGGGTGGATCTGGGCTCGGTGTACGAATGGGCCGGCCGCACGGACGCCGCGTCCCGCGCCTACGCACGCGCGCTCGCTCTTTACCCGCGCTCGCCGGAGATGAACTGGCAGCTCGGCAACTACGCGATGCGCGGTAACCGCATACACGAAGCCGCCGGCTTTCTCCGCACCTGTGTGCTGCGCGACGCTTCGCTGCGACGCCCGGCCTTCGACCTTGCCTGGCGCGCCACCGGCGATGCCGCATTCGTTCTGAACGAAGTCGTGCCGACGGATACGCTCGCAAGGCTCGCCTATCTCGACTATCTCTCCGACACCGCGCGCCTCGCTGCCGCCGCGGACGTCTGGGTGCGTCTGCGCGACGCGGGCCTTGCCTTCGACCCAGCCGCCGCGTTCCGCTACCTCGACGCGCTACGCGAGCACCGCCGGACGGCCGAGTTGGCCTCCGCATGGACCGCACTGGCCGCGCGCCATCCGGACAAACTTCCGGGCCGCGGACCGGGAGAAAACCTCATTGTGAATGGCGACTTCGAAACCGAGCCCGTGAATGGCGGCCTGGACTGGCGCGTGATGGAGATGCAGGGCGTCGCCGCGCGGACAGTGGCCGATGTGTTTTACAGCGGCGGGCGCTCGCTCGAAATTCGATTCAGCGACACGGGAAATATCTCCTACGAGCACGTGGTCGAGTTTGTGCCCGTGCGTCCGCGGACGCGCTACCGTTTTGTCGGCTACTTGCGCGCCGAGCACATTACTTCGGATAGCGGCCCGCGCTTCGAGTTGCGCGACGTCGACGCCCCCGCGGCGCTACAGGTCAACCTGCCACAAATTCTCGGTTCCGCGAGCTGGTCCGCCTACTCGTCCGAGTTCACCACCGGCCCTGTAACGTCGCTCCTTGCCGTGCGCCTTCTCCGCGCGCCCAGCGAGAAATTCGTGCGCGAATTCCGCGGCGCCGTCTGGCTGGACCAACTCAGTCTCGTCCCTGTTCACTAGGCGCGAGGCGTATCTCGCTCTTCCTCGCCGGTGCACTGCCGAGACCCAGCACCACCGCGAACACCAATCCATTCGCCGGAATGTACAGATTGAAATCCGTCATGCTGTGCAGCAGGAGCGCAGCCAGCGCGCCCGTCGCGCCCAAGGCGATGGCCTGCCGCGCGCGGCTTGTGTGTGTCCGGCACATGCGAAGTGTCTGCGCCGCCAGGGCGAAAATCATCCCCCAAAAAAGCAGCGCCGCGGGTGGGCCAAGCTCGGCGGCGAGCTGCAGGTAGTCGTTGTGCGCGTAATCCACGCGAGCGTTTAGATTCACCGTCTGCACCTGGGTGTACGCCGCCTCGAACGCGCCCAGGCCGACGCCAGCAATCGGCCGCTCGCGGATCAGCCGCAGAGTGTCCGCCCATACCGCCAGCCGTCCGCCCCCCGCAGCGATGCGTGCGGAAAGACCCTCCTGCTCCGGCAATTTCGCGAAGCGCGTGTACACAGGCTCCGGTCCGATCCAAATCATCAGCCCTGCGGCGCCCGTCAGCAGAGCCAACACAAAGCCGGCGCTGAGCGAGGTCCGCGGCGCTGCTCGATCCTGCGCGCCCAGCCGCAATACTCCCATCATCGCCACCAGCGATCCCACACAAGCAATCAAGCCCATTCGCGATTGCGAGAAGACCCCCGCCAGCAACAGCAGCGCCGCCAGAAAAAGGAACAGCGCCGATTTCCCGGGCCCCGCGTGCGCCGTGTGATTCCCCGCGCGAGGCGGCAGCGCCGCAAGCGCCTCCGCCACCGCGAACGGAATCACCATCTCCAGAAAACCAGCGAAGTGGTTGTGGTTGACGTAAGTGCCGGTGGCGCTTTCGCGGTAGTATACGCGCTCGTACCACAGGACTTTCTGCCAGCCGGTGAGGTACTGCACCAGCCCATACGCAGCTTCGACTAGACCCAGCGTAAGCAGCGCAAAGATCAGCCGTTGCGCGGAGCGTTCATCGCGCGCCACTCTTCGTGCCGCGGCGAACGCGCTGCCATAAACCAACAGCCGCACGAACAACTCACCCGTTGCCCAACGGTCGTAACTCGCAACCGCCGCCAGCGGCACGAGCCATTGCGCCGCCGTCCATGCCAGCAATGTCGCGGGCACGATCCACATTTGCCACGGTGGCGCAGGCCGGCGAAACTGCTCGACAAGCAACGCGACTCCCATCAACAAAAGAAGAACCTGCACCGCGGCCCAGGAAAAAGTTTCCGTCCCTCCCAAAAAGATCACGGCCGCCGCAACCCCGGCAATCAGTCCGGCAAGCAACAAGTGCGGCGCGGCGGTCGGGCGAGGAGCAGAGCGCGGAGCGGAAAACTCAAATGCGTCCGCCGTATACCATTTCGGGAATTTCTGCACCGCCGCCTGCTGCGTGTGTTCGGTTGAACCGGCTCCGTTTCCGTTGTTTATTCGCATGATTCAGTGAGAGTTAACGCTGAATTCCAGCGCCTTCCGGTGGCCCTCGTTCAGGCATTCTTCCTGCATCGCTACTGCCATTGAAATTGCAAGGTAAATGCCACCGGCGATCCTCGACCGGCAACTCCGATGAATTCCGTCTCGAACATGACGACCGCAGTGCTGGAGCCTCCTCTTCCTCGCGTGACGCGGGTAAGTGCGCAGGCCGCCACCAGCTTTCTTCTGCTGGTGCTACTCGGCGTGCTCTCCAAGGGCGTGGGCCTGGTGCGGGAGATGGTGATGGCCGCGCAATTCGGGGCCAGCGGCCCCATGGACGCGTATCTCGTGGCGCAAACGCTGCCCTCGGCCGTGCAGCGCGTATTTGACGAATTGCTTGGCGCGAGCCTGCTGCCGCTCTTTGCCGGGTGGTGCGTGGCCGCGGGCGAGGCGGCGGCGTGGTCGCGTCTGAAAAGTTTGCTGCGCTTTCTGCTATGGACCAGCGGCATCCTGGTCATCGCGTCGCTGCCTCTGGCGCGGCCGCTGGTGCGCGCGTTGGCACCCGGCCTCGGCTCCAGTGAAACGAGCATCGCCGCGCATGCCTTGCTCATTCTCTTGCCCGGCATCGCTTTCGGCGTGGCCGGGAGCATCTTCGCCGCGCTGCTCAACTATCATCGCCGGTTCGTGTGCGCCGCTCTCTTCGCGCTGGCCGGCAATGTACTGGCGCTGGCGTGCATTCTTATTTTCGCCGGAAGCATCGGCGTGTACAGCGCGGCCGCCGGCGTCACGGCCGGCGCTCTGCTGCTTGCCTTGCAGTGGTTTTATCTCCCCGCTGCCGGACGCCGCGAAGGGCACGCCTCGGACAGTGCGGCGACGCATACGGAGTTCTGGCGCCTCGCCGGCCCGCTCGCCGCCGGCATTGCCCTGTTCAATCTCATCCCGCTCTTCGAGCGCTTTCTTTCTTCGTGGCTGCCGGTTGGCGGCATTGCACTGCTGAACTACGCCTTCAAAGTGGACTGGCTGGCCTATCTCGTCCTTGTTGTTCCCATCACCACGATGGTTTTTCCGAGGCTTGCGGATGCGGGCGCCACCGGCGACAAGGAAAAGTTTCTCGGCGCGCTCCATCTCGCACTCAAGGGCGCGCTGCTCGCACTCTTGCCAGCCATGATTTTTCTGGGTATCGCGGCCCCCGCCGTGATCGCGCTGCTCTATCAACGCGGCAGCTTCACCACTGTCCACACAGCGGGGACCGCGGCCATTCTCCGCGTGTATCTCCTCGGCCTGCCCGGCGCGGCGGCCACGCTCATCCTCTTCTATGCGCTGTACGCCCTTCGTCAGCCCGCTGGACGCGTGGCCGCCGGCGTGGCGGGAGCATTTCTTGTGCTCAGCATCGGATGGCCGGCGATGAGGGCCTGGGGTGCTGCCGGAATCGCCGCCACGCACGCGGTGATGTTCTCCGTGCTGGCGCTGATCCTGGGCGGCTACGTTACGCGCTCGCTCGGGCGAGGCTGGTGGCGACCGTTGCACTCGTTCGCTACGCGCAGCGGCGTTGCCGGCGTCGCTGCATTTTTCGCCGCTCGTGTATTTCTGCGCTGGCTGGCCGTAGTCGGAACTGCGCCCGCCGCAGAAAGGTCCCTCGAGCTTGCCGCCGCCGCTGCGGCCGTGGCGCTGTTCCTCTTGCTCTGCTGGATGTTGCGCGTGGAAGAACTCTGCTCGCTGTGCGCAGAAGTTGCACGCGGGCTGCGCGCCGTGCCGTGGTCCGGGAGGCAGCCGTGACGCCCGCCAAGCAGTTTGCGGTGCTCGCAACCGTCCTTGCCGCCGGGCTTTTGACGGCTGGCGCCCTGCTCGCTGACCACCCAATGTGGCTTCTCCTTCTCCCGGGTGTCGCGCTGCTGGTGTGGTCGCTGATGTCTCCTTACCGGTGTCTGCTGCTCTTGCTGTTTTGTTTCCCGATCGAGCGCTTCGGCACAATTCCCACTCCGTGGTTTGCCATCAAGCTATTTCAGATCCTCGCCGCGCTGACGCTGCTAGCACTTTTGTTCGAGCGCGCTTTCCATGGGGCAACGCCCCCGCGCCGCTTTATTCGCGATCCCATCCTGGCCTGCTACCTGGCTTTCCTCGTCGCCAACTTCATTTCGTTCGCTGTCTCCGGCAATCCCGACGACATGCGCGCCATCGTCCATTACCTCATGTTCTGGCTGATTGCGCTGCTCGCGGTGCTGCTGGTCCGCACGCCGGAGCAGCTCCAAGGTGCCGTACGCATTCTGGCACTTTCTGGAGCCCTCGCCAGCCTCTTCGGCATTCTCCAGTTCGCCGGCTTTCTCATGGGCATGGAGACGGGCATCCAGGAAACACAAATGGCCTACACCACCGGCGCATCGGAGGCACTACGCGTCACGTCGCTCTTTTTCGATGCCAATGTCTTCGCCAGTTTCCTGTGCCTGGTGCTGCCGCTCGGGCTGGCAGCCGGCCAGGCCGCGCGGAATAACATCGAGCGTGCCGCCGCCGCCACCGGCGTGCTGGCCATGCTCGTCGCCCTCGCCTTCACCCAGTCTCGCAGCGGATTCTTCGGCGTGGCCGCCGGCTGTATCGCCTTTCTCTTCGCGCAGCGCCGCTTCGTGGCCATGGGCCGAGTCTTACTTGTGGCCGCGTTGATCTTCGCGGCCGGATGGGCCGCGCTCAGCCTCTACGGCTCCAAATGGTATAGCCCGGAAATCTTCCTCCATCGTGCGCTGGCCGTCCAACAGGGCGTTACCGACCGCACCGAGGCGTGGAAACAAATCCTCGAGGGGTTTTACGACAACCCCATCTTCGGCGTCGGCCCAGCACAGGCCACCAACTGGGCCGTCTACATTCCCAACTGGCAATCCAATTGGAGCTTTTCAAATTGGCGCATTGTCGCCCATAACAATTTTCTGGACGTGGCGGTGGGCGCAGGCTTGCTTGGGCTGGTGCCGTTCGTGCTGTTTGTCGCCACGCTGTGTTGGCGCGCCTGGCGCAACGCGCGTTCCGCTCCGCCAGAATCCGCCGCCTGGGACCTCGGTGTTTTCGCGGCTCTCGTTTCGGTGCTGGTCAACTCCCTCTCCATGACCACGCTGATGTATCCGTTCCTCTGGACGTTGGCGGGACTCGTCGTATCCAGCGCCGAAATGCATCGTCTTGCGGCGCCGCAATTGGCGCCCGCGCTCTCTGCACCCACCGCGCACCTTGCGGAGGTGCGGCCATGAGCCCCGCCGACAATCGCATCGGCGTCCTTTACCTCACCAGCGCCGCATTCCTCGGGGGCGCCGTGTACGGTTTGCGCAACATTGTTCGCCAGCTTGACCAAAGCCGCTTCCGCCCGGTGATTGCCTTTCCCGAAAGCAACACGACCCTGCCCGCATTCTTCCGTGACGCAGACGTGACCCTGGCCCCCGTGACCGCCAGGCCCCTCGAGCGCTGGAGTCCCCGCGCCGCCCTGAACCTCGCGCGCACCGTCAGCGATCTGGCCCGCGTCTGCCGCCAGTACAACATCCGCATCTTCCACACCACCTCGCAGCGCGCCGCTTTGCTCGGCCCGCTTTTGCGCGCCCGCACCGGCGTGAAATTCGTCTGGCAAATCGCCTTCCTCGGCGAGCCCTGGTACATGCGCTTCCTCGCCCGCTTCCCCGACCGCGCCCCGTGCGTCTCCACGGCGGTGTATGAAGAATTCGGCGCGCGCAAAAACATGCGCGTGATCCTCAACGGCCCCTGGACCGAAGGTCTCTCCCCCGCGCAGTGCCAGGCGCGCCGCGGCGAGCTCCGCCGCGAGCTGGGTATCGCCGAAAACGCGCTCGTCGTGGGCGGCATGGCCAACTTGCAATACTGGAAAGGCGTGCATGTGCTGCTCGAGGGTTTCGCGCATGCCGCTTGCGTGCGCCCGGAAATTCTTCTCGTTCATCTCGGCGGTCCGGTCCCCGGCTACGAGCAGTACGCCCGGCAGATCGAAGCGCAGATTGCCGCGCTGGGTCTCGGCTCGCGAATCCGACGGCTCGGTTTCCGCGACGATGGTTACCGCTACTTTCCCCTCTTCGATATTTTCGTGCATGTGCCCGTGGCCGAAGGCCGCTACCACTGCACCGAAGCATTTGGCCACTCCGTGGCGGAAGCCATGGGCTATCGCCTGCCGGTGATCTCCTCGCGCATCGGTGGCCCCGCGGAAATCGTCGTAGAAGGCGTCACTGGCGAGCTCATCGAGCCCGGCAACGCTTACGAGCTAGGCGAAACAATCACGGCTCTCCTCCTCGATTCCGATCGCCGCCGGCGCCTGGGTGAAGCGGGCTACGCGCGCTACTCCGAACACTTCACCATCCAGCGCGAAGTCCGCGAGTACGAGCAGATCTATTTCGAACTCGCTTCGCAAAACGGCCATGGGTTGAAAACTCTTCCGCACCCGTCTTCAAAAGTTTTGCCCGGCTTCCGTGATTACTGGCAGCGTGTGCTCGCCGATAACCAGAGCAATGCAACCAGCGCGGTAAGCGAGACTGGCCAGCTTCCCTTCGTCGCCATGCTTGCGCGGCTTCTTCCTGCTTCCGCAGCGAATGGCGCCCGCGTGCTGGAAGTCGGCGCCGGGGCCGCCACCGTTTCGCACATGCTCGCCCAAAAAAACGCCGGCGCGTTTGTTGCGCTGGACATTCTGCCCGAGGCCATGTCCGTGGCGCGCCGCGCGATGACCAATGGCCGCGCTGCCGCAGTGCAATTGCTCGTCGCAGACGTTTGCCGCGCGCCGCTGCCGGACGCATCTTTCGACCTCGTCTTCAGCCAGGGCTTGCTCGAGCATTTTCGCGACCCCACGGAAATCCTTGCCGCGCAAGTGCGCCTGCTGAAGCCGGGCGGAGTGCTCGTGGTCAACGTGCCGCAGAAATTCAATCTGTTCACGCTGTACAAGCGGCGAAGAATGCGTCGCGGAGATTGGCCGCCCGGCTGGGAAACGGAATTCTCGCCGCGCAATCTGCTCTTCCTAGGGGAGCGTTTCGGGCTCGCGCCGAGCACCGTAGACGGCCACGGTTCGTTCCTCTCGCAAGTAGCGGTGCGACTCTTCCGGCGCGCTCTCTCGCCCGCGGCGCAGTCGCGCATCGTCCGGTTCGCGGACGCCACCGACCGCGCGCTGGGCCGCACGCTGCGCGCCAGGCTATGCACGCAACTCATCGTCGGTTTCCAAAAGCCCGAATTGCCACCGGAGCCGGGGAGTAACGCATGACCGTTCTAGACTTAGACACGCAGCGCGTTCCCTGCGCCCTGTGCGGCGGCGGCGAAAGCGCGCCCGTTTGCGTGAATGATGCGCTCGAGGTGGCGCGCTGCGCCGTTTGCGGGCTAGTGTTTGTGAATCCGCAGCCCACCGAAGCCGCTTTGCGCAAATATCACGCCGCGCAGTCCCTTCTCCAGCAGGACGGTTGGTCCAGCTACTTCCAGCACACTCCCGCGCAGATTCGCGAGCTCTGGGAGGAGCGCTTCGGCGATCTGCGGCGGTGGATAAACGGCGGAGTCCCGCGCTTGCTCGATGTGGGCTGCGGCTACGGAGATTTTCTGCACGTCGCGCGCGAGTCCGGCTGGCGCGTGGAGGGCTTCGAGTTCTCGCCTGCCGCCGCGGAGGTCTGCCGCTCTCGCTATGGCCTGCGCGTCGCCGTCGGCGACCTGCTGGAGCTCGAATTCGCGGAAGGCTCCTTCGAACTGATTACCATGTGGCACGTCCTCGAGCACCTGCGCCACCCGCTCGCCGTGCTGCGCCGCTGCCGCGCGTTGCTCGAGCCCGGCGGCGTCCTGGCCCTCGAAGTGCCCAACTTGAATTTTCTCGTGCGCAAGTCCTACCGCTATCCGCTCTCGCGCACGCTGCATCTTTACCACTTCACGCCAACCACGCTGGCCGCCCTGGTGCGCGCGGCAGGATTTGAGGTGCTCGAATGCCGCCCCGGCAACACCGGCTTCCAGTACCCGCGCCGCTGGAAGGTGTACGCCAAGAAGTGTCTCTACGCCGTCTCGCGCGCCGTGGAAAAACTTTCCCGTGGCAATGTCAGCGACAGCATCCGCCTCTACGCCCGGCGGCGTGAGATTTCCATCGGTGCCCGGCCATGAACGATCCTGCGCGTCTCCAAGACCGAGCCGTGCTGCTTACCGGCGCCACCGGCTTCATTGGACGGCATCTCCTGTGCCGGCTCGCGGCGAGTGGCGCGCGCGTGCGTGCGCTGGTTCGCCCCGAAAGCCATCCGCTCGCGCTGGAAAATATTTTCGGCCGCGTGGAGGTGTTTTGTGGCGATTTGCGCGACACAGAATCCCTCCGCCGCGCGGTCCAGGGAATCGATCTCGTGCTCCATCTTGCCGCCGCCACCCGCGGAGACTGGGAGGAAGCGCATGCGGCCACGGTGCTGGGCACCGCGCGACTGCTCGAGCTGGCCCGCGCCGCCCGCGTGCGGCATTTCATTCACATCAGCTCAATGGCTGTGTACGACTACGGCCGCATGGCGCCCGGCGCGGTGGTAGACGAATCCGCACCGCTCGAAGAGCAGCCGCATCGCCGCAATCATTACGCCCGTTCGAAATCCGAGGCGGAAGCCATCGTGCGCGCCGGGCTGGACGCTCCCGGCATGGGCGTCACCATCGTTCGCCCCGGCGCGGTTTGCGGGCCCGGCGGCCCGGCGCATCTTCCTCCCGCTGTGCGCGTTGTGGACCGGCGCATCGCCTTCGCCATCGGCGGCGGCGTCCGTGAAATACCGATCGTCCACGTGGACGATCTCATCAACGCACTGTTGCTCCTCGCCTTTGCCCCCGCGGCCTTCGGGAAAACTTACAACATTGTTGCCGGCGAGGGCGTCACCGAAGCGGACCACGTTCTCCACCATTTCCGCGAACAAGGCCGGCGAGTTTTTCTCCTGCCGCTGCCGCGCGGGCCTTTCCTTGTTCTTGCGCGACTCTACGACGCAGCCGCCCGGCTGACCCGCCGCAACCAGCAGTCCGACATGCACCGCTCGCTGCGCCGCGTCACCCAGCCGGTCCTCTTCCGTTCAGCCGCCTTCGAGCGCGATTTCGCCTGGCGCGCGCGGACCCGCTTCACGCCTGCGATTCCGGTGAGCGCCGATGGCGTGCCCGTGGCGATCTCCGGCGCAGCCTCTGGCAACCTCAACTGCGCGATCATCGGCTGTGGCTATATCGCCGACGTCTATATGGAAGCCCTTCGCGGTTTGCCTAACGTCAAAGTCATCGCGGCGTGCGATACGGATGCCGCGCGGCTCGAAGCCTTTTGCTTGCGCCACCGCGTGCTGCGGCGTTTCGTCTCCTGCGAAGAGCTTCTGCGCGACTCTCCTCCCGGCTTCGTCGTCATCGCCACGCCCCCGTCCACCCATGCCGCGCTGTGCCGCGCCGCGATTGACCGCGGCGTGCCCGCGCTGGTCGAAAAACCCGTGTGCCTCTCCTTCGCCGAAGCGCGCGCACTGGCCGCTCGCGCAGCGCAAGCCGGCGTGCCTGTCGCAGTGATGCAGAATTACCGGTACAAGTCCAACGTGCAAAAGGCTCTCGCGCTCCACCGTTGCGGGGAGCTTGGCGAGTTGCGCCGCGTGGACTGCTCCTTCCACGGCGGTGCGCCCGCGGAACAACCGGAAGCGTGGCGCCGCGACGAGCGCTATAACCGTTTGCTGCTCTACGAATGGGCGGAGCACTTTCTGGACCTCGAAGTTGCTTTCGCCGGGCCGCTCCGCGAAATCCTCGCCGCGCGCGTCACCCGCACCGATGCAGGGGACAGCACCCGCGGCGTCGAGGCTCTCGTGCAGCATGAAAGCGGAGTCACCGGCGCAATCGATCTCCGGCTGTCTGCGGGCGCCGAATCCATTCGCGTCGAGCTGCACGGCTCGCGGCGGAAAGTCGTGTTGAAGTTCTGCCCGGAAGGAATCGCCGTCCACCGCGGCGTCGTCACCCCGCTCCACGAGCTGCGTGCGGAAATCGCGCGCGCCGCGAACTACGCTGTGAGCGTCGCAGCCGCCCGGCTTCGCCCCGGCGGTGTGAGCCACCGCGCGCGCTCCCACGCGCGTTTCCTTCGTGAATTTGTGGACTTTCTGGAAGGCCGCCGCGAGCGCTTGCCTCTTTCGCTGCAAGAGATGCTTCCGACCATGGAATTCCTGGACCGGCTGGCCGAAGAGGTGTATCCGTCCGTGCGCAAGCTTCACGCGGTCGCCGCGTCCGAGGGGAAGGAAGCCTGATGGAACTTGTTTCTGCGCTTCGCCAGAGCATCTATCTCAGCCGCGGACGCGTTCTGCTGCGCCGCCTGGGGATGCGACGCGTGCTTGGCATGATCGCCGCGGTGCGCGCGCCGCACACCGGGCGTCGCCCGGTTTCTCCGGAGGGCGAGCGCGCGGACATTCGCCTCGGCCCGCTGGCCGCCAGCTTCCATGTCTCTTCTCCGGCCGAAATGGCGCGCGTGGAATCCTTGAATGGCGAGCGCCGCATCCTCGGCCGGCTTCTTCAGGAGGTCCGCGGGGGCGACGTGGTGTACGACATCGGCGCCAACATCGGCCTCTACTCCGCTTTCCTGGCCCGGGCCGTGGGCGAAGCCGGTGCCGTGATCGCTTTCGAGCCGGAGCGGCGTTGCTTCGAGCGCTGCCGTGAAAATCTGGCGTTGAACTCCTTGCACAATGTCCGTCAATTCGATTGCGCACTCGGCAATCAGGAGCAGGAAATCGCGCTCGTCGTGGACGAGACCCCATCCTCCGGCGTGCACCGTGTGCTGAGAGGCGCGAACGGAAACGTCGAAGCGCGTCTGCAACCCGCCCTCATGGTCCTCGGCGACCGCTTCATTGCCCGCGAGTCGCTCCCCATCCCCAACGTCCTCAAGATCGATGTGGAAGGCTTCGAGGAGGAAGTTCTGCTGGGGCTATCGGACACGCTGGCCCATCCGCAATGCCGCGTCGTGTTTTGCGAGGTCCATTTCGCCGTGCTCGACGAGCGTGGCCGCTGGGATGCTCCTCGCCGGATGATCCGGTTTCTCCAGCGTCGTGGCTTCAGCGCGTTTCGCTGGCTAAGCTCCGGGCACGTGATGGCCTCCAAACCTACGCCCGGAAGGGAGTGATCAATTGCCGCCGAAAATCTCCGCCACCGTGATCGCCTTCAACGAGGAGCACGACCTTGGCGAGTGCCTCGCCAGTCTGGCCTGGTGCGACGAAATCATCCTCGTGGACACCGGCTCCGCCGACCGCACTCGCGACGTCGCCGAGCGCCACGGCGCGCGCGTTTTTACGCGTCCCTTCGCCGGCTTCTCCGATCAGAAAAATTTCGCCGCGGAACAGGCGCGCAACGATTGGGTCCTGAGCATCGACGCCGATGAATCCGTCAGCGAAGAACTGCGCGAGGAAATTCTGCATCGCTTGCCGGGCGAATCCGCCGTCGCCGGTTTTTTCATCCCGCGGCTGAACCTCTGGCTGGGAAAACCCATTCGCCACGGCGGCTGGTGGCCCGACCACACCCTGCGCCTCTATCGCCGCTCCGTCGCCCGCTGGGCCGGCATCTCGCACGAGGCCGTCGTCCTCGACGGGCCGCACGGCGTGCTCCGCCATCCCATCGTTCACAAATCCCTGCGCGACGTGCATGACCACCTGCGCAAAGGGTTGTGCTCCTCCGTCCTCGAGCTGAAAGAAGCCAAGAGCCGCGACCTGCATCTGTACTGGCTTCCGCCGCTCGGCTTGTGCTTCTCCTGCCTGCGTGATTTTTTTTCGGGGCCGCTGACGCGCCTTCGCGCGCGCATGATTTACAAGGAGCGCGTCAAAAACAAAGTGGACGTGGTCTGGCTGCTGCCGTTTCACCCCTTCCTCCGTTTTTTCTACATGTACGTGGTCCGCGCCGGTTTCCGCGACGGCGCCGCCGGATTCTGGGTGGCCTACGTCTCCGCCGTGGTCGAGGCCATGAAAATGTTGCGCATCTGGGAGCATTTCGTTTTCCAACGGGGCAAAGCTACGCGTCAGGAAGAAACCCTCGAAGACCCGGCGCGGCTCTACCGTTCGATTTCGTGAAGGGACGCAAACGATGAACCTGTCAGGCCAGGCGGCGATGGTCACCGGCGGAGGGCGCGGCATTGGCCGCGCCATCGCGCTGGCCCTCTCCCGCGTAGGCGCAGGAGTGCTCGTCTTCGCGCGCACCGCCGCGGATGTGCAATCCGTCGCCGCGGAAATCGACGCGCTCGGCAGCCAGGGTCTGGCCCAATCCGGCGACGTGCGCAACCCGAAGGACGTCGCCGCCGCCGTCGAGCAAGTCACGCGCGTCTTCGGCGGCTTGCACATTCTCGTCAACGCCGCCGGCATCCAGGGTCCCATCGGCCCGCTCTGGGAAAACGACCTCGCCGGCTGGCGCGAAACGCTGGAGACGCATCTCCTTGGCACGTTTCTTTCGTGTCGCGCGGTGCTGCCCGCGATGCTCGCCGCGCGCCGCGGGAAGATCATCAACTTCTCCGGCGGCGGCGCTGCCGGACCACGTAAGTATTTTTCCGCCTACGCAGCTTCCAAGGCCGGTGTCGTCCGCCTCACCGAAACGCTCGCGGAGGAAGTGCAGCCGCACAACATCCAGGTGAACGCAATCGCGCCCGGCGCCGTTTTTACGCGGCTCACCGAGCAGGTTATCGCCGCGGGCAGTGCGGCCGGTGCGGAGGGGCTTGCCGAGGCGCTGCGCACGCGGGAGTCCGCTGCGCTCCCGGAGCGAGCTGCCGAGCTCGTACTTTTTCTCCTCTCGCCCGAATCCGGCGCGCTCACCGGCCGGCTGATCAGCGCCGTGTGGGACGACTGGCCGGCGATGGCCCGCGATTCTCCGGAGCTCGCCGCCGCAGGCGGCTACACGTTGCGCCGCCTCGACCCGCACGTGCTCTCCCGTGCCGCAGATTCCGCCGCGCTGCGCCCAAAGAAGGAACCGACGCGAAGCATCACGGATGGAGGCCGCTCCCATGCACGTCGTGATTGACGGCCGCATGGTCTCCAACACCGGCATCGGCCGGTGGCTCGAGAACATCGTCGCGCACCTGCTGCGCGCGGGCTCCGGCCACCGCTTCACCGTGCTGGTGGACGGCGAGAGCGAGCGCCTGCGCAGCTTCAATGGCGCTGCCCGCCATCTCTCGCGCCGTGCGCCCATCTATTCTCTGCGCGAGCAGTGGGTGCTGCCGCTCGAATTGCGCCGCTGCCGCCCCGACCTCGCGCACTATCCCAACTTCAACGTGCCGCTCGCCGCCCGCGCGCCGTACGTGCTCACGCTCTGCGACATCATTTATTACTGCGATCCCGCGGCTTGCCCTTCGCGCCTGGCCTACCGTTACGCCCGCGCCATGATTTCTCTCGCCGCGCGCCGCGCCCGCAAAATCCTCACCATTTCGGAATACTCGAAGAGCGAAATCGTCCGCCACCTCGGCCTGCCGCCGGACAAAATCGCCGTCGTCTATCCGGCAGTCCGCGTCGATTGCTTTCATGCTCGTCAGCCCGCGGCGCAAATCGAAGCCACAAAAAGGAAATTCGGAATTTACCGGCCATACATTTTTTATACGGGCAATCACGAGCCGCGCAAAAATCTCCCTACATTGTTACGTGCCTTTCGCGATCTGGGCGCGCGCAAGCACTTGCAACTGGTCATCGGCGGGCGGCTCGCCCCGCGCCGCCAGTCCTTCTACGGCAGCGCTGCGGACCTGGTGGCCACAGGCGACGTCCGCCTGTGCGGAGAAATCCCCGAGGCCGAGCTGCCGCTGCTCTATGCCGGCGCATCCGTTTTTGTTTTCCCGTCGTCCTGCGAAGGATTTGGGCTGCCGCCGCTGGAGGCCATGGCCTGCGGCGCACCGGTCATTTGCACGGACTCGACTTCGCTTCCCGAAGTGGTCGGGGACGCTGCTGTCCTCGTTCCGCCCGGCAATTCGGAGTCTCTCCATGCCGCGCTCGAACGCGTGCTTTCGAGCCTGGGCCTGCGCGAGGAACTGCGCGAAAAAGGGCTCGCCCGCGCCCGCCGCTTTTCCTGGGACCGCGCCGCCCGCGAGGTCCTTGGCCTCTACGAACAGGCACTATCGGGATGAACTCCAGCAGGGGAGGAATTCAGCCCATCCCATGGGAATCGAACAGCTCGATGAACCTTGCAATTGTCCACGATGCTCTCGTCAATCTCGGCGGCGCCGAGCGCGTTGTCGCCACGTTGCATGAAATCTTTCCTGCCGCGCCCATTTACACCACCGTATGGCTCCCCGAACGCACGCACGCCGCATTGCGCGGCGCGGACATCCGCACGTCGTTCCTCCAGCCATTCGTGCGCAGCGAATCTCATTTGAAGCTGCTCTTCCCGCTGACCATCGCCGCCGTGCGCCGCTTCGACCTCTCCGCCTACGACTTGGTGCTCAGCTCTTCCACGTTTTGCGCCAAAGACGTCCACGTCCCCGATCCCACGCGCCATGTTTGCTACTGTTACGCCTATTTTCGTCCGGTGTGGGAGTTTGAAAGCTACATCGCGCGCATCGGCTGGGGCTCCGCGCGCAAGGGCGTCGCGCGGCGGTTTTTCTCCGCGTTCCGCGGGTGGGATTTTCGCGCCGGACAGAAGCCCGGCCGCATGATCGCCATCTCGCGCGAATCCGCGCGCAAGATCGAGCGCGCCTACCGCCGCGCGCCGTCCATCATCTATCCTCCAGTGGACGTCGCGCGGTACCCGCTCTCGCGCCGCTCCGAGGATTTTTTTCTCGCCGTCTCGCGCCTGATGCCCTACAAGCGGCTGGACATCGTCGTTGAAGCTTTCCGCGAGCTGCGCGTCCCGCTCAAAGTCGTCGGCACGGGCCCGGACCTCGCCCGGCTGCGCTCTCTCGCCGGGCCGGAAACGCAGTTCACCGGTGCCGTCGCCGAAGACGAACTCATCGATCTCTATTCCCGCTGCCGCTGCGTGGTTTTTCCCGGCGAAGAAGACTTTGGCCTCGTGCCCCTGGAGGCCCACTCCTGCGGCAAGCCAGTGATCGCTTTCGGCCGTGGCGGTGCGCTCGAAACCCTCATCCCCGCCAACGAACAAGGTCCCGCCGCGGAAGGGGCGCTTCTTGCCTGCCCTGAGCCTTCCAAATGGGGTGCGCCCCCTCTTGCCCCCACCGCTGTCTTTTTCTACGAACAAACTCCCGCCGCCGTCGTTGCCGCCGTGCGTCAATTTGAAGGGTTGAATTTTTCCGTGGACGCAATCCGCGCACAGGCCATGCGCTTCGACAAAAGCCGCTTTCGCCACGAGCTTCTCGCCTTCCTCGGCCTCGTCCAGCGCGGTGCACTCGCGCCCGAACGCGCCGCCGCGGGCGCAGCGGACTGAAGCCCCCTCTTAGTCCTCTTATTTCTATTTTTATCTTCGCGCTGTGCCGCTGAGTTCCTGCACGGCCGCGGACAGCGCGTCGGCGAGTGTTTGCGAGAAGGGAATCTGCGTTTTCCAACCTGTATGCCGGCGAAGCATCGCGGCGCTGCCGGCAACGCGCGCGGGGTCGTTCGCGCGAAATTTCGTGCGGTCGGTGCGCACGGAAATTTTCATGCGAGAAAGCCGGCGCAGGATGGCCAGCGCATCGCCCACCGGGCGCGCGCGACCGGAGCAGATGTTGTAGGTTTCGCCGGGGCGGCCCCTGGCGAGCGCCAGGTGCATGGCGCGCACGCCGTCGCGCACATCCAGAAAATCGCGCTGCCGCGAAAGATCGCCAATGCGCAGCACAGGTTCGCGGCTGCGCAGCACGATCTCCGCGATCTGCCGCGTGAAGCCTCCGATGGCGAACGCGGTCGGCTGGCCCGGCCCGGCCATGTTCGAGGCGCGCACAATCACCGCGCGCAGCCCGGATTCCTCCGCCGCGCGGCGCACCAGCAATTCCGCGGCAGCTTTGCTGGCCGCATACACGCTGGTCGGGGCCAGGGGCGTTTTTTCCGTGCACGCCCTACCGTCTGCCGGCTGGCGATACACCTGCGCGGTGCTGGCAAAGAGAAAACGCGGGCGGCGCAATGCGGCCGCGGCGCGCAGCAGGTTGCGCGTGCCTTCAATGTTCACGTCAAACGTGAGGTCGGGATGTTCACGCGCGAAGGGTACGGAGGAGATGGCCGCGAGGTGATAAATCTCTCCAGGACGCGTTTTTGTGACGATGGCCGCAAGCTGCGCGGCGTCCCGGATGTCGCAGCGGTAGAGCGGCACGCCTTCGAGCGCTTGCGCCGTGGCCGCCGACAGCGCGAAGTCCTGCACGATCCCGCAGACGCGGTAGCCGCGCGCGCGCAGGTAGCACGCCAGATGCGCGCCGACGAATCCCGCAACGCCGGTGATCAGTGCCTTCATCCGCGCGCCGCTCCCGCCAACGCTTCCGAGCGCACCCGCTGGACGTCTTCGTCCACCATCATCTTCACCAGTTGTTCAAACGGAGTGACCGCCTGCCAGCCGAGTTTCTCGCGGGCTTTCGCCGCATCGCCGCGTAGGTGGTCCACGTCCGCGGGGCGCAGCAGCGCGGGCTCCGTCTTCACGTGCTCCTTCCAGTCGAGCCCGGCGTGCGCGAACGCGGACGCGACCAGCTCTTCCACCGAGTGGCATTCGCCGGTGGCAAACACGAACTCCTCAGCCTGCGGCTGTTGCAGCATGCGCCACATCCCGCGAACATAGTCGCCGGCAAATCCCCAATCGCGCACCGCGCGCAGGTTGCCCAGCATCAATTCCTTTTGGACACCCAGCTTGATCCGCGCCGCCGCGTGTGTAATCTTCCGCGTGACGAACTCCAGACCCCTCCGCGGCGATTCGTGGTTGAACGAAATTCCACAGCACGCGAACAGCCCGTAGCTTTCGCGGTAGTTGACGGTGATGTGGTGCGCATACACTTTCGCCACCGCGTACGGGCTGCGCGGGTGGAACGGCGTGCTCTCGTTTTGCGGCGACTCCCGCGCCGCGCCATACTGCTCGCTGCTGGACGCCTGAAACATCCGGATCTTCGGGTTTACCGTGCGGATCGCTTCCAGCAGCCGCGTCACGCCCACGCCGGTCGCTTCCGCCGTGAACACCGGTTGGTTCCAGCTGGTGGCCACGAAGGACTGTGCCGCGAGGTTGTACACTTCGTCCGCCTGCGATTGTTCCAGCGCTTTGGCCAGCGAATTGTCGTCTAGCAGGTCGCCGGGGATCAGCGTGATTTTGTCCAGCAGATGCCGGATGCGGTCCACGTTGGGGCTCGACGTCCGCCGCACCAGCCCGAACACGCGGTAGCCATTTTCGAGCAGCCATTCCGCCAGATAGCTTCCGTCCTGTCCCGTCACGCCGGTGATCAACGCGCTCTTGCTCATTACTGTCCCTTTTCCTGTTCGGCGGGAGTCACGAGCCATCCGCCACTTTTTCTTTTCGCATCTCCCTCAGAATCATCTTCGCCGCTTCCGGCAGCGAAGCGGCCGTTCGCTCCGGCTTGCTCCTTCCCGCGTCGGCGTGCGGCCCGGCGACAAAAATCGAGCGGCAACCAGCCGCCCGCGCCGCTTCGATGTCCTTCCAACTATCTCCTACCATCCAGGAGTGTACAAGGTCCAGATGAAATTCTGCGGCGGCGCGCAGCAGCAGTCCGGGCCGCGGCTTGCGGCAAATGCAGTCGTCGGAGTCATCGTGGGTGCAGGAGTAGATACGATCCACCGACACGTGGACGCGCATGAATTCGTGCATCCGCTCGAGTTCTGCCGGCCTGAGCAGGCCGCGAGCGATATCCGGCTGGTTGGTGACCACTAGGACCGGCAGGCCGGCTTTGCGCAACAATGCCACCGCCGCGGCCACGCCGGGCAGCAGCTCGAACTCCGCGAATTTTCGCGGGGAAAAACCGCGGCCGAAACGCACCAGGACGGAGTTCAACACCCCGTCGCGGTCAAGCAGCACACCGGGCCGCATGGTAGTTGCGGATCTTCTCCGCCAGGCAGAACGTGATCAGGTGGTGGAGCACGACGTGGAAAGCCTCCACGTGCGGCGTGGTGTTGTAGGGCACCACCACACACGCGTCGCAAATATCTTTCATGGCGCCGCCGTCGAATCCGGAAAAGCCGATGGCGTGCCCGCCATTGTCTTTGGCGTATTGCAGCGCACGCAGCAGGTTTTGCGACCACAGTCCGGCTTTGTCGCGCCCGCTGCCGCCGTGGACGCTGATGGCCAGCACCACGTCGCCGGGGCGGAAGAGCGTCTTCAATTGCTCCTCGTACACCTTGTCCCAGCCGTCGTCGTTAGTGAGAGCGCTCATCAGCGGAATGTTGTCCCCCAGACTCATGGCCCGCAGCCGCGGCCGGGCTTCGCTGATCGTGCATTTGAAGAGGTCGGCGGCCAGGTGCGTGGCCGTGCCCGCGGAACCTCCGTTGCCGCAAGTGTAAATCGTGTTGCCGCGCTGCCATGCGGCGTAAATCATTTCGATCGCGCGGTCGATGGCCTCGCGGTCGATCTGCGCGGTCACCTGCCGCATGCCTTCAAGAAACTGCTCGATGTAACTGTGGTTCTGCATGCTCCTCCTTTGCGCTGAGGGAAATCGCGCGCCGCTCGCGCGCCGATACGTATGCTGCTTCCACCAGCCGCAGCGCCGCCAGTCCGTCTTGCCCGTCACCGGCCGGCAGACGCTCCTCGCGGATGGCCGCCAGAAACTCCCGCCACTCGCGTGCCCATGAAGAATCTCCGCCCTCGAAATTAATCACGCCTTCCTGCGGCGCCCCACCTTCCCGCGTGCGCTGGCCGATCACCAGCCGCTCCGGGCCGTAGCTGCCGCCCAATCCTTCAACGAGCATGTAGCCGCGCTCGCCGAATAGTTCGAAGCTGAAGAGATTTTTCCACTGCGTCCAGCTTGCATGGAGCTGGGCCACTTCGCCGCGCACCGTGCGCAGCGTGCAGAATGCATTGTCCTCCACCGGCATCGGCCAGAATGAGCTGGTCAGCGTTGCAGAAATGTCCTCGAAGTCACCCAGGAACCAGCGGAACAAATCGAACGCGTGGATGCCCTGGTCGAGCAGTTCGCCGCCGCCACTTTCCTCCGGGTTGGCGCGCCATTCGCGCTCGTAGCCGGCGCGCCCGCCGTGCCCGTAGCGGCAGCGGATCCACATCGGCTCGCCCACCTCTTCGCGCTGCATCATTTGGTGCGCCATCAAGAGGGACGCGTGAAAGCGGTGGTTGAAGCCAGTCATCAGGCGCACGCCGCTGCGCTTTGCTGCTGCCACCACGGGTTGCGCCTCCGCGGCGTTGCGCGCCAGAGGTTTTTCGCACAGCACGTGCTTGCGGCATTCGAGCGCGCCCAGCGAAATCCGTGCGAGCCAGCGATGCGTGGTGGCCACGATCACCGCGTCCACGTCCTTCCCGCTCACCAGTGCTTCCCAGTTTGTGCCGCTCCGGCAGAGATATTCCCCGGCCAGCGCCCGCGCGCGAGCCGCGTCGGAATCCACAACGGCCACCAGCCGCGCCCCGGCCTGCCGGGCCACTTCCTGTGCCCGCTTCGTGCCAATCTTTCCCGCGCCGACGAGTCCCACTCGCAGGATTTTCACCGCGCAACCTCCGCGCGCATTTCGGTGAAATTCCGTCCGTCAATCCGCCGCAGCGTGAACATCGCGGACCCCGCCAGCTCCGCGCTGCGTCCTGCCAGCGATTTCCAGTCGTCCCACACCGCGCTAATCAGCCGCCCGGTAATGCCCGCGGCCTCCGGCGAGGCCAGGAAGACGGCCAGCTCCGCGGCGCGTTCCGGCGGCGTGCCACCCGTGGTCCTTTGTTCGCGCACCTTGGCGTAAAACTCTTTTCCCACGCGCTGCTCGCCCGCGGCCAAGGCTTCCTCCAGCATGCGCGTATTCACCGCTCCCGGCGCGATCGCGTTCACGCGGACGCTGTACTCCTTCACCTCTTCCGCCACCGTTTCCGTCAGCCGCACCACCGCCGCCTTGGACGCGCTGTACGCCGAAAACCGCGGAAACGGATTCACTGCGCCGCCGCCGGAAAAATTAATGACGCTCCCTTCGCGCCGCGCGATCATGCCGGGCAACACAGCGCGGAGCGCGTACGCCGTGCCTAGCAGGTTTGTCTCCACTGCCGCCGCCCAGGCGTCCATGTCGCTTTCCGCCAGCGGGCCGATCGGCCCGTAAATCCCCGCCGCGTTGACCAGCACGTCAATCTTGCCGAAGACCTCTAGCGCCAGCGCGACACCGCGCTCGACGTCCGCCCGCCGCGCCACGTTCGCGGACACGGCCACCACCTGCGCGCCCAGCTCGCGACCCGCAACGGCCACCCGCTCCAGGTCCGCTGAGCTGCGCGCCAGCAGCGCCAGATGCGCGCCGGCGCGCGCAAACTCCAGCGCCACCGCTTCGCCGATCCCACGGCTTCCGCCGGTGATAAACACATGTTTTCCATCGAGTCGCATGGTTTACCTCGCTCGCGCCAGCGCGCTCACCGGTGGCGCCACAAATTCAGGCAGGCCGATTCCCGCGTAGAGAAAGCCCGCATCGCGGGCCGTGCGGTCGTCCAGAAAATTGTGCGCATCCAGCAACACCGGCTGGCGCATCAGCTGCTTCAGCCGCCTCAGGTCGAGCTGGCGGAATTCCGGCCACGGCGTGAGCAGCACCACTGCGTCCGCGCCGGTCACTGCCTGGCTCGCGTCCGCGCACAGGTGGATGCCCTGCGTCTCCGCCACCGGCACCGTCACTTTTGGGTCGTAGGCCTGCACCGTTGCGCCTTCCTGCGCCAGCAGCCGCGCAAATTCCACCGCGTGCGAGCGGCGCAGCGTGCTGGTCCCCGGCTTGTAAGTGAGCCCAAGCAGGGCCACGCGCTTCCCCCGCAGCGTGCCGCAGACCGCGCGGAGTTTTTCCACCAGCCGGGGCAACCGCGCGCTGTTCACCTCGAGCGTGGCGTCGAGCAACCGCGTCGCGCGTCCGGCGCGCGCCGCTAGGCCGCGCAGTGCCTGCACGTCGCGCCCCAGCGTTCCGCCGGCAAACCCCGGCCCGGGATTCAGGAAGGCGTACGCGCCGATGCGCCGGTCGTGCTTGAGTGCGCGCACGACGTCGCGCACGTCCGCGCCGGCGGCCTCCGCCGCGTCCGCCAGGTCGTTCACGAAGCTGATCGAAGTGGCCAGAAACGCGTTCAACGCGTGCTTGCTCATCTCCGCGCTGGCCCAGCTCATAGCCAGCCGCGGCACGTCCATCACGTCTCCCAGCGGCAGCCATCGCCGGATGGACGCTTCATCCTCCGCGCCCAGCACGATGAAGTCGGGATGCCGAAACGTTTCCAGCGCCTCTCCCAGCCGCAGATTTTCCGGCTGGTACACCAGCGAAAAGCGCAGCGCGGGACCTGCCCGGCGGGAAAGCCGCTCCTGAAGGCTTGCGCAGGTGCCCGCCGGCACCTGACTCATCACCACGATCTGAATTTCGCCGCCGGCGCCTTCGCCGATGGCATCGATGGCGCGCTCGATGGGGGCCAAGTCGGTGTGGTCGTTTGCGTCCACCGGAGTATCGAACGCGATCACCGCGTAGTCCGCGCCAGCCAGGGCTTCCTTCGTGCTTTCGCGAAACGCCAGGCGGCCCTCGCGCACGCGCTTGCCGATGGCTTCGGCCAGACCCGGCTCAAACAGCGGCGGCGCGCCCTCTTGCAGACGGCGCACAGCGTCCGCGTCGAAATCCGTGCCGCAGACCATGTGCCCGCGCTCCGCGAGCACCGTCGCCACCACGCACCCCAGATGCCACAGCCCGATTACCGCCACTCGCGCCACGCCTGCTCCTTCGCGCTGCGAATTTGGAGTTTCGAATTTCGAGTTTCGGTCTTCATCTGGGCAATTTTCGGATTCTTCTTCTCACGCCGTTGCTCCGACGCCGGCCGCCGCAACCATCGTTGCCGGCCGCGGCCATTCCGTCTGGTAGCTGCCATCAATCAGGTTGGCGACCACTTTCGTTCCTTCAAAATCAAAGTGGAAGTGCATCTCGCGCAGGCCCGCCCGGCGCATGGCTTCGCGCAACTGCGCGTGCCGCCGCTCGGTGTACAGCAGCAAGAATCCGCCGCCTCCCGCGCCGGAGATTTTTCCGCCCAGCGCGCCGTTGCGCCGCGCCAGATCGTACAGCTCGTCGAAACGCGGGTTGCTGATCTTGTTCGAGAGCCGCTTTTTCATCTGCCAGTGCGCGTCCAACGTCAGTCCGAAGCTGGTGAGGTCCCCTTTCTCGATCATCTCCCGGATGCGATAGCCCATTTCCTTGATGGCGTGCATGCTTTCGACCGTGGCGCTTTTCTTTTCGGCCACGCCGCGGCTTTGCTCCAGCAGGATGTCCTGGCTCGAGCGCTCCACGCCGGTATAAAACAACAGCATGTTGTGTTGCAGGTCGTCGAGCGTGGTGTCCGAAACGCGGGGCCTGGAGACGCGCACCCTCCCGTCCGGCTCGATCTCCAGCACGGTGAGCCCGCCGAACGAAGCCATGTACTGGTCCTGCTTGCCGATGGGTTTTTTCAGGATGTCCAATTCCAGATGGCAGGCTTCCTCGGCCAGTTCGTGGTAAGTCAATGGCTGGCGGCGCAGCGCGTGCAGCGCGTTCAGTAGACCCACCGCATAGCAACTCGACGAGCCCAGCCCGGTGCCCGCCGGCACGTCCGCCATGGACACAATCTCCACGCCGCACTCGATTCCCGTCAGCCGCAGCGCCTCTCGCGCGATCTCGTGCTGCACCGCGTCCCGGTGCGGCACAATTTCCGACCGCGTGTACTTCACCCGCACCAGGTCGTCCACCACCGGCCGGTTTACGTTGATGAACATGTACCTGCTGATCGCCGCAGCGAATACGAAGCCGCCGTGCCGCGAGTAGTACGACGGCAGATCCGTGCCGCCGCCGCCCAGCGTCACGCGGAACGGCGTTCGCGTGATGATCATGCGTGCCTCCCGGCGTGTTGGGTGGCGTGCTCGGCCGCACGCAGCACGCCCTGCTGCTTCATTTCTTCCGCCGCTTCTTCGGACCGGTCCGGCACGTCGCCCTGCTCAATCACCCAGGCCACGTAATCGCACAGGATTTCCTCGAGCGCGAAGCGACGCTGCCAGCCCAGCCGCTCGAGCCGCGAGGAATCCGAAATGGTGTGCCGCGTGTCCCCCACGCGGAATTCGCCGGGCACCACGGGCTCCACCGCGCGGCCGCATGCCTTGGCCACGGCCTGCGCAAATTCCAACACCGTCACGCCGCGCCCGCCGCCCACGTTGAACACGGAATGATTGCAAGTGGCATGTTCCAGGGCAAAGACGTTGGCCGCGGCCACGTCCTTCACGTGCACGTAATCGCGCAGTTGCTCGCCGTCCTCGAACACCACCGGCGCGCGCCCGTGCAAGATGCGCTGTGTGAAGATCCGGCACACGCCCGAATACGCGTTATGGAATGAATTGCGCGGCCCCTGCACGATCGAATAGCGCATCGCCACGGTCGGAATTCCGTACCGCTTCCCCAGTTGCAGCGCCAGCAGCTCCGCCGCGTACTTCGAGATCCCGTACGCCGTGTGCGGGTTTACTGTGGACTCGTCGAACGGCTCCGGCTTGGTCATTCTCCCGCATGCCGGGCACACCGGGTCCCATTCCCCGCGGCTGAGCTGCGTCAGCGGCCGCGGCCCTGGATACACGGTGCCGTGCTTCTTGCAAGTGTATTTGCCTTCGCCATACACGGATTGCGAGGAAGCCAGCACAATTTTTTCGACGGGAAACTTTTTGCCGATGACCAGCTCGTAGAGCAACGCCGTGCTCTCCGCATTCACGCGCAGGAATGTGCTGAAGTCCGGCATGTAATCTTGATAAGCAGCAAGGTGGAAGACGTACGTGACGCCTTCCAGCGCCCGCAGCCACACTTCGCGGTGGCGCACGTCGTCCACGATCAAGTCCACTTCCGTGGGGAGCCACGCCGGCCGCCCGCGCGGGTGCACCCGCGATTGCAGACAATCGAGCACGCGCACTTCGTAGCCGCGCTCCAGCAGCAGGTCGCAGGTGTGTGACCCGATGAACCCCGCACCGCCCGTTACCAGCACTCGCGCCATACGTGCCTCTCTCCCGTGTTTCGAGTTTCTAATTTCGAGCTTCTTCTTTCTGCGTTCATCTCTTCGCAGTCTTTCCTTGTGCCCGCGATGCCGGCTGGGCGTGCGTGTGCTGCACTGACCCTTGTTCTCCAATCCCTGATCCGCAACTTCAATACGCCCCTCTCCCCCGCAGCACGGCCGGAATCGTCTGCAACAGGATCTTGCAGTCCATCCACAGCGACGCGCGCTTGATGTACTCCAGGTCCATGCGCGCCCACTCCTCGAAGCTCGAGATGTGGTTTCGTCCGTTTACCTGCCACAGGCAGGTGATCCCCGGCTTCACACAAAGCTTGCGCCGTTGCCAGAATTCGAACCGGTCGGCTTCTTCCTTGAATGTCGGCCGCGGCCCCACCAGGCTCATGTCGCCCTTCAGCACACTCCACAGTTGCGGCACTTCGTCCAGACTCCACCTCCGCAGCCAACGCCCTAGCGGAGTGATGCGCGGGTCGCCCTTCATCTTGAAGACCGGCCCCTGCATTTCGTTCTGCTCTAGAAGTTCCGCCTTGCGTTGCTCTGCATCCGGCGTCATCGTCCGGAATTTGTAGCCCACGAATGGCTTCTTGTTCTTTCCCACCACCTGCCAGCGGAAGAACACCGGGCCGCCGGGCGAGGTCAGCTTGACCAGCGCCGCTATCACCGCCAGCGCCGGCGCGAGCAGGGCCAGCAGCGCCGCGGACACGGCCACGTCCTCCGCGCGCTTCGTCAGCAGATAGACCCACGACTGCCGCACCGAGGAAATTGCCGCCACTGGAAGTCCCGCAAATGTTTCCAGCGCCACTTCCGGCGCGTCCAGTTCGTACCCCATCCGCGGCAGGTACACGTCCGGCACCACCAGCACGCGCAGCCCCAGCTCCACGGCGGCCTCGATCAACTCGTGCGCCCCAGGAACTTTTTCGGGCGGCATGGCGAACACCACGATGTCCACGGGCTGCGAGAAGAGGTACTCGCGCAGCAGCGACGTCGAGCCCAGCACGGGTGTGCATTCCACCACCGCAGGCGCGCTCTCTGGCTCGGGGTCCACGCATCCGAGCACCGCGCAGTCCATCTCTTCCGCGCGCCGCACACGGCGGATGAACTCCGCCGCGCGCTTCCGCGTCCCCACCACCACAATGTGCGGAATTGAATACATGTGCCCGCGGTGCGCCGCGAGCAGCAGCGTAGCTACCCAGCGCAGTCCCAGCGACACCGGCACATACAGCACGCAGTAGCCGAAGACCAGCAGCCGGCTCACCGCTTGCAGCTTCAGTGCGAAAAATAGTACCGAGAGCAGCGCCAGCCCCACCAGTTGGACTTCCGCCGTGCGTAACAGCACGAAGCGCCATGCCAGCCGCGTCTCCGCGTGCAGCCCGGCGCGCCGCAGCAGCGCGAGCCACAACGGCACAATCAGCAGCAGCATCCACGCGTGCACCGCGAGCGGCCCTTCGGAAAATTCTCCGCCGCGCAGATATGGCCGGTAGGAGGGCAGCAGAAGGTAGGAGAGATAAAACGTGGCGAAAATGGAAAGCAGGTCGGTGAGCAGCAGCAGGTGCGCCGCCGTCGGGGCCGGTTCGGTTTGGCGTTGCCGGGTCATGCCGTTGGGCATTTCCGTCGCGACTTCGAGGTATGGGAAACTAGTCCGCGCCCGCCGCGGCTCCGAGGCCTCGGGAGGCCACGGCCGCAATCTGCTGCACTGCTTTGGCGGCGTCCTGGTTGAATTGCTTCACTGTTTCCCGCGTGTACTTGTGGTCCACCATCTTGGCAATGAACTGCGGCGGGATGGTCACAATGTGCGCCCCGGCCAGCGCCGCGGACTGGATGTCCATCACCGCGCGGATGCTGCCGACGATAATCTTCGCCGTGTAGTGCCACGCATCCAGCCAGTCGCGCGTGCGGCGGATGATCACGGCGGGGTCGTTGCCTTCATCGGCGACGCGCCCAGCGAAGATGCTCACGTACGTCGCCCCGGCCTTCGTGGCCAGCAGCGCCTGGTTGAACGAAAGAATCGCCGTCACGTTCACGCGGATGCCTTCGCGGGAGAGCGCGTTTACCACACCCAAGCAGGAGATGCCCTGCTCGTTCACCACCGGAATTTTCACCACGATGTTTGGCGCCCAGCGCGCGAACTCCCGCGCCTGCCGCAGCATTTCCGCACGCTCGTTCGACGTCACCTCGACGCTTACCGGCCGCTCGCCCAGCAGCCGGCACAGCCGCCGCGCACCGTCTTCCAGGTCATGCACGCCGTCTTTGAACATGATGCTGGGGTTGGTGGTCAGTCCGTCCACGATTCCTTCGCCGAGCCACTTTTCGATCTCCTTGCTATCCGCCGAATCCAAAAAGATCTCCATCGCTTTTCTCTCCCCCTTGCGCGTCGGTACTCCGCGTCCTTACATCCCCGCCCGCGCTTTTTCTTCCCTGATCCCCCATCCCTTCTGTCATTTGCGTAATCCGCGGATTTCTCTCGTTAATCAGTCGCAACATTCTCTTCCTTGCGCTCTTCTTCTCGAGGTCCGCAGTAGTCGTAGCGGTAGTAGTAACCATAGCCCTCGTGCCGCGCGTCCAGCTTGTTCAACACCACGCCGATTAGGTTCGCACCCACGTGCCGTGCGGCTGCCTGCGACCTCCGTGCCAGGTCCCGCGGCGTTTCGCCGCCCTCCACGACTAGCACCATGCCCTCGACGATCGTCGCCAGGATGCGGCTGTCCGCCACGTTCAACAGAGGCGCGGAGTCCATCACCACCATGCCGTACTCCAGGCTGGCCTGCGCAATCAGCGCGTGCATCCGTTCACTCGACAGCAGCTCCGCCGGATTGGGCGGCAGCGGCCCGCACACCAGCACGTCGAGTCCTGCCTGGTCCGACGCGCACACGCACGCCCGCCAGTCCGCGCCGCCGGTCAGGTACCGCACCAGCCCGTTTTCGTCCCGGATGCCGAATGCCTTGTGTACCGACGGCCGCCGCAGATCGCCGTCAATCAGCAGCACGCGCTGCCCGAGTTGCGCCAGCGAAATGGCCAGGTTGATGGCGATGGTGGTCTTGCCTTCGCCAGGACGTGAGCTTGAAATCAGCAGCGAGCGAGGCGGCCGCTCCGCGCTCGAAAGCAGCACGGATGTGCGCAATCCGCGAAACGCTTCGGAAAGCGCCGAGTGCTGCGTGCCGGTGTCGATGCGGTACCATCCCGCCCGCGAGATGGCGCTGCCGTTGTTTTTCTCTGCCCCGCCGCCGGTGAGCTCCGCAGCGCGCCCCGCACGCCCGTACGCCCCGTAGCCGTAAGCGCCGTGCTTCCCGTTCAGCGTTTGCGCCGCGGGGATCATCGCCAGCGACGGCAGCCGCAGGAAGCGCTCCACGTCTTCCGAGGTCTTCAGCGTGTTGTCCAGATATTCTTGCAAGAATGCCGCGCCCATCCCCAGCATGGCACCCAGCACGATGGCCGACGCCAGGTTCAGCAGCAGGTTGGGCCGCGCCGGGCGCTTAGGCGGCTCGGCCGCATCCACCACGCGGATGTTGGACGCCTTCAGGCCCGCCGAAACGCCTGCTTCCTTCAGACGTTGCAGCAGCCCGTCGTAGAGCTGCTTGTTCGTGTCCACTTCCCGTTTCAAGATGTTGTACTGCACCGAACGCTCGGCGATCGTTTCCGCCTGGCGCTGTTGCTGCTCGAAGGCCTGCTCGATCAGTTTTTCCCGCCGCACGGCTGCCAGGTAGTCGTTGGTGATGCGCTTGGCGGCGCGCTCGCGCTCCGCGGCCAGCACCGCTTCCATCTCGTCAATCTGATTCTGGAACTGCTTCACCTTGGGATAATCCGGCGTGAACGTGGCCGCAAGCTGCGCGCGCTGCTGGCGCGCCTCGGCCGCGCGCAGGGTGAGGTCCTGCATCAGCTTGCTGTCGAACACGCCCGGCAGCGAGCCGAATTCGCCCATTTGCACTAAGCGGTAGAGCGCCTCCCTCTCATACCGCGATGCCTGCGCCCGCGTGCGTTCCTCCTGCAATTGCCGCAGCCGCTCGTTGACGATGTTTTCCGTTGCGCCCTGCGCCGATTCCAGAAACAGCAGCCCGTTATCCCGCACGTAGCCTTGCATCTCCGTTTCGCTTTTTTCAAGCTTGGACTTCATGTTCACCAGTTGCTGCGAAAGCCATTCCGACGCCTTCTGCGTCGCTTCCCAGCGCACCTCCAGATTCTGGTCGATGAAGTTCGCCGCCAGCGTATTCACCGCCCGCGCCGCCAGTTCTGCGCTTTCCGATTCGAAGCTCACCGCCACCAGCCGCGAGCGCTTCACCGGCTCGATAGTCAGCCGCTCGCGGAAGCGCTTCAGCGTTGTTTCCCGAGTTTCCGCCGCGCGCTCCACGCCGGAGACCTCTTGCGAAGACCCCAGCATCCGACCCAGCCACCCCGGCTGCGGATTAAATTCCGCGCGCTGCTCTAAACCCAGTTGCGCAATCACGCGCCGCGCCAGCGTATCGCTTTCCAGAATCTTGTACTGACTCTCCAAATAACTGTCGGAGACGTTTTCCAGCTCGAACATCTCCTTCACCGTCAAGATTTCCGGATTCTCTTTCTGGATTTCCAGCAGGCCTCGCGAGCGGAACACCGGCTTTTGCTTCAGCGTGCCCAGCAGCACCACCGCGACAAAAATCACAAATACCGACAGCACCATCCAGCGCCGCTTGCGCAACACACTCCAATACGCCAGCAGGTCCGGTGCGGCTTCCACCTCCAGTGTCTGCAGCGGTGCCGGCACCGATGGCGCGCGCCGCTCGATTGCCGATGGTTCAATCCGTTCGATTTGAGTTTCCCGCGCCATCAGTATTTCCTCATCGTCTCCAGATCACCACGCCCGTCAGTATCGAAAGCGCCGCTTCGGAGCCGCGCTGCAACGCGCTGCGCGCCGCGCTATTGGGCACGAACACGATGTCCCGCGGACGCAGCCGCGGGTCTTCCGCCTTTCCGGCCAGCACACGCGACAAATCGATGGGCAGCTCCAGCCGCTTGCCGGAGATCTCGTCCGTGCGGATGATGCGCGCCTGCGACTTTGCCGACGTCCGCGTCAGCCCTTCGGCCAGCGCCAGCGCCTGCAGGACGGTGATGTTTTCGTTGCTCTTAAGCGAGAACCCGCCCGGCCGCTTCACCTCGCCCACGACATACACAATCCCCGCCCGCGTGACTTTCACGATGTCGCCGGGATACACGGCTGCGTTGAATCGCGCGTCTCCGGACTCCAGCAGGCTTTTCAGATTGATTTCCAGCGTCTCCCCCGCGACGCCTGGTTTTTCCTCGATGGCTTCCTTCGCCGAGGACGATGCGCTGCCGCCATTGCCGGGATATCCCGCGCCGCGCATAACGATCACCGTGTCGCCGGCGTCCGCGGCCAGCCCTTCGGCCATGGACAGCATTTCCACCACCGTCTTCGCGCCGCGCACCTGGAACACGCCCGGCTTGAACACCGCGCCAAACACGGACACCGGCCGGCTCTGCAGCTCTTTTACAAACACGCCCACGTGCGGGTCCTTCATGTACGTGCGCCGCAGCAATTCCGCCAGCACGGACTCCAGCTCCCGCGGCGTGAGCCCCGCCGCACGCACCGCGCCCAACAACGGCAGGGAAATCTCGCCGCCCGCGGCCACGCGCAGCGCACGGTTCAACTCCGGCGCTTCAAAGATGGTAATCTCCAATAGGTCTTCCGGCCCGATGCGGTATTCCCCCGCGGGACCGTTTTCTCCCGCGGCTGCCAGCATGCGCCGCATCTGCGCCAGCCGCTGGTTGTAGTCCTCCGTTGTGTCCAGCGCCGTCTTCTGCGCTGGCGCCGTACTTTGCACCGCGGATTGTCCTGCAGCCGCTCCACCACAGAGCAGCGCCGCCAGCAGCAGCATTCCCGCGTGTTGCGCGATCAAGTTTTTCCTCATGAATCCCATCCACAATCTCTTCCCTCAGATTTCTGACTCTCTACTTCTTGCCATGGCTCCGCCTTGCGTGTTCCCCGCGCGCGCGGGGCCGCCCGGTTCTGGAGCAGGAAGTGCCCGCGGCCGCTTACGGGCAAGTAATCGTGAACGGCGAAGTGGTCCCCGTGACGCGGCAGTCGGTCGGATTGGCACGCTTAAAGGCCACCACGCCGAGCGTCAACCCCACGACGCCCGCCACGATGCCGCCCACGATGGCCACGGTCTGCAACGCCGTCAGTCCGCCAGCGGCGCCGGCCCCGCCCTGCGGCGGCACGACAGTGGCGTCCAGCGTATTTCCTTCAGTCACTTCGACGGTGCGGTCCGACGCCACCACGCGCGCCGCGCCCTTCCGCGCCGCTACCTTCAGCGATGCGCCCTTGATGGCAATCTCAAAAATCCCGGCTCCGCTCGGCACGATCCGCACGCCACCGGCCAGCACCGTCACCGGTTGCACTCCACGGCTCACCACCACCAGTCCGCCTCGCTCCAGCGACATCTCCACTTGTGCTCCGGCCTGCCGCACTAGCGCCGCGCTCTGCTCCGGTAGAAACACCTGGTCGCCACCGGAAAGCGCCAGCGCCGCCGCCGTCTTGGCGCGCGTGGTGATGCGGTCGCCGTGGAATACGGTGGCCTCCGCCGGCGTCACCGTGCCGTTCACTTCGGCTGTGCCCTTCGTGCTCATTTTGGCCACGGCATCCGGCGTTGCCGCCGAGACCACCGGGGCGCACACGAGCGCCACGCACAGAAAAATCACCAATACCGCTTTCACTCGCATGGATTCCCCTCCTCAGAAGTTTCGGTCGTCCTACAGGGCCATAGAAATTCGGAAAGAATCTCGGAAGGGAGCGGGACATCCTGAACCCCGCGGAAGGGGTGATGCGGGTTCAGAATCGGCCCAGGGGCGTGCTCCGTTCCCTCAGATCTCTATCAACTACTTTTCTTGGCGAGTTCCCCGTGCTTCGCCTTTACACCATTCCCAAAACGGAATGGAATCGGTCATGTCCAGCCTTATCAATTGCAAGAAGGGGGCCAATCGATGTGAGTAGTTTGTTTTCATTGGCACCGTTTAATTCTTCAATCCTCTCGCGATTTTTGTTCGACGCACCGCGCGTCTCTCAGGTATTCTCCTTTCATGTGCCGCAGCACTTTGTGGCGGCGTATCTTCGTCTGGCTGCTTGCTGATGGTTGATATTCACTGCCATATTCTCCCCGGCCTCGACGACGGCCCCGACACCCTCGAGGAGTCTGTCCGCATGGCCGAAATGGCCATCACCGACGGCATTACCCACGTCATTGCCACTCCACATGCCAACGACACGTATCCATTCCTTCCCGAAATGGTGCAAAAGCGCCGGGATGAAATTCAGGCCCGAATCGGAAACCGTCTTATTCTCGCCACGGGCTGCGATTTCCACCTCAGCTTCGAAAACATTCAGGACCTGCGCACCAACCCCACCAAATACACGCTCAACCAGAAAAACTATCTCCTCGTGGAGTTTGCCGACTTCTCCATTCCTCCCACCATCGACAATACGCTGCACGAGCTGCATCTTTCCGGCTTGCGCCCCATCGTTACGCATCCCGAGCGCAACGCACTGATCCGCGCGAACCCTGCGCGACTCGCCGGCTGGGTCCGCCAGGGCTGCCGCGTGCAAGTCACCGCGCTCTCCTTGCTGGGCCGCTTTGGCCGCACGGCGCAGGAGTCCGCGGAGTGGCTGCTTGATCACGACGCCATCCACTTCTTCGCCAGCGACGCGCACAATACCTCCACGCGCGGCCGCCCGCTCCTGTTGCATGACGCATTCCTGGTCGTCGCCGAGCGTCGCGGCGCCGCCGTGGCTCGCGCGCTCTTCCGCGACAATCCCCTGGCCGCGTTTGAGGGCCGCCCGCTGCCGTATTCGCCGGACCCGCCCGATGTGGACGCCCCACGGAAAAGAAAGCGCAAGCGTTTCTGGTTTTTTTGATTCGAGCCAGTTCCTGTGCCGGTTGCCGAGATTCGCTTGTCATCTTTGTGTGATTTTCACTCCCCTCATCCCAGCACACTGGTCCTTCATCCTTGTTTCAATCTTTGTTCATCTGTGGTTTCATTCTTTTTTGTACCCTGACCAATGACCGCACCGCGCAAACTCCGATTCCTGCTCGTCGCCGGAGCCCGGCCCAACTTCGTCAAGATTGCGCCGCTGATGGATGTCCTGCGCGCCCGCGCCGACCGTGCCGAAACGCTCCTGGTCCACTCCGGGCAGCACTACGATGAAAAACTCTCCAAGACCTTCTTCGACCAGCTCGGCATCCCGCGCCCCGACGTCAACCTCGAAGTCGGCAGCGGCTCTCACGGCAAGCAGACCGGCGATGTGATGGCGCGCTTCGAGCCCGTCGTGGAGGACTGGAAGCCGGACATTGTGGTCGTCGTCGGCGACGTCAACTCCACCGTGGCCTGCGCGCTGGTGGCCGCTAAACTCGGCGTGCGCGTGGCACACGTCGAAGCCGGCCTGCGCAGCTTCGACCGCGCCATGCCCGAGGAAATCAACCGCGTCCTCACCGACGCGATTTCCGATTTTCTGTTTGTCACCGAACCCGCCGGCGTGGACAACTTGAAGCGCGAAGGAGTTTCACCGGAAAAAATTCATCTCGTCGGCAACGTGATGATTGATTCGCTGAAAAAGTTTCTGCCACTGGCGCGGCAATCCTCGGCCTTGCGGGATTTCCATCTCGTTCCGGCTTCGAGCGGCGGCGACATGCCTTGGACCGATTCGTCCTGCGCTGCGACGCCCGGCGCGCGACCCCTGCCTTTTGCGTTGCTCACGCTGCACCGCCCGTCCAACGTGGACGAGCCGGAAAAACTCGGCAAACTCCTCGACATGCTCAACGAAATCGGGCGCGACCTCCCCGTGCTTTTTCCCGTCCATCCGCGCACACGTGAGCGCCTGGACCGCTTCGGCCTCACCCGCTGGGTGCGCACCGCGTGGACGCACGAAGAGCTTGTCCACAAACACGCCTGCGTCCTGCTCGCTCCGCCCATCGGCTACATTGAATTCCTCCACCTGATGAGCGAGGCCACCTTCGTCCTCACCGATTCCGGCGGCATTCAGGAAGAGACCACCGCGCTCGGCGTTCCCTGTCTCACCCTGCGCGACAACACCGAGCGCCCCATCACGGTCACCCACGGCACTAACCAATTGGCTGGAAGCGACCCCGCCAAAATTATCGCCGCCGCAAAATCCATCCTCCGCGGCGAAACCAAAGGCGGCCGCGTCCCCGACTTGTGGGACGGGCACGCCGCCGAGCGCATCATCAACGTCCTTTTGAAATCTTTGTAGGACACCACAGCGGTGAGTAGCATGCCCGTTTACTGAGCGGCAGTTAACTGCCGCTGCTCCATAAAAAAAGTTTGGGCGGCCTCACGGCCGCCCGCATTTCCACTTTAATTTGTCTTCGGCGTTCCTCTGCGGTTCAAGAGATCTTTCGATTACCCGAAAATCTCCAGAATCTCCTCATACCTCTTGAACGGCGGAATCAAGTACGCCCCGGCCAATTCCGTCTTCGCCCAATCCAACATGCGCCGGGCCAGTTTGAATCCGCACGCCCGCGCTTCGGTCCCCGCCGCTTCCAGTTCTTTTTGCACGTTTTCCGGAATCACGATGCCCGGCACTTCGTTGTTCAGCCGCAGAGCCTGCTTGTAACTGGTCAGCGGCCACACACCCACAACCACCGGGATCGGACACTTGCCGCCGATTTTTTTCTCGAAAGCGTGCCAGTGTTCGGGATCGAACAGCGGCTGTGTCATCGCGAAGTGCGCGCCCGCCTCGACTTTGGCCATGAATCGCCGGATCTCCTCGTCCAGGTCGTCTGCCACCGGGTTCACCGCCACGCTGATGGAAAAATTCGTCGCCCCGCCGAGCGTTTTGCCCGCCCAGTCCGTGCCCTGGTTCAGCCGCGTGAGAATTTTCACGAGGCCGATGGAGTCCACTTCGTACACGCCGCTCGTCTCCGGGTGGTCGCCCAGCGACGGCGGGTCGCCAGTAATCGCCAGCACGTTGCGCACACCGCCCACCGACCACGCTCCCAGCAGAGCGGCCTGCAAGCCGATAATGTTCAAGTCGCGGGTGGTGAGATGCGGAATCGTCTCGACGCCGCGCGCTTCGAGCGCTCCGGCCAGCATTAGCGCGTCCATGCCCACGCGTGCCAGCGTCCCGCTGTTGATGTCGATGGCGTCCACCTTTCCGGACGCCATCACTTTCTCCACCTGCTCAAAGATTCTTTCCAGCGACACGCCTTTCGGCGGATCAATCTCCACGCTGGTGACAAATTTCTTCTGCTGAATTTTCTTCCACAGCTTGCTCTCCGGCTCGTGGACCACGCGCGCTTTCGGCGCCGTGGCCACAGCGCTGCCCGGCGAGCGCACTGCGTGGCTCGACGGGTGCAAATCCTTCACCGCCTCGGCGATGGCCTGGATGT